>Ga0181561_10000005_pt1 | contig 172581 bp, 162 predicted proteins | sample 011ome_19_FD_133760 | JGI IMG/M metagenome (GOLD analysis project Ga0181561, IMG submission 133760) | Coastal salt marsh microbial communities from the Groves Creek Marsh, Skidaway Island, Georgia - 011510BT metaG (megahit assembly) | ecosystem: Environmental > Aquatic > Marine > Intertidal... | reverse complement strand
TCTACAACCACTTCAACTTTCAAAGACACCTCATCTCAAGAGACGAATTCAAAGTTCAACGCGACGCTGCACTTGTCGAATGGCAGCAGCTTTGTGCTGCATAATCACGGTCAATCTACGCCATACTGAGACGAGTTAGCATTCGTCTGACAGCACCGTCAATGCTCTTATCTCCTTAGCACAGCAATTTTCCCTCGGCAGTGTGCCAAACGTCACCTCATTCCGTAAAGGGCAGGCGTTTTCACGAGAGCATCGTGGTGGTGCAATGCTGTGTGCACGCAATCGAAGAATATGCGTGCGGCTGTTTTGGAGCATCAATCCAATCCGGATTTTGACGACGTGACCAGCCAAGCCTAAAGTTGCTCAACACATACCGGTGCTGTTGGACGTGTGCGTATCTGTCTTCTGGCACCACTTGGGGGGACAAATGACAAAAGCAAAATCGCTGTTTGATAAAATCTGGGAAAACCATCTCGTAAACACTCAAGAGGACGGCACGTGTCTCATCTATATCGACCGTCATCTTGTGCACGAAGTCAGCAGCCCGCAGGCATTTGAAGGTTTGCGCCTTGCCGGGCGGAAGCTGCGTCGTCCGGAATTGACCTTGGCGGTCCCGGATCACAATGTGTCGACCACAGACCGCGGGAGTGTCATCGCTGACGATGACAGCCGTATTCAAATTGAAACGCTGGTCAAAAATTGCGCTGATTTCGATGTGCAATTGTTCGGTGTGAACGACGTGCGCCAAGGTATTGTCCACGTGATTGGCCCCGAACAGGGTTTCACACTGCCGGGTACAACGATCGTCTGCGGCGACAGTCATACGGCAACACATGGTGCCTTTGGTGCCTTGGCCTTCGGCATTGGCACATCCGAGGTTGAGCACGTCCTGGCGACGCAAACACTGCTGCAAAGCCCCTTAAAGAACATGCGCATTACGATCAACGGTGCGCTTCCGTTTGGCTGCACCGCGAAAGATTTGATCCTCGCGATTATCGGCAAGATCGGCACCGCCGGTGGCACCGGGCACGTCATAGAATTTGCGGGCGAAGCGATCCGTAATCTGTCCATGGAAGGACGCATGACCGTCTGCAACATGACGATTGAGGCCGGCGCAAGGGCCGGCTTGGTGGCGCCGGATGAGACCACATTCGAATACCTTAAAGACCGCCCGATGGCACCGCAGGGGGCGGCCTGGGATGCGGCGGTCGCCTATTGGAAATCGCTGCCGTCAGATGCCGGTGCGGCTTACGACAAAGACGTTGAATTAGATATCTCCGACATTGTGCCGCAGGTTACCTGGGGCACCAGCCCCGAAGACGTGGTGCCGATCACCGGCACCGTGCCGAGGCTCGAAGATTTCGACACCCCGGCGAAGCAAGAAGCCGCGAAACTTGCGCTCGACTATATGGGCCTGACGCCGGGCATGAAAATGACCGACATTAAAATTGATAAAATATTTGTTGGGTCGTGCACCAACAGCCGAATTGAAGACATTCGTGCCGTGGCGACGATCTCGAAGGGCCGTAAAGTGGCTGACGGTGTGCAGGCGTTGATGGTCCCAGGGTCAGGTCTCGTTAAGGCCCAGGCCGAAGCAGAAGGGCTTGATAAAATTCTGATCGAGTCTGGCTGGGAATGGCGGGAGCCTGGATGTTCAATGTGTGTCGCCATGAATACGGACCAGCTCGCGCCAGGTGAGCGCTGCGCCTCGACGTCGAACCGTAACTTTAAGGGGCGCCAAGGGCCAAAGGGGCGCACGCATTTGGTCAGTCCAGCCATGGCTGCCGCTGCCGCGATCACAGGTCACTTATGTGATGTCCGGTATTTTTAAGTGACGTGCTATTGGGGCTTCGACGACGCGAACCCAAGCCTTACCTATGTACGTCTCAGACTCGATAAATGAACTCGGACGGTTGCCGATTTTGCGGCTGACGTCATCGTCACCGGTCAAGGGTGGCGAGGTCGCGGTGTCGCATCCGAAACTCTTTCATTCATTCAATGTAGAACCGTCACCCATGACGCGGGTTTGACGCATGCGGCGCCGATATTTATCCGCATCGTAGCCGCTGCCGCGGTGTAAGAGGCATCGATTGTCCCAAATAACCAAATCACGGGGTGCCCACGCGTGAGCGTAAACGTGTTCGGGTTTCGTTGTTTCGTCGAGCAACTCGTCGAGCAACTCGCGGCTTTCCTCAAAACTCCAACCGTCGATCATTTTCGCATGCGAGCCGATATAAATGTTTTTTTCATCGGTGAGTGGGTTTTTTCGAACGAGTTTTTGACGCACGGGCGGCAACGTCTCGGCATGCGATGATGACACCATATCGTCGCCCACCTTAGAGCGAGAGTAGACGTAGTCGTGAATGGCAATTAATGGATCGACTGTTTGTTGCAGGTCTGATGAGAGGCGTTTATACGCGGCGCGCTGGCTAACAAACTCGGTCAAGCCGCCTTCATCGGGCACTTCGTACGCGCACATAATGGATACAAACGTGGGGACTTCGCGAAAAGACGAGTCCGAATGCCAGAAATTGTTGCCGGTTAGAAATCGCGTTCTTTTGTGGTCGTTACCAAGCTTCGTGCCATCGTCTTGAATATTTCCAATCGTGATAAAGTATTCAATGACGCCTTCTTGGCCATACTTCACATGACTAAACTCGGGCTCGCCAAGCTGCTGCGTAAAAGCAATCTGCATATCATCGGATACGTCTTGATCCGGAAATACCAGAAATGAATGACGATCAATCGCCTCTCTGATTTCCTGAATCGACCCCGGTGAGAGGGATTGGCTCAAATCCAATCCTGTAACGCGCACCCCAAAATCAGAATGTAACGGCTCAAAACTCAGCGTATCCAATTTTAGTCTCCATCAGTTTGGCGGCGTTGCGAACTTATATTCTGACGCGTATCGAGTGTCAGATAAAACGTTTTTCCTGGTCAAATCTTACATACGTTTTTCAAAAATCTGTCAATTGGCAGGGCCTGCGATGTTTGTGCAGAATGCCGCATGAGGCATTGTCAGATTAAAACCCGCTTTGACCAAAATAGCCACTCCGCCTAATTTTTAGGTATGAAAAACTCAAATCCATTTCGCTATTTCAAGACGTCGCCCGAGGTCATCCGCCTAGCCGTGATGATGTATGTCCGGTTCCCGCTTTCATTGCGCAATGTCGAAGACCTACTTCACGAACGCGGCATAGATATCAGCTATGAAACGATCCGCTTTTGGTGGAACCGCTTCGGCCCACTATTCGCAGCCGAAATTAAGAAACGCCGGATTTCGCACCCGCAATCATATTCCAATTGGCGGTGGCATCTTGACGAGGTTTTCGTGAAGATCAACGGTGAGACACACTATCTTTGGCGGGCTGTGGATCACGAAGGCGAAGTGCTAGAATCCTTTGTCACCAAACGTCGCGACCGCAAGGCTGCTCTCCATTTTCTCAAAAAATCAATAAAACGATATGGTGCGCCAAAAGTGATCGTAACTGATCGGCTGCGCTCATATCGAGCTGCAATGTCTCAACTTGGAAATGCGTGCCGCCAGGAGACAGGGCACTGGCTAAATAATCGCGCCGAGAATTCTCACCTTCCATTTCGACGACGAGAGCGAGTCATGCAAAAATTTCGATTAGCCCGAAGTTTACAGAAATTCACCTCAATCCATTCATCCGTAACAAACCATTTTAACCATCAACGCCACCTCATCTCGAGAGACAATTACAAAACAAAACGTGAAGCTGCACTAATTGAATGGCAGCAACTTTGTGCTGCGTAAATCGTCCTACCCGTCGGCAAACTGAGACGAGTTCGCATTCGTCTGACAGCACCCCTCAGTCCTTTTGATGGTCATTTGGCGGGTCGTTATCCGTGGCCGCATGACTTGATTTCGAGACATGAGGCGTTTCGGACTCGCCAATGGACCTCACATCATGTATCAAGGTGTAGCAGTTCATTGCAGATTTTTCAACAATATGAATCAAGGTGTAAGCATCAGTATGAGCCAAGGTGTCGAGAAGATTTACGGTCATGATGCGGAATCTCAGGATGCTGCACTGGGCGTAACAATGACGATAACCCAAGCAGACCTTGAGTATTTGCGTGCTGTCGGACGGCTAGGGGACTTCGCTGTCGTCTATCGTGTGTGGCGAGAGCAAGCGGGCGGTGGTTTCGGCGATCAGGAAAAAAACCCTTATACATGGGGTGTCTTAGTGTACGTCGATGGTCAGCTTGCGCGAATCTATTCCGCACGTGGTAGTGGCCGAGAGTGGTCGAACCTGGATCGCTTGGAAAAATGGCTTCGGGCGCAAGGGTTCTGGTATTGGTGGACGCGGAACGACATAGAAGTCCTCGGTGATGTAGATGAGCAGTCAAACAACGACGATGATGATGCTAACCCAACGAGCGTCCTTCCCCCTAAGCTGCCACCTGTGCTCGATCCAGAGCACTAGAGATAAAAAACGGGCCCTTGCCGAAACAAGGACCCGCTTGGATGTGTTTTGATGAGAGGCGTGCGTTAGCTTTTGCCTTTCCAAGGAACCAAAAAGTCCTCGGCTTTTCGCATCAAAATATCGATACCGTAACCGATGATCCCGATCAGGATAATCCCCATCATAACGATATCGGTGTTTTGGAATTTTGAAGCTGCAATAATCATCTTACCGGCGCCTTTCTCAGCGGCGACAAGTTCAGCAGCAACAACCGTTCCCCAGCAGACCCCCATCGCAACCCGGGCCCCTGTAAATATTTCGGGGAGCGAGTTAGGCACAATGACTTTGGTCAGAATCTGGATCTTTGATGCACCAAGGGAATAGGCAGCATGAACTTTTGATATGTTCACGCCTGATACACCCGCCCGCGCAGCAATGGTCATGATCCATAATGCGGCTAGGAAAAGTAGCGAGATTTTACCCGTTTCCCAAATACCAAACCAAATGATGACCAATGGGATCAGCGCTAATGGTGGGACCGGACGCATGAATTCGACGATTGGGTCAAACCATCCACGAAACCAGCCAGATAGGCCCATCGCATACCCGAGTGGAATACCGACGATACTACCAAGGATAAAACCAAGGATGACCCGATAGAGCGACCAGCCCAAGTTCTCAGACAATGTGACGTTCTGATAACCTTCGTCAGCGATCTCAATCAAACGACCCCAGACGGCTTCTGGCGCAGGAAGCCAGATTGGTTCCATTTGAAATCCCTTATGAGGTTCAAAAACGAGGCTGCCCTTCGCGGTCATGCGGACGCTACCATCTGCGACATCAACGGAACTATCGGGGGTGATCGCTTGCCCATCAATACTGAGGATTTTGTACCCCTCTTGGTCGCCACCTTCGTCGTTACGTTGAACTTTGGTGGGGTTGCTCGCCCGCCATGCGCCAACTTTCATGGCGTCGTCTTTAGCAAAGCCATCGCCGCCTGCACCCACATCAGGCGCATCAACTTTAGCACCGACCTTGTGGACTCGAGCGTAAACGGTCGCGGTGTCTTTTTGTCCTGCCGCATTCTGTGCTTCGTAGGTGAATGACGTGTCACCGACAAACGGTCCTGGCATATGAATAGGGGTCAAGCTCGAACCCGTAAATGCGCCCCAGATCAAAAAAATCGACACCACAGATAAGATGGATGCGGCCCGGTTTGCAGTGACCGCACTTTCATCGCCGAAAGTGACGGTTTTCAAACTAGTGAAATCGCGCGCCTTGGTAATGAACTTAGATGTTTGGTTGTACGCGATCATCGCGACGACGAAAATCGTTATGTATATTATCAGGATGGTCATTCTGAACTCTCCTGTCGGCCCATAATTTCTTCTTCCATATCCCAGATCATCGTCAGGATTTCTTCACGAACGCGATTAAAGTCTTCGTGTTTTTTAACTTCGCGAAGATCGGCCCCAACGCCTAGTTCAGCAAATGGAAGATTGTACTCTTTATGAATGCGTCCTGGTCTTGGTGCCATGACGACCAAGCGCTCACCCAGCAGAAGAGCCTCTTCAACGGAGTGAGTGATCAAAATGATAGTCTTGCCGGTTTCTTTCCAAAGATTGAGCACCAACCCTTGCATTTTTTCCCGCGTCAATGCGTCCAACGCACCAAGAGGTTCATCCATGAGAATGACGTCCGGTTCGTTGGCCAAGCACCGCGCAAGCGCGACGCGTTGCTGCATACCACCCGAAAGCTCGTATACTGCTTTATCCTTAAATTCACCCAAACCAACAGTATCCAGAAGATGATCGACGATCTCGTCCGTCTCTTTCTTTGGCATACCCTTCATATCGGGGCCAAAGCTCACATTTTTACGGACGTCCATCCATTCGAATAACGCGCCTTTTTGGAATACCATGCCGCGTTCCGGCGCTGGACCAGCAACGTCATGACCGTTGAGGACAACGCGTCCTTCGGTCGGTGCTAAGAAACCCGCCACAATATTCAGAAGCGTCGTTTTGCCACAGCCAGATGGGCCGAGGACTGACATGATCTCGCCTTCTTTGATATCCAGCGTCACATTTTGCAATGCTTGAACCGCGCTGCCATTCGGCAACTCGAAACGCATTGAAATGTCGTCAATGAGTAATCCTGTCACGGTTTTAAATCCCCCTAAAAGCCGCCATTGGGTATACTCGCTTGGCGTTAGTCCAAAAGCAAATCGACCGCCCAGTTACCTGGGCGGTCGAACCGCAACTTACATCTTAGATGCAGCTTTTAGGTAACTGGCGTCCACCGCCCCGTCGTAGGAGGGGCGCGCCTTATCAATTGTTCCTTGTTCAACAAAGAAGTCTGCAACTTCTTTAAGGAATTTTTGAGTGCCGCCACCAAGCCATTGTGCACTGAGTTGCTCTTCAATGGTTGGGAAGGCAAATCCAGCCAACGTGGCTTTGGTCGCATCAACATCCATACCGGCTGCTTTTGCGATCACAGGCATCATCTCATCCATGCCACCGCCAGCATATTTGGCGTTCATATCCGCTGTGACTTTCAGGAATTTCGCCAGGAGATCAGCATTTTCTTTTGCCCATCCGGTGGAAACCGTCGTGGCGTCGAAAACTTGAATGCCGAGTGCTTCTTTTTCTGCGCCCGTCAGCAATACGTTCCCATGCTCTTTCATGCGACGAAGTGCGCCACCCCAACCGCAAACCATATCGAGGTTGCCGTTGGCGAATGCAGCAGCGCCATCAGGTGGCGCCATATCGACGATCTTCATTGTAGATGTATCGACACCAAAATGTGCCATTTGCTTCAAGAAACCATAGTGTGCAGCAGTTCCGAGTGGCACACCAACTTGTTTGCCGTTGAGTTCTTTGGCATTGGTTTTGTCGATTTCGTGCGATGCGCGGACAACGCAGTTGTCGTTTTCTGAGTACGAAACGGCAACGTCAACCACTTGCAAATCTTGACCAGCTGAAGTCGCAACTACGAATGGCGGAATGCCTTGGCTGAAGGAGATCTGGACATCGCCAGATGCCATCGCTGCGGACATCGCCGTACCAGCATCGAACGAACGCCAGTTGATTTTGACGCCGAGTTCTTTTTCATAAATTTTCTGAGCCTGCGCGAATTGGTTTGGCGTTGGCCATTCCAAGAAGTACGCCACAGTCAGTTCATCAGCAGCCTTTGTTGCCGTTGCGCCGATGGTGACGGCAACCGCCAAGCCAACGGACATTAAATGTCTTTTGAGTTTCATTAGTAGCCTCCGAGGTTTTTCTATATGATTTTTATACAGGACAGATCACACTGTATTCCTGTATCATCATAGGGCCAAAACTAGCCACCCTTTGGGTCCAAAAAAACAGTTTCTTTTTAATGGCTTAGGCTAGCTGTCCTCGTTATTTGACGAGGGCATGGCATCCCTGCAAATAACCCTCAAAGGGTATCAATCGTACCGACAACCTGCAAATCGTTAGAAGGACTTTGCTTAACGAAAACGATCTCGCCAGATGAGGGGAAATAATCTGTGAGTCCGGTAATGACGACTTGATGGGTAACCAGCACAGTAGGCCGATCCAAGTTAGCGTTTAGGTGCCATTGTTCTAGTTCATTAAGCTGTCGCGCCTGGTTTTCACGGCGTTGAAAAAAGGAATTGAGCGACGTCATATCTTCGACCTTACCGATTCCCATAAGGTTCGCGGTTTCCCTGCAGCGACACCACTGACTTGTAAGAACGACCGCATCAGAAATCCCATTTGCGCGGAACATTTCACCGATCTTTCTGGATTGTTGACGGCCTTCTTCAGAGAGGTTTCGTTGGGTCGAACAGTCACTCAGATCAACGGTAGTGGGGTCACCAAATCCTGGCGCCAGTGCATGGCGGAGTAACACAAAATGGTCACCGCTTTTGAGTGCTTCCCAAAGGGTGCTGTCATCAGCCTTTGTCACATTTGGCGATGTAAATACGCAGATCAGTAACAGACAAAATAAAGAAATGGCGGACTTATAGGGTGACGCAAATAACATGACCTTGTTATCTCCTCAGTTGTCGAAGCAGTTATTATCAGGGCTATAGCTTTTTGTACTCGTCCGAGATCGGAACAGATCATTCAGGAAAAATTATTTGATAAAGGCCCGAACGGAATTAGAGAAATCACGAGCATATTTTTGAGCGTCGCTTGTGGGTGATTTGACCATCTTATCTCTTAGCCATGACCGCATATCCTTTCGAGATATGGCCTCTTCTGCCAGTTCTGCAGCGATGTTCACGTATTGCTCTTGCGAGTTTGCGACCCAGTTGCCAAGACCTGCCACTGACAAATGACTCAAAGAATGACGTCGCGCAAAAGTTCGTCCAGGTAAGGTGACGACGGGAGTGCCCATCCAGAGTGATTCCAATGTGGTCAATCCACCAGAATAGGCTAACGGGTCCAACGCCACGTCAACGCGCAAATAGGACTTGAGCAACTCGACGTGACTTGATGGGCCTTCAAGAACCAATCTTTCCGCTGCGATGCCTGCAGCCAACGCACGTTTCATAAGCATCTCGCGTGTTTGCGAGTCAGCCAGTGCGGTGGTTTTGACGACGAGAATCCCGCCAGGAACAGCAGACAGAACGGATGACCAAAGCGACAGAGTATCGTCGCATATTTTGGCGATATTATTGAAAGACCCAAAAATCGGTGTTGAATGCCGGTCTGCCTTGTCGATTGCAGGAAGGTACTCATAAGGCTCAAAGCAAACATAGCCATCAGGCATGTGAATTAAATCTTCGGTAAAATGATCTTCGGTGCCAGCGGGGCAATGGTACTCGTCGGTCAGTAGACCATCTATCTGTTTTATCCCCGTCGTGCCAAAAATCCCAAATGCGGTAATCTGCACTGGCGCTAGGCGAGCTCTGAATAAGTCCAACAAATCCGACTCTTCATGTCCACTGGGTGATATGGCGATGTCCAAGTTTCGAGAGCGGATAAAAGTTGCCTGTTCAAGCCTATCCATATGCGTAATGTCGTGCCATTGATGCGCGCGACTTTGAATAAGTTTGGATGTGTCATTTTCTGAAACATGAGATGCGAATATCTCAAATTCAAAGTCTCCAGATAAACCAGCACCTAGCAATGGTTTTGAAAAGTAAGAGACGGGATGTGGGCCGAAATGACGCGAGATGATACCAATTCTGAGCGTCCGGTTCTTGTCCGTTATTGATGGTGGTGAACCAGAGAGCCGAAACGGTGCGGGAATAGACTCAGCAGCATCTCGAAGCGTAGTTGGGTCTATATTTGGTCTGTAGTTAAGCGCATGAACATAAGCCCCTGTTATTTGATAGTTACCGCCATGCGTTTTATGCCAGTTTTCATATCGAGCAAGCGCTTGTTCAACGTTACCTTGCAATACGCCAATACTCATCAATCCGCTAATAGCATCGGCGTTTCCTGGATCAGTTTCGGCGACGGAAAGATACCACTTTTGCGCTTCTGATAAATTTGACGAGTGATGAGCTAGGCTTGCCAACTGCAACCGGATATCGATCTGCTCTGGATCCCGTTGGAGTTGCGTTTCTAAAACGGCTTTGGCATCAGATATTTGCCCGACTCGGTTAAGATCCATGGCAAGGGACAGTGCCACTTTTGTTAAATCTGGCGAGATGTTTAAGGCTTGCTGATAAACTGAGATGGCTTCTGAGAGCCTTCCAGCCTCAGACAAGAAATTGCCAAAATTTTGAAAGTATGCTGCATCGTGAGGATTGAGTTCGATTGCACGCAAAAACGCAGCTTCTGCATCTGCATAACGTGAAGTCTTGCGCAAAGACACCGCCAAAGCATTGAACAAATTTGGATCATTAGGAAAATGTTGGGCTGCGGTCTCCAACGCTGCAATGGCGATCTCTGCTTTGCTAGTCTCCACTTCCAGAAAGGCTTTTAAATGCAGAATTTGGGGATGTGGACCAACGTCGCGCTCTAGCTTTGTGATGATCTTCTTGGCAGCTATGAACTTCCCGCTCTGGTATGCCGCGACGGCATGCTCAAATTGTTTCTCCGGAGATTTCATGAACGATTTCTATCAAAATAGTGATGCTGCGGAAAGCAACGCATATCGCTAAACTTTAGGTTTTCGCTCGGTAATGACGTTAAAAATGATTCCCGCAAATATGATGGCCGCGCCTAAAAGCACCCACAGATCGAGCGGTTCGTCATAAAATAGAAGACCTATTAAAGCCACAAGTGGCAACCTCAAGAAATCCATCGGCACGACAACGATCGCATCGGCATGTGCGAAGGCGCGCGCCATACAATAGTGCGCACTCAAAGCTGTCACACCTACCAAAACGAGCCAAGGCCACATCTCCATGCTGGGAGTCGTCCAATCCATGAAAGAAGGGATAGCTCCCATGGGTAACTGAATAACTGTCATGTAAAAAATAACGGCAAGTGGTGTATCGAAAGCAGTTAATTTCTTGGTCAGAGTATGTGAAAGCGCGTAGCCAATGGCTGCGATCAACGCACTTAGCGCACCAATTTCGAAGGGGACCATTCCCGGTCTTAGGATTACCAAGATACCGACGAAACCAATCGCGATGACGGTCAAGCGCATTGCCGTGACACGCTCACCCAATAGAAATGGCGCGATAAGGGCAGTCCAAATAGGTATGGTGAACTCAATGGAAAAGACTTGGGCAAGAGGGATAATAGCAATCGCGTAAAACCATCCAAATTGCCCAACATAATGCGCGAGATTTCGGATGAAGTGTGTGGGCAGGTGCTGGGTTTTTATCTGATGCCAGCCAGCGCGCGACAGAATGATGCATATGATCAGCACACCGATGGCGCTTCTGAAAAATAGAATCTGGAACGTATTCAGCTCTGCGCTCAATTCCCGCCCCGCGAGAGCCATGGACAAGAACGACACAAGTGCACCGCTCATCCAGAGCACGGAAATTGTGATGCCTTGCACGTAAAACCCTCCGGCGGATATGGAACGCGCGGACACCCTAATATAATAGGATGCCCGCAGTTACATTAGAAGCTCAGAGAGATATCTCTGTGATTGGCCCGACAAGCTGCGATTTTCAACGCCTGTTCTTTTTGCAGACGCGGCTGGAGGCGTGCGCCGATCGTATTCTTAATTGCGTCATCATAGGCAATCAAAGCGCGCAGGATTTTTTCTGCCGCTTCTTGGCGCCATGCGACTTCGACAGCATGCTTATCGAGTGCCTTCTGCAACTCGCCTAGGCCTTTTTCTCGATCTGGAGAGTCGCCACGAAGTGCACGGCGCGCCCGAGAAACAGATGATTTTACGGAGCTTGCGCCTTCGACATCGCTGATCATATCTTCAACGTCTTTGATGGTCTCCATCGCAGCGTCAATTTCGTCGTTTTTAAGAACATTTTCTAAACCACGAATTTCATCTTCTAGTGCTGCGAGTTGATCAGCAGATTCAATGATGCCTCGAATCTTTGGCAATTGCTCATACGCCTCATCGACGTTCCGTTGATACATTCGAATGGCGGTTTTTTCGGCTTTCTCAAGTGCGCGGTATTGATCTCGAATTTCAAACCATCGATCGGGTTTTTGCCTAAGCAAATCATCACGCTCTTTGGTCAGTTGTTCGATTTCTGCATTCAGATCTTCGATATCACCTTGGTCGGGATCCTCGACAAACTTGAACTTATCCAACTCTTTCTGAGCTTTCTCGATATCGCGTTCGTGGGATTCAAGATCGATCCGAATGGCCCGCGCTTCGGCGTGAAGCGGTTGGAACGTCGGTACAAAGTCCAAGCGTGCTTGTTCGGCGGCTTTGACATCGGCAATCCGATCAAACGTCGCTTCAGCAGATTTTAAGGACGCTTCAAAGCTGCCCTTTAAATTGTCCGGCAACATCGAAAGGTCGATCTGCTTGGCGCCATTGATGGCGGCTCTTATTTCACTCTCTGATGCAGCAAAGATCGGGAAGAGCTGATCTTGCAAACATGCCTGCAATCTTGGGTTTGCCGGTGGTGGCGCTGTATCTGATGTCAACTGTACACGGTTGGGAAGATAATTCACCAAGGGTGGATAGAATCCAACGATGGCAAGCCCCAACAACTGCAATCCGATAAAAGGAACAACACCTTTATACATGGAAATGGTGCGGACTTCTTTTGGGGCGACCCCCCGCAAGTAGAACAGTGCAAATCCAAATGGTGGTGTTAAGAACGATGTTTGCATGTTCACACCGATCATGACACCGAGCCAAACGGCCGAGATGTTTGCGGTCGGATCGGCCAACAAGATGGGAGCGATGATCGGAACAACAACCACGGCGATCTCGATAAAGTCGAGGAAGAAGCCGAGGATGAAAATCACAGCCATCACAACGATGAACTTGGCGTAGAATCCGCCTGGCAGACCTGACAAGAAATCACGAACGATTTCTTCGCCACCAAATGCCCTGAACGCGGCAGTCAACATGGCTGCACCCAACAGAATGATAAAGACCAATGACGTGGTTTTGGCCGTTTCAATCATCACGCCGGTAAGTGTGTTATTGAGCCGGTTAACGCGCTTGGCACTCCATACAATCGCGGCCAGCATGCCGAGCGTACCGACACCTGCGATCATGATACCCAGCCAGTCGTTGGAATCCTCGATATTCTTGACGTTGATGTCGAACGAATTGACCGCAAAAAACAGAACAATAAACGAGGCGATGGCGAGCAATGCCGGCAGGTATTGGCGTTTTTGGCCTTCGGCAAGACGGTATCCAGCCATGACAAGTGCACCAGCAGCGCCAATTGCACCTGCTTGGTTCACTGTTGCGATACCCATGATGATGGATCCGAGAACGGCAAAAATCAGTGCCAAAGGCGGGATTAAAACAACAGCGACTTTGATCCAGAACGCTTTGTTGTATTCGCCCAAGTGTGGCGCAGGTGGCGCCATCTTAGGGCGGATAATCGCCAAAATCAGAATGTACGTGATGTACAATCCTACGAGAACCATGCCTGGTAAGAACGCGCCCAAGAACATGTCGCCAGCACTGGATGAATTGATGCCAAATTCAGATGGCAGCACAATTTCACCGGTGCCGCCTTTATAATCCGAAGTTCGGATAGCAAGCGCTTGGTCCGTCGCGTTCGACAATTGGTCAGCCAGAATAATCAGAACGATACTTGGTGGAATGATCTGCCCGAGTGTCCCAGACGCACTGATCGTCCCGGTCGCAAGCGCATGGGAGTAATTGGCGCGCAACATGACAGGCAACGAGATCAAACCCATAGCGACAACAGTGGCACCAACGATACCTGTGGTGGCAGCAAGTAAAGCACCGACGACGACAACTGAAATGCCGATGCCGCCAGGAATGGGTCCAAAAAGCTGACCCATCGTGACGAGCAAATCTTCAGCAATCTTGGAGCGCTCGAGCATAATGCCCATGAAGATGAATAGCGGAATCGCAATCAGCGTGTCCCGTTCTGGTTCCCAATAAATACCCCTGAGATTGGTTACACCGGCGCTTAGCCATTGAACGGGGTCGCCGTGCGCAAAGTAGGCAGCAACGCTACCTTCGAAAACGAAACCCGATAAGGCAGCAAGGACAATTGTGATAATGGCCGAGCCGGGCAACGCAAATGCCACGGGAAAACCCGAGCCCAGCGCCGCGATCATGATCACCATCAAGACGAGAAGAAAAAACAGTTCCATAATTTGTATCCCTTGCCGCGCTTAAATCGCTGCGTGTTCTTCGAGGTCTTGTTCGTGACCAGGTTCATGTAGAAGTGTGACTATATTGCTCATCAGATAGCTCATGAATTGAACCAACATCGACAGCGCGAAGATGAGCAGGAAGCTTGCCAACAAATATTTGATATAGAGCCCAAAGCCACTTTGTGTGACTTCGAATGACAAAAGTGGGCCGTTGATGGCGTTAGCTTTGCCCCACATGCCCATGGTCAAAATCGTCCAGCACAGCGGAAGCCCCAAAAAGGCACATCCAATACTGTTCGATAATGCTTTCCCTTGGTCAGAAAGCCCGGCGTATATGATATCGACCCGCACGTGCCCTTCTTTGATCAGTGTGTAAGGGCTGGCGAACAAGAATAATGCACCATACCAGAAACGCACGAGGTCAGCCATAAATGCTTGTTCATATGAGAAAATGAAGCGGGCAATCACGATGGCCAGTTCAGCTGCCACGATGAGAACCGCGAGCCAATGGAAGCCGATATTTTTGTTAATCGCTGCAATAACCAAGCCTGCGATGATTAGTGGATAATGGACAAAATGACCGCGAAAGGTTGGACGCCCTAAGTCTTCGGCCAAACCACTCCCAACGACGCTTGCCAATAATCCCTCAACGCGAAGGAATGAGATAAGCCCGTCGCCCAACCCAATTAGGAGAACCGACCAAAAGGCGGCGCGGATAATATAGCCAGCGATCTCGCCTGTGAATTCAGAGTCTGCATGAAGCGAACGTCCTGAAGTGGACAGGACAAAGAATAATATAACTGCGAGTGTTCCGACGTATGTTGCAAATTGTACCCAGGCAAGAGCCGGAATGCCATCGGCTGGTGCATCCTGACCGAACAAACCAAGAGATCCAAAGATACTGAGTGTTCCAGGCCAGTCGAACCAAAAATTCAAAACATTGTTGATGATAAATACGAACGCCCATGCAGTCATGGACAGCGCGAAAAAACGAACTGCAGGTACCAGGAGACCATGCGTTTCAGCAGAAACGTGGGCCTTCATTACAGGTTCGTTTGTGTCTTGTGCACCGTGTGACATTTGCTTCCCCGCCCCCGAGATCGTGTTTCTTATTGCTTCAGGGGAAAACTAAAAAATCTATCCTAAAGAACGCAGGGCGCGAGACCTTTTGAGTCCCGCGCCCCAACATTCATGCCAAATAGTGGCCAGAACTTAGGCGCCGAGCACCCGGTTCCGTTGTGCCAAATAGGCTTGGTCAGAAATCTTCGTCCAACCAGAGAGATCGGCACGTGCAGCCGTAAAGCTGTTGTCGATTCTCTTGGCGAGATCGGAGTGCGCACGCACGCCGTCAAAGACTTCTTCGGCAGCTTCGTAGAAGCTGTCGTAAACATCATCCGAGAACTGACGCAACTGAACGCCTTGCTCTTTAATCAGCTTGGTCAGTGCGTTACCGGATTTCATGTTGAACTCGGCCATCATCATATCGTTTTCCATGCCTGCGGCAGATTCGATGATCACTTGCTCGTTCTTGGATAGGCTATCCCAGAATTTCTTGTTGATGCCGAGCGCCAACATGGAACCTGGCTCGTGGAAGCCTGGATAGTAGTAGTACTTGGCTGCTTCATAGAACTTCATGAAGCTATCGTTCCAAGGGCCAACCCATTCCGTCGCATCGATAGCACCGGAAACAAGGTTCTCATAAATCTGACCGCCAGGAATAGAGACTGGTGAACCACCCAGTTTTGCAATGACGTCACCGCCGAGACCAGGCATACGCATTTTGAGACCTTTGAAGTCATCTGCGGAGTTGATTTCTTTACGGAACCAACCGCCCATCTGACAACCGGTGTTCCCGGACATGACGCACTTGAGACCGAAGTCAGCTGCGAGTTCGTCCCAGAGCTCTTGACCACCACCGAAGCGGATCCAAGCGTTCATCTCGGTGTAAGTGAAACCGAATGGAACAGCTGTAAAGTAACCCCAACCTGGGTGCTTACCTTTCCAGTAGTAATCGGCAGCGTGATAAGCTTGAGCGTTGCCGGATGCGACCTCGTCAAACGAGTCAAATGCACCGACACGTTCGCCCGCAGCGAAGTATTCAACTTGGATGCGGCCCTCTGTAGCGTCAGCAATACGCTGCGCGACACGTTGTGCACCTGTACCCAAGCCCGGGAAATCCCGAGGCCACGTGGATACGACGGCCATTTTTTTGATGCCTTGCGAGATCGCAGGCTTGTTAATTGCGGTGGATGCGGCAACGGCGCCGGCACCAGCAATCGCGGTCTTCTTGAGGAAATCGCGTCTTTTCATTAGGAACCTCCCTAGTACGCTTTCAAAATTGTAACTGCTGATTGTCGCGCCAGGGTAACTCCCGATGCTCGCAGCATTTTTACCAGCCCTAGGATGCTTGCATTCTCATGTAATTCAAGGGAAAAGCTGAAAAATCTTCACTTCATTCATGAAAAATAATCATCAAAATATCGGGGATTTTTTGCAGTGTTCAGCTATGTGGTGCTGCAAAAATGTGCAGCATTAACCAATTGGCAAAAAAGCCTCAATTAATTCAAGGTGTTAATTGCCAGAGCTATTTACTTGGAAAAGGTTTTCGACCTTGAGAATTTTGGTGAGTAAGCAAATTCAGGTGAATTTGGCGACGCAATGCCATAGGAAATGATCCCATCGGTCATCCGAGCAAGGTCGTTTAATGACGTCGAAAACACACAGTGAGGGTGACCTGCCGCCGCGTAAATTTTATCGAACCGCTTCAGCGATCCGTCGATTACCGTGGGAGTCGGCTTTAATAGACCCACTGGCGCGACGCCGCCAATGGTAAACCCCGTGATGGCTTTGACCTCTGACGCTTGCGGGCGCCGCACGGCCCCCTTAATTTTCAGGGCATTTGGTAAATGATCTTCGATACATTTGTGGTCACCGGCCACAAGTGCCATGACGAACCTATTGTCCACAGAAAAGACCAAAGACTTCACGATTGCACCCAAATCACACCCGACTGATTTGGCGGCATCATCAGCAGAGCGCGCAGTGTCGGCAAACTCAACAATCGTATCTTCTTGGTTCGCCTTAATCAGGGCGTCTCGCACTCGGCTGACGGCAGGTTTTTCAAGATGGGACACGGTCTTTCTATCCTCAACTAGTTTGCAAATGGCAAGGCCATACCTTTTTGGACGGCTTCCCGTTGAGAGATTTGATCAAACCACCGTTTAACATTAGGAAACTCATTTAGATCTACTTGGTGGCGCTCAAATCTGGATATCCACGGGTAGCAAGAAATGTCTGCGATAGAATAGGCATCACCAGCAAGGTATTTGTTGGTTGCCAATTGCTTGTCCATAACGCCGTAGAGTCTTTTCGTTTCATTGTGATAACGCTTCTGACCATACGGTATGATTTCTTTTGGATTGAATAAGAAGTGATGTGCTTGTCCCACCATTGGGCCTAGACCACCCATTTGCCACATCAGCCATTGCATAACTTTGGCACGCGCCACGGGCTCAGTCGGGTAAAGTTCTGATCCCGTCTTTTCGGCGAGGTAAACCAAGATTGCGCCGGATTCAAACAAGCTCAACGGCTCGCCATTCGGGCCATCCTCGTCCACGATTGCCGGAATTCGGTTATTCGGTGCGATGGCCAGAAAACCGGGTTCAAATTGTTCATCTTTGCCAATGTTGACGGGATGCACATCGTACTCAAGGCCCAACTCTTCTAACATGATCGAAGCTTTCCGCCCGTTCGGTGTTGCCCATGTGTGCAGATGAATCATCATACCCTCGTATAGTTGTAATTTGTTGCCCGTAGCATAAGTGAACGGGACCATGAGGCAAGTGCCACGCTTGACGGTTGTCCGGTGACGCCAATAATCGATGCACGTTTGAAAAAAAGCTATTTCGGTAAATAGGGTTTATGGCCGATTACGATTTGACGCGCCTGAACATTCTTGTCGTTGACGATAATCGTCACATGCGAACGCTGGTGCGCTCAATTCTTGTCGCCATGGGAATACGGAACGTTTCTGAAGCCGAAGATGGCGCCGAAGCGTTGAAACTCATGAAGACCCTAGATGTCGATATCGTGATCTGCGATTGGCTGATGGAGCCTATGGACGGAATTACGTTTACTAAAATGATCCGGAAAAGTGAAAACAGTCCCGACATATATGTTCCCATCATTATGTTAAGTGGGCATACAGAGGTAACGCGCGTCGTGACTGCCAGTGACGCGGGTGTGAATGAGTTTTTGGCCAAGCCTGTATCTGCGACGCACATATATCAACGCATCAAGATGATATTAGAATCTCCGAGGCAGTTCATTCGAACGAATGACTATTTCGGACCCGATCGTCGTCGTCGAGATGATCCGTCGTATAAAGGAGAAGAACGTCGCCGGTCGGCCGAAGATGCTGACCCTAGCAATACGTCTGCCGATGGTGAAGAAAAGGCATCAAGCAACTAAGTTTGTTACGTGAGCACCCAAACGCCTCGGGTGTCTATTGTATCTTTTGCCTCTAAAATGTCGGTCGGAATAGATTTGAATACCCGATGATCTGTGAGAAGGACCAGAACAGCGGCTTCTTCGAGGCACTGGTCAAGAGACACGAGTTTTATGCCATCTATATCTTGTAGAGACGCGGGCAACTCATCCACGTTTGGTTCAACGACCAAGATTTGGTTTTTGATAAGCTGGCGAACTTGCTTGATCACTTCGATCGATGGGCTTTCACGAAGATCATCAATGTCAGCCTTATAGCTCAAGCCTAAACACGCGATCACGCCGCCCGCCTTGGCACCATCTGTATTGGCGATCTGCATGGCTATGGTCGCAGGGCGGCCATCATTGACTTCGCGAGCAGTTCTTATGAGCGGCGTATTTTCTGGATCTGTTGCAACGATAAACCATGGATCAACGGCGATACAGTGGCCGCCGACGCCGGGGCCTGGATTAAGAACATTGACCCTGGGATGGCGATTGGCGAGTTCAATGACTTCCCGAACATTAATGCCCAAAGGCTCAGCAACATTGGCCAGTTCATTCGCGAACGCGATATTTACGTCTCGATACGCATTTTCAGAGAGCTTTACCAACTCAGCTGTCTTTGCATCTGTTAAGTGCATCTCACCTTCAACAAATGCGCGATAAAGATCAGCCGTTTTTTGGGCGCAATCGTGACCCAAGCCACCAATCACGCGATCATTGCGAACCAGCTCAAGTAATACTTGTCCAGGCAACACTCTTTCCGGGCTATGGGATATGCAGATATCATGTTCAGCAGACGGATCATCACTGACTGGGATTTTCAGGTCCGGTCTGGCCTCGGCGAGCCATGCGCCGACCTGTGCGGTCGCCCCGACGGGGACTGTGGACTCTACAATCACAAGATCGCCTACTTTTAAAATGTCGGCGATGGCATGTGTTGCGGCTTGCAAGTGCTGTAGATCGGGTTTGCGATCTGCGTCGAATGGAGTGGGGACGGCCAGAATAAACGCGTCTGCAGGTACAGCTGATGCACTGGCAGTCAATTTGCCTGCCGAAACCGCACCATAAACGACCATGTCCAAGTCAGGTTCGACGATATGGGGTTTGCCGTTATTGATTGTTTCGACTGTAGTAGGATTCGTGTCGACACCCGTCACCTGAATTCCGCGACTGGCCAGCACCGCAGCTGTCGGCAGACCAACATACCCCAGACCAACAACGCATACATGATCAACCGCCATATCGTGCTACCTCTTTTGCTATCCGGCTTCCAGCTTTTCCGTCGCCGTAAGGATTGTGCGCCTTACTCATGCGGGTATATGCCTGTTCGTCATCCAAAAGGACAGTGGTCTCATGAGCAATACGCTCGCGATCTGTGCCGACCAACAAAACTGTACCAGCATCGACTGCTTCTGGCCGTTCGGTCACATCGCGCATAACCAGCACGGGCTTTCCAAGCGAAGGTGCCTCTTCTTGGATGCCACCCGAATCCGTGACGACAAGATAAGATTGCATCATCAAATCTACGAAACAGGGGTATTCTACGGGTGGCAACAAATGAACATTGGGTAGGTTAGCTAGCAATTCTGATACCGGTGCTTGGACATTTGGATTCAAATGGACCGGATAGACAATTTCAACATCATCTCGCATCGCAAGATCGCGAAGGGCGTGACAAATATTCTGAAACCCAGTTCCGAAATTCTCGCGCCGATGGCCCGTCACCAGAATCATCTTTTTACCTCTATCTAGCTGAGGCACATTCAACCGCGCTTCGTTGCGAAACCTTTCATCATTGCTCAGGCGGTCTCTGATCATGAACAACGCGTCGACCACTGTATTACCTGTGACGAAAATGGTCTCTTTGGACGTGTTCTCCGCGAGCAAATGATCGCGAGCAGTATTCGTTGGTGCGAAATGTAGTGTCGCAATCCGATCCGTGAGACGGCGGTTCATTTCTTCGGGAAATGGTGCGTAAATGTCACCTGTACGCAAACCGGCTTCGACATGTCCGACGGGTATCTTTTGATAAAAGGCTGCCAGACCTGCAGCGAATGATGTGGTGGTATCCCCGTGCACCAGAACCATGTCAGGTTTTTCTGTTTCCAGGGCCTTTGTGACGCCCATCAAAATATCTGCGGTCAGTCCATGCAGAGTTTGATTGGGTTTCATCAAGTCTAGATCGATATCAGGAACGATATCGAAAAGTGAGAGTGGTTGGTCGAGCATGTCGCGATGTTGGGCGCTAACACAAACCCGTGATTCAATACTGGCTGCTTCTAGCGCACGTAACACCGGAGCCATTTTGATAGCTTCAGGGCGGGTGCCAAAGACTGAAAGTACGCGCAAGATCTAAAACCTGATTGTTTGAACATCCGTTTACGTGCCGAGAGAACTTTTGGATAAAGGCTGTGATCGATCAAAGCAAGTTTGGCTTTTGTCATCTAATTGGTTCGCTTAGGGTGATTCTAACTCATAGCAGGGAAGTCAGATGAAAACGCCATCGTCTCGTAAGTTATTTCAAGGTCTAGCGATTGCCCTTGTGGGTCTATCTATGTGGGCAGGGCTGAACCCCGCAGTGGCTGAAGTCACGCCACACCAAGCTGTTTATAAACTGACGTTGTCATCGAAAAGCCCAACATCCAGATTTGCGGGCCTTTCTGGCGCCGCGGTATCCCAGATTGACCGAACGTGCGAGGGTTGGGTGATTAACGAACAGGTTATGATGAGCATGGAGACGATTGCTGGCGGCCTGATCAATCGCGAAATGACCTTCAAGGCAAAAGAAAGCTTGGACGGAAAATTGTTCTCTTTCGATAGTCGGAGTGTAACCAACGGGCGTAGCGAGAAATTCAAAGGATCAGCGCGTAGCCGCGATGACGGTAAATCAGAGGCAGAGTTTGTTGTTCCCGAGCCGCGAGAAATACCGCTGCCCAACAATACGTATTTTTATGTTGGACTTACGAACTGGCTCGTTGATTTAGCGAAGTCAGGAGCACGCGCCGGAGAAGCCATGAACTTTGATGGATCGGATGACAGCGGCCCACAAAAAGTGACAGCATTTATCCTGCCAGCAAAAAGCGATGCAGAGAAACTGAATGGCGACTCTGACTTGTTGAGCGCAAAGCCATGGCGCGCACGTTTGGCCTTTTTTGAGCTCGATACTCAGGCCACTAACCCAGAGTTCGAGATCGCATTGCGGTTTCTTGAAAATGGAATTGTCACACGCTTTGAAATGATTTTTGACGATCTTATTGTCGATCAGTTCCTTGAGGACCTTTTGCCAGGTTCAGACGAATCCTGCTGAATAAATCGTCAATGCACATGATTGTTGTGCCAACTTATTGGAATCGTTAGGTTAAGCCGAATGCGCAAACGCTTGGGAGGCATTTGCATGGCTATTATTAGGCGCTCGATTAAGCATCTGACTGGGATCAGGTGGGCGATCATGTTGGCTATCTGCGCTACCGTTATGTTGTCTTCACCACCCACTGTGTCTGCGGAACGTGGATTTATGGGGATGCAGGTCCAAGGGATTTCACCCCGAATTGCTGCAGCGCTCGGCGTTGAGAGCGCTTCTGGGGTGCTGATCAAAGATATTAGTATTGATGGCCCAGCCTCGAACGCAGGTCTGCGTCGCGGTGACTTGATCATCAGTATGCAAGGGACTGAGATCGACACATTTGAGCGTCTGCTTCAAATCTCAGGTAAGTGGAACGCTGGCGATAAGATTGATGTGGTCCTTTGGCGTGCCGGGAAAGAAGAAAATGTCAATATGGTCCTGTCCGCTTGGCCAGCATCATGGGTCATCACTGACAATGCATTTGCCGCGCAGCCCGATCTTGGCCTGACCTTTGCTGCATTGACCCCAAAGTTAAGAGAACGGTTGGGTATTCGTTGGGGATCGACAGGGTTTCTTGTGACGGTTTCCAACGATCAGTTTGCAGGGGCGACGCCATTGCGGCGTGGTGACGTGGTTACCCAAATCAATCAGCAATCCGTGTGGGAACCCAGTCAATTTCTAAAAGCATATGCTGATGCGAAAAAATCGGGTCACGCACACCTGTTGATGCTCGTCGAGCGTGCCGATGGCTTTAAGTATATGTTGCAACCAGTGGCATCGGACATGGCCGCGCCTGCACCCACTTTCAAGCTCCCAGGGCAGGGCGGCTAAAAGACTTATTGCCGCTAGCCCTTGCGTGCCTGGGCGATGAACGATTTCAGCGCATCTTCATCCACCGCGCCTGGAACGATTGCGGACCCTATCACGAATCCAGGCGTGCCATTAATGCCTAAGCTTCGTGCCATCTGAATATTACGCTGAATTTCTTCATCGACTCTTGGATCTTTCATTCCAGCTTCCACGTCAGCGGCCTTTAAACCGATGTCTTCTGCAATCGACATCACACGTGCGGGGTTAAGCTGCCCACGCGATGTGATGAGAGCATCGTGAAAAGCTGAATACTTATCGGGGTTTGTGAAGAAAATGCCTAAAGATGCACGAGCCAAATAAACGGACTCTGGCCCTAGTACTGGGAATTCTTTGTAGACCAGCCGCACATTCCCGTCGGCTTTCACGGTATCGGTGACAGTGCTATGCACGCGTTTACAGTAACCACATCGATAATCGAAAAACTCAACTAACGTTACATCGCCCTCTGGATTTCCTCTGACTGGTGACGTGTCTGATCGCTCTAGCAACTCACGCATGCTCTCCAAGTTGTGGACTTGGCGCAGGCGTTGCTCTTCTTCTTGCTGTTGTTGGTATTTGTGGATGGCTTGAATGACAACTTCAGGGTTTTCATCCAAATACTTTTCGATGAGTTGTTCGACTTGTTTCGTCTGCGCATCTGTTAACGCTTTTGATTCATCAGCCTTTACGTTCGTAGGATTGGCAAGCAGGCCTGACATTATGAAGATCATGGCGCAAAGCACCGCTGGAAATAGTTTCGACATAAAATCGTCCATCTGGGTTGTTGGTTTTTGACATGATGCGGGTCAGTCTTGCCCGATACAAGGTTTGTTCTTGGATAAGACTATGCGGACCATTAGCGAAACAATCGAACATTCGCAATGTGCATACTTGCTGGATATGTAGAACCCGAAGACCAGACGCCTACGAACCGAACCTCTGTGTTTTTCAAGGGCTTATCCGGCCACAACTGCCGGTGCAGCGTCGAGAGGTCCACATTGTCGGTCCACCATCTTGAACCATGCTCTGCCCCGCCCCGCGCGATGTAGCGTGCGAAGGAATATTCCTCTTTATGACGAATGGGCCCAATCACAGTGCCTCGACCCAACGCTGTTTCTGCCCATTCGATGGCGACAATTCGATCTGCGCGTGGCATATCTGAACCCCCAATGGTCCACCATGACGTCTTGCGGCTGGTGCCAACATCGGCAAGTCCGATCACTAGGCGAACGGGGTGTGCGCCCTGAGTGGGCGGTGAAGCAAACCATGACCAACTCAGATATGGAGTCGCCAGGAGCGATGCGTGTATTTCGCGTGTGAACCAATATCCTGCGGTGCTTGCATCTACGCGTAAACCAGGGACACGTTGCACTTCATCAATGGATAGAGTGTCGGGAGACAGTTTCCCTCTTGAATGCCAGTGTGCCGGCAGCTCGTTGGAACGGACAGCGACAACAAAGTCTCTATCGGGGCCTAAAATATTGTAGGAGCCACCAATGCCTGCCAAATCAGGGGGACGCGCGCATCCTAGGACCATGAAGCCAATGGCCAGCACCGCACCGCAGCTAAATACGGATCGAGATGTCAGAAAGGGTATCACTTTTTGGTGTTTTTGGCGGCGAGCAGCAAATCCTCCGCTTGCAGCCATTCACGAGAGCCACGAGGGAAGAGCTCCACAGCTCGCCCTGCATGATAATTCGCAGCACTAAGGTCGCCGTTCAGGAGCGCTTCTTCGGCCAGTGCGAGAGAACTGCGTCCGGTGTCGCCCAACCGTCCGTGGGCAATACCCAAATTGCGCCAGCCAGACGCGAACCTTGGTTCTCGTGATAAGGCGAAGTTCAGTTGTTCCAGTGCCAATTCTAGATCGCTTTGCTCGTTACTTGCGATCAGTGCGCGGGCGTATTCGAAGCGGATCAAAGCTTCATTTGGCACAATAGAAACTGCCTGCGCGAATGCCTCTTTCGCAGCAGCAACATCACCGCTTTCGAATAGAACCTGCGCTTTCAGTTCCAGAAAATACGGATCATTGGGCACATCTGCCAAAAGGCTATCTAAAGTGGATAAGGCATTGTCTTTATCTGGAACCTTCGAATACGCATATGCACGGGCAAAGCGCGCAGGAATGGATTGGTCGGTTTCAGGGTAAATCCGGAAAGTCAGGGCGGGCTGTTCGAAGAAGCCGATAAGTTTGGCTTTGGTTCTCTTAAACCGGAGCTCCATCTCCGGTGACGTTTGAGCGTTGCTATTGGGCGACCGAGCGATATGCGCTTCGATGGCCTGGATTCGGTCGGACGATAAAGGGTGTGTTCGGATGTAAGGGTCTTGGTTGTTTGTGATCAACAATTCTTGGTTTTCGAGTATGCCCATGAACTCCAGCAGGCCGCGTGCAGATTGGCTTGTCGAATCTAAAAATGACAGTGCCGCTTGATCCGCAGACCCCTCTTGAGAACGGGTAAAGCTGAAGAAATTCCGCTGCGCGATTTGACCGCCCCCGGCGATGACGGCAGCGCCGACGTCGGGCCGTCCAGTTCCCAGTGCTGTTGCGGCACCTAGGATGGTAGCGATAACCGTCGTTGCGGTCCCTTGCTGACCTGCACGACCGAAGCGGCTGAGATGCCCACCAGAGATGTGACCCGTTTCGTGAGCAATGACACCAATGACTTGGCCGGCATTCTCAGCCCGCATCAATAGCCCGGTGTGCATGAACATACGTTGTCCATCGGCAACGAAGGCATTGAGCGATTTGTCAGCTACGATGTGAATTCTAACTGAAGACGGAGACAATCCTGCCGCTTGGAAAAGTGGCGTAGACATGCGACGGATGGTATCTTCAATTTCCGCATCGCGGATTAACGGCAAGCCCTGGGCATCAGCAGGCTCGCTCGAAAACAAGGCAACGATGGCGCAGCACATGCAAAAGATCAAAAAACGTTTCAAGATGCATCCGTATTCTATTCAGTTGAACAAGCCTAATGAGCGCCGCGGATGGCGTCAAATGACAGCTTTGTCATTGGCTGCAATGCTAGTTGTGGGTTGTTCGAACCCCTTTAATGATGACGAGCCAGAGGTCAGACGAGGAACCATTGGTTTCTTGTCAGGGGCGTTAGGGGTTGTTTCTGTTGAAGAGCCTCAGGCCGCGATTATTGCACGTGATATTTTGTCCGCAGGCGGAAGCGCGGCCGATGCAGCGACAGCTGTTACTTTTGCGCTGACGGCCACGATGCCCTCCGCCGCCAGCCTAGCGGGTGGTGGTATGTGCATCGTCCGTGATAATCGGAATGAGATGCCGGATGTCGTCGATTTCTTGCCACGGGCGGCGGCATTGCCAAATGGCGGTGTGACGAGACCTTCCGCTATTCCTGCGCTGCCGCGCGGCATTTTCTTGATGCACTCTAAGTACGGTAATTTGAAATGGGAACAGGTGATCGCTCCCGCAGAAAATCTGGCGCGTTTTGGATATCAAGTCTCTAGAGCGTTCGCGACAGACTTGGGAAAAGTAGCGGAACCTTTGATGAGAGATAAAGAGGCCGCACAGGTGTTTCGTCGTCAGGATGGCTCTGTCATTGCTGAAGGTGACATGCTGCGGCAGTCCGATTTGGCGGTCGCATTGGGCAGAATCAGGCTTCGCGGCGTCGGTCAGTTCTATAACGGACCAGAAGCACAGAGATTGGTTGAGGCTGTGCGCGCCGCGGGAGGAAACTTGACGATCGAAGAACTCCGTGACTACCGACCTGCCTTTAGCGCTCCCATTACTTTCCCATGGGAGAAGAATACAGAGTGGCATTTTGCGGGGCCACCAGCGGCAGGTGGGGTTGTTGCAGCTGAGATGATGGCGATCCTCATGCGTGATAAAAGGTTCGAATTTGCAGACAAAAATGAGCGTGAGCATTTGCTCGTCGAAGCAGCAAAGTTCGCATTCGTGAATCGCATGAAGCATATGCAACGCGATGGCTCTTACGCCATCGACGCCACGACGTTGGTTCAAGTGGATTATCTGAACAACGTTGAAGACCAGATTGAAGATGATAAAGCCATTCCTTTGAGCCAACTGACAGCCAATCCTGTGAATTGGCCCGAAACGCCATCTGCAGTCAGCTTTGCCGTTATGGATACATTTGGGGGCGCGGCCTCATGTACCCTGACCTTGAACAATATTTTTGGTACAGGGCGAATGATCCCCGGGTTTGGTTCCATGTTGGCCGCAGCCCCCGATGATCGCGGTCGCACATATACACCGCTCGGACCTGCCTTGCTGACGAGCGAATATCACAATCATGCATATATGGCGGCCGCAGGATCAGGGGGCGTTACGGCACCTACATCTATGATCAATGTGATAGCCAGGGCGGCGGCTGGACCGTTAGATCTTCGTGAGGCAATGAGAGCTCCGCGCGTCCATTATGCCGGTGCTCCGGATAAAGTGTTCGTTGAGGGGGACATGCCAGCGGAGCAAATTGAAGCTCTAAAACAAAGAGGCCACAATGTAGCGGTGACCAAATCGATTGGCAGTGTCTCGGCGGTTTATTGCCCGACGGGGGTCCCTAACACAGAGGGAGTGCTCTGTCTCAGTGCATCCGATCCACGCGGCCATGGCATCGCGTTGGGAGGTAATTGATCGGTGCCGCTGAAAGTATCTAAGCGTGGGAATGTTCCACCATTCATTGTGATGGACGTGATGCGCGCGACGTTTGAACGTGAAGCCGCTGGTGAAACCGTGTTACACATGGAAGTCGGTCAACCGGGCACGGGTGCCCCGCAAGGGGTCCTGGAGTCGATTGCGATAACCATGCGCGATGACCGCATGGGGTACACGGACGCGTTTGGTTTGATGGACCTTCGTCTGGCGATCCAAGCGCATTATGCAAGCACTTATCAGGTTGATGTGCCGGTCGAACAGATTGTCGTCACGACGGGTTCAAGTGGCGCGTTTATTCTTGGATTTCTCGCAGCTTTTGATCCAGGAGATCGAGTTGCCTTAGCGTCCCCCGGTTATCCTGCTTACCGAAACATACTAACGGCGCTGGGTATTGAGGTCGTTGAGATATTGGTCGGACCGGAGACTAACTTTCAGCCAACCACCGATTTGATTGATGATGTTGATGGAAATTTGGACGGCCTGATCATTGCCAGTCCTTCGAACCCTACGGGTACCATGATTGGTGCTGCGGGCCTCAAGGAACTGTACGACTATTGTGTAGCCAATCAGATTAGAATGGTTTCTGACGAAATTTATCATGGCATCACGTATGACGAGCCTGCCGAAACGGTCGCTAAATTTGGCGCGGATGCGATCATTGTGAATAGTTTTTCGAAGTATTTTTCGATGACTGGCTGGCGACTGGGTTGGATGATTGTGCCGCCAGAGCTCGTAAGAGCCATCGAATGTTTGGCCCAGAATTTGTTTATCTCTCCCCCTGCCATTTCACAGCATGCGGGAATCGCTGTATTTGATTGTACGGATGAGTTGGATCGCCACGTCGTCACATATGCCAAGAACCGAGAGTTACTCCTTAGGGAATTGCCCAAAGCAGGCTTCGACAAATTGGCGCCCGCAGATGGTGCTTTTTACATTTACGCGGATGTCAGCGCGATGACTAATGACAGTGCGGCGTTTTGTCAGCGGATGCTTGCAGAGACCGGTGTGGCTGCGACGCCAGGCACAGATTTTGATCCGAGCCGAGGGCATCAGTTCATTAGATTTTCATTTGCCCGCGATACCGCCGATATGAAAGCGGCTGCAGACAAGCTCATCGCCTGGCGCAGCCGCTCTTAATACCACTCAAAAAAGATATACTATATTGGCGCGCCCTAACCTCGGCGCCACCAGCCACGTTTCGTTGGTTTCTCTTCTTCGGCAATTGACGAGACATCAATTACTGTTGTACGTGCCGTTTCTGCCGGTGTGTCAGACACCACGGGATTTTCTGCCTCTGATTCAGGTGCTGGTGCCGGTTCTTCGACTTTGACTTCGATCAATGGGCTTGGCTCTGTAGATGCAGATTCATCAGAGGATGATGCATCATCTGCACTTCCTTCATTGGTTTCAGTTTCTGTCTTAGTTTCGGCCTTAGCTTCAGTTTTTTCAGCAGCCGGTTTGCGTCGACGCGGACGACGTCGCGGTTTTTCCTCGGCGTCGGCATCAGCTTCGACAGCGGTGTCTTTTTCAGTGGGCTCGGTCTTAGCTTCTGAAGGTGTCTCTGAATCGTCGGATGATTCTTCATTCCCTTCAGCTGCAACGGCGTTCTCTTCTTCAGATTTTCTGCCCCGCTTGCGACCCGCGCGACGGCCACGACGACGACGGCGTGACGGCTTCGCATTTTCATCATCGCCATCGGCTTCAGGATCGCTTGCTTCGCGGTTTTCTTCATCCTCTTCAGCCTCGGACGCTTCATTTGCCTCAACGTTTTCATTTTGCTCGTCGTCACGTTTGCCACGACGGCGCCCACGACGGCGGCGGCGTTTGCGGCCGGGTTCTTCAGCGTTTGTCGTGTCTTCCTCGTCATTGCTTTCTTCGACGGTATTGCCATCGCTGCGAACGCGATCCATGCGATGATCTGGCGGGATCAGGCTGTCATCGCTCTCGATAAAGACACGAAGCTGATAATCAGTTTCGATGCGTGTCAATTGGTCCCGCTTTTGGTTCAAAATATAAAGTGCGATCTCAGATGACACGTGGACAGTAATTTCGGAATTGCGGCGGCGCGTCGCCTCTTCTTCAATCGCTCGGAGAACATGCAATGCGGATGTATCAGACGAACGACGGATGCCTGTGCCACTGCAATGAGGGCACGGCTCGGAATGCATTTCCAGTAGGCTTGGACGAAGACGCTGGCGAGACATCTCCAAAAGCCCAAACGGCGAAATTCGCCCGATCTGGATGCGCGCGCGATCTGATCGCATCGCGTCTTTCAGCACGCGCTCTACTTTGCTGTTGTTCCGGTGCACTTCCATGTCGATGAAATCGATTACGATCAAACCGGCCAGATCGCGCAGCCGAAGCTGACGCGCTATTTCTTCGGCGGCTTCGATGTTTGTCTTAAGTGCTGTTTCTTCAATGTTACGCTCGCGGGTGGCTTTGCCGGAGTTCACATCGATTGCAACAAGAGCTTCAGTTGAATTGATGACAATATAGCCGCCCGATTTCAGATGCACTTCAGGCATGTGCATGCTGTCGATTTGGCCTTCGACTTGGAACCGCTGTAACAGCGGCATTGATGTGTCTTTGTAAGGTTGCACGCGTTTTGCGTGGCTTGGCATCATAAGTTTCATGAAGTCTTTGGCGGCGCGATAAGCCTCTTCGCCGTGGACGACGACTTCTTCAATATCCTTGGTGTATACGTCGCGAATTGATCGTTTGATCAAGTCGCCTTCTTCGTGAATGCGGCTGGGGGCAATTGATTCCAGTGTGTGTTGCCGGATTTGCTCCCACAATCGGATCAAATACTCATAATCACGTTTGATTTCAGCTTTTGTTCGCTTGGAACCCGCTGTTCTAACGATCACCGCCATCCCCGCAGGAATACCTAGATCAGCTAAAATGGTTTTTAGCCGTTTCCGGTCTTGGCCCGATGCGATCTTCCGTGAAATACCGCCGCCACGCGCTGTATTCGGCATCAGCACGCAATAGCGACCTGCCAAGGACAAATAGGTTGTTAAAGCTGCCCCCTTGTTGCCGCGCTCTTCTTTGACGACTTGAACCAGCAAAATCTGGCGTCGCTTTATGACTTCTTGGATTTTGTAATTTCTGCGGCTTACGACGGGGCGACGCGCCTCTTCGGCTTCTTCGATTTCATCTTCGCTACCGCCGAGTTCTTCGACGTTGGGTTCTTCGCCATCGTCGGTCGCGACATCATCATCGTCACTGTCGGCGATTTGAGCACTCTGCTCTTCCGCGAGTAACGCTTCACGATCCGCTATCGGGATCTGATAATAATCGGGGTGAATTTCGCTGAATGCGAGAAATCCATGTCTATTCCCACCGTAATCCACAAATGCCGCCTGCAACGACGGTTCAACTCTGGTTACTTTCGCGAGATAGATGTTTCCTTTCAGCTGACGTCGGGATTCAACCTCGACATCAATGTCTTCGACACGATTTCCTGATACCACCACAACCCGGGTCTCTTCCGGGTGGGAGGCATCCACTAACATACGTTTGGTTGCCATTGAATTTGAAACTCCGCGGCACATATCCCCCGGGTGGCGCGACAGCTTGCCGACCAACGTATAGAGAACTGTACCAATAGGCGTTGAAATTACCGGCGGCGCCTCGGAAACTGGCAGACCTTATGTTCACCGAGGGCATGAGCCCTTGATGGTTAGGAATGTCAATTTTGCGGGCGTCGGTCACCGGCATGTGAAAAAACCTCTAGTGTTACGCGAGCATCAATAAGAATTGACGCTCAAGCGACCCCCCAAATTCTGTAAGATTTAACGGAACAAAAAGGCGGTCTTGGGGTGATCCGAAAAGATCACTGCGTTAACATAACCATAGGAATTTCGTTTCACAATGTCATAATCCAGGGGCTGCTATCGGCCCTAATCCGATTGGTTTCGGTATTTATTTTTAAAATCAATTAGATAGAGCGTTATTTTTGATCGGGTCTATGCAAAATTTGATAATTTCAGCTTTCCGATTCGGCAGTTTTTTAGCCTTGCTGTTGTCCGTGTTGGCTTTTGGCTCAGACGCGCACGCTGCTGACGCGGAAATCACCGACATTCGAGTCGGCAAGCAAGGGCTCTCGACTCGGATTGTTATTGACGTGGATCGACCCATTGACGCGAGTGTATTTGCATTGGCAGGCCCGGCACGCCTGGTCGTTGATCTTCCAGAGGTGGGCTGGCGGCTGCCAGCTCGTCCATTGCCGGCCAAGATTGGTGTGCTTTCTCGACTGAGGTATGGCCTTTTTAAGCCTGGCAACTCGCGTATCGTGATCGATTTGAACCAACCGTCTATGGTTCATCAGGCTTTGGCGTTGCCGGCAACCGCAAATAAACCCAATAGGTTAGTCATTGATTTAGCACGAACATCCGGAACGCGCTTTCTGCAGGCCGTATCCGCAGATCCGCTGATTATAAAATCCAGCCCTGACCAAGTTCGCTCTGCTGAAATTCCGCGTCCGCCAACCAACGCCTCGCTCGAAACACCGCAGGGGAAAAAGGTTGTTGTGACGCAACCTTCTAAACCAGCAGTGAAGTCTGTGGCTGCACCGCAACGTAAAGCGCCGTCAGCGGCACCTCCTGGAAAACCTAATCCCATGCTGGCTTCCATCCGCGTACCTGCAAAACCTGCAACTCGGGTCGCTGGCCAAAAGCGTGTTATCGTTATTGATCCTGGGCATGGTGGGGTAGATCCCGGTGCCATTGGTGTTTCAGGCATATACGAGAAGCATATTACCTTGGCGGCTGCGCGTGATCTCAAAGAACATTTGGAGCGTACGGGACGATTCAAAGTCTATCTGACACGGGATCGTGACGTATTCATCCGCCTGCGTGGTCGAATTGAAATAGCCCGTGAACGTAATGCGGATTTGTTTATTTCGGTTCATGCAGACACCATCCGAAACAGAAAAATCCGTGGGCTATCGGTTTATACGTTGTCCGAAAAAGCATCGGACAAAGAAGCCGCAGAACTGGCTGATCGAGAAAACAAATCAGATTTAATCGCAGGTATCGATCTCAGTCACGAGAGCGAAGAAGTCACCAATATTTTGATCGATCTCGCACAACGAGAAACGATGAACCAATCGGCGCGGTTGGCATCACTGTTGGTGGATGAGTTGAAAACACGAGTCAAAGTGCTCCGCAATCCGCACCGTTTCGCTGGTTTTGCGGTGCTAAAAGCACCTGATGTCCCATCTGTGCTCATCGAAATGGGATTCTTGTCCAATCGAGATGATGAGCGCGCTTTGCGGTCTAAATCGCATCGTCGGAAAGTTGCGCAGTCAATAGCAGGTGCCGTTGACGCTTATTTCCGTAAAATAGAATCGGCCAGCCGTCCTTAAAAACCTTTATTGGTCAGGCTTTGGTCATCTCAATGCCATAATTCTTTTGCATGAATACGAGTGACTCCGTATCCATCATAAACCATGGTATATGATAGCTGAATTAGTGATAACCAAAGAGATTACTGGGCTAAAATGTAGATGAAATTGCTTCTGAAATTCTTTTTGATTTCATTGGTTTTGATCGTGATTGCGGGTGCCGCAATCGGCGGCGGGACGCTGTATACGCTGCACAGGTTCGGACAGGACTTACCTGACTATCGGCAATTGGCTGTTTATGAACCTGATGTGATGACTCGCGTTCATGCTGGTGATGGGCAGTTGCTGGCGGAATTTGCGATCGAGAAAAGAGCGTTTGTCCCGATTGAAGCGATGCCAGAACGGGTCATCAACGCATTTTTGTCGGCAGAGGATAAGAATTTTTACACCCATTCGGGTATCGATTTCACAGGTGTCGCACGTGCGGTGGTTGACAACCTCAAAAACGTGGCGACGGGCCGTAGGTTGGTCGGCGCATCGACGATCACGCAACAGGTTGCGAAGAACTTCTTGCTGACAAACGTCGTATCGTTTGAGCGTAAGATCAAAGAAGCCATTTTGGCGGTGCGAATGGAACGTGCGTTTACCAAGGACACGATCTTAGAACTTTATCTGAACGAGATATATCTGGGCTTTGGATCCTATGGTGTTGCAGCTGCTGCACTTAACTATTTCAATAAGTCATTGAACGAATTGTCCTATGCCGAGGCTGCATACCTCGCGGCATTACCCAAAGCGCCCAACAACTATCATCCTATTCGTAAAGCATCTGCCGCCAAGGCGCGCCGAAATTGGGTGATTGGCCGTATGCTCGAAGATCAGCGGATCAGTGCCGAAAATGCCGAGCAGACCCGTGCAGAGCCGCTTTTGACGGCCCAGCGTCAAGATACCGAGTTTATCCAGGCTGATTTCTTTACCGAAGAAGTTCGCCGCGAGTTGTTCGATAGGTTCGGCGAGGACCAGTTGTACAAGGGTGGTTTGTCTGTACGAACGACGCTTGATCCAAAGTTGCAAGCGGTAGCTCGGACAGTCTTGCGCCAAGGTTTAGAAGCATATGATCGGCGGCACGGGTACCGCGGGCCGGTCGGTTCAGCGGACGAAGGTCGCCGTTTTGACACACCATTAGATTGGCAGTCGTATCTGAAAACGACAGCCCGCCCAAAAGGTTTGGGTGATATGCAACTGGCTATTGTGTTAGGTGTTGATGATAACGTGGGGCGAGTTTCCATCGGTGTTGAGGACGGGGCCAAGGGTGCCATCACACTGGAAGAACTGAAATGGGCACGCGAGCCATTGCCGGATCGAAAACGCGGTCCTGCGATCAAGAAACCGTCCGACGTATTGTCCGCCAGAGACATCATTATTGTTACTCCGAAAAAACCGGAGGTCGATAAAGAGGGTAAAACTGTACCGCCGCCTGCTGGCGATCCCGTTTATGACCTCATGCAAATACCAGAGGTGAATGGGGGCATTATCGCGATGGACCCGCATACCGGTCGAGTACTGGCGATGGTCGGTGGGTATTCATACGAGCAAAGCCAATTCAATCGGGCCACACAAGCTACTCGCCAGCCGGGTTCTGCATTTAAGCCATTCGTTTATTTGGCAGCATTGGATAATGGCTACACCCCATCGACACAGATATTGGATGCGCCCTTTGTGATCGACCAAGGGCCTGGATTACCGAAATGGCGGCCAGCCAACTATGGAAACAAATTCTATGGGGCGTCTTCGATGCGCTTGGGCCTGGAAAAATCGCGAAACCTGATGACGGTCCGATTGGCCCAGACGATTGGTATGGATCGGGTCGCTGAGTACGCGGAACGGTTTGATATTGTGGATGACATGCCCGAGACCTTGGCAATGTCTTTGGGTGCCAAGGAAACCACGCTGATACGCATGACCACAGCGTATGCAATGTTGGTGAATGGTGGCAAACGAATCACGCCGACATTTATTGATCGTATCCAAGATCGTCTTGGTCGTCCCGTTTTCAAGCACGATGATCGCCCGTGCGAAAACTGCCGCGTCGATCAATGGGATGGGCAGCGCGTTCCACGTATTCCGGATACACGCCAGCAGGTGACTGATCCTGTAAGTGCGTTCCAGATCGTCAATATGTTGAAGGGTGTTGTTGAACGGGGGACAGGTCGCCGCATTGCTGCGGTGGGCAAGCCATTGGCTGGTAAGACAGGTACGACAAACGAAGAACGTGATACTTGGTTTGTCGGGTTCTCGCCGGACTTGGCCGTTGGCGTGTTTATCGGTTTTGACGATCCATTGCCGTTGGGTCGCCGTGAGACAGGCTCTTCGGTTGCGGCCCCCGTTTTCCGTGACTTTATGGCTGCTGCTTTGGCAGACCAACCCGCTATTCCTTTCCGAACTCCACCGGGAATTCGGCTTGTGCGGGTCAACCCACAAACTGGGGTGCTCGCTCGCCCTGGAGACAAGAACGTCATTCTCGAAGCGTTCAAAGACGGGACCCAGCCATCGACACGGGCCAGCATTATCGAGGGTGAGTCCTGGACTGATGGAAGCGGCGAGGGGGGATTCTTGGCGGCTCCATCAACGGGGACGGGGGGCTTATACTAGTTTAGGCGGCTTCAATGAGTTGTCACCCAACAAGATCGACTTTCCCACAATCCTGGCTTGAGCCATACCCGTCGTCCGGCTAAACATCCAAGACTAAGTTTTGAAGGGAATAAAGATGCGCGCCGAAATACAATCCATGGCCGATGAAATCAAGCAGTCTGCTGAGCTGCTGAGGAGGCATCTTTGACTACGATCAAGCTGTCCTTCGATTAGAAGAGCTGAACGCACTCGCTGAAAGCCCAGAGCTCTGGGATGACCCGGACAAGGCGCAAGCCTTGATGCGAGAGCGCACTAAGCTGGAAACGGGCATTAAGGAAGTCGATTCCCTGTTTGGTGATCTCAACGATACAATTGAGCTGATTGAACTCGCAGAGCTTGAGGATGATGCCGATGTGCTCGCCGATGCCGAAGCGACGATGAATGATCTCCTTGGCCAAGCACGCAAAGCCCAGTTGAAGACACTTTTATCCGGTGAAGCTGACGAGAACGATTGCTTTATGCAGGTCCAAGCGGGTGCAGGTGGCACGGAGGCCCAGGATTGGGCCGAGATGCTGCTTCGAATGTATACTCGATGGGCAGATCAACATGGCATGAAGGTTGATTGGCTTGAAGAAAGCCCCGGCGAAGAAGCTGGCATCAAATCGGCGACAATCCGAATTTCAGGCGAGAATGCATACGGCTGGCTGAAGACGGAGAGCGGTGTTCATCGATTGGTGCGCATTTCACCCTACGATTCGTCAGCGCGACGGCATACAAGCTTTGCCTCGGCATGGATTTCGCCTGTCATCGATGACAACATTGACGTGGAAATCGACGAAAAAGATTTGCGCGTTGATACGTATAGGGCATCAGGCGCGGGTGGCCAGCACGTAAACAAGACCGAGAGTGCAATCCGAATTACTCATGGGCCTTCAGGGATTGTTGTGCAGTGCCAGAATGATCGCTCTCAGCACAAAAACCGCGCTCAAGCCATGTCGATGTTACGTGCCCGTTTATATGAAATGGAATTGAAGCGCCGCGAAGAAGCCGCCCAAGCCAGCGAAGACAGTAAAACAGATATCGGATGGGGGCACCAAATTCGATCGTATGTTCTTCAGCCATATCAGATGGTCAAGGATCTACGTACCGAGGTTGAGACCTCTAATACTGGAGCTGTCTTAGACGGGGATATCGACTCATTCTTAGAAGCTGCTCTTGCTTCAAAAATCAAAGATTCAGAAGAAGTGTTGGACTGAGCATCGCTATAGTCATGTGGCCTATTGCAATGCGGCTTATTGAACGATCAGTTCTTTAAAATAGATTGTGTGAATTTTCGCAGGCTGAATCAGATTGTTGATGATCTGTACCAACTCGAACCTTAATCTTTCCGACCCTTCTTTACCTTGCACATGCTGGCGCTCCTGCTCACGCAGGTGGGTTAAAATCGCATCATGAACTTGGGCTTCTTGTTTTTGCAGTTGCTTCAAGTCGTCTGGAAACAACTGGATATGGATCACCGCTCTTAGAAATGGTGTCTTGCCTCGAGAAGATTTCAGGTCGGTTTTTATCTCGGTGAACGGATGCAGAATGGGTTCACCCAGATCAAGCTGCGCGACGGTTTGCGGTTGTTCCCATCCCATAATCGCGTGGACCCAGCCCATATAAAAACTCAAGGCACCTGTCGCGGCCAAGAACACAAGAGCACCGCCGGCAATCATTGCAATTTTTCCAGCTTTCCCCGATTTGGCTTTTTTCTTTTTTTTGCCACGGGGCTTGGGCTTTTTCGCAGCATTATCGCCTGTTTCTTCGCTCATAGACTGAGTTTTCCGTCGTTAATATTCTGGGCTTTAGTCAATTAGAGTTTTGATTCGAGCGAGAAGTTTCTTGATATCTAATGGCTTTGATTCGTATGCAGAAACGCCAGCTTCGTAAGCTGCGACGCGATCTTCACTCGTCGCATGTGCGGTCAGGGCGATGATCGGTATCTGGCTGGCGCTATCATGCTCGCGGATTCGCTTGATCAAATCCCAACCGGTGATTTTTGGCAGGCTCATATCCGTGATGATCAGGTCAGGCTCGTGCTCGATAGTCTTTGCGAGGCCATCTTCACCGTCAACGGCGGTAATGAGTTCGTAGCCCGAGGCCCCAAGAGAATGCGACAACATTTCTAAGACTATTGGCTCGTCTTCAATCACCAGAAGTTTTGTCATGATGCCCTCATGTCGCAAAAGATTTTCCAGCATGGCGTGCTGAGACTCGAACTGTCAATCCGTTGGCGAAACTTGATAGCGATTTCGTCCGTTCTTTTTGGCATCATATAATGCTTTGTCCGCGGCCTCGATCATGGCTTTGGGATCTTTGTCGCCTGAAATCTTCCAGGTCACCAATCCCATGCTTAACGTAACATAGTCAGAGACATCCGAAGGTTCATGGGCAATTTTTAGTGCAGACATATTGTCTCGAATAGTCTCGGCCATTCGAATAGCACCATCTCCTCCTGTGTCAGGTAAAACAGCTATAAATTCCTCGCCGCCATAGCGGGCGATCATATCGCCTGGCCGATGTGCCGATTTAGCCAGTGCTTGGCCAACGAGCGTCAGGCATGAGTCACCGGACTGGTGACCATATGTGTCGTTGTAGAGTTTGAATTGATCGATATCCATTAAGATCAGCGACATCTCGGTTTCGGACCGTCTTCCACGCTGCCATTCAGATGCAAAGTGATCTTCGAATCGCCGCCTATTTGGAACGCCGGTCAGCCCATCAATAAATGCCATTTCCGCCAAATAATCGCGGTATTTTTTTAATTCGAGGTGGTTTCTGATCCGCGCGATTGCGACCGTCGCATTTACAGGTTTGGTCAAATAATCAATGGCGCCCATTTCGATACCACGGGCTTCATCAGTATCATCGGCGAGTGCGGTAACAAAAATGATGGGGATATCATTTGTATCCTCGTCCCCTTTTAATTCCGCGCATACCTCGTAACCGTCCATCTGCGGCATCATCACATCTAATAAAACGATATCGGGCTTGTTTGACTTACAGATATCAATGGCGTCTCGACCATTATCTGCGGTAATGATTTCACCCAGTGATGACAAAACACCTCCCAACACATCGACATTTATCGGTTCATCATCTACGACAAGTATTTTGGGTTGCGAAGCAGGGAGGTCCAATTTGTATCGCCCATTATCTATGAAGTGCTGATGGCTCCGATTAGATAAGAAATTCTATTCATAATCGAAATTCATTATAGTGTTCGATGTCAGATGCCAAACTTGAAACCCAACGCTCACATTACCTTAACAGACATGCGCAACAATGAAACCGTGGGCTGTTTTGAGTTTGGTTGAGGTTCTTAGGACGTGCCACGAAACTAATAGTTAGCGACCATCACAAAAATCTAACTTGCTTTCACGACTTCTAGAACTTCATCCACATGGCCTTTAACTTTTACCTTTGGCCAAGCGTGTGTGATTTTTCCGGAGCCGTCGATGACGAATGTGGCGCGTTGGATGCCCATGAACTTTTTGCCGTACATGCTTTTTTCAACCCAAACGCCAAAGTCTTCGCAGAGCGATCCTTCTTCGTCGGATATCAATTGGAATGGAAGCTCCTGCTTTGCGACAAAGTTGTCATGGCGCTTCACGCTATCCTTAGACACGCCAACAATTATGGCACCTGCTTTTTCAAAAGCTTTGATCTGATCGCGAAAATCCTGGGCTTCCGTTGTGCAACCGGGTGTCATATCTCTCGGGTAAAAGTACAGAACAACCGTTTTGCCCTTTAAATCTTTATTGCTCAGAGTCCCACTACCGTTGGTCGGGAGGTCGAAATCTGGAATTTTATCACCAACATCAAGCATTCTTAATTCTCCAAAACAAAATGTATGAGTGGTTTAGTCCATGTCTGGAATCGGCTCATCAGTCTCGATTGGCGCGTCATCGACTGGACCAACTACTCTTTCAAAGATATGGCGGGTCCGTGCTTCTGTGTCCACCAGTTGGCGCGTTAAATCTTCAAAATCTTTGGCGTCAGTGATGTCTGTCAGATCACGTATTAAAGAAGGGCTGAATTGAGCCACACGGTCATCCGTCAAAGTCCCTTCAATGGCCAGCGCGAGAAATGTAGAGAGTTGCTGATACAATCGCGCTGCATCTATTAACGCTTGTCCATCGGTTTTATCGATGGTGCCCAACTGGATGGCTATAGAGATAATGTCCTGGGACGTGTTCTTGATAATTTCAGGCTTCTCTTTGGCATTCACTAACACCAAATATTGACTGATAAAGTCCACATCCACGAGGCCGCCCGCGACATGTTTAATCGCCCATGGGCATGTGGTTTTGTATTGCTTTTCAATCCGACCGCGCATCGTGGCGACGTCTTTCGCGATAGTTTTTTGATCGCGTGACTGCCGCAAAATTGCATGGACTGAATGTTCGACGTCTTGGCCGAGTTCGTGCGTATCAAATACGGCCCTACTGCGGACCAGGGTCATATATTCCCAAGTCCATGCTGACTCTTCATAATAACGCGTGAAGCCCTCTAAAGATGTGGAAATCGGGCCTTTATTCCCACTTGGCCTTAGGCGCAAGTCGGCTTCGTACAAAGTGCCTTCAGCTGTTCTGGCCATGATCGCGTTGATAATCCGTTGGCCAAGCCGCCCGTAATATTGCGACGCGGCCAGTGGCTTCTGGCCATCGGATTCATCGCTCAAGTCGTCGCAATCGTATACAAAAATCAAGTCGAGATCGCTGGCTGGCGTAAGTTCGCGCGATCCCAATTTTCCAAGTGCCAATATACAAAAACGTCCACCGGCAACGCTGCCATGTTTCTTTTCAAATTCTTGTATGACTCGTGGAACTAAGACTTTGAGCGCGGTCTCGGCGATATTACTCAAATGCCGAGAGGCGTCAGCTGGTGTTAGGGCTTTGCGCAATAGCTGAATGCCAACTTGGAATTTTTTATCGCCATCCCAAAGACGAGTCGCATCCAAAATGTCTTCGAAGAACTGGGCATCACCAAGGAGCGATCTGCACTCCTCTGAAAGCTCTTCGATGTCCCCCAATGGATCGTAAAAATCGGCACTCAGAACACTGTCTAACAGGATGGGTCTTCGCCCCAGATGGGTGGCAAGACGCGGCGCCTCGCCCATGATCTCGGCAATAAGCCCTAGAATTTTCGGGAACGCTTGGAACATGGAAAACAGCTGAACACCAGCTGGTAATCCTGATAGGAAATCGTCAAAACGACCAAAAGTCGCGTCGGGATCGGGTTGTTTTGCGATCTCTGCCAAAATCGTTGGGGTTAACTCTGTCAGCAATTCGCGCGCGCGGGTTGAGCGGGTGGCCCTAACTCGACCGTGATGCCATGCACGGATGGCATTGTCGATACGGTTGGCATCATGAAAACCCAATCTATTGAGGGTGTCTAAAGTGTTTGGGTCACTCTCGGCTCCCGTAAACGAGAGGCTCCCTCCAATATCGCTATTAGCACTTAGAGAAGGTGCGGCCCCAAATAGTTCACCGTAATGATGTTGCACCAAAGACAAATGATGCAGCAGATCAGACCTGAACTCGTCACTTGTCGCGTACCCAAGAAAAGTCGCCAGATTTGCTATTTCTTCAGCTGTGTCAGGGAGTTTCTGCGTCTGTTCATCATTGCGCATTTGAAGTCGATGTTCCAAGTCGCGCAAAAAACCGTATGCGGCCTCCAGCACGTCTGCAACATCTCGAGAGACTTGCCCCAGTTCGACGAGAACAGAGATGGCTTCGATCGTTCGCCGCGTACGAAGCGCAATTTCTCGGCCACCCCAAATCAACTGCTGGGTTTGCGCAAAAAATTCAATTTCACGAATGCCGCCGCGCCCGGTCTTGATGTTATGACCTTCGACGGCAATTTCCCCGCCGCCCTTATGGGCATGTATTTGCCGCTTTATTGAATGGATGTCTTCGATCGCGGCAAAGTCCAAACTCTTGCGCCAAACGAACGGCCTGAGGTTTTCAAGGAATGCCCGACCGCATTCAATGTCGCCAGCGACGACGCGCGCCTTGATCATCGCTGCGCGTTCCCAGTTTTGTCCCAGGCTTTCGTAATATGTTTCGGCAGCTAGTACAGAAATCGCAAGGGGAGTGGAACCTGGATCAGGACGTAGGCGTAAATCGACGCGAAAAACATACCCGTCCGTGGTTCGCTCGTCCAAAATTTTGGACAGAGACCGTGTCATTCGGATGGCATGACTCTGCAGACCATCGTAATCTTCGGTTTCAATACGCTCGGGATCGAATAAGCAAATCAGATCGATATCGCTTGAGTAATTGAGCTCTCCTGCGCCGAGTTTCCCCATAGCCAGAACAAAATAACCGCAGGCTTTTTCCGGTTCCGTCTCAGATTTCAGCACTAGCCCACCGCGCGCAGCGCATTTTCTAAGCGCGAATGCACACGCGACACTGATGGTTTCATCGGCAAAACGCGAGAGATTGTCGGTCACAGTTGGCCAAGACCAGATTTCGCCAATATCAGCCAAAGCAATTGTTAAAGCCATGCGACGTTTCGCGATGCGTAGTTCTCGCATCGTGGTTGCTTCATCCAAGTCTTGGGACTTGCGAGCACGCACCGATTTGATGATTTCTTCAGATGCTAGGTCGGAGCCAATTTGAACCAGATTTTGAAACCATGTGAGATCGCGCAGCACACATTGAGTTAAGAAAGGGCTGTTTCCAAAAATGGCTCGAAGCATTGCGACAGCTTCTTTGGTGTTGGCCATCTCTTGCCCAAAATTGGCGATTTGCTGGACCTGAGGATCCTCGTCGTCGCGAAATTTCTCTGTCGCTTCGATGAATGACGCCAATTCCCGATCAGCGGACTCATTATCGCTGGGAGACGGGAAATTGGCTTTAGCCCAATACTGATCAAATCTAAATGCCATAATTGTGATGTTTACTGCCCGTTAAGCGGCCTTTATGCATAGTGTTTAGCTATTGCTTGGAAAAAACAACCGGTGCATCTCGATTGTTTGGATGATTTAGAGTGTTGATTTGATTCGAAAAACCTTCAGGTCTTGTGTTCAGCTATTGGGCGGCTTGAGTGCCGGTCTTGCGATTATACTATTGCTGATCGCTTGGCAGTTTCACAAAGGCCCTGTTTCGCTTTCATTTCTTACGCCATACGTTGAACAGGCATTAAATAGCAATCACAAAAGCTTCCGCCTTGCGATTGAAGATACGACACTGACGTGGGCAGGCTGGGACCGTGCGCTAGAAATTCGTGTCAAAAATGTGCGCGCGGTCGGTGAAGACGGTGCGGCCGTCGCGCGTATCCCTGAGTTGTCATTGTCGCTGAGTGGGCGAGCGCTTTTGCAGGGTGTGTTGGCGCCAGAATACATCGAACTTCTTGGCCCTGAAATCAGAGTACGTCGAAGTAACCAGGGTGAGTTTGGGATTGAACTCGTCGCAGAGGAGGGTGAAAGCCCGCAAACAGTAGCCACTGGTTTGGTTGGATGGTTGATCCGAAAACCAGAGCCTGACTCACCTATGAGTTATTTGAGTACGGTGAAAATTTCTGGCGCCATCATGACGTATGAAGACTTGGCTCTAGGGAAAGTCTGGGATGCGCCCGTCGGTTATTTGCGCTTAGATCGAGCACCTCATGGTTTGCTCGCAGAAGGGTCGCTCCTGCTTGAAATCGACGACAAGGTCGCAGATCTGCGTATCACTGGGTCATTCCATTCAGGGCAACGTCGCATTGATAGCACCGTTTCTTTTAACGATATCCTGCCCTCATCTTTCTCCGCACTGGTGCAAGAGCTGGACCCGCTTAAGGCGCTTGAAGTTCCCTTGAGTGGGACAGTCCTGGTTGGTTTGGATTTGGATCACGGTGTCGAAACCGTCGGATTCAATGTGACGGGGACCCAAGGGTTGATAAATTTGCCTATTGAAGGGCATGCGCCGATCGAGGCAGAAAGCCTTGCGATCAGAGGTTTGTATAACGGTGGATCATCTGTGATCCAGATTGATCACGCAGAGATCGATGTTAAGAATGCGACCGCTATCACAATCCCTGCCCCCATCAATCATACGTTCAAATTGGACGCCATAAGGGGGATCGGTCGATATGGCCTAATTACCGAAAAGATCGAAGTTGATGAATTCGCGGTTTCCAGCGGGGAAACATCACTAACTTTATCTGCAAAGGTGGCCAAGGCAACGGATGGCAGTCGCAATGTTTCTGGCAACGGTAAAATTGCTGCGGTCCCTGTTGATCAAGTAACTGAATTCTGGCCAGCATCCCTTGGAACTGACGCTTATACCTGGATCACAGCCCATATGAAACATGGCGTGTTGCATCATGCGGATGCTGAGTTTGATTTCGACGTGGCTGCAGATGGCACGCTGAAAGTCGGCAAACTTGACGGAACCATGGCTGCTGAAGGCGTCACAGTAAGCTATCTACCAGGTATGCCAGCAGTAAATGATGTCGCCGCCTTGATGGCTTTTGATGCGAATACACTTGATATCGCGGTTGATCGCGGGCACAGCGAAAATTTGATCGTGGAATCTGGGACAATGCACATTTCCGGGCTGCAAGAATTTGATCAGTTCGCAGATATGGAAATGCAGATCAGCGCGAAAGTTCTGGATGCATTGAAATATATTGATAACGAGCCGTTGGGATTTGCAAAAGAGATGGGCATCGACCCTGCTTCCACAAAAGGGGATGCAGTCGTGGATGTGAAGATGCGGTTCCTGCTCGCCAAAGATCTTTCGTTGGATGATGTCGATGTGACGGCGCATGCTGATCTAAAAGCAGTATCTATGGCAGATGTCGTTTTTGATAGGGATGTGACACAAGGCGATCTGACCCTATCGGTCGATAAGGTTAAAATGGATGTGTCCGGCGTCGCTTTGATGACTGATTTGCCAATCAATCTGACCTGGACTGAGAACTTTGACGATAAGGCACCTTTTCGAGCGCGATACGAGATTGGTGCAAGTATCGATGATGTCGAGAAGATAAAGTCCCTGGGTGTCGACGTATCGACTTTGACGGATGACATTGTCAGGGGCGGTGTAGATACGACGGTTCGGTATACGCTGTTTGATGAGCGCTCCGGCCGCGTTGAAATCGAAGCTGATCTCGTTCGGTCCGAAATGCAATTGCCCATGATCGATTGGCGGAAAGCGCCAGGTGATTCTGGCTGGGCGGCGGTCACGATTCTGATCGAGAACGGTCTGATTAAAAGCGTGCCGTCCTTTGAGGTGAATGCTGGCGACCTAGTGGTCGAGGGCAATATCGAATATGCACCAGCGGGATTAGGGCTTGATCGGATCAATTTGAAGCAAGTCCTGTTGGACCGAACGAATGTTTCTGGGGCTGTTATTTCCCGGCCTGATGGCGGCTGGGAGCTTGGTCTGCAGGGAAGTGAAATTGATATCACGCCACTTTGGGACCGCATGATCAATGACCGGCCCGGTCGCAAGAAGATGAATTTGCCTGATCTTACGGTTGCGATAGAACTGGACAAAGTGTGGGTCGATAAGCAGCGGTTTTTGACCGGTGTTTCAGGGACATTTGCGCATCGTCAGGAAATCTGGCGTAGCGTGTTATTTGACTCAAAAATCAATGGCCAAAGTGATTTTGACGTCAACATCCTGCCTGACGAGACAGGGAATAGAATTATGTCCGTTAACGCAGAAAATGCAGGCGATGTGATGCGTTTCTTGGACATATTTGAAAACATGTACGGCGGCAAGATGACCATTCAGGGCCGATATGATGATGCTGCACCGGACCGGCCATTAAATGGCACAGTCAAGGTTTCGAACTATCGTGTCCGTAATGCGCCAATTTTGACGCGTGTCCTCTCCATCATGGCACTGACAGGTATTGTTGATGCTATGACGGGCGAGGGGTTGAATTTTAATGATTTAACTGTTCCGTTTACCCATCGTGAGGGTGAGATCAAAATTTCGGGTGCCAAGGCCACCGGTACGTCGATTGGTTTTACCGCATCGGGCAATATCTATACGCACGCAGATGTGGTGAATATCGAAGGGACAGTTGTACCTGCTTATGTAGTCAATTCTTTGCTCGGCAGAATTCCACTGCTTGGGAACCTTTTGACAGGTACAGAAGACGGCGGCGGTGTATTCGCGGCGAAATTTTCAGTTTCAGGGCCCAAGGAAGATCCTAAAACAACTGTCAATCCGTTGTCGGCACTTACACCAGGAATTTTGCGCAATATATTTGATGGATTACCTGACCAAGACGGAAAGGTGGAATTCAACCAACCAACTGCCCCCGGTGACACGCCGCTTTTTCAGTGAGGGTCAAACCGGTTGAATAAGGGCATGGCGTTTTTTTCCTGCCGATAGTTTGATAACACCTTCGCTATTCAAATCAGACGATGTCAGTATCAATCCTTCATCGGAGACTGCAGCGTCATTTACTTTCGCGCCACCGCCCCTGATCAGACGCCGGACCTCGCCGTTAGAAGACCCAAGCCCGGCATCAGTGAATAATGACAGGATACCAATGCCCGCGTCCAAGGATGCAGTCGGCACTTCTAACGTTGGAAGGTCTTTTCCCTGGCCCCCTTGTTCGAAGGTCGTTTCTGCCGTATCGCGTGCGTTTGCTGCGGCATCGGCACCATGACAGAGCGAGGTTACGGCGTCGGCGAGAATTTTCTTGGCATCATTGATTTCCGCGCCTTCTAATTTTTCTAGGCGCTCAATCTCTGGAAGGGGCAAGTCGGTGAATAAACGCAAAAATTTTCCGACGTCTGCGTCTTCACTATTGCGCCAGTACTGCCAGTAGTCATAAGGGCTGAGTTGATCTGCATTCAGCCAAACTGCGCCATCCGCCGTTTTCCCCATCTTTGCGCCAGACGCAGTTGTCAAAAGCGGCGTGGTTAAGCCAAACAAATGCTTGTTCGCTGTTCGACGGCCAAGCTCGACCCCATTGATAATGTTGCCCCATTGATCGGAACCGCCCATTTGAAGGTCGCAACTATGACGTTTTGAGAGTTCAACGAAGTCATAAGCTTGAAGAATCATGTAGTTGAATTCGAGGAAAGTCAGCGGCTGTTCTCTCTCCAGGCGCAACCGCACGCTATCAAACGACATCATACGGTTGATGGTAAAATGTGGGCCGTAGTCGCGCAAAAAGTCGATGTAGTTGAGTTTATCCAGCCAGTCAGCATTGTTGACCATCAGGGCATCCGTGGGTCCATCCCCGAACGTTAGGAAATTTTCAAATATGGACTTTATGCCTGCCATATTCGAAGCAATCGCCGCGTCGTCTAGAATCTTGCGCGATTCGTCTTTACCCGACGGGTCGCCGACACGTGTCGTCCCGCCCCCCATCAATACGATGGGCTTGTGGCCTGATTGTTGGAATAGGCGTAATAACATAATGGACACCAGCGACCCCGCATGCAGGCTGGGCGCGGTGCAATCAAACCCAATATAAGCGGTCAATTGGCGCTTTTCGGCTTCAGCATCTAAAGCCTCTAAATCGGTGCATTGATGGAGGTACTGTCGCTCGATGACGCGCTGGACAAAGTCGGATTTGTAGTTGGTCATGAATATCGCTTGCCGTTCTTGTTGGGGGCGCGGATCATTAGCACATGCAGAGTGATAAAGACAATGTCTCAGGGTCATCAAGCGATGATGCTGTAAAAGATGTTCGTACGACGGCCATTGGTTTGATGAGTGGCACGTCGATGGATGGTATTGACGTTGCGTTGATTGAAACCGATGGCGTATCCGTTTATCGGCTGGGCGCTTTTGGTTCTTATCCGTATGTGGACGAGTTAAGGGCAGCACTTAAGCCTGTCGTGGGAAAGATGCCTTTGCCCAGCTCTGACCTTGATCAGCTAGTGCGCGATATTACAGATGCACATGCCGAAGCGGTCCAAGATTTTGTAGGCAGGTCGGGAATCGATTTATCATCAGTGGACGTCGCCGGCTTCCACGGGCAAACCGTATTTCATGATCCAGAGAATGCAGTCACGTGCCAACTTGGCGATGGGCAACGTCTCGCAGCGGCATTGGGTGTGCCTGTCGTAAATGACTTCAGATCTGCGGATGTCGCGGCTGGGGGCGAGGGTGCGCCATTTGCGCCCTTGTATCATGCTGCCTTGGCGCGCCAACTCGAAGCGCCGGTGTGCGTCCTGAATCTTGGGGGCGTTGGAAATCTGAGTTGGATTAGCGCAGATGGTGCTGTGATCGCATTTGATACCGGGCCTGCGAGTGCCATGATTGATGACTGGGTGCATGAACATACTGGCGAAATCATGGACACGGATGGGGCTCTTGCGAGGACGGGCAAAGTCGATTCGGAGGTACTCGTCCGTTTGTTGGATGATCCTTATTTCAGCAAGCCGTTCCCTAAATCCCTGGATCGCGATCACTTCGATAGATCTTGTGTGAATGAATTGTCGTTAGAGGATGGCGCCGCAACGCTGGTCGCATTCACGGCGATGTCGGTCAAAAAGAGCGCGGAGCTACTTCCTGCGCCGCCCCTTAAATGGCTGGTCACGGGTGGCGGACGGCATAATCCTGCAATTATGGCAGGTTTAAGGAGATTACTGGATAGCCCGGTGGAACCAGTCGAGACCGTTGGCTGGAATGGAGATGCGATCGAAGCGCAAGCATTTGCTTTTCTCGCAGTGCGGTCGATAAAGGGGCTGCCCCTTAGCATGCCATCGACAACCGGTATCCCTAAACCGCAGCGAGGAGGGGTGTTTCATTTGCCCCATAAGACCTAAAGGTTTGTGTCTAGATATTTCTCAACATGCTTTTCCATATCTTCGAGATGATTTCTGAAGAAATGATCGCAGCCTTTGATCACTTTGTAATCGATACTGATGTTCTTTTGTTTGTCTAATTTATCGGCGAGTTTCGCCGTTGATTCTTCTGGAATGATGTCGTCGCTATCCCCGTGAACCATCAGGCCGCTGGCAGGGCAAGGCGCCAAGAATGAAAAATCATGTATGCTGGCTGGCGTCGCGATAGAAATAAACCCGTTTATTTCTGGTCGGCGCATCATCAACTGCATCGAAATCCATGCGCCAAACGAAAACCCGGCAATCCAACATCCCGTCGCATTTGGGTTGTGGCCTTGCATCCAATCCAACGCGGCTGCGGCGTCGCTCAATTCACCAAGTCCCTCGTCAAATTCACCTTGAGAACGACCGACACCGCGGAAATTGAACCGCAGCGTAGAGAACCCGCGACGTACAAAGCTATGATAAAGCGAGTAGACCACACGATTGTTCATCGTCCCGCCATGTTGCGGATGCGGATGAAGAATCAACGCCACAGGGGCATCATCAGTCTTGGCGTGCTGGTATCGACCTTCTAAGCGACCATCTGGGCCGTTGAAAATGACGTCAGGCATACGAAATTAGCCTCCTGTGTGCGGTCGGCGTGGAATTGCCGAGTAATTTGGTTGGTTAATTTGAAAAATAAACAGAAAATCTCAAAAAATACGTCGGTATAATAGTTGACCATTTTGGTCGGGTTTCTTATATAATCCTCAGATTAGGCAAAACAAATGGCTTCAACGCCCCGTGGCGACTGAAGCCGTGAGAACATAAAGATAATGTGATGGTTTTCAAGAGATTAAAGGCTGATTTAGACGCATTTCTAGAACGCGACCCGGCTGCACGTTCTCATCTTGAAGTGGCGATTTTGTATCAAGGCTTTCACGCGGTTGTATTTTACCGCATTTCGAACTGGTTTTGGCGGCAAAACTTGCGCTTCATTGGACGATTTATTTCCCAGATCGGGCGGATTCTGACTGGAATCGAGATTCACCCAGGTGCCACGATTGGTTGCTGTTTTGTGATCGATCACGGAACAGGTGTCGTTGTCGGTGAAACCGCCGAGATTGGCGATAATGTTACGCTTTACCACGATGTGACGCTTGGCGGTGTGGCGCCAAGTGTTGATAGCGCGGCGCAAGTTGGCACGAAACGCCATCCGACGCTCGGTGACGGCGTGATTGTTGGCTCTGGGGCGCAAATTTTAGGTCCGATTACAGTGGGCGAGCACGCGCGTGTCGGCGCAAACGCCGTTGTGACCTCAGATATACCTGCATGTGTGACTGCTGTTGGCATTCCAGCGAAAGTGATAATGCCACGAGATAAATCAAAGCCAGGCGAATTCCGTGCATACGCGACCACGCCAGAAGGCGTGCCCGATCCTGTCCAGCAAGTGTTGGATCAAATGCGTAATCAAATGTCTGAAATGCAAAAACGAATTGATGAACTCGAGCAAGAAAAAGCATCTCGCTCGGATGACAATAACGAAGACGATGATGGCTCAGATACAGGGCGTCAATCATCGGTCGCGTGAAGGCGCGCCAATTTAAACAAGGAGTAGGATAATGAAACTAAGTACCAAAGGGCGCTACGCGGTCATGGCTATGGTTGATTTAGCCACACATTCTGATGGCAAGCCTATTGCTCTCGCTGATGTCGCAGATCGCCAGGAGATCTCGTTGTCTTACTTGGAGCAACTGTTCGGTCGCTTACGCCGTGGCCAATTGGTCAAAAGTGTTCGTGGGCCGGGTGGCGGCTATTTGCTGGCGCGGGACTCGTCTGAGATCCGCGTTGCTGATGTGATTATGGCGGTTGACGAACCGATCAAAGCGACGCGTTGTACGCCGGGAAGTCCGTCAGGTTGTCACGGTCGCCAGCAACGATGCCTAACCCATGACCTGTGGGAAGAACTGGGCAACCAGATTTATCTATTCCTGAGTTCTGTGTCGCTGGAAGACGTTGTCGATCGCAAGGTGCTGGGTTCTAGCGGCATTTTGTATGCGATGGGGCGCGACCAGCAAATGGTTGCTGGCGAGTAATCGGCTGATCTTGGTTTTGGAATAATATCCATGCGTGACGGGATATACCTAGACAACAATGCGACCGCGCCCCTTCGCCCCGAGGCGAAGGAAGCGATGTTGCGCGCGATGGATGTGCCGGGGAACCCGTCATCTGTTCATGGGTTTGGTCAGGCACAACGTCGGATTGTCGAAGACGCGCGCGAGCAAGTTGCGAAAATGGCAGGTGTGAAACCTGCAAATGTCATCTTCACGTCTGGTGGGTCCGAAGCAAACAATTCCATTCTTGTTGGCGTCACAACTGATCATATTTTGACGACTTCGGTGGAGCATGCTTCCGTCCTCGATGCGGTTCCAAATGCCACGATCCTACCTGTCGATAAAGACGGCAGGATTGAATTGGATGCTGTGAAGGCGGCTTTGTCAGAGCAAGACGGGCCAGCGTTACTGTCAGTGATGGCGGCAAATAACGAGACAGGTGTTATTCAACCGATTGAAGCTGTGGCTGAGATTTCGCATGAATTTAATGCAAAGCTTCATGTGGATGCGATTCAAGCTGCCGGAAAAATTGATCTCATGCCGATCGCCGCGATGGCTGATGCCATGACATTGAGCGCGCACAAATTAGGCGGCCCACAGGGCGTGGGTGCGATTGTTGTTCGTGATGGCGTGCCGTTTGAGCCTTTGGTTAAAGGTGGCGGGCAAGAGCGACGCCGTCGTGCGGGCACCGAAAACGTCATTGGAATTGCAGGCTTTGGCGCTGCTGCCGTAGCCGCCCTTAATGAGTTTGATGCTTTCCAGGCTTTGGCTGATATTCGCGATGGGATCGAAACGGCGTTGGCTGGTGATGCAGTGATTTATGGCCAGGATGTTTCCAGGTTGGCCAATACAACTTGTATCGGTATGGAGGGCGTTTCGGCGGAAACCCAAGTGATGGCATTTGATCTGGCAGGTATAGCAATCAGTGCTGGGTCGGCATGTTCATCGGGCAAGGTCGAGCCAAGCCACGTGCTGCGTGCAATGGGATTGTCGGACGAAAAAGCGGGGCAAACCATTCGGATGTCGTTGGGGTGGGCAAATGACCCATCCGATGCAGGCGCATTCATCGATGCATGGCGTGCGCTTCGTGCGCGCACTTCGTCGGAGGTGGCGGCATGATGTCTGATCAAGCGCGCCCCATTTATTTGGATTATCAAGCGACGACGCCTGTCGATCAGCGCGTGATGGACGCGATGATTCCGTTCTTTACGCAATCATTCGGCAACCCTCATTCCACCTCGCATGTATATGGGTGGGAGGTGCGTGATGCTGTTGAAGTGGCCCGCGCGCAAGTGGCCAAGATGATTAATGCGGAACCGCGCGAGGTGATTTTTACGTCTGGTGCGACCGAGAGCAACAACATGGCTATTAAGGGCGTCGGCCGGTTTTTCGCAGGACGAAAACATCACATGATCGCGCTTAAGACGGAACATAAGTGTGTTCTGGAGTCACTTAAATACATGCAGCGTCACGATATCGATGTGACTTGGTTAGATGTTAACAGTGATGGTTTGGTCGATGTCGCCGAGTTTGCCGCGGCAATCCGGCCAGATACAGCCTTGGCATCGGTGATGCTGGTGAATAATGAAATTGGCGTTATCCAATCACTTGCCGAAATTGGCGCGCTATGCCGCGAACATGGCATCTACTTGCATACCGATGCTGCCCAGGCGGCCGGCAAACTGCCTATTGATGTGCAAGCGATGAACATCGATTTGATGAGCCTTAGCGGACACAAAATGTATGGCCCGATGGGCATTGGTGCTCTGTACGTTCGCAGAAAACCTCGTGTGCGGTTCGAGCCATTGATGGATGGTGGTGGCCAGGAACGCACAATGCGCTCTGGCACGCTCCCTGCACCGCTTGTGGTTGGGTTTGGTAAAGCCGCAGAAATTGTTTGCGATGACTTAGAGGCAGAGACGTCACGCATCAAAGAAATGCGCGACCATCTTTTGACAGGTCTTCAAGAGCGTATTCCCAACACGTTCCTTAATGGTAGCGAGGGCGCGCGCGTTGCCGGAAACATCAACATCGGATTTCGGGGCATAGATTCTGAATCTTTGATGGAAAAGCTCAAAGATCATCTGGCGTTATCAAGTGGGTCGGCATGTACATCCACATCTGTCGAACCATCGTATGTCTTAAGGGCAATTGGTTTGTCAGACGAGGATGCGCACAGTTCTGTGCGGATGTGCGTTGGACGGATGACGACAACAGATGAAATTGAAAAGTCGATTACAGCGATCTCAAACGCTGTAACTGAGTTGCGCAACGGTGATGTGGCGAGTGATGCCATGTCCGTTGCCGTTTGAATGAACGAAAATGCCAATTTTGGCGAAGGTGAAGGAATAAAAAGATGCCAGCGACAGCTGAAACAGTTGATCAGGTAGAAACAATTGCAGGCGACAAATACAAATATGGATTTGTCACCGATATTGAATCCGACATGGCCCCAAAGGGCCTTAGTGAGGATATTGTTCGCTTTATCTCGGCGAAGAAGAACGAGCCAGAGTGGTTGTTGGAATATCGCCTAAAGGCATATCGCCGCTGGTTAGAAATGCCTGAGCCAAAATGGGCTAAAGTTGATTTCCCGCAGATCGATTACCAGCAGTATCACTATTACGCCGCGCCTAAGAGTGATGATGATGGGCCACAAAGCCTGGACGAAGTTGATCCAAAGCTATTGGAAACCTATGAGAAATTGGGCATTCCGCTTCGCGAGCAAGAACTGTTGGCTGGCGTGAAAAACGTCGCTGTAGATTATGTATTCGACAGTGTTTCCGTCGCGACCACTTTTAAGAAGAAGCTCGAAGAAGTCGGCGTGATTTTCTGTCCTATTTCCGAAGCACTAGAGCGCTGCCCCGATTTGGTGCGCAAATACATGGGCTCCGTTGTACCGATGAGTGACAACAAGCATGCTTGCTTGAATGCCGCAGTGTTTACCGATGGGTCATTTGTCTACATTCCGCCTGGTGTCAAATGCCCGATGGAATTATCGACGTACTTCCGTATCAACGAGATGAATACGGGTCAATTTGAGCGCACGTTGATTATTGCCGATAAGGGTTCTTACGTCAGTTATCTCGAAGGCTGCACCGCACCTATGCGTGATGAAAATCAGTTGCATGCAGCTGTTGTTGAACTGATCGCGTTGGATGATGCTGAGATTAAGTATTCGACTGTTCAAAACTGGTATCCTGGTGACGAAGATGGCAAAGGCGGCATCTATAACTTTGTGACCAAGCGCGGTGCATGTCGCGGCAAGAACTCAAAGATTTCCTGGACTCAAGTCGAAACCGGTTCAGCGATCACATGGAAGTACCCTAGTTGCATTTTGCAGGGCGACAACTCGGTCGGTGAGTTCTACTCAATCGCGATCACAAATAACGCACAGCAAGCCGATACTGGTACCAAGATGATCCACCTGGGCAAGAACACGACCTCGCGGATTATTTCCAAGGGGATTTCTGCGGGCAAGTCCGATCAGACCTATCGAGGGTTAGTCAAGATTTCCCCAAAAGCGGTCGACGCCCGGAATTATACGCAGTGTGACTCGTTGCTGATCGGCGACAAGTGTGGTGCGCATACAGTGCCGTATATCGAAAGCCGAAATAAGGGCGCGATTGTCGAGCATGAAGCGACGACATCAACCATTTCAGAGGATCAGTTGTTCTACTTACGTCAGCGGGGCATCCCGGAAGAGGCAGCCGTCGCATTGGTTGTGAATGGTTTCTGCCGCGAAGTGCTGCAGCAGTTGCCGATGGAATTTGCCGTTGAGGCGCAAAAGCTAGTTGGAATTTCACTCGAAGGAAGTGTCGGTTAAGCCGACGCAAGATAGGAATAAAGTTATGTTAGAGATCAAAGACTTGCATGCCAGCGTTGGTGGGACAGAAATTTTAAAGGGTCTTACCTTGACTATTGAACCGGGTGAAGTCCACGCGATCATGGGGCCAAATGGTTCTGGTAAATCCACGCTATCGTATGTCCTTGCCGGGCGTGACGGCTATGAGGTCACAGGCGGCAGGATCATCTATGAAGGTGAGGACCTGACGGATTTAGATCCTGAGGAGCGAGCAGCCAAAGGCGTATTCCTGGCGTTTCAATATCCCGTCGAAATACCAGGAGTGCCGAATTCAACCTTTTTGAAAGAATCAGTGAATGCAGTTCGTCGCTATAACGGTGAAGACGAACTGGATGCGATCAAATTCATGAAGATGCTGCGCGGGAAAACCAAGGAACTCGGCATGTCGGACGATATGCTCAAGCGTGCGGTCAACGTTGGCTTCTCGGGTGGTGAAAAGAAGCGAAATGAAGTGCTGCAAATGGCAGTACTCGAACCCAAGCTTGCGATTTTAGATGAGACCGACAGTGGACTTGATATTGATGCGTTGAAAATCGTCGCGGACGGCGTGAATGCGCTTCGTTCTCCTGAGCGTTCGAGCCTTGTCATCACGCACTATCAGCGTTTGCTTGATTATATTGTGCCAGACAAAGTTCACGTTCTTGCACATGGTAAAATCCAGCGTACGGGCGGCAAGGAGTTGGCGCTTGAATTGGAAAAGAATGGATATGCTGATTTCGTTGGGGAGGCAGCGTAATGTCTGTAATCCCTTTCATGGCTGCCACGGATACGGCCCGGGCACTGCCCGGTGATGATATCCCTTGGTTGCAAGCGCGCCGCGAGTCTGGGCGATCTCGCTTTGACAAGTTGGGCATTCCGACTCCAAAGCTAGAGAATTGGAAGTTCACCCGTCTGCGCCCTTTGGACAATACGCAATACACGCCTGCCACTGATAAAGATGGTCAAGTAGAGATTTCGAAAATCCCAAGCATCGGCAATACACAGGCGCGACTGGTGTTTGTTAATGGTCGACTGCGCGATGACTTATCAGACGTTTCCGACCTGCCGACTGGCGTGCGCTTTGGATCTATTGATGCGGCGTTGAAATCAGATGCGGATTGGGTGCAAGAACATCTGGGCAAAGTGGCGGATGACGCTGACGAGGCGATGGTCTCCTTGAACGAAGCGATGCTGGACTCGGGGTTTGTATTGCACGTGCCAAAAGGCGTTGTGCTGACACGTCCGCTTGAAGTTATCTACATCGGTGGATTGACAGATGGTGCTGTCGCTTATTTCCCGCGCAACTTGATTGCGATTGAAGAGGGAGCCCAGGCCACGTTGTTCAAACATCACGAAGGCCGTGGCGTTGGTGAGTATTTTGCGAACGCCGTAACTGAAGTGAGTGTCGCACAAGGTGCGATCTTTAAGCACTACAAAGTGCAGGCTGAGTCTCTTTACGCTACGCATGTCACAACGCTCTATGCGGATGTTGGACGCGATGCGACTTACGAGAGCTTTAACTTATCCATTGGTGGGTTGCTCTCTCGGTCAGATCTTAAAATCAATTTGTCGGGCCAGGGCGCGCATGCGGCCGTAAATGGTGCCTATTTGATGCGAGGCAAAGAGCATTGCGACAATACCTCGTTGATCGACATGTCTGTGCCAAACACAACGTGCAAGCAGGTGTACAAAGGTGTTCTTGATGATGAAAGCCGGGCTGTATTCCAGGGTAAGATCCATGTTGCTAGGGATGCGCAAAAAGCTGATGGGCGGATGTTGTGCAAGACGCTTTTGTTGACCAATGATGCTGAAATCGATGTGAAGCCAGAGTTAGAAATCTACGCTGACGATGTTCAATGTGCACACGGTGCAACAACAGGTCAGTTGGATAAAACGGCGCTGTTTTATCTGCGCTCTCGTGGCATTCCGGAAGCCTTAGCGCGGAACATGCTGGTGCAGTCATTTATTGGGGACGCGCTTTTAGAGATTACGGATGAAACCGTTCGTTCAGCTCTTTCAGACCGGATCGTTCGTTGGTTGCCTGCGCACTGCTATCTGGCCGAAGAATGGAAGGAAATCGCCTGATGAATGGACCGGCGGCAGTAAAGCCACTCGGCGGAAACAATTCGATGCAGGCATTCGACGTGGAACGTGTGCGCGAAGACTTCCCGATCTTGAAGCAAAAGGTTTACGACAAGCCTCTCGTTTACTTGGACAATGGTGCAAGTGCCCAGAAGCCTCGGCAAGTCATTGAGGCCATGGATGCGTGCATGGAGGGATATTACTCCAACGTGCATCGCGGCAATCACAAGCTGAGTCAACTCTCGACCCAGATGTTTGAAGACGCGCGCGAGTCTGTCGCACGTTTCATCAATGCATCAACACCGGATGAAGTGGTCATCACAAAAGGCGGCACGGAATCCATTAACTTGGTTGCGGCGACATATGGTCGAAAGTATTTGAATGAAGGTGATGAAATCCTGATCACGGTCATGGAGCATCATGCCAATATCGTACCGTGGCAGTTGTTGCGGGCAGAAAAGGGCATCGTCCTTAAGATTGCGCCGATTGACGATGATGGCAATTTTCTGATGGACGAGTTTGAAGCGTTGCTGTCAGACAAAACCAAAATCGTCTCTGTGCCACACATTTCGAACGTTCTGGGTACTGTGTTGCCCGTCGAAGAGATCATCCGAAAGGCCCATGCCGCGGGTGCCAAAGTGTTGATTGATGGCTGCCAGTCGGTCCCGCATACCAAAATTGACGTTCAAGCGTTGGGTGCTGATTTCTATGTGTTCTCAAGCCACAAGCTGTATGGTCCCACGGGGATCGGAGTGTTGTGGGCACCACTCGACATTTTGAACTCCATGCCGCCATATCAAGGTGGTGGGGAGATGATTGACCGGGTAACTTTCGAAGAGACAACCTTTCAACCTGCTCCACATCGGTTCGAGGCTGGAACACCCGCAATTATCGAGGCTGTCGGCCTAGGTGCGGCCATTAAGTATATCGAGGATATTGGACTTGATAACATTGCGGCTCATGAGGTCGGTTTATTGCATTACGCAACTGAGCGTTTGAAGTCGATTGAGGGGCTTCACATCGTTGGAAATGCGGATGACAAGGCCTCCATTATTTCGTTTGTGATGGACGATGCGCACATTTCAGATATCGGCACGATCATCGATCGCGCAGGCGTCGCGGTGCGAACAGGGCATCATTGTGCGCAACCGTTGATGGACCGACTTGGTATTCCAGGCACAGCGCGTGCGTCCTTTGGACTGTATAACACTAAAGAAGAGATCGATGCTCTTTATGACTCTTTGGTATTGGTGAAGGAGATGTTTTCCTAATGTTTGGTCTCTTTAAGAAAAAGAAGAAGCAAGACGTGTTTGAGCCATTGCCTGAAACGAAAGAGGCAGATGAAACCCTGGACGGGCCAGTTGCTGAGCCAATGGCAGATGATGGGGTGAATCACGAAGCGTTAGCTAAGATTGCCGATGATCTTCAACGTGCCGAGAAATCAGATTTTGTACATCCGCAAAGTATGGAACCCGGGACCCCGAGTGGTATCCCTGGATTTGATTATTCTCCGGTCGACCCCGACGAAGAATTTAGAGCAAAGGCTGGAAAGCCATTAGCTGATGGCACACCTGTCGCAAGTGAAGAAGCTGTCGTTGAGGCGCTTCGTGAAGTCTATGACCCAGAAATCCCAGTGAATATTTATGATTTGGGCCTGATCTATGGGCTGAGCATTCTAGAAAAAGGCGACATCAAAATCGATATGTCTTTGACGGCGCCCGGTTGCCCTGTTGCGGGCGAAATGCCTGGCATGGTCGCTCGTGCAGTCGAAGGTGTCGAAGGTACGGGTGAAATTGAAGTGCTATTGGTTTGGGAACCGCAGTGGACCCCAGAGCGCATGTCGGAAGACGCCAAATTGGCGTTGGGTATGGGTTGACGACCCCGCGCCAGACAATATCTATTACAAAGAAGATTTTGGAGAGAACGCAATGACCGAACAATCCAGGCAATTAATTACGCTGACGGATGCCGCCGCTGACCATGTCCGCACATTGATGAGCAATAGCGACAACCCGGTTGCTGGACTGCGTGTGAAAATCTCCACAAAGGGCTGCTCTGGCCTGTCTTATGTCTTTGAATACGCTGAGGAAAAACTTCCAATGGAAGAAGAAGTAGAGCGGGACGGTGCGCGCGTCTTTATTGATCCAATGGCGACAATGTTTCTTGTTGGGGCCGAGATGGATTATGAAGATGGCATGTTGCGTAGTGGCTTCACGTTTAGCAATCCCAACGAAGCCAGTCGTTGCGGATGTGGCGAGAGTTTCTCCGTATAATCTTTACCTTCTGCAGATAGTTTCTCACTCGACTTCCGCTGGGCATCTTTGACATGAATAAAATTACCTTCATCCATCCTGATGGCAAAGAACAGGTTTGTGACGCACCAGACGGTTTGTCGGTTCTTGAAGTTGCACATCGTAATATGATTGACCTGGAGGGCGCCTGCGAAGGTTCAATGGCATGTTCGACATGCCACGTCATTGTTGACGAGTCGTGGTATCCGAAACTGGAAGAGCCAGAGGAGGAAGAGGAAGATATGCTCGACCTCACCTTTGGTCTGAAGCGCACGTCGCGCTTGGGCTGTCAGATTCGGATGTCGGCAGATTTGGACGGCTTGATCATCAAATTACCGGCAGAGCATCGCAATCTGATTTGATCACCAGTTGAATAGAGGGTCTTATTACTCCATCGATATGGAGAGAGATTAAGATGACCCAATCCGAGATGATCGCCGCGTTAAAACTCATCACAACGGCGACCTTAACCACCGTAATGTTGAAGCGAGGCGTACCGAGTTCGTGGATCGCCGGTGCCGCGCCTTTTTCAGCGACCGATGAGCGTGTTGTCGGGCCAGCCTTTACAATGCGGTTTGTTCCATCACGCGAAGATTTGGCGACGCCTGACTCATGGAAAGGCCCGCATTCGACACGCGCTGCGATCGAAGAGATGCCTGAAGGCAGTATTTGTGTAGTTGATACCCGTGGTATTACCTCGGCAGGTGTATTTGGCGATATCCTTGCGGGCCGAATGGTGAAGCGTGGTATTGCTGGTATCGTTACCGATGGCGCGATGCGTGATGGTGAAGGTGTTAAACGAACAGGAATGCCCATCTGGTGCGCAGGTGCGGTGGCCCCTGCATCCATTACCTCGTTGGCGTTTGTGGGTTGGCAAGAACCCGTCGGATGCGGGGATACAGCGGTCTTCCCGAATGACATTATTGTGGCCGATGGTGATGGTGCCGTCGTGATCCCAAAAGCGATGCTTCATGAAGTGACAGCAGCAGCCATTGAACAGGAACGATTAGAGGCCTGGATTGTACAACAGGTTGATGAAGGCCATTCGTTACCGGGATTGTATCCCCCCAGCGAGGAAACCCTGGCTCGATACAAGCATGAAAGAGATGGAGAGACATAATGGATGACGGCAAAAAACCAGCGATCCCTGATCCTTACACGGGCCCTAACGTTGTCGGCGCATTACCGGAAATTTTCATTCAGGATGCCTTTGCCGAAGACGACCCAAGGCTTTGGGTGCCCTTGTCGCCAGGGCGGTGGTCGCGGCCTTTGTGTTTGAATATCAGCCAGGGTTATTGGGTGCATCTGACTAAAGTTGAGGGTGGAGGTTTTCTGTCCCGCCATCGGCATCCAGCGCCCGTCCATGGGTTTGTGATCAAAGGATCATGGCGCTATTTGGAGCATGACTGGGTGGCAGGCCCCGGATCTTATCTTTTCGAACCACCTGGTGAAATTCACACACTGGTTGTGGATGAAGACTGCGACGAGATGATCACGCTTTTCCATAATACGGGCGCTCTTATCTATTGCGACGAAAATGGCGTCGCGACAGGAACCACGGATGTATTCGACAGAGTAGAAGCCTGCCGGAAGCATTTCGAATCTGTGGGATTAGGGGCTGACTACGTTAAGAATTTCATTCGTTGACCTGCCCGTTGCTCGAATGTTTAGGCTCCAAAATATTCGGGTCAAAATCATTCGAGGAAACTCGTGAATATTAGATATATCGTACTGCTCGCAGTTGCCGTTGTTGTTGGGATTGGCAGCGTGTTCGCCTATCAATGGTGGGCTGAAAGCCGCATTGAGGATCCATTCGTTTTACGGCCAGATGATCCTGCCCTCGTCAGTGCAGGGCAGAAAATTTACCAGGAAAACTGCGCAAGCTGTCACGGCACCAACCTAGAGGGTGAGCCTAATTGGCGCAGTCGCAAACCGTCAGGACGGTTGCCTGCACCGCCGCATGATGAGACTGGGCACACATGGCATCATGCCGATAGGGTACTCGTCGACCTCACCAAGTACGGACCGCAGTTGGTTGCGGGTGCGGATTATCAGAGTGATATGCCAGCGTTTGAAGGGGTGATCTCGGATCAGGACATCATCGCAGCATTGTCTTATATCAAGTCCACATGGAATAAGCGCGAGCGTGACACCCAGGATGAGATCACGCGTCGCACCGTTATCCAGTAGCTGATATCAAATGAACGATTTTTCGTGAACTGTTGCCATCCGCATGCCATCAGGTGTCTCGACCTCAACCCGTGTACCTTCTTTCCAATGCGTCATCCGCATCATGCCAATAGCAACATTGGTTTGGAAATCTGGCGACCAGGCAGCTGATGTCACACGGCCTACGCGTTCGCCGTCCGCCATCACCAGCCATTTCCCGGTACACGGTGGTACGGCATCGCCGTCAATCGCCAAGCTTCTGATCTGGCGGATAGGGCCCTCAGTGGCCACTCGCAATAACGCATCCCGACCGACACAACCAATTGCCGTCTGGGTGTCGCAAAATCTGCCCAAGCCACATTCGTGGGGTGTGTTCTTGCGGGTCATATCGTTCCCATAAGAGAGTAGACCGGCCTCGACACGTTCGATTCCATTGGGGCAACCGGCCCTGACGTTAAGGTCTTCACCTGCCTTAAACAGTGCATCCCAAAGGGCTTCGCCGTGCTCTGCCCCGTCCATGTAGATTTCGTAACCACTTTGCTTTGAATAACCAGATCGGGCGACCGGGAATTCCGCCCCTTGGAAGTCCAATAAATGAAACCGAAAGAATCGAATATCGCGGACTTGTTCGCCAAAAACACGCGCCATCAAGTCTTCTGCCTTTGGCCCTTGGACTGCGAGTGGATGAACATCCGGCTCATTCACGTCAACTTCCAGGTGCAACGCATATGCAAGGCCCTTGGCCCAGAACAACAAGTCGCTGTCAGCGATAGAGATAAAGTATTTATCATCGGCAAACTTTAATGCGACAGGATCATTCAGCATGCCGCCTGTTTCGTCGACAATGGGGACGTAATAGCACTGACCTGGTGTCATGCCGCGCAGATCACGCGGGGTGAGCATCTGCATCAACCGTGCAGCGTCGGCGCCACGGATTTCGATCTGCCGCTCGCAAGATACGTCCCATACTTGGACATGGTTTTTTAGGTGGTGATAGTCGGCTTCGACACTTTCAAAAACTGTCGGCAGCAACATGTGATTGTAAACGGTGTAGCCCTTAACGCCAGCTTGGGTGACCCGTTTGGTGAATGGTGTTTCACGCAGGCGGCGAGAAATGGAAAGAACAGGTGCAGTCATAGACCCTCCCAATGGCAATGCACTCTCACTCTATGCGTTCCACTGTCGCACCCCAGATTTTCGAAAGGCACTGTGCCTCAATTTTGATTCTGAAGATAGCGAAATCAACACACTGAAAATTCTATCTGAATCGCCTTGCCGAGAGGCTCGCTCGGCGCGAAAATTAGAGCAATCCAATTTAAACCATTCGATTATCAAGGAAGTCCCTCATCATGACCACTATCGAGATCGCTGACCGATTAACGCGTATTGAGCAATCTGCCAGTTCTTTGGCTTCGCAAAAGGCGCGTGCAATGCGAGCTGAGGGCCGTGACGTGATTGCCCTCAGTTCGGGCGAGCCTGATTTTGCAACGCCTGATCATGTGATTGATGCCGCGTTTGAGGCCGCGCGGAAGGGGCAAACCCGCTATACGAACGCTGCCGGGACCCCTGAACTGAAGCAGGCGATCATTGAGAAATTTAAGAATGAGAACGGCTTGGAGTATTCTGAAGACGAAGTGATGGCGAGCACGGGTGGCAAGCAGGTTATCTTTAATTCTTTGGTCGCCACGGTCGAAGAGGGGGATGAGGTCATTATTCCCGCACCCTATTGGATATCGTATGTAGACATCACGAAATTCGCGGGTGGCGTGCCGGTCGTGGTTCCTTGTCCGGTAGAGAATGACTTTAAGATGACTCCAGAGATTTTAGAGGCATCCATCACCCCGAAAACCAAATGGCTGATTCTGAATTCCCCCAGCAATCCATGCGGTGCTGTTTATTCTGCAGATGATCTCCGAGGGCTTGCGGATGTTCTGTTGAAGTTTCCCGATATCATGATTTTCAGTGATGATATTTACGAACACATCATTTATGACGGCTTCGAATTTGCGACCATTGCGGCGGTCGAACCTGAACTAAAAGAACGCACTGTGACCATGAATGGTGCGTCCAAGGTGTTTGCGATGACGGGGTGGCGCATAGGGTATTGCGGCGCATCTGCACCACTGGTCAAACAAATGACTAAACTTCAGCAACAAACAACGGGTTGTGCCAGTTCTATTAGCCAAGCGGCAGCAGTCGCGGCACTTTCCGGCCCTCAAGATTTTGTGCAGGAGCGTACTCACCGATTCGAAGAGCGTCGCGATATGGTCGTTTCGATGATCAATCAAGCGCGTGGCCTAAAATGTCCGGTACCCAAAGGCGCATTTTACGTCTTTCCCAGTTGTGCCGACTTAATCGGCAAGAAAACACCAGACGGGAAAGTGATCGAAACTGATCAAGACCTGACGATGTACTTTCTCGAAAGCGAAGGCGTTGCCGTGGTGCATGGGGGGGCATATGGGCTGTCGCCATTTTTTAGGATATCATTTGCATCGTCTGATGATGAATTGCGTGACGCGTGCGAACGTATCCAACGCGCATGTGCTTCGTTGGTTTAGCGTCGACCTTCTATGTAATCCGCAATATAGGCCCTAAATGCTTCACGGTCAGCTTCGTGTGCGAAGACGACCCTAACCTTCTTTATGTCGAGATCATCAGAGATACCCTCAATCGACATACGATATCGACCGGCCATCATTGTATCAAGCCAGTCCTCAACCGGTCCCAATGCGCGGAAGGTTTCAAATGAGATGCCGAACGGTAAACCCCGTCGGTCTGGGCCCTTTCGACGATCAGGCCCAGTAAAGTTGGGATCCCGGCGTTTTCGCCGGTCTGCCCGCCGCCTTTCTTCTGGCGTCGAGAATATTAATTCAAACAAGTTCATGAGTGTTTCCAGATACCTAAGATGGTCAAGTTCAAGTCGAAACCCGTTTAACCACCTGTTCCGATTTTTTAAGCTTCACATGGTTTCGCCTTACAACGCAGTGATGCGGGTCACGCAAACTATGTTTTTTACTATTTGTGGGTTATAAAACAGTGATCATAGGAACCGGATCAACTGTGCTCTCCGTTAAAAAAAGAAATATGGTGGTGAATGTTTGTTCTCAATAACACACTCGAAGCAGATAGCGTTCCCATCGTGGAAAACGCAGACCTTTTGATTCGTTTAATCAACGATGCGCGTTACCCTTGGATATTGATCGTACCAACAGTTCCCGGTGCTAGTGAACTTCATGATCTGGACGAAGATTTGCACACTCGGACCATGTCGGTCGCGCGTAAATGTGGGCAGGTGTTAAAACAAGCATTCAACGCCGATAAAATTAACACTGCCGCCATAGGGAACATGGTTCCACAACTTCATATTCATGTGGTAGCACGACACAAAGGCGACACAGCTTGGCCAGGTCCCATTTGGGGCGTCGGCGAGATGGAACCCTTGACAAATGATGAGATAGCCCGGCGAGTCGAACTCATCCGCGAGGGGCTGGCAGATTTAGGATAGACGTATTATGCGGTCGTAAGAGGCAAGCAAAGGGAATGGATTTTACAGTTTTCACTATCGGTCTCGCTGACAATATATCCACCATGAGACACAGTTATGGCGCTGATAAGTCCGATACTTCGTTCTAACATTTCATCATCACGAAAACTCAGTTGCTGCATCGTTGTATCCAAGGGCGACACATCAAGACTTGATAAAACGCGGATGGAAACAAGCGTTTCGCCCCCCTTCATCTGGACAGAGGTTTCGATATCGACCGTCTGCCCACGGGGCGTTTTAAGTGTGACACCTTCAATTAGTTTGCGGATTGCTTGCGTTAAACGTTCTTTGTCAGCCATCACGAGACCATTCTTGGTACCCCACTTGCGTCGCAGATGTACACCCCGACGAGACGCGGTGTCATTCGCGCCACGGCACGCCTAATCGACGATTTCTTCGATGTTTCCAGAAACAATGGGGCCGAGAGAAATTGCCACACCGTGCTCTGCAAGTGCGGTATCCACACGCTCGTTCAGGGAATTCAACAAATCCGTCGCGGCCTTGCCAATATCCCGCGCATATTCTGCATATCCCACGGGTTGCACAGGGCCCAGTGCCTCTTCGGCGATCATATCTGAAAACCCGATGATGGCAGTCAGCGGCGTTCGGACTTCGTGGCTGAGTTCGTGAAGAAGATTGATCAACGGCTCACCTGATACAGGTTCCGCAATGTTTTGATCGACTGGTATGTGGCTTTGTGCAGAACCTGCCAGTGCCAATTTTTCTCGACATTCTTCGATGAACTCATGAATGACGGTTTCAATGATCGGAGATATGGTAATTAGGCGGCGTCGCTTGTCGCCTTGATCGCTTACTTTTTCGATGCCGCCCCGACGCTCAAGTTTGGCCAATCCACTAATAGCTGTCCCTTTTGAAATGGACACCGATAAGTAAATATCTGATACACTGGGATGGGTATCCTCTAAGTAGCACTGGATGATGTAAAACAAAATATCCCAGGTTGAACGGTTGAACGCATCTGGATGCTCTTCAACCTTGAGGGCGTTGCTTAGACGTTCTGATACATCCCTATGGCGATACAAATCGTACCGAAGTACGTAATCGACGACGATATTATCATTTAATAACAAGTCTTTGGATGTAGAATTGTCTAGCGCCTTGTTCACGTCGTTCCCCAGTCAACGAAGTTCTTTAATCAGCCTAACGTGAATATAGGATCAATGGAAAGACCTATTGAGTTTCGTCGCCGCGCAACCCTAAGTGGAGCATCCAGCCCACCACAAGGCCCTTCACACGTGGAAGAGTCAAAAAGGTAAGCAACAGGGTTATTGGTAGCCATAAAGCCAAATGAGCCGATATTGATGGTGCCCAAAGCTTTTCACTTAATAGGAAACCTGGAACCACAATATGTCCCACGAGCATGATGGTCATATATGGAGGGAAATCATCGGCACGCATATGTCCGATTGCCAATCCGCAATTGGCGCACTGGGGCACAAGCTTCAGGAATCCGGCGAACAAATTGCTTTTGCCACAATTTGGGCATGACCGTTTTATACCCCGCCAAAGCGTTGTACCGATTGAATTTCTGGTAAATTCTACAGAGTTTTCCATACGAGATTTAGACCACGAGCATGGTCATTTTTCAAGCAACACTGGTGTCCATCCATGCATGGCTGTACCGTTCCAACTGCATTGCTAAAGGTTCCATCAAATGATTCTCCCAATCACAGATATTATCGCGATCATGTTGTTTTTTTCAGCTTGGGCTGGATATTCCCACTACGTAGATACGCGTGCGGTCGCCAAACGGCCTGTGGCTGTGGTTATGAACGACTATCGTCTTAGATGGATGGAACGGATGCTGGAGCGTGAAAATCGTATGCCAGACGTCAATATTTCTGTCGCATTTGTGCGCTCTGCCATGATGTTTGCATCTACGTCTATCCTGTTAATCGCTGGCGCCGTGGCGATGCTGGGTCAGATCGAGAGCGTCCGTTCAATTTTGGGTGAATTATCTTACACACGACCTGCACCAAAAGCGTTGATGGAGGTTCAAGTTTTTGTTCTTACGGGTATCTTTATCTATGCTTTTTTTACGTTTGTATGGGCGATCAGGCTGTTTAATAACTTCCTGATTTTGTTGGGGGCAGCCCCCCAGGCAAGTGACTGCGATGAGGCTATTCGTGTGGAACTGCCTAAGCGCATGGCCATGTTTTTGGGTCGTGCCTTTCGTTTTGCTAACAGGGGGATGCGCGCATTTGCCTTTGGCCTAGCATTGTTGCCATGGTTCTTGCATCCTGTTTTGCTCATCGCATCAAGCTTGCTTGTATTGCTTGTTCTTCATCGCCGTGATTTCAGGTCCGTTTCTTTGGAAGTTCTCGAAGAATTAAGGGCGCATCATTAGAGCCTTGTTTCGCCTGTTCCCCTTGTCGTCGCGCATTTAGTGCGTATATTCCGCCTCATGGACGGCATGAACCTCATTGGTGGTGATTTGAACCCAGCGGACACGCGCATTGTTGTTGCGATGTCGGGTGGCGTAGATAGCTCTGTAACTGCAGCACTGATGGTCGAAGCAGGCTATGACGTGGTGGGTGTGACGTTACAGTTATACGATCACGGAGAGGCCGTGCAGAAGAAGGGCGCCTGCTGTGCTGGGCAAGATATCTACGATGCGAAACGGGTCGCAGACCGCCTAGGCTTCTCCCACTATGTCTTGGACTATGAAAGCCGCTTCCGTGAGCAAGTTATGGATGATTTTGCTGATTCATACTTGCGCGGTGAAACGCCTATCCCGTGCGTTCGTTGCAATCAAACTGTCAAATTTAAAGACTTGCTAGGCACCGCTAAAGATCTGGGCGCTGATGCGATGGTGACTGGTCATTATGTGCGACGGGTGATGGTGGATGGTGGATCTGAACTTCACCGGGCTGTGGATCGTTCAAAAGACCAGAGTTATTTTCTTTTCGCGACGACACGTGGTCAGCTTGATTTTCTGCGTTTCCCCCTAGGTGGATTGGATAAATTGGAGACGCGGGCGCACGCACAACGTTTCGACCTGCCCGTGGCCGATAAACCCGACAGCCAGGATATCTGCTTTGTACCCAACGGTTCATACGCCAGCGTTGTTGAGCGCATGCGGCCGGGTGCGTTGGACCCAGGTTCGATTGTCGATATGGCCGGGAATATCTTGGGCGAGCACAACGGGATCATTAATTTCACCGTCGGGCAGCGTCGTGGATTGGGTGTTGCAACCGGCGAGCCGCTCTACGTGGTGAGGATTGACCCAGAGAAGAAACATGTGATCGTGGGTCCGAAAGAGGCGTTGCAGATTCACGAAATTGAAGTCACGGACCTCAACTGGCTAGACACCACGCAGGTTTCTGATGAGCCGCGAAAAGTCGAAGTTAAAGTGCGCTCAACGACCGAACCTGTGAATGCCATAATTACCAAGAAAGACGAAAAAACGATCGTACAATTCGCGCAACCCCAAGAGGGTGTCGCACCTGGCCAAGCCTGTGTTGTCTATGATGGTGATCGTGTCCTTGGTGGCGGATGGATTAAGAAATAGCCGTTAACTCCTGGGGCCAAAAACAATCACCAATGCCCCGATGATGCACAGCGTCGCCCCGAAACCATCCCAACGATCAGGCCGTGCGCCCTCAACCAACCACAGCCACCCCATGCTCGCGACAATGTATACGCCGCCATATGCCGCGTAGGCCCGCCCAGCGTAACTCGTATCCACCTTGGTTAGTAAGTATGCGAATAACACCAACAGAAGCGTGCCTGGGAGGGTCCATAGCATCGACTTATCCAACCGCAACCAGGCCCAAAAAGCGAAACAGCCGGCGATTTCAGCCAACGCTATAATGGAAAGTAAGATCGGTGTCGGTATCGCAGTCATCAGGGCGTCAGATTTCCTTTGGGATCAACGTTTCATCAAGATCAGAGAGCTTCTCGGCGGCTTCTTTGGCTTCTTGTTGACGCGCCCACATATCAGCATAGACGCCGTTCATTGCTAATAAGTCCGGATGCGCGCCACTCTCGACAACTTCGCCTGCCTGCAACACAAGAATTTCATCAGCATCAATCACGGTCGAAAGGCGGTGCGCGATGGTTAGGGTCGTGCGATCCCTAGACACATCCTTGAAAGACGCCAGGATATCTTGCTCTGTGCGGCTATCGAGGGCGGATGTTGCTTCATCGAAAACCAAAATACAGGGGTTCTTCAAAATTGTGCGAGCAATGGCCACACGTTGCTTTTCACCACCAGACAACTTCAAGCCACGTTCCCCGACTTTGGACTGATAGCCATCGGGTAGGCTCATAATGAAATCATGGATTTTGGCCAGTTTGGCGGCATCTTCGACTTCTGCGGGAGATGCCGAAGGATCACCGTAAGCGATGTTGTAATAGACCGTATCGTTAAACAGCACTGTGTCTTGCGGGACGATGCCGATCGCGGCGCGCAGACTTTTCTGGGTCAACGCCTTGATGTCTTGTCCATCGATGTTGATCGTACCGCCGCTCCCCTCATAAAAACGATACAGCAGCCGAGAAATTGTCGATTTCCCTGCACCTGATGGCCCGACAATCGCGAGCTTTTTGCCCGCAGGAATTTCAAAGCTTACATCTTTTAGGATCGGTCGCCGAGAATCATAGGCAAAAGACACATTCTGGAATCGCACGGCGCCGGGTCCTCGTTCCAGCGGCTTCGCATCTTTTGTGTCCGCGATATCTGGGTTCTCTTCCAACAGATCAAACATTGCCTCCATGTCAATCAAAGATCGTTTGATCTCTCGATAAACGAAACCCAAGAAATTGAGGGGCATGAAAATCTGGATGAGGTATGAATTCACCAAAACGAAATCGCCAATGGTCATAGAGCCATCCACGACCCCGTAACCCGCCATGATCATCGCGCCGCTGACACCGCAGGCGATAATCACGCCTTGACCAATATTGAGCAGGGCAAGTGAAGTGCCACTGTCGACAGCAGCACGTTCGTAAGTCCGCAATGCACGATCAAATCGGTCTGCTTCGTGGTCTTCGTTTCCGAAATATTTGACGGTTTCGAAGTTCAACAAACTGTCGATGGCTTTGGTTGTGGCCTCGCCATCCATTTCGTTCATGGTCCGGCGGAATTTAAGCCGCCATTCTGTGATCAGCGTGGTCCATACGATATAAGTAACGAGCGTTATAAACGTCAGCAGCGCGTATGACGGCCCATACAAGTACCACAGCACCCCGCAAATCAGCACGATCTCTAAAATCGTTGGCAAAATATTGAAGAGCATAAAGCGGAGCAGGAACTCAATGCCCTTTGTGCCGCGTTCCACAGCGCGGCTGATCCCGCCTGTTTTTCGCTCTAAATGGAATCGAAGCGATAATTGATGCAAATGCCGAAAGGTCTTTAGACCGGCCAAGCGAATGGCGCGCTGCGCAACTTTGGTGAAGACGGCATCGCGGAGTTCACCGAACGCTTGTGCCATAACACGTGCAATGCCATAGCCGATCAGTAACGCGATTGGCACGGAGAGCGCGATTTCAGTGCCTTTTTCTAATGTAAGGCTATCGACAGCCTCTTTATAGAATATGGGGACTGCAACGTTAGTGCCTTTGGCGGCGATCAAGAAGATCATGGCGATAACCACGCGAACGCGTAAACCAAATTCGCCAATTGGCCATAAATAGGGCAGAAGACTGCGGATTGTTTTCCACTCATTCTCTGGTCTTGTCCGACCAGGTGTGGGTTCCATACTTCTCATGGTTCACTCTCGTTGCAGGGACAGCTATATTTATATCGTGTTCCGGCCTCGACGCACGACGAATGCACGTCGAGAACGCATTTTTGGCATTAAAGGCTTGTGACCCGTATGTCTGGATTTGATTTTGAAAGCCTCAAGATCTTGGTTGTCGATGACAGCCGTCCCATGCGCTCGCTTATTTCAAGTTTTCTCATTGGGTTTGGTGTTAAAGAGATATACGAAGCGTCCGATGCGGATATTGGATACGAAAAACTGTGCGAATTGGATCCGGATATCGTAATCACAGATTGGCGGATGCCGCCTACTGACGGCATTCAGTTGGTTGAACGCATTCGTACCGATGTAGATAGCCCAAATCCTTATCTTCCGATTATCATGCTGAACGGTTTCACTGAACTACATCGTGTAAAACAAGCACGTGATGCCGGTGTGACGGCATTTCTGGCCAAACCTGTGTCCGCGGCATCTTTGTACAAGCGCCTTTGCAATGTTATTGATGATCAACGGCCTTTCGTGCGCGTTGGTGGTTTTTTTGGCCCTGACCGACGTGTGCCAAGGCGTGATAAACCCTATGATGGCGTCGAACGCCGACGTGACTATTAATTGAGTAATTAATCCCAGATATGGCAAAGAATCCTCATCTTGTGACGCCCCCTAATCGTTTGGGTGACCGCATACGGCGTACAGGCGGTCCCACGCCTGAACAAGCTATTCTTCGCGCGTTGAACGCGGCCGAAGACTTGATGGATGAGTATCAAGGCTGGGCGGTCGATGATCTGACGAAGTTGTGGCAAGCATTTGAAGCGTCAGTAGACGGGGCACCGAGCACCGCACAGATATTGCAGATGTTTGAAATTGCTCATGGTATTAGAGGTGAAGGGGGCAGCTTTGGTTTCCCGCTGGTATCCGTCATTAGCGACTCGCTGTGTAAGCTCTTAGAGGGGAAAAAGAGTATCACCCGGCCTGAACAAGAAGTGGTCAAAGTGCATATCTTGGCGATGCGCGCTGTGTTCCGTCAGAAACTCGCTGAATCGCAGCCGAAACTAGAGGGAGAATTGCGGCAATTGCTGACCTTGTTGCGTGACAGGATGGAACGTCGGGTCTAATCCTCGTACACAAATAATTTTCTACCAATCATCCTTATCTGTCTTAATATTCTATTGTCAGATCAAACTTCCCTAGGACCGCGCTGTATTTTTTCAGGATTGTTTCTCTGTTCTGTAACCAATCTGCCTTTGTGATCCCGAGAAAATATACGCCCATTCGTTCGCCGCCTTTTTCAATGTTCTCGCGTCGAAAACCTTCTTCTAGAAATCCAAATTTCTTGTGCATTTTGACGACGGCTTGGTTTGTCTCGATAACTTCGCAGTTCAGTTTTTCGAACTTTAGATCATTGAAGACAAAATCGAGTAACGCGCATTCAAGAGCAGCCCCAAGACCGCCCCGAACGGTTTCGTCCAAATAAAACGCCCAGTCAGATTTTTTGTGGAGTTCGTCAATTGCATTGACCGATACAATGCCCGAAACGACATCATCGACCAAAACAATAAATACAATTTGTCGGCTATCATTTCTGAGCTTCTCAAGCCATGTGAGATGCTCTTCTAAGCCGATTTCATGCTCGGTATACATGGATTTTCGGATGCTGGGTTGGTTGCGAACATCTCTGACAGCTTTTTGTTGCTCAAGTGTACAGCGTTCAATTCGTCTGAGAACAACCTGGGTCATCTATTGAGCCTCCTGGTTTTTTTCTTCAAGCCAACTGGCACTGGTATGAACACATTGTAGCGCTTAAATCCTGACAAAGCTCTTCGACTTTCTTGCGCTTCAGAAGTTTAAGTATTATTTCGTTTCTGAAGCACATTCTGTTGAGGGCAGGTGAACCATGGGCCTTAATCGTCACTGTCCATCATTATGGTGAATGGTCCATCATTAACCAATTCCACACTCATTTCCGCGCCGAATACTCCTTTTTCCACGGGGACCTCGTGCCCCGAAAGTAACTTGCAGAATTGTTCATATCGCTCATTGCCCAATTCAGGGGTAGCGGCCTTGGAAAAGCCTGGGCGATTTCCCTTGCGCCAATCAGCGGCCAGTGTGAAATGACTAATGACCAATGTAGAGCCACCTACGTCCATGATCGAGAGGTTGGTTTTGCCATTTTCGTCGGGGAAAATGCGCATCTTCGCAATTTTGCCGGCGAAGTACTCTGCGTCACTAATGGTATCGTCCCATTCTGCGCAGAAAAGAATGACCAGCCCGGCGCTGATCTCACCGACAACTTTATTGGCGACACGGACACGTGCCTCGGTAACGCGTTGAAGAACAACTTTCACGGACTGGGAATATTAGAACTTGGCTGAGAAGCCCGCCCGGATAAAGCGATCTTGCCCAGTCTGTTCTTTGAATTCTTCGGAACGGTAGACATGAGTGACAGTAAACCGATATGCGCCATATCCAACCTCGCCACCCGTCACAAATTCATGGACAAATGGTTTGGACGAGACATCGGATGTGTCTTTGTATGTATTGCCATCAACTGTGATGTTGAAGCCAACAGCTTTTTGTTCAGCGCCCGCGAACAAATTCCAAACCCAGTACTTCCCTTTTTCAGGAAAAGTCTCGCCAGTCATCAAGTAACGTGTCCTAGGGGCACCAGCATCACGTTTTAAATGGCTGCCAACGCGAAATATGGCACCAACAGATCCGTAGGTGAATAGGTTGCCAACCGCAGCCCCAATATAAGGGTTGAGTTCAACGTTGAGCCATTTATTCCATTCATAGACTGCCCGAAGGCCCTTCTCGTACTGGATAAGAATAACAGGCTCACTCTTTATCTGATTGGTGAATGCACGGGAGCTTTTGCCAATTGCGCTATGGACCACTCGGTGCACAACTTCGGCGCCTGATGCTTGCCCGACAAGGCCCATTCCCAATTCTAGAGTGTCGCTTTGCTGAAACCCGCCATCGAATGGTTTTGTCAGATTGATGCGGGTTGTTCCCAAAAGCACCCCAGCATAAGGGCGGTCTGGAAGGTCATTATCCCGCTGGAATGTATTGGGCGTGTATGCGAGTTGCTCAACACCATAGCTGACTTTTGCGCGCCAATCGCCTCCAGGCCAGCCCACCCAATTACGAAGGCTTTGAAACCATTCTGGGTTCTCTTGATCGGGTGTATATGAAACGCGCCAACCCCAGGTCAAATGACCAGAGTGGGAGTTGCCCATCGAGCCCTCAAGCGGACCACGGTCTTCGTTCTGCCCCTCGATGCGCCAAACGCCATCACGCCAAAAACTGCCAGATCCATTGGCAGACTCTGCTGCCGCATACGAAACAGTTGAAGCATCGGGGCGCTTGGCATTCACGGTCACAGGAACCGTCGCTGACTTGTATGTTTCACCTTTTCCGCTGCTTATAAGGGCGGTCGCAGGCACATATGGATTTATAGAACCTGGTGGTAAGGTCGTTGCTTGAATGACGGGAGCGGGTGCCGGTGCCGGAGCAGGGGCCACTTGTTGGCCGGGACGCTTAAACATTGTCGCTGCGCGCTGAAGAGAAAATGGGTAGGGTTGCGCCATCATTGCACGCATATCGTATGCGCCCGCGGCAACAGCGCTCGACGGGAATGCCTGCGATACCAGGAGTGCACTCGCAGTCAAACTAGCTCTGAGAGCTATTATAGATGAGCCTGAAAAACCGCATCGCATACAAAAAATACCCCAATCTTCGCGCTCGGTGCGGATTATGCGGGCTTTGACGAATTATGCAAATCTGTAAAGTTCAGACAGCAGCCAAAGAATTACGAATTTTTACCTACTCCCACTCAATCGTCCCAGGTGGTTTCGATGTCACATCATAAACCACGCGATTGATGCCTTTGACTTCGTTGACGATCCGATTCGAAACCCGACCTAAGAAGCCATGGTCGAAAGGATAGTAATCCGCCGTCATGCCATCAGTGGATACGACGGCACGAAGGGCGCAGACAAAGTCATATGTGCGCGCATCACCCATGACGCCCACCGTTTGCACCGGCAGCAGCACAGCAAAGGCTTGCCAGATGGTATCATACAAACCCGCATTGCGGATTTCTTCGAGATATATCACATCTGCCGCACGCAAGATATCCAGCTTGTCACGGCTGATCGCTCCAGGGATACGAATCGCGAGTCCAGGGCCAGGGAAGGGATGGCGTCCGACAAAACTATCGGGCAGTCCTAATTCACGGCCCAAAACGCGGACTTCGTCTTTGAACAACTCGCGCAATGGCTCGACCAGTTGCATGTTCATGCGCTCGGGCAGGCCGCCAACATTGTGGTGTGATTTAATGGTGACACTGGGACCGCCGGTGAAAGACACACTCTCGATCACGTCGGGATAAAGTGTCCCTTGCGCCAGAAAATCGGCGCCACCGACATTTCTGGCCTCTTCCTCAAACACATCGATGAATAGCTTGCCGATGGTTTTGCGTTTCAGTTCGGGGTCCGAGACACCTTCTAATTCGCCCAAAAACATGTCGGATGCATCGCAATGTACCAGCGGAATATTGTAGTGGTCGCGAAATAGCGTGACGACCTCGTCGGCTTCATTGGCCCGCATCAGCCCATGATCCACAAATACGCAGGTCAGTTGATCGCCTATCGCTTCATGCAGCAGTACAGCAACAACGGAACTATCGACGCCGCCTGACAAACCACAAATTACGCGACCACTGCCGACTTGTTCGCGCACTTTTTCGATGGCCTCGTCCTTAAACGATGCCATTGTCCAATCACCTGACGCGCCACAGATATCATGTGTGAAGTTGCGAAGAAGCTTGGCCCCATCGGGCGTGTGAACGACTTCGGGGTGGAACTGCACGCCATACAAGTCGCGTTCTTCGTCTGCGATGATCGCGAACGGTGATCCATCGGACACACCATAAACTTTGAATCCATCAGGGATCGCATCAATGCGATCACCGTGGCTCATCCAAACTTGGTGTTTTTCGCCTGGTGCCCAAACGCCCTTAAACAGGCAACAGTCTTCTGTGATTTCAACGAAGGCGCGGCCGAACTCGCGGTGGGTTGATGCCTGAACGCGACCGCCCATTTGCTGCACCATGGTCTGTTCGCCATAGCAAATGCCCAGCACCGGGATATCCAGATCGAATACAGCTTCGGGTGCCTTGGGTGTTTCGTTTTCATGAACGCTGGCGGGGCCGCCTGACAGGATCACACCTTTGGGATTGAACGACGAGATGCTCTCGCTCGTAACAGCATTAAAGGGGTGAATTTCACAATAAACGCCGGATTCCCGGACGCGGCGAGCGATCAATTGAGTGACCTGTGAGCCAAAATCAATGATCAAGATGCGGTCATGCAGTACAACGGAATCTTTCATGTGTTCTGATACACAAACGGCGTCGAAATGGAAAGAGGGCGATGAAGAAACAAAGATTAGACAAAGGCAATTAAGCAGCAGAATTTGTTTATAAAATGTTCTATTATCGAGTATTATTTAGATATAATTCGCATAATAATAGAAATGAAAATCTTGAAATGGTTAATGATAACGAGCTTTTAAACCTCTTTAACCGGTCGAGGATAGATGACCGACAAGTCGATGAGCTTATCGGCCTTTCTCACGGCTTGATTGCGGATGGGATGGTATCTAAAGAGGAAGCCGATTATCTCCAAAAATGGCTTGTAGCGAATACGGCATCTCATCAGAACCCAATGATCCATAATCTGATGAAACGTGTGCAAGAAATGCTTCAAGACAATATTCTTGATGATGAGGAACGAGCGGAGTTATTTGAAACTTTAAAGAGATTTGCTGGAGGAGACTTTGAACTCGGAGAGTTGCAAAAATCTACCTCGCTCCCGTTGGATGAACCGCCCCTGTTATTCAGTTTGAGGACGCTCGTTTCTGCTTCACTGGGACCTTTGCTTATGGCTCCCGAAAAGACTGCGAGGCTGCAGTAAAAGCACTCGGAGCGACTAGTGGAGGCATCGCCTCTAGGACAGATGTGCTTGTCATTGGTGCATATGCTACGGATAGCTGGGCGCATTCATCTTTTGGACGTAAAATTGAAAAGGCTCTCGAAATTCGAGAGGAAGGGTCACAAATCTCAATTGTCTCAGAATTGCACTGGGTGTCCTTTCTCCCTTAGCGTTGCATTACTCTTACTTCATTCATCGATTATTAACCATTTATGCACCGAATCATGAGACCTTTGGTGCAAAGCGAGACTGGTGAATTGATGGTGCTCAGGAACACTCTAGCAAAACAGGTCAATACGCGAGCGATCGGCATGGCGGCGTGCGCGGCGCTTTTTGTTTTTGCACCACCTGTAGTTGGCCAATCAACAAATGAGCCTGCAACGGTCGAGCAATCGGCGCAGGGTACGATGCCCAAGGCCCGCATCACCAAACGCGATTGTAAACGCCTGATCCGTCATCAGGCGCGCGCCGATGTGGCGTATCAGCCGGGTGTGGATGTTCGGGGGAACCCCGTGGTGTCCGCTGATGCGTCGGGTGGTTTTAAAATACCGCTTCCTGATGTGTTCGAGTTCAATATCACCAAAGATTTGACGACGTATTTGGGCGATGACGAAGACAAGCTTGCAGCGGACAAAGCGGCGGCCATCGCGGCGGAAAAAACGGTCGCGGCCACCAATGCTGCGGTGACATCTGCTGAACTCTCGCTCGCGGGGGCGCAAACCATTGCTCACAACACCGCAGCGGCTGCGGCAGCGGCACAAGCGGCTGCGGATGCAGCACCGAATGATGCAGCATTGGCTGCGGCGGCGGTAGCCGCGCAGCAGACAGCAGATACGGCGACTGAGGGTTTGACGACAACGCAGGCTGCCTTTGACGCGACCACGAGCGCATCGACATCGAACGACACCGCCGCGGCATTGGCTGGTGCGCAATCAGCGAAGTCCGCAGCCGAGGAAATTGGATATGTGCCGGATGCAACGGCCACATCGGCTGCGACGGCAGCGCAGACAACCGCAGCAGATGCGGCAGCGGCTGATAGTGCGGCAGCTGCGGCGGCTAAGGTGGTGGCATCAAGCGAGGGCATGTCATGAACGTCGGCACAGTTCGCTTCAATATTAAAACTGGCGGTATGACGTTCAACGGCAAGCCGTTGAACGATGCATCAATGTCGGAACTTGCCGAAAAATGCCAAGCGATGATGGCTGCCGGAAAATAGCCCTGCTAGTAGCAACTGGTTCGTTGCTTCCGGCAGGTGTTTTTGCAATTTTTATCCGTCCCGCAATTCTTCATGCACTGCTTGTAAATGACGCCGCAATCGCGGGCCTGTTGGCCGCCAGACGCACCCCCTGAAAACCCGCATTGCACAGCGCATGCACGCTTTTTGTCGGCCCCATACTGCTCGATACAGGTATGCAGGCACATTTGTTGTTTTGTCTGCGCCAGTTCAATGGGCTCAGCTGATAAGGTCGAAGCGACGAAGATCACACCGAGAACTATGAGGAACTTGGAATTGAACTGCATCAATTTCCCCCAAAATGCTGCAGAAATCACGGTAGCATACCTATGCCCGCTTGCGAACCTGCAGATGATTTGTACCCTATACGTACAGCAAAGCCTTAAAGGGAAACCATCCATGACAGACACGGTTCATCGGCACGACGCGTGGTCGCGTACGGTCTTTCAACAACTCAAAGATGCGGGCGTGACGCTCTTCAGTTATATCCCGGATGCGGGAAATGCACGTTTGGCCGAACTCGCCGAAGAAGATAACCAAACACGTGTGGTCTTGTTAACGACCGAAGAAGAAGGTGTCGCCCTTGCGGCTGGTGCTGATCTGGTCGGTGAAAAAGCCGTGGTGATGATGCAATCGTCTGGCGTCGGCAACTGCCCCAATTTTTTATCATTTGTGAAGGGTGGGGGCTTTCCGTTGCTGATGATTGTTTCCATGCGTGGTGATCACGGCGAGCAGAACCCCTGGCAATTCCCGATGGGACAAGCGGTTGAGCCGATCTTGGACGCGATGGGCGTGATCACATTCAGGGTCGATAAAGCGGATGAGCTTGAACTGGCGATGAGTGCAGCGATTAACACAGCGTTTAAAGGTGGCTGCGCGTCGGCGCTGATCTTGGGACAGAACTTCCTCGGCGCGAAAGCGTTTTGACGATTTCGATTTGAATACAGACAAGAAATCGTCATCCCGGACTTGATCCGGGATCAACAGGAGAACAACAAATGACCGATATTACACTGAACCGAATTGGTGCCCTCGAACACATTTTCCCCAACCCAGATGACTACCTGTTCATCACAGGGCTTGCTGGGCCTGCAAGAGATGCCGCGGCGCTGACCAATGACGGCCCGAATATGTTCACCATGGCGGGGTGCATGGGGGCGGCGGTCTCTATGGGATTGGGTATGGCCTTGTCGGCACCCGATAAGCAGGTATGCGTGATCGCCGGTGACGGTGAAATGTTGATGAACATCGGCTCCCTCGCGACCGTTGCCAGCCAAGCCCCAGAAAATCTGACGATAGTATGCGTCGATAACGGCGGGCACGGTGAAACGGGCGGGCAAGTTGGACACACCGCACTTCGCACGAACCTGGCAAAAATGGCCGAAGGGGCAGGGATCGCGAACGTCATGACGGTGTCATCCGCTGACAAATTGATGGAGGCAGGTGAATTCGTCCGTGCCGGTATGGGACCGCGTTTCTTATGGCTCCGCGTACTGCCGGGTGATCCGACCAGCTTTAAACGCAACATGAACCCGATGGAATGCCGGATGCGGTTCCGCACGGCGTATTTGGGAGCTTAAGCACCCCCTCACCTAACCTCTCCCCCTGATATGGGGGAGAGGGAAGAGATTGCGAAATTTAGATGCCGGGTTCCTCTCCCCAGCATGAGCGGGGGAGAGGACAGGTGAGGGGGGCAACAAAAAAGGCCGGGCAATGCCCGGCCTTTCTGCAGTCATAACCGAAGCGGCGTTAGTCGTCGCCAGCCGCTGGTACTTTTTTCGATTCGTCGGTGTAGTCTTCTTTATAGAGCTCCGCACCTTCGTCTTTGAACTTCTTAGACATTTCGTCCATCCCTTCCTTGGCGTAGTCGCGGACCAAGTTGGTGATTTCCATGGCGCAGAATTTCGGTCCGCACATGGAACAGAAATGCGCGGTCTTATGCGCTTCCTTCGGCATGGTTTGATCGTGGAAGTCACGTGCCCGATCTGGATCAAGACCCAGATTGAACTGATCTTCCCATCTGAATTCAAAGCGTGCTCGGCTAAGTGCATCATCGCGTGCGGCGGCACCCGGATGACCCTTGGCCAAATCGGCGGCGTGGGCCGCGATTTTATAGGTCACAACGCCTTCTTTGACGTCGTTCCGATCTGGTAGGCCCAAGTGCTCTTTCGGAGTCACGTAGCACAGCATCGCGGTGCCATACCAACCGATCATGGCAGCCCCAATCCCGGACGTGATGTGATCGTAGCCCGGTGCGATATCGGTGACGAGGGGACCCAATGTGTAGAAGGGCGCTTCGCCGCAGACCTTTAGCTGCTTTTCCATGTTGATTTTAACCTTGTGCATCGGCACGTGGCCGGGGCCTTCGATCATGACCTGGGCGCCTTTTTCCCAACCGACTTTGGTCAGCTCGCCAAGTGTTTCGAGTTCGGCGAATTGGGCGGCGTCGTTGGCATCGGCACCGGAACCTGGACGGAAGCCATCACCGAGTGAGAATGCGACATCGTAATGTGCCATGATGTCGCAGATTTCTTCGAACTTCTCGTACAAGAAGCTTTCCTTGTGATGCGCCAAGCACCACTGCGAAATGATGGACCCACCGCGCGATACGATCCCGGTGACACGATCTGCGGTCAGGTGGATGTGACGCAGACGGATGCCAGCGTGGATGGTGAAGTAATCGACGCCTTGTTCTGCCTGTTCAATCAACGTATCGCGATAGATTTCCCAGGTCAGATCCTCGGCTCGGTCAACTTTCTCCAATGCCTGATAGATCGGCACGGTACCGATAGGCACAGGCGAGTTGCGGATGATCCATTCACGAATATTGTGGATGTTTCGACCCGTGGACAAATCCATCACCGTGTCGGCGCCCCAACGGATCGCCCACACCATCTTGTCGACTTCGTCAGCCACAGAAGATGTCACGGCGGAATTGCCGATGTTGGCATTGATCTTCACCAGGAAGTTCCGGCCAATCGCCATCGGTTCTGTTTCCGGGTGATTGACGTTGTTTGGAATAATGGCGCGTCCGCGACCCACTTCGTCACGAACGAATTCGGGTGTGACCACATCTGGTATTTCAGCACCCCAGCGTTCGGCCTCGGCTTTGAGCTTTACGGCTTCTTCTGGGGAAACGTTGCGCAGCATGTTTTCCCGAATCGCGACATATTCCATTTCAGGCGTGATGATGCCTTGGCGGGCATAGGCCAACTGTGAAATCGATTCGACACCGGCTTTGGCGCGGCGTGGTTGGTTCGCGATTGGGAATTGTGGGACTAGTTTGTCCTCACCAATGTTGCCGTTATCTTCGGGCTTCACATCGCGGCCTTCGTACAATTCGGTATCGCCGCGGTCTTCGATCCAGCCTTCGCGGATACGCGGTAGGCCCGAATCGATATCGATCTCGGCATTCGGGTCTGTGTAAATGCCAGATGTATCGTATACGGTTAAAGGCGGCTCGTTGGCACTTTCGTGCGTGTGAATGTTCCGCATGGGCACGCGAATTCCGCCCAAGCGCTCGCCTTCAACGTAGATTTTTTCAGATGCCGGCAGCGGTCCATGCGTGACGTCTGCATTGGCTGGTTTACGAATAATGTTCATCCTGGGTCCTCCCATTCGATTGTGGAGACCCGGGACGGCTTCAGGATTGTGGAAAAACGTTGAACTCGGTTTCCGATCCCTACGCCGGTTTCACCCGGATCAGGTTCAACGGGTCACCACAGTGGTATGTCGGTCATTTTGACACAACAGGTGGTATCTCAGCCCCCAAACCGGGGCCCCCCGCGGAATTACCACGGACTCTGCGACTAGATCGACGTTGGGTCAAGAAAAAGCGAATTTTCAGGTATTTTCAAAAAATAGTGATTTTTTTTGATCTGCGATGATCTGAATTGATTGTGGGGGCGTACTTATTATAGATCACGGCGGCCCAAGCCCCCCAATTGTCATCTCCCCCCCGGGTTGCCGAGATCATTCTCGGGAGAGCCGTCGGATTTATTCCGACGGCTCGTTCGATTCTGGGGCTAATTTTTTACAATATTTGATATTTTTTAGGCAGGAGCCTCTGCGCGTGCGTTGGGCACATCGTCCTCTACCTCAACTGGTCCCATAGGTGGCATTGCGCCGCCGCCAAGATCGGCGTCGGTGATAATTTCTTCGCCCCATTCTTGAATAATGGTTTTTTGAGTTTTTCTGAGCTGTTCCAGGCGGCGTTCTGACATCACCTGAATGAATGACGCAATGACAGGTGGCAGAGATAAATACAGCATCCAGCCCACGCCTGCTGCGCCGTACATCACTGCCAAGGTAAACACATCTGTAAGATAAGTTATGGCCTGACTAAGCGAATGGTCCCCAAACCAAAGATCGAGCAAATACGGAAATACACCGCAGAAATTAAGGCCCCCTACACAGAAGGTCGCAGACTTTTCATCTGTCCGATCTATGATTCCAGCAACGAGTGCTGGCAGCATTGCAAATCCCAGAAAGAGCACCGTCGGGAGCGCGACAATGAGTAACAGCGCGAAAATGGTGAGACCCCAGAATATCAGTTTGAATTGCATCTGAGCCTCACAATATCTCTGAGATGAAGACGATGGATACTGCGATCATCGTCGTCATAATTGAAATCATGGCAGCTGTTTTCTGGCCAGTTTTTTCTGCCTTCTCCGCCAGCTCAGAGCCCGTGCCTTCGATCTCTTCGACTTCCATGGCACATGCAATGTACTCATCCAACGCATCGGAATAGCCTTCTTGATCTTCTTGGCGCTTTTCCGCGTTGTCGATCAAATCGAATAACTCTGGCAAGCTGCCCTTTCGGACAAGGCGCGGGATTTCTCGCTCGATGTCAGCGCGAGTGCTGCGGCTGTGATAACCGTTAATCGCAGGGCCAAGCACCCCACCAACCCAACTGGCCAAGCCATAGACCGGATCAGCACGTAATTTCCACTGTAAAAACGCAAGAATGCTTAACATGCCGATCACCGATGTCCCCTCCTTAGGGGATGCAAGGGCGCGCAGGTGTGGATCGATATCTTCGTTAAAGCGCGCTGCGATGAACGCAATGATATGTCGATCAGCAGGTTTGGACCGACCATCAGCATTATTCGCGGCTTGATCCAACGCCGGCAGCAAGCCTTCAATATCGATGACAGATTCTTCGATGACATATTCGCTCTGGCAAGTAATGCCGGGATTTTGCTCGTACAAACAGCGTTCCAAACCATAGCCAGGGTCATTAATCCCGATCCAGCTTTTCAACTGTGTGAAAGAACGCGCAATATCGATGGTGTCCATGAATGAAGCACGATTGCCTGTCCAGAACTGCCAAACATCCCTGTTTATCATCTCGGCCAAATCCTGAACGTTGCCATTTCGGATCATTTCACTTGCCAGCATGGGGCCAAATCCATCCATGCAAATGGACATGCCCTTGTAACGAATAGGACCGTAAGGATCCATGACCGAGCACGCGCGTGCGATCAAATGATCGTCTGTTCCTTGATAATCGTCTTTGTGAAAAACAGCGTTATCGATGAAACCCTTTAGGGTTTCCGATAGTTCTTCGGCTCTCAGCGAACGCTTCAACCAGGCATGAAAGTTCTCGTCCTTTAGTGTTTGGACAGCGTCTGGGATCTGGCGATTGAATGCGTGCGCCAGTGTCCGCGCGTTTACGTGATCTCGGCCACCGAACCGAAATGGCGTGTCACCTTTGCTCGCCGATTTTTTTTGCATCGGTGTCTGTTTCAGGCCGCTCAACCACATTTCAACTTGGTCAATTGTCCAGCGGTCTTCGGGGCTATCAGCAAGTAAACCGCGCAGCGGTTCCAGCAGTGACATCGGGATTTTAGCGTTGCCACATATGGTGGCGTAGCTACCGATGTTCAGGCGTTGGTATAAAAGATCTTCGCCTTTGATACGATCGGTTGGATTGCGTCCGGTAATAATGACGACCAGCGTTGCACCAAGCGCAAACATATCATCGACCATGGTGCCTTCGCCACGCCCCGCAGGGTTGGCAACTGCGCGTTCGATCGGCTCAAAAATCGTCGGTTGGTCAAAACCAGCAGGTGCCGAGACGCACTCGCCAAGCACGATGTCTTGGCACTCCTCGTCCAAGAAAAATAAGTTATCAGGTCTGATATTGCGATGAATGATGCCTGCTGAGTGCGCATGGCGTATACCATCAATCAATGGCTGGATAATTTTCCGCGGGATATCATACTCGGTCAGGCGTGGATTGCCTTTTCTGATTTGTTGAAGCGCAGGGCCGCCGAGTGGGCGCTCAAAAATGATCGCTGTGGTTCGGCGCTCCAATGTAGGCCAGAACACCGTTCCCCATTCAACAACATCGATGATTCCGTTGCCAGGGCTGGACTTTAGTCGCCGAATCTCTGTCGTGCGAATAGGCACACCGGGTGTGGTGATTAATGCAAAAAGATCACGGGATAGATCACGACGATCCTCAACAGCAAAGGCTCGCGCATTGGGCGAGTCAAAAGTTGGTAACGGCTTACTGCCGTCAATTAAAAATCGATCACGAAGAACCGCTGATCCGCTCGGTGGCGGGTCGTTATCAGCGATTTCGTCCGCGTCCATTGGCGATTCTGCCATTTTCGCGTCCCACACTGTCCATGTCTACTCTGGCACCGTAGGCAACAGAGCAGGGTCGGCCAAAAAAATTCTCCTAGGCCTAGATCTATTGAATCGTGAAATTAAGAAAATCGCAAGCTTTTACTGGGCGTTAGACACGGTATGGTTAATGTGAAATCGAAATAGCTTAGACACGAAAGTCGCGTTTATGTCCGATATACCAATTATAAAAGATGTTCGATTAGTCCCTGTCGTTATTCCTTTGGCACGGCCCATGCGAACCGCATCCGGTGCGTTGCCAGATTGCGCGCTGGGCTTAATCGAGATTGAAACCGATGCGAGTGAAACGGGACATTCGTATATATTTGCCTACACGCCGCGCATGCTAAAGGCGCTAGAGGCTTTGACGAGCGATATCAAAGGCATCGTCATCGGCAAGACGATTGAACCGGAAAAGCGTTTTGCCGACTTTCAGGCCACGTTTCGGCTATTGGGTATCCAAGGCTTGCTGGGCATGGTCATCGCTGGAATTGATATGGCGCTCTGGGATGCGCTGGGGAAATTGAAGGGTGAGCCTGTTTGCCGGTTGCTAGGCGCGGAACCACGCGCGCTAAAGGCGTATGACAGTTATGGGTTGCTTAATATCGATGCTGATGGTCCTGCGCTGGAAGCGACATTGGGGCTGGGCTTCAAAGCGATTAAAATTAAACTGGGTGGCGGCGATCTGTCAGAAGATATCGCACGCGTGGCTTTTGCCCGTGACATCGTGGGGCCAGATATCGAAATCATGGTTGATTACAACCAATCATTAGATGTCCCAGATTCCTTAGAACGTATATCCGCGTTGAAAGAATTTGGTATCGCTTGGATTGAAGAGCCCGTCCCCGCAGAAGATATCGCTGGCCACAAAGCGATCAAAGACCAGGCAGAGATTCCTGTTCAAACCGGTGACAATTGGTGGTTCCCAGCGGGGGCGTCCAATGTGATATCCAGGGATGCGAGTGACCTGATCATGCCGGATATCATGAAAATTGGCGGTTTCACAGGATGGATGCAGGTGGCTCAAATGGCGGCGGACAGGGGAATACAACTTTCTAGCCACGCGTTCGTCGAACAAAGCGCACATGCTCTGGCAGCTACACCAACTGCACATTGGTTAGAGTACTTAGATAAGGCCCGCCCCGTCCTGGTTCACGGTTATGACGTGGTGGACGGCCATGTCACAGCGCGCGGCCCCGGGCTTGGCCTTGAATGGGACCAAAGCGCCGTCGATCGATATCGGATCTAGATCCTGATCTTAGTCCTCGAACGGATCATGGACGAGAATAGTGTCGTCGCGCTCGGGGCTTGTCGAAAGCATCGCCACAGGTGCATCGATTAACTCTTCGATCCGGCGGATGTACTTTATCGCTGTTGCAGGCAAATCAGCCCAGCTCCGCGCCCCTTGGGTGCTTTCTGACCAGCCCTCCATAGTTTCATAGATGGGCTTAACGCGCGCCTGACGCACTGTCGACGCTGGTAGGTGATCGTATTTCTCGCCATCAATCTCGTAACCGACGCAGACATTTAGCTCTGGTTGCCCATCCAATACATCAAGTTTGGTAAGCGCGATCCCCGTGATGCCATTTACTTTGACAGCTTGGCGTACCAGCACCGCGTCGAACCAGCCGCAGCGGCGCGCGCGACCGGTGACTGTGCCAAACTCTCGTCCACGTTCGCCGAGTTCTTGACCAACGCCATCATTTAGCTCGGTTGGGAAAGGACCAGATCCGACACGAGTGGTGTAGGCTTTGGTGATCCCAAGAACATAGTCGATGGCGCCGGGCCCTTGTCCGCTGCCGATGGCTGCTTGGCCAGCCACGGTGTTGGATGAGGTCACGAATGGATACGTGCCGTGATCGATATCCAACATTGTGCCCTGCGCACCTTCGAACAGAATGCGTTGGCCCTTACGGCGCATATTGTCGAGGTCCTGCCACACCGTTGCCATGTATGGCAGAAGCTGTGGTGCCATCTCGGCCAACTTGTCGTGCAGTTCGGCACTATCGACTTCGGGCATGCCAAGGCCGCGCAAAAGCGCGTTGTGGTGGAATAGTAAATTGTCGATTTTGTCGGACAGCACGTCCATGTCGGCCAAATCGCCAACACGAATGGCGCGGCGTGCGGTCTTATCTTCATAAGCAGGGCCGATGCCACGACCGGTTGTCCCGATTTTGGCTTTGCCTGCGGCTTTCTCGCGCGCCAGGTCCAGGTTCTGGTGCAGAGGTAAAATCAAAACGGCATTTTCAGCTATTTTAAGATTGTCCGAGCCGACTTCGACGCCCAATTCTCTGATTTTACTGATTTCCGCCATCAAAGCCCACGGATCAATGACGACACCATTACCGATGATGGACAGTTTGCCTTTCCGAACAATCCCGGAAGGAAGCATGCTCAATTTATAGGTCGTGCCATCGATCACCAGTGTATGTCCGGCGTTGTGACCACCCTGGAAGCGAACAACGACATCTGCCCGCTCAGACAGCCAATCGACAATCTTACCTTTACCTTCGTCACCCCACTGAGAACCGACAACGACTACATTGGCCATGAGTATTTGATCCCTCTGAATATGCGCAGACTAGAGCGCTTCGATCTTTCCGTTTTGAAAAATATGCGTGCAGCCTTGATCTTTGGCTAATGATTTTTCCGCCTCGCCAAAACCTTGACGCGTCCGAAACCCTTGGCTGCGAAGCTGCGCCAATTTATCGCGGCTGGTCCCAAGCGGAACGTAAACTAAATTTGTAGTTTTCGGGTTGGGGACGGCACGGAGAATACTATCTAAAAACAATGTGAAACCTGTGGCAGGCTCTGACACCGCATTGTCGTCGTCACCGCCCGCGATATAACGACCACCTGTTCCCAATTCACCACGAACACCCGGGGAAAAAATCGTAAACGTGACGCCGCAGTGATATTCGAACCCGCGATTTTCTGCAGCATCCAAAGTTAGCGCTAAATCCGGTGCGGCTTGTTGAATAAAGGAGACCATGCTGAGTAATGCGTCCCGCGCATCAGCCGCATCGCCAGAAAGCGGCAGATCTGCAATTTTGTTAATCGCGGTTTTGGCAGTACCTGTGGCCTCAAGCAGAGCGACAAACAGCGACTGGGTATCAGCCCCTAGCTCTTTTGTTGATGTTTTGACTTCAGCGATATCTTTGCGGTCCATGGCTTCGCGGAGTTCTGTCGCGTCGTGCTCGGACACTTTCAAAGCCGCCATGACGTGTCGCACAATCATTGGCTGACACAAATCGACCTTGATGTCTTTGATACCCAGTTCATTCAATGCTTCGACAGCAGTCAGCACAGCTTCTGCATCTGCGGCGGGAGTGTCGATCCCAATGATCTCTGCACCCGCTTGCGTGAACTGGCGTTCTGGTCGCAATTGCGTCCCACGTACACGAAGTACCTCGCCGGCATAACAAAGTCGAAGGGGGCGCGCCAGATGGGCTAGGCGGGTTGTCGCAACACGCGCCGCCTGAGGTGTGATGTCGGCTCGGACACCCATCATGCGTTGAGAGACAGGGTCCATCACCCGGAAAGTTTGGGACGCCATTGCAGCACCAGGGCCAGCGAGCAGGCTATCTTCAAATTCAACAAGTGGCGGCTGAATGCGATCAAAGCCGCGCGCAATGAAGGCATTGACCAACGTCTCTCGCACATCGGACTCGATTGCAGCATCTGGCTCAAGCCGGTCAGAAAGGCCTGCAGGCAGCAGCGCTTTGTCCGTGGATGTGTTCATAAAATAGTGTCCTCAAGGCATATCGGCTGATCAACAGCGACGCCCGCGTTTCCTATCTTTTTTGGCTTAAAAGGGCAAGGCACCCGGCCTAATCAGAGGCGCAATTGTGAGATTTTAATCAACGACCCGTAAAAGTCTGATCGCGAACGGTTTGTCCAATATGCTCGACAATCGGTCTGACCATAGCGTTTTGAATGGCTGGATCGTCAGCACTGCCAATGTTTGCAATGCCCCAACCTTGCCACAGGCGCTTTCCATTCGTTCGATCTTCGATTGACGCATCGATTCGATACTGACTCGGCGCAACTTGGGTCACACCCTTGTTTGGTTTTGGGTTTAACAAGCCACCGCGTTGATTATCGAAAATATTTACCCGGACATCTGGTGCGTCTGTACCAGTATGGTTGCCAGCGTTGCCAATTTCGACCAGTCGATTCGGTCCACCGCCGGTCCACGTGCCCGAGGTATCACGTGTCTCGAAACTCAGGATCAAGCGGGCATCGTCAGCGATCGTGTACCCCTGAGATTTTAACTGATCTTCAAATTGCTTTTTCAGGCGTTTGTTGTCATCAGAATCATCGAAGATTTCCACCATGACGGATTGTCCGGATGGAATCGGCTCATACGACACGGCGTTCAACATAATTTGCTGCGCGTGTGCGACTGCACTACTCAAGATGAGTGTGACAAGAGCTAAACAGCCAAACCACTTAAAAACGCGCATTTCATCACTCCTGGCGGGGGTGGTCCCCATTACGGCAGAGAATCATTTTCGACCGAGAGAGTCAACGAGACAGGTTGCAGCGCACAACTGTTTACGTGACCTGAACTGGTTTGCGCGGCATATTGTGCGCCCAAACAACAAAATCCGAAGCATATTCAGCCCATGAATACCGACATTGACGCCGCGTGGTCATTTCGACGTTACCAAGAAATCCTTCCAAGGCTGCCGCGTGCGGTGTTCCCAACGAAAAGTCATGAGGTTTCGGATTTAGGCGATCTTGCCGCTCAATTTGACGCCTTTGTTTTCGATGCATTCGGCGTCCTAAACGTGGGCGAGACGACGATTCCATCGGCCATTGATCGGGTTATGACGCTTCGAGCTATGGCAAAACAAGTGCGTGTGCTGACCAATGCGGCGAGTCTTCAAGCCCAGGCGACTTATGACAAGTTTGCAGCCCTGGGCTATGATTTTTCTGTCCAAGAAATCGTTTCCAGTCGAAAAGTTCTCATCGACATGCTTAGTAAACGGCAGTTAACAGGACTGTGGGGATGCATCGCCCCAGATGGTGGATTGTTTGATGATTTGCCGATTAATACAGCGGCATTCGACCCCGCCAGAGAGGACTTCTCAGGGGTTATATTCTTGAAGGGTGCTGGTTGGAGCCATGAAAAAAATAATGGCTTGATATCTTGGTTCAAAGGTCATTCTGTCCCCTTCTTGATCGGCAATCCTGACTTGGTCGCACCTCGTGGCGATTGGTTCTCTTTGGAGCCCGGCACGTATGCTCATGACGTCGCAGATGCGACAACAATTTCGCCAGAGTTTTTCGGAAAGCCGTTCGGCAATGCATTTGATGCTGTAGCTGCTTCTCTAGCGTCGGAAATACCAAGAGACCGGATTCTGATGGTGGGTGATACACTGCATACCGACATATTGGGTGGTGCAGCTGCTGGCTTTAAAACCTGCCTTGTTACGGGGCATGGTGTATTGCGCGACCTTGATCATCACGCGTGCATTGAAGAGTCGGGAATTGTGCCCGATTTTATCTTGCCCACCATTTAATTGGGTTTTTGATAATCTGTTCACACAGGCACACACCAAATATGTTGAATGAAATTCACACAACTGCCGGGGTTGCTGCGGGACATCAGGAGACCGCCAAAGCGGCGGTTGAAATTCTTGATGCTGGCGGTAACGCGTTTGATGCAGCGATTGCGGGTTTTTTAGCGGCATGTGTTGCGGAACCCGTATTGGCATCGTTGGGTGGCGGCGGATTTTTGATGGCGCACTCACCGGACGGCCATTCCAAGATTTTCGATTTTTTTACCCAAACGCCTGGGATGCCAGCGTCGCGAGATGATGTCGATTTTCATGCGATCGTTGCAGATTTTGGGACGGCACAACAGGAGTTCCATATCGGTCTGGGCGCTGTTGCCACACCCGGTGCCATCGCAGGTATCTTTGCGGTTCACGATAAACTGGGCCAATTGCCGATGACGGAAATCGTCAAGCCAGCCGTGCGGTTGGCAAAATCAGGCCTGACCATCAATGATTTTCAAGCCTACTTGCTAACCGTGGTCGAGCCAATCTATTTGGAAACCAGTGAGGCCCGGGCGCAATTCTGCAAAATGCCCATCACCGATGGCGAGGCGCACATCAAAGCGTCCGGAGACGTCCTTGAGTTTCCAGAACTTGCTGATTTTTTGGAAACCCTGGCGATTGAAGGAGCTGACCTTTTTTATAAGGGCGAGGTCGCTGACCAGATCGATCAATATGCAGGCTGCACAATTACAAAGTCTGATTTGGCCCGATACCAGGTCGTTGAACGTGACCCCGTAAACTCAGTGCTCAGGGATTACAGGGTTTCAATTAATCCGCCGCCTGCCATCGGCGGGGCATTGATTACGCTGGCGCTATCCATGTTGGATGAAAGGGTGACCAATTCTGCAACGTTTGGTTCGGTAGCTTATGCTCGGACATTGGTTTCGGTCATGGATGCCTGTAATCAGGCCAGGGTCAAAAGCGGTATTGATGTGAATCCGATCCGGGGCGCAGAGATATTGAAACACGCGGTATCGCATCCGCCATCTTACCGTGGCACCACGCATATCAGTGTCGCTGATGACGAGGGTCATGTCGCAGCTTTGACGGTATCGAATGGCGAAGGCTGCGGCAGCATCATCCCTGGCACGGGTATCATGTTAAATAACATGCTTGGCGAAGAAGATTTGAACGCGGCTGGGTTTTTCAATTGGCCCTTGGATACGCGGATGTCCTCGATGATGTCACCGGGTGTGATCGTGTCGCCCAAGGGAGAGGTAACAGGATTTGGGTCGGGCGGATCGAACCGGATTCGATCAGCGATTACTCAATTCATTGCCAACCTCTCGATTTTTGAGATGGACCTAGTGGCTGCTGTAAAATCGCCGAGACTTCACCTGGAAGGTGGAAAGCTGGATATCGAGCCCGGTTTTGGTGATGGCACCTTGCATGCGCTTGCGGCTGAGTATGAGAGTGCAAAAGTGTGGCCGTCGTCAAACATGTTCTTTGGTGGTGTGCACGCCATACAGCGCCGAAGTGACGGATTTGTCGCGGGTGCGGCCGACCATCGAAGAGGCGGCGTCTTTATTCCGCTTTAGGTGGCGTCAACGACGGTAAAGATGGATGGATTGGTGTTTTCGGCACACGCCTGATATCGGCGGTGATGAAAGCTAATATGAACTGGACACCCAAGATAAGGGATACGGCAGCTATAATCCCGGTTCCGGCTGTTGCTGGGACCCCTGTTTCGACACTGCGCCACCAATGATAACCGCCAAAGAGTGCACCAAACAAAAATAGTAACTTTCCAAAGGTCAGCTCCAGCGTGGCGATACCGGGGTCGCGTACGAAGTAGGTATCAAAAATTCGCCGATATGAATTTCGTATATTTCCGGTCAAGAAACTCATAAAAACGCGGCGAATGCTCAAGCTGCTCTCTTCAGTTCCATACTTGGCTTGCATCGGCACATCGTTAACAACCGCATTTAGGCCACCCAACCGGTGCAGCAAATCAGATTCAAAGAAATACCCGTTCGCGATATCGTCATCGACGAGTTCTTTGGCGACCCTCGCGTGGATGGCTGTAAAGCCGTTCGTCGGGTCCATGATTGTCCAATAACCACTGGAAACTTTGGTCATGAAGGTCAGCGCGATATTCCCAAACAATCTGACCAACGGCATGCCGCGGGTTGCATCTGCCCTGTGAAGTCGGTTGCCCTTTGCATAGTCAGCAAGGCCAGCTTCAATAGGGGCAATAATCTGCGGGATGAGCGCGGGGTCCATCTGGCCATCCCCATCAAGCTTTACGATGATGTCCGCGCCTGCATCAATGGCCAGCCGATATCCTGCGAGGGTGGCCCCGCCAACGCCCATATTTTTTGAGTTCCGAGATACCGTGACACGTGGGTCGTGGATATGCTCTTTGACAAAATCACCTGTATTGTCCGGGCAGGCGTCATCGACCACAAAAATCCATTTTGCGTCAGTGCCAATCTGGGACAGCACATCAAGGATTTGATCCCGCTCTCTATAGCAGGGCACGACGATGGCAACTCGGCAAGAGGCCTCAATGCCGTCAGTTAACTTTGGATGGGTCATTTACTAATCCTGCAAGGTAAGAGCACCATAAATCACTGAATGATTCGGCTGCAAGCATTTGCCGAATGCGAACGCCATGTGAAATCTGCGAATCAGACACTCGCAATGCTTTTATTTTCCCGGTAGTATGCGGTTAATCGGTCAGCGTTGAGCTGGCATTTTATGTGCTTTATGTGCTCGGGGGTTATCGTGTCAGGTAACGATGCAGCTTCATTGGCGGACATCCGTATTTTGGATGGCATGAGTGCCGAAGACTTGGCTGATATGGAAAAAGCCTGTTCTTGGCGCCGTTATTCAGATCATGAACAGATCATTGATCGCCAAAGCGACTCGACCGATGTTTATTTTGTTGTCGATGGTCGGGTGCGGATCGTGAACTATTCTTTGGCGGGCAAAGAAATCACACTCGAAGATTTGGATCCAGGCAGCCATTTCGGCGAGCTTTCTGCATTGGATGGTCAACCAAGGTCAGCCAGTGTCATGTCTTTGGAAAGCAGCTTAGTTGCGGCGCTGCCACAGGATCGGTTTGTAAAGTTGCTGGAAAATAATCCCGTGATATCTTTCCGTGTCTTACGTGCGCTGGCGGGAATTATCAGAAATTTAACTGACCGGATCATGGATCTGAGCACTTTGGCTGCGAACAACAGGGTGCAGGCAGACTTACTGCGCCAAGCGCGCAGCGGTTTGATTGGTGAAAACCAAGCCGAAATTCGACCGATCCCCGTTCACGGGGATATCGCCAGCCGGGTATCCACCACGCGTGAAACGGTGGCCCGAGTACTGAGCGATCTGGCACGCAAAGGCATTGTTGAACGCAAAAAGAGTGGCTTGTTAATAAAAGATCTCGCCCAATTGCGAGAGATGGATGAAGAAGTTCGCGGCGAGTAAATTTCTATAATTTGCCAAGCGTGAGCGTCGTCACATCGCAATAGCCTAAATTCGCATAAATTCTGTTCATCCCTGGGCACCGATGCAAGAAAGCGGAGGAATCACGGATGACAACATTTAAGGCATTTTGCTTGGCGTTAACGCTGATGGTCCTGACGGTGGCGATGGGGGAGCATTCCAACATGGTTTGGATGCCCTGAAAAAACGAAAAATTAGTCAGAATTTGCGACTTTGCTAAGGGATTGTATAGCCCGCTATTTGGGCTAAAGATAGGTCCGGCGTTGGACACACCTTAGTTTGACTCGGTCATTGGAATATCTCATTGTTTGCGCTTGTGGTGGAGATGGTCATCATTTGTCGGTGACCGTCCCTGTCCGCTACGGCGGTGAGGATAGTTTAAATGGCTAAGAAAATTTTGATCGTTGAAGATAACGATCTGAACATGAAATTGTTCAATGATTTATTGCAAGCGCACGGCTATGAAACCGTTCAAACCGTCGATGGGCGCGATGCGCTCAAATTGGTGCGTGAACATTCCCCCGATTTGATCCTGATGGATATACAGTTGCCAGAAATTTCTGGCCTGGAAGTAACCAAAATGATCAAGGCCGATGATGACCTGAAGGATATTCCAGTCATCGCTGTTACGGCATTTGCGATGAAGGGTGACGAAGAGAAAATTCGCGAGGGCGGTTGCGAAGGGTATATCGCGAAGCCAATCTCGGTCCCGCATTTCTTGGAAACAGTTCAAAAGTTCTTGGCTGACTGATAGCGCCGAGACGCGCCTTTGTCCGAGAACCCGTTCTTTACTAATTTCAATTAGCTAATTCAAAACAGCAAAAAACGCGCCACTGCAAGAGGGCGCGTTATGTACTTTCGACAACCGAAGTTGCCAAAAACCAATTACTTAATTTTAGCTTCCTTGAATAGGACGTGCTTACGAACAACAGGATCGTATTTGCGAACCTGAAGTTTTTCTGTCGAGTTTCTAGGGTTTTTCTTAGTGACATAGAAATACCCGGTGTCGGCAGTGCTCACGAGCCGAATTTGAACGGTTGCTGACTTGGCCATAACTCTTAGTCCCGATTAATAAAATACGTTCCAAACATGGAGAGCGCGAACAATACTCATGGCGCTGACCAAGTCAAGTGTGTTTCAGCTTAGGTCAGAACCTAGTCAGTTGATCGCTTCGGCTGTCGCCGTTGTTTGTCGAAGTGCCTTTTGATGCGCAGCGCCATCCAAAATTAATCGTTTGGCAATTTCGACGTCCAATCCTCCGCGTCGAGCCTCTGAAGGGCAGTTTTCTCTGAGATGGCGGCGTTCATCTTTGCTTAGAAAAGCACGTTTTCGCCATATTGAGGAATACTCAGGTTCTGGTGCCCCTAATGAGGCTTCAATAATCCCGGCTGCCTGGGATAGTTCCTCTTTCCCGCTGGTGCAAACGGTGGGGACCACGCCCATCCCATGAAGATAGTACCCACTGGGCGCCACAAATCGCGACCATGTGAGTGTAATCTCGCCATCATTGGGTAGGCGAATAACAGTTTGCACGCTGCCTTTGCCATAAGATGATGTTCCGACCACCACAGCCCTGTCCCGGTCTTGTAGTGCCGCTGCGACAATCTCTGCTGCAGAGGCAGATTTTCCATCCACCAGGACCACCAAGGGCAGTCCAGAGGCTATGTCTTTCCCTCCGGCTTCATAGTGATGAAGACTTTCAGGGTGTCTGCCTACGGTGCGCAAGATATCGCCCTGGGTCAGCATCAGATCTGCGACCTTGATGGATTGCCGTAACAGCCCCCCAGGGTTGCCCCTTAAATCGAGAACAATACCAAGTACGGCAGGGCTGTTGGGCGCGTTCAACTGATTAAGCGCCCGCTCGACTGCGTTGGCAGTATCATGATTGAAACTGCTAATCCGTATGATTGCGATCCCGTCTTCAATTTTGGTGATGACCGTTTCGGGCACAATATGAGCCCGTTCAACTTCGACGGTGAAGGGTTGCACACTCTCGGTGCGCGATAACTTCAGCCGCACTTTTGTGTGTACAGGCCCTCGTATGAGCCGAGTGATCTCGCGGCTTTTTAACCCACGAATACTGGTGCCGTTGATATTTAGAATGCGATCACCTTGGCGCAGTCCACTCTCGTGCGCTGGCGTTGATTTGATAACTTTCGTGACTACGGCGATGCCGTGTTCAATTCGAAAGCGAATGCCAAGGCCGCCAAACCCGTCACGTTTTGCCCGGTTCCGCGTGGCTTCGGCGCTGCCCGCGTATCGCGAGAAAATATCCAGGTCTGATAAGGCCCCATCAAAAATGGCCTCATAGATTTTCTCAGCCGAAGCTTTGCGAATATCCGGCGAATGACCCCGTGCTTTTTCTGTGAGGGCGACGACGGCAGCGGCCCATGCACGTACGTCGGTCTCTTCTGGATGTTGCATCCTGCCGATTTCGATTCCGCCGTCCCGGAGCACGATTTCATCTCCTTCTTCGCGGAGTGAGATTGCAGGATCGATTGCACCTAAACCTCTTAAGCCTTCAACACCAATCCGGTTGAGGGTCACTGTTTCGATATATTTGTCAGAGATATTGTCAAATCCGGCGACGATGACATCGGCGACAGCCGGCCGTGCAAACGATTCTGTTGGCGGCGGCGAAGACGTATACGGCAGGGCGCACGCGCTTAAAAGAAAAGCGCTGAGCAAACCGACTAATCGGTGAATGCGTCCCATTGGCATAATCATGCCCTTATTTAAGCGGATGTTTTTCCCTGTGTATATGCCGAGCGTCACACAGATTTGTTAATGGATTGTTTTTATGACCCATTCGATCTGGCCTTTTCTTACTGCTATTGCCGCTTTTCAGCCTGTTTTCGCTTCGCGCGACGTGCGGCACGGCTTTTGCCCTTAACTTTTTTACCAAATTTCCGAGGTTTTCCACCTCCAGATTTTTGAGTTTTAGCCTTCGGTGTTTCCGGTTGGCTGTACCCGGCGATTTCAAATACCAATCCCCCGGTTACAGGCGTGGCCTCGACTAGATTCACATCGACCCGGTCGCCCAATCGGAATTCCAGTTTGTTGGATCGGCCCGTCAATACATGGCGGTTTTCGTCGTGCACGTAGTAATCATCGGGTAAACTGCGGATCGGGACCAAGCCGTCCGCGCCAATATCATCGATATTTACAAACAGACCAAATCGGGAAACCCCGGAAATCCGTGCGCCAAACTGTGCGCCCACGCGGTCCTTCAGGTAATCGGCCGTGTACCGATCCATGGCATCACGCTCCGCAACTTGGGCGCGGCGTTCCGTGACATACAGGTGCTCGCCAATTTTGACGAAGTCGCCGTGTTCCTCAGGTAGCGCGCCAGCACTGGGGGTCATGCCACGGATCAGCGCACGATGGACCAGCAAATCGGAGTACCGCCGAATGGGCGATGTAAAGTGGCAATACCGACGTAACGCCAAACCGAAATGTCCAATGTTGTTGGGATCGTATTTGGCTTGTGATTGCGATCGCAAAATCACGTCGTTCATCATCTGGCTGTAGGGTTTGTCCGCCGCGCGCTTAAGAATGTCGTTAAACCGCTTGGGCGAGAGTGTTTGTCCTTTGTCGAAGCGGATGCCGAGGCTCTGAAGTACCTCTGAAAGGGCTTCAACTTTGGTCAACGAGGGCTCGTCATGTACTCGGTACATGCAGGGGCGGCTTTTTTCTTCTAGAAACTCCGCGGCGGCGACGTTGGCCAGCACCATGAACTCTTCGATAAGCTTATGGCTATCCAACCGCTCTCTTGGTTCAACGCGAGCGATGGAGCCATTTTCATCCAAAATGACACGTCGTTCGGGTAAATCTAACTCAAGGGCCCCACGTGCTTCTCGCGCAGCCAGAAGAACTGCGTATGCATCATATAGCGGGGTTATGACCTCATCCATTAATGGCGCCGTCATAGGATCAGGATTGCCGTCATACGCGGCTTGTACCTGATTGTAAGTCAGGCGCGCGTGCGAGCGCATCATCGCCCGCTTAAAGCGCTTCGATAACAAGTTTCCTGCGTTGTCGATCCGCAGGTGGGCAACCAAACATGGCCGGTCCTCGTTTGGCCTGAGAGAGCACCAACCGTTTGATAATTCTTCGGGTAGCATGGGCACGACGCGGTCGGGGAAATAGACAGAGTTCCCACGTTCAAACGCAGATTTATCCAAGTCATCGCCTGGACGCACGTACCATCCGACGTCGGCGATGGCGACGATGATCTTGTGGCCATCTGCATTTTTAGGATCGTCGTCCGGTTCAGCAAATACGGCATCATCAAAATCGCGTGCGTCCTCACCGTCGATAGTCACAAGCGGCACCGAACGCAGGTCATCTCGTTTTCCCATTGGGGCTGCCGTGGCGGCTTCTGCCAGTTTGCGAGCCGCATCGGGGAACGAAACGGGAATACCGTGCTGGTGTACTGAAATCAAACTTATGGCTCGTGGGCCTTCTGCCTCGGCGATGCGCTCAACAATCTTAGCGCGCTTTAAACCAATTCGATTCCGGCCAATTGTTTCGGCGCGTACCAAGTCTCCGATATCAGCCTCGATACTGCTGCGTTCGATTACGTAGTCGTTGCGGTTTCGTTTCTCAATCGGTTGAATGCGGCGCTCACCTTCGACTTGAACCACAATTCCCAAAACATCACTGGGTGCGGCTGCAATAGGTCGAATGACTTCAGCCTCGTACCCATCATCAACCGGCTTGAGGCGTGCGAGTGCGCGATCCCCGATGCCGAGTGCACCGGTTTTCGTGCGAACGGGGGACATGTAAATGGTGGGCGGATCAATGTTGCCCTCCCATTTGGCGGGTTTGGCTAATACCTCGCCATCAAGATCCACCCCGGAAATTTCGATGATACAGACGTTGGGGAGTGTGTTGGGATCAGAAACTTGTTTCCGACGCCCCGCGTCGAGCATGCCCTCTGACTTCATTTCTTTGAGCACACTTTTCAGCAAGCGCTTCTGATCGACATCGAGCTTGAACGCCCGCGCGATTTCACGTTTGCCGACACGGCCCGGTGTGTCCCGAACGAAGTCGACAATTTGTTGCTTGGATGGAAATGGAGATTTCGCCATGCCCGGAAGCTAAGCCGATCAGACCGGTGTCACAAGGTGTTGATTACTCGGCTTCGGGTTTGGGCTCAGAATCTGGCTCAGATTTCGCTTTCGCCTTCGCCTTGGTGGTTTTCTTTTTCGCGGCCTTCTTGGCAGGCTTTTTGGCAGCTTTCTTCTTCGGCGCCGCTTTTGCCTTGGCACCACCTTTGCCAGATTTGGCATCAACCATTTCGATGGCTTGTTCCAGTGTCACGTCTTCCATGGCGACGTCTTTTGGCAGTCGCGCCATCGTCCGACCATGCTGAATGAATGGCCCCCAACGACCTTCTTTGAGTAACAACGGCTTCTTATCTTCGGGATGTTTGCCAAGTTCTTTTGGCGGTGCCTTGCGTGGTTTATCACCGAGCAGATCGACAGCACGGTTCAATCCAATGGTTAGCACATCATCGACATCGTCTTTGAGCGATACATACGTGCCACCCACCTGCAGAAAAGGTCCGAAGCGCCCAATATTGGTGCGAATTTCCATGCCGGATACCGGGTCGATGCCGACCAGTCGTGGCAGGGATAGCAGTCCCTGCGCAGTTTCGAATTCGACGCTTTCGGGGTCCATTCCCTTGGGAAGCGAGGCTCGTTTTGGCCGGACTTTCTTTTTGCCGACAAGCTCTTCCTCGCCCAACTGGATATAAGGCCCATATGGACCAACTCTGAGGCTGATCATTTTGCCAGTTTCAGGATCGATGCCCAATTCCTTGGGACCGTCGTTGCCGGTTGCTTCCATCGGGTCGGTGCCGAGGGGCGTCGTGAATTTACACTCTGGATAACGTGAGCACCCCAGGAATGCACCATGGCGCCCCAGTTTAATCGACAACTCACCTTCTTTGCAGGTCGGGCAACTGCGGGGATGCGATCCGTCTTTACGTTCTGGGAAAAAGTGCGGGCCCAGTTCCACGTTCAACACATCCAGCACATTGCGGACACTTAGGTCTTTTGTGCCATCGACTTTTTCTTTGAAGGCTTTCCAGAAATCTTGGAGGACTTGTTTCCAAGCAATTTTACCGCCGGAAATATCATCCAACTGCTGTTCAAGGTCAGCCGTAAAGCCATATTCTACGTAGCGATCAAAGAAGCTTGCCAAGAACGTGGTGACCAAACGACCCCGGTCTTCGGGGAAGAACCGGCGGCTCTCGATTTTCACGTAATTGCGGTCTTGTAGAACGGAGATAATAGACGCGTACGTCGATGGGCGACCGATCCCAAGCTCTTCGAGTTTCTTGACCAATGACGCTTCACTGTAACGTGGGGGTGGTTGCGTGAAATGTTGCTCGGGCAACGTTTCGTTGCGGTCCATGTCTTCGTTTTCAAAGATGTCTGGCAGAATGCGACTGTTTTCATCGTCGTCTTTGCTGTCATCCTTGCTTTCGCGGTACAACTTCATGAAACCGTCAAATGCGATCACGGAACCGGTCGCACGGAACCCAATGGCATCGTCTGGTGTCTTTATGTCGACGCCAACTTGATCCATCACGGCGGCTTCCATTTGGCTGGCCATCGTCCGCTTCCAGATCAATGTGTATAGCTTCAGTTGATCGGGCGTCAGGTAGGCAGCTATGGACTCTGGGTCACGGCCAACGTCTGTTGGCCGACAGGCTTCGTGCGCCTCTTGGGCGTTTTTCGCTTTGGATTTATAGATCCGGGCTTCTGTCGGGACATATTTGTTGCCAAACTTACTTTTTATGTTGTCACGAACTGAGTTGATCGCCTCGTTCGCCATTTGCACGCCATCGGTCCGCATATAGGTGATGAGACCAACGGTCTCTGACCCAATGCGGACACCTTCGTATAATTGTTGTGCAGTTTGCATCGTTTTGCGGGCAGGGAAGTATAGCTTGCGCGATGCTTCTTGCTGCATGGTTGATGTGGTGAATGGCGGCGACGGGAAGCGACGTGTTTGTTTGCGCTCAACCGATTTGACCGAATATGAGCCAACATCAATGGCAGCGACGGCTTGCATCGCTAACGCTTCAGAGCCGATCGACATTTTATCAAGCTTCTCACCATTCAGATAAGTCAGGTTGGCTTGGAAGGCGTCACCGCGCGGGGTTTCGAATGCAGCTTTAATCGACCAATACTCTTGCGGATCGAACTTCTCAATTTCCAGTTCGCGCTCGCAAATCAACCGAAGAGCGACGGACTGCACGCGTCCTGCAGAACGTGACCCAGGTAACTTTCGCCACAAAACCGGCGACAGCGTGAATCCCACAAGATAATCGAGTGCCCGGCGCGCCATGTAGGCGTCGACCAATTCGATATCTAACTCGCGTGGCTCTTTGAATGCATCTTGGATCGCACTTTTCGTGATCTCGTTGAAGACCACACGTTTGACCTCTTTGCCTTCAAGAAGCTTTTTCGATTTCAGGACTTCTTGTACATGCCAAGAAATCGCTTCGCCTTCACGGTCGGGGTCAGTCGCGAGGTATAATGCGTCGGCTTTTTTGACCGCCTTGGCGATCTCATCCACTTGTTTTTTGGAACGCCCATCGATTTCCCACGTCATTGAGAAATCTTCGTCCGGTTTCACTGAACCATCTTTGGATGGCAGATCGCGGATATGTCCATAGCTTGCCAATACAACATACTCGTCACCGAGATACTTGTTGATGGTTTTGGCCTTGGCCGGCGATTCTACTACGACAACGCTGGTCATGTGCACCTTGTTTGTGGTCACGAATTCTGACTTCGATGCACACCCTGTGTACCGAAGGCGGGCGAGGATTGGCGATAAAAATCCATTCCGTCAACAGGGGAAATTTTTAATCCTATGTAATCATCTGTGTGATGGGGTTGTTTTATTTATTAAAAACAATACTTTAGACGACGTGAAAAAAAATCGCTTTGGAACCCTTCAAATCTTCAATGTGCCTATTCTGGAGAAATTAATGACACGCGGTTGCCGTTGTGACGTTCTAACCGACCTGCGAGTTCGAGTTCCAAAAGCACTGTTGCGACAGTGCCCGCGTGGATATCTCCAGCCCTGATGATTTCATCGGTGTCGGTGGGGCCGTAATCAAGCAAGGTAATGATCTGCTCGCGCGCGTGCTCAACATCAGTATCGTTTTCAGTATCGTTTACAGGCACCTCCCTCTGATGGAGGAGGCTATCTTGTCGACGCTCTGCCAAGCTGCAGGGCATCATACCGCCAAGGGTTTCAATCACGTCGGCCGCATTTTCGGTCAATTGCGCCCCTTGCCTGATCAACATGTTCGTCCCCTTAACGCGCGGGTCTTGAGGCGAGCCCGGTACAGCAAACACTTCCCGTCCTTGCTCTAATGCCATGCGGGCGGTGATTAATGATCCTGATCGGGCCCCGGCTTCGAGCACAACAACCCCACGAGAAATTCCAGAAATGATACGATTGCGGCGTGGGAAATGCCGTGCTTGCGGTGTAACCCCCAATGGAACTTCGGAGCATACGGCGCCTTTTTCCAAAAGTTCGTCATACAATTTTCGGTGTTCGCGCGGATAAACCACGTCGACGCCGCCACCCAGGATTGCGAGCGTGCCTGTGGCCAAGGAGCCTTCATGGGCTGCTGCGTCAATGCCACGTGCCATGCCGGAAACAATCAAATAGCCCGCTTCGCCGATGGCTTTTGCGGTTGCCTGCGCAAAACGTCTCCCATTGATTGAGGCATTGCGGGAGCCAACAAATCCGACGGCTTTTTTGGTCAGAAGGGACGTGTGCCCCCGAACGAACAAAATGGGTGGGGGATCATCAATATGCACCAAAAGGCGGGGGTACATGGGCTCGCCCCAGTGCACCATCGCCACTTGGGATTTTTCGACGTTAGCGATCTCGTCTTCCGCTTTAGATTGAGGGTATACCTTGAGTCGCGCTTCGCGTCCGCCATTCTTGGCAAGGGATGGCAACGCATTCAGTGCGTCCTTGGCGGTCTTGAAGCGTTCCAACAATTTGAAAAAGGTGATGGGGCCCACGTTTTCCGATCGGATCAAGCGCAATCGAGCCAGTTTCTCAATGGAATCCAATCCTGATGTTTTGTCGCCGTTTGATGCGGTCATTGCGGCCTCCTCACCTAATCAGGTTATGGAGGGAATGCGCCTGAAATTTTGTCGTGTTTATTCGTTTTTTGTTTTTGATCTTGAGAGTATGAGCGCGGGGACCAACGCGATGACGAAAGCCACCGACATGATCAGAAATGTATCTTGGAATCCAAATGTCCGTGCCTGCGCGTATATTGTTTGCCCTAAATAGTCGAGCGCCCCCCATTCCTGTGCATTCGCTGGCAAGCCGCCATCTTGCAACAGACGCTCGACCCGTTCCAGCATTTCAACCGTGAACTCGTTCGCCGACGTCTGTGTCGCGGTTAGCCAATCGGAATGAACAGCAGAACGATATTCAATGAGCGCAGCTGTCGTGTTAACACCGAATGCGCCGCCAGCTTGCCGGATAAAATTGTATGCCCCGGCCGCCGCATAGAGCTTTTCTGGGGTTATTGAGCGCATGGCCGCCCCACCCAGGTTTGGCATCACCAAACCGATGGCCGCGCGACTTAAAATCGTTAACCCCGCCATAGTCCAGAATGCGGTGTTTACATCTGAGTATGACATCAGATACGTCGCAACAGCGAAAATGATACAACCCAGGCTAATCGGAATATGGGGCGGTACGGTATCAGCCAAGCGTCCTGATATCGGAATAAACGAAATCAATAGTAATCCTGCAGGGACCAGAACCATGCCTGCGCGCGTTGGCGTGTAGTGCTGGATCGTTTGAACAAAAACGGGAATCGCATAGTTTGAGGCGAAATTTCCGGCGCCGAATGCAAACGCGATGGCCATCGCGGCTGCAAACTTTGGGTCCAGGAATAGCTTTGGGTCTAAAATCGGTGAATTGGAGCGCAACTGTACGACTATAAACATTGCGAATGCGATGATGCCTGCAATGGCGGTTAAGACGTTCTTATCGGAACCCCATCCCCAGCGATGCCCGTTTCCGATGGCGCTCATGATGCACACAAGTGCAATGCAAACGAGAATGAATCCCGTCCAATCAAACCGGGGCAACGGTGCCCGTCCTATCTTAGCGGGCATGAAGATTAATCCTGCGACAAATGCAAAAAACACAAGCGGTAGCGGCATCAAGAAAGCGTGCCGCCATGTCAGTAGATCAATGGTAAAACCACCTAAAAGAGGGCCAAAGCTGGGCGCCATCGTGACACCCAGACCGTAAAGGCCGACCGCGAAACCGCGCTTGTTTCGCGGAAACACGCTGACCATGACGGCCAAGACCAAGGGTTGGATTATGCCGGCAGAAAACCCCTGCATGATCCGCCCGACAATCAGAACGTCGATGCTGGTGCTGAAGGCAGAAATAAATGCACCTGCGACAAAGATGCCAAGTGTCAGGCTATAGGCAAGGCGTTGCCCCAGTGCCTGCACCACCCACGAATTCAATAATTGGCTGGCGACCATTGTTGCCAAGAAAGCCGTAGCGGCCCATTGCGCAACGTCTTGGCCGACGCCGAACGCCCCCATAATACTGGGAACAGCGACGTTCACGATTGTCGCAGACAAAATCATGGCAATCGCACCTGTCAGCCCGGCAAAGGTCACCATCCATCGATACGATGGCCCAAAACGGTCAAATTGTGGCTGGAATGCGGGATTAATGGATGCGTCGGACAACGGTGTTTGTCCTTTTCGGGTTGCGCGACTTGGGGCTTAGGGCGTTGATTTTGGAATTTTGACCTCGACCATCATGCCTGGTCTTAGTTTTTCTTCTGGGTTGTCGATAGCAATCCGAATCGGTAATCGTTGGGTGATCTTTGTGAAGTTGCCGCTTGGGTTTGGACTGGGTAGCAGTGCAAATTGGCTGGTTGCCGCTGATCCCACGATCTGGACTGTGCCCTTAAACTCTTCACCTGGATATGCATCGACCTTGATATCGACCGACTGGCCGACCGACAGAGAACGTATATTGGTTTCTTTGATGTTGGCCTCGACCCAAACCCGTTTCGGGTCATGCACCAACACCAGTCGTTGGCCTGGTGTCACATATTCACCCACATCCACGAACGTGCGGTCAACGACGCCGCCAATTGGGCTTTTGACGGTGCGGTCTAAGATATCAAGCCGTTGACGTGCGATACGAGCCTGAATTTCTGCCTCGCGCTGTTCAAGGACAATCATGTCAGCGGCCAGGACATCAAGTCGCGCGCGGTCCGCTTGGACTTCTGCGACTCTGGATTTGGCAGCGGTCAGGTCAGCAACCGCAATTCTGTATTCACGATCAATCTGTTGGAGTTGCGTCTCTGCCTGATCAAGCTGGCGACGGGATGCGACCTTGTCTTCGAACAATTTCTTGGTTCGGTCTAACTCACGCGTTGCTAACTCTAGCTGAGGCCGCATGGAAGACACTGAGACACCCGCAGCAGCGGCCCTGGATTGTTCAGAAACCAATCGGCTTTCGACCTGACTTGTCACAAGATTGCGTTCAGCTTGCAGTCTTTGATGCTCTGCTCTCAATCCTGCGAGTTGGGCTTCTAATTCGTTCAAAAAGACTTGGGATTCCCGATCATCGACTTGGACGATGACGGTGCCGTCTTGGACTCGATCTCCCTCGATTACAGGCATCTGAGTGATCCAACCCGCGACCCGAGAGGAAATCGTGACCAAATCCGCACCGATGCGGGCGTCTTCTTCGAGGATGTAGGCAATGCGTTTGTGGACTTCCGTGACACCAAAATATAACATCGCCAGAACGGCCACGACGCCGGCCCAAATTAAAATTTTCGGACGACGTTTGGTTGTTCTTTTCTCAAACGGGCGCTCTACATCGGATGTTGAATCGTCCGCTTTCAGCCGATCCTTCGCATGACTTTCGTCTGGCATCTCATATGTCCCACCGCCCAGTGCGGGCGGTATCTGTGTCTTTTATTTCCTAAAGCATGCACCTAAACCCCTGATATGCAAAGACCATTTGCCTAGATAGCGCATTTGCGCAGCGGATATGCTATTTGTTGACCTTCTAGTAACTGGAAGGGTTAAAGTGCGGCTTGTTAATCAATGATCATCGGATTTAAAGCGTAATGGACGGCACAACAAAGTACGAAACGCTACAATTATCGGTTTCCGGCATGACCTGCGGCGGCTGTGTATCGCGGGTAGAGCGCGCCCTTTTGGGTGTGCCGGGTGTCGTCGATGCATCGGTGAATTTGGTTTTAGAAACCGCAACAGTGACGGTGGGTGACATGCCGTTTAACCGCGATGAGTTAGTTGAGCGCGTCACCGAAGCCGGTTTCCCTTCGAAATATAAAGAGTCTGCGGATGCAACAGGAGGCACTGGCGAAGAAGACTGCCAAAATGCTGCTGCGAAAGCGTTCAAATACGAGATTTTCACGCTTATTATCTCTGGGTTACTAAGTGCACCCCTGTTGCTGATGATGATCTTGCCGCCGATGGGCGTTCCGTATTCACTCCCGGCATGGGCACAGATGATCTTGGCCACGCCTATTCAATTTTGGGTCGGGGCACGTTTCTACATCGGTGCATGGCACGCTGTCAGAGCGCGGGCTGGCAATATGGATGTCTTGGTGGCGGTTGGAACAAGTGCAGCATACGGCCTAAGCGTGTGGATGATGTTCGACGGCGGTTTGCAGCATACGGCGCATTTGTATTTCGAGGCATCCGCCCTGGTGATCACGTTGGTGGTGGCAGGAAAACTGCTAGAAGCACATGCGAAAAAGGGTACCGCCCAGGCCATCCGCGCATTGATGGATTTACGTCCCCAAACCGCATGCGTATTGCGAGACGGAGGGGAGGTCATTGCACGCATTGATGATGTCGGGCTCGGCGACATTGTCTTGGTCAGGCCAGGAGAGCGTATCCCAGTTGACGGTGAAATCATTTCTGGAACAACGGAAACCGACGAGTCCATGATGACGGGGGAGAGCCGCCCAGTATTAAAGTCTATCGGGGCCCCAGTGATTGGGGGCTCTATCAATGGCGCGTCGGTCATCGAAATCCGGACCACCAAAATTGGCGAGGACAGCACCCTCGCGAAGATCATCAAACTTGTTGAAAATGCCCAGTCTGGCAAAGCGCCGATGCAACGCTTGGTCGATCGTATTAGTCATATCTTTGTCCCGATCGTTCTGATGATCGCTGCAGCCACGCTGCTGGGTTGGATGATTATGGGGGCTGGTCTAGAAACGGCCATCATCAATGCGGTGTCTGTTCTGGTGATCGCGTGTCCTTGCGCCTTGGGCTTGGCAACGCCGAGTGCGATTGTGGCCGGGACAGGAGCGGCTGCGCGTGCCGGAATCTTGATCAAAGATATCGCTGTTTTGGAAACTGCGCATCACGTCGATTTGGTGGCTTTTGACAAAACAGGCACGCTGACCCGAGGAACGCCGACAGTGAATTTGGTGAATGCGCTCAATGGCGACGAGGATAAGTTGATAAGGGTCGCGGCGGCAGTCCAGGCCGGGTCAGAGCACCCATTGGCGCATGCGATTATAGCGATTGCCCGAGAGCGCAATCTGGTGGGCGCACGGGCGACGGCTGTCAAAGCACATGAAGGTCGAGGCATATCTGGAGAGCTATCGGGTGATCATATCTTGATCGGTAACCGAGCGTTGATGAGTCAAAACGATGTCTCGCTCTCGGCTCACGAACAGCAACTGGCCACGATAGAAAGTCAGCGTATGATCCCTGTTCTTGTCGCGGTGAATGGCGAATTGGTGGGCTTCCTTGGTCTTTCCGATGGTGTCAGACCCGAGGCTAAAAGCAGCATTCAGATGCTGGCTGTGCGCGGCGTGCATGCTATGATGTTGAGCGGCGATACCTTACCCGTTGCGAAAAAAATAGGGGCAAAAATAGGCATAACAGATATTCGAGCCCCCCTGACGCCAGACGAGAAATTTCAGATCATAGAGACCGAGCGACAAGACGGTCATACCTTGGCCATGGTGGGTGACGGGATCAATGATGCCCCAGCATTGGCGGCGGCCGATGTGTCAATTGCGATGGGGTCAGGTACTGACGTGGCCATGGAAACGGCCGGGATCACGCTCATGCGACCTGACCCGCGATTGGTTGCCGCAGCGCTCGATGTGGCAGGTAAAACATGGGCACGTATCAAGTGGAATTTATTCTGGGCCTTTATCTTTAACGTGATCGGATTGCCCTTGGCAGCCTTTGGGTATCTGAGTCCTGTGGTGGCGGGCACGGCGATGGCACTTAGCTCGATTACAGTTGTCAGCAACTCTCTTCTGCTCCGACGCTGGCGCCCATCAGGCATCGAGGATTAAGATTTATGAACGTTCGTGACGCGTCTCAACAAACAGGATTACCGTCAAAAACGATCAGGTATTATGATGATATCGGCTTGGTTGTGGCTGATCGTCAGAACAATGGATATCGCGATTATGATGATCGGGCGATTCAGAAACTGGCCTTCTTGAAACGTGCCCGACAGCTGGGTTTCTCGTTAGATGACTGCCGCCAGCTATTGTCATTATACGAAGACACGGATCGTGAAAGTGCTGATGTAAAAGCCCTCGCAGAAGCACATCTAGCAGAAGTCGATGCGCGGTTGTCGGAGCTCAATCATTTGCGCGACACGCTCGCCGAATTGATCCACTCGTGCCAGGGCGACCACCGGCCTGATTGCCCCATCTTGGCCGATATGGCGCGATCCCAGAAAAAATAGCGACAAAGAATTGAACTTGTCGCCGCCCGCTTGTTCGTTCAAGAACAATTGACGGGAGAGATATGCTTTTTAATTCGTACATTTTCTTGTTTGCGTTCTTGCCGCTGACTTTTGTCGGCTTCGTGATCTTGTCGCGACTGGGGCAGGCACGCTGGGTTATCCCATGGCTGCTTGCGATGTCACTGGTGTTTTATGGCTGGTGGCAGCCCGTGTACTTGGCGCTGTTACTGAGTTCCGTCATTGCCAATTTCTTGATCGGCGCTTCCATCGCCCGAGGTGCGTACGCGGGGCGTCCACAAACAGCGCTTTTGGTTTTGGGTGTAGCCGGAAATTTGGGTCTGATCGGCTGGTTCAAATATTTAGGTTTCTTTGCAGGTATATCCGATGCCTTGATGGGGACCGGGTTTGGTTTTGTCGACGTCGCCTTGCCGTTGGCAATTTCATTTTTTACGTTTCAGCAAATTGCGTATCTGATTGATTGCCATCGCGGGCTGGCAGGCGAGCCGAGTATTCTGAAATACGGGCTGTTCGTGACCTTCTATCCACAGCTGATTGCCGGGCCGATTGTTCATCATTCCGAAGTGATGCGACAGTACGAGCGGGCATTCTCACGCGGACCGTCCACATTAAATATCGCGATTGGCATAACCTTGATCGCTGTTGGTTTATTCAAAAAAGTGGTGATTGCTGATAATCTTGCGGTGTATGCAACGCCTGTTTTTACCGATGCTGACGCCGGTGGCACCATCGGTTTTGCGCGCGCCTGGGCTGGGACACTGGCTTATACGCTGCAAATCTATTTCGACTTTTCTGGTTATTCAGACATGGCAGTGGGGTTGGCGCGGCTATTTGGCATTCGGTTACCGATTAACTTCTTCTCGCCTTATCGCGCGACCAGCATCATTGAATTCTGGCGCCGCTGGCACATTACACTTAGTCGTTTTTTGCGAGATTATCTCTACATTCCTCTTGGCGGTAGTCGGCATGGATCGTTCCGACGCTATAGTAATTTGATGATCACGATGCTCTTAGGCGGGCTTTGGCACGGTGCCGGATGGACGTTTGTCGTGTGGGGCGGGTTACATGGGATATTCCTGATCATCAATCATGGATGGCAATATTTGACCAGGGGTCAAGTATGGCTGCGCGGGAATATTGTTGTTTCCTTGGTCGCATGGTCGCTGACGATATTATCGGTTTCGGTCGCTTGGGTGTTCTTCCGCGCGGACACCTTCGACGGTGCACTGGCGATCGTCTATGGCTTGGCTGGCATTAATGATCTGCTACCATCAATGGGATTGATTGGCGGAGAGGTATACGCCGATAGTGGTATCGGCAAACGCGTTTGGCGATGGATCGCACTGGCATCTGTTATCGCTGTGCTTTGCCCCAATATCTATCAGATCATGCGTCGTTACCGACCTGGCCTTGGCGTGCCTGACCAATCAACGCGGATACCCTTACGTTGGCGTCCGACAACCGTTTGGGCGGGGGTCACGGGTGTTGTGCTCGTGGCCTCTTTGGTGTTGCTGACCCAGGTCAGCGAATTTTTGTACTTCAGGTTTTGATGATGCGACGCGCGCCCAACAGATATCTTGTGGCTTTGTTCAGTGTGGCAGGGGGATTGTACCTGCTGCTTGCAGGCATCAATTTGGCCGTTGATCCGTTCGGCATCTATGGGATGCCCCGAATTGATGGGTTCAATGCGATCAAAGTCGATGTCGACAAACACATTCGCTTGGCGAAAGCGGTTCAGGTTCGAAACGCCGCACCAAAAACGATCATCGTCGGATCATCGCGTGCGATGCTCGGCATCCCGGCGACCGATCCGCTATGGCCAGAAGCGCAGCGGCCTGTCTACAACCTCAGCCTTTATGGCGGCTATTTGTACGAAGCCATGCGGTATTTTGAGCATGCGGCCGCATTGGGCACAGTAGAGCATGCACTTATTGCTGTTGATATGTGGATGTTTGATCGCGACTGGGCGACCCGTCCCGGTTTTTCGGAAGATCGGTTCCTGGTGGATCAAAATGGTGACCCACAAGATCCCGACGATACTGAAATTCTGAAAACGCTGTTCGCCTGGGATACATTGCGTTCCAGCCTCAGGACCATTAGTCGGCAAAGCCGTGATGATATTCTGGTGCAACATCCCGATGGATCGGCAGATTGGAAAGATGAAGAAGCCTGGATTCGTGTCAAAGAGGGCCACCGGCCACAGTTTGGATATATGGAACATATGTTTGCGACCACTGCATGGTGGCCGGATCCAGGACGATGGTGGACGGTGACCGATCCCGAAGACCCGCAGTCTCCATTACAGTTTTTCCGTCATATGATTCGAACCAGCTACGATAAAGGCATCAGCAGCCGGATCATTATTTCGCCCAGTCACGCACGCATTTGGGAGGTTATCCACGCCGGAGGCTTATGGGATACGTGGGAAAACTGGAAGCGCGCCCTTGTTACTATTGTTGAACAAGAAGCGGACAGCGCTGGCAAACCTGCATATGAGGTCTGGGATTTCTCGGGCTATAACGCGATTACCACCGAGCCGGTATCCGGCACGACAGGCCCCATGCGCTGGTATTGGGATGGCTCTCATTTCAAACAGGCGGCGGGCAGGTTGATTTTGAGCAAAATGTTTGGGGCATCGGCGCCCGACGTTCCTGACCGTTTCGGTGCCGTGTTGAATTCTCAAAATATCGATGCGCATTTGTCGGCGGTCCGCGAAGCGCGCGAAATGTATCTGATTGCGCACCCTCAGGATGCCAAAGAGGCTGCGCGCTGGTCTGAACTAAACAAATGAGTTCCCTTCCCAAGTCTGATTGCCGTTAGTAGACTAATCCATCGCCATTCGATAAGAATGCGAATGATCGCTGAACAAGAGGCCTTTAATCAAAAGGTCCAGAACGGCAGGCAAGGGAGGCATTGTGACGTCGGATCAACCGCGTGGCACCGATTCAAATATTCGCGGCAGAAACGCATACGCGGCAATTGACCTTGGCACCAACAGTTGCCGAATGCTGGTGGCTGTTCCGTGTGATAGCGGTTTTCATGTGATCGACGGATTTTCCAAGGTGGTTCGGCTGGGTGAAAAACTCTCAGACACAGGCGTCTTAAGCGACAATGCGATTGATCGAACTGTTCGTGCGCTGTCCCATTGCGCATCTCGATTAAATTCAAGATCAGTATCCCGTGTACGGGCGGTGGCGACGCAGGCGTGTCGTCAGGCAAAGAACACGGATGTGTTTTTGCATCGTGTGACCCACGAAGCAGGGCTGCAAATGGAAGTTATTGATCCTTTGGAGGAAGCTGCGCTGACGGTGGCCGGATGCGGAGAATTGCTTTGCTCGGGATTTGATCGGGCATTGGTGTTCGATATTGGCGGTGGATCCACCGAAATCATGTGGGTTGAAACGCGCAATGATGCTAAGCCAAAGATGCTTGATACCGTGTCATTGCCGTTTGGCGTGGTTTCGCTTCGGGATGAAAATGGGGCCGAAGCGCTGCCGACAGAAATGCATGACGCACTGGTCAGACGAATCGATGAGCTTATTGCACCATTTGATCAACGTAATGGGATCAGCGAAGCCATCGCAGCCAATCGCGTGCGTATGATCGGCACGTCGGGTACAGTGACAACACTTGGTGCCATGCATCTTCAGTTGCCAAGATATAATCGAAGCCGCGTCGACGGCTTGGAAATGGATTTTAGTAGCATGCGACAAATTTCCGATAAGTTGACCGGGATGTCGTGTGCGGACAGGATCGCCCATCCGTGCTTGGGTCATGGGAGAGGCGATTTAATGTTGATGGGATTGGTCGTTTTGCGCGCCATCTGTGATCGCTGGCCAGTCGGAAGATTGCGCGTGGCAGACCGTGGCATTCGCGAGGGTGTTCTTTTTGATTTGATGGCACAAGACGGGCATATGCCTTGCGCGACAGCACGTGTGCATCCGTCCAAACCTCAATCGGTTAAGCAGGACAACAGATAATGCCCGGTCGCCGTGGTGGCAAAAAACGCGGCGCCGGTAGCGGCGGCGATCGACTGCTTCATACGCGTGTGAAGTCTGCCAAAGGGCGTAAACTGTCGTCTACGAAATGGCTACAGCGCCAACTCAATGACCCATACGTGCAGCAAGCCCAGAAAATGGGACTTCGGTCACGAGCAGCCTTTAAGCTGATGGAACTAGACGACAAGTTCAAATTCCTGAAACCAGGGGCCAATATCATCGATCTGGGTGCCGCGCCGGGAGGATGGGTTCAGGTCGCATTGGAACGATGCGGCCAAAAGGGATATGTCATTGGCATTGATCTGCTTGAGATTGAACCGTTGGCAGGTGCGGAATTGATCCAAGGCGATTTCCTTGATGATGATGCGCCGGACAGATTGCGGGCATTGATGGATGGTGATGCGGATGTCGTGCTTAGTGATATGGCAGCCTCGTCCACCGGGCATCGTTCGACGGATCACTTGCGAATCATGTCATTATTAGAAGTCGCGGTCCATTTCGCCAAAGAGGTCTTAAAACCGGGAGGCGTGTTTGTTGGAAAAGTGCTGCAGGGCGGCACCGAGAATGAATTGCTGATGGCGCTCAAGAAAGACTTCAAAGTCGTCAAACACGCAAAACCGCCCGCTAGCCGCGCCGACTCTGCCGAGGTTTACGTGATCGCAACAGGCTTTCGTGGGCGCGATACGGACCCTGTGTAAGTCCCTGGACCGTAATTAAATAAATATTCGTTTCTAGGTATTCTCTGCGCTTGTGAAAACCAACACTCTCTGTATGATTGCGCGCCATCGCCACATAAGGAGACGGAGGCGTCATGGCACCCCCAAAAATTCAAGAAGCGCTGACCTTTGATGACGTTTTAATGGTCCCCGCCGAGTCGCGTGTGCTGCCCGCACAGACCCAAACAAAAACCCGTCTGACCAAAACGATTGAACTGAATATTCCCGTGGTCTCAGCGGCGATGGATACCGTTACCGAACACCAGCTGGCCATTGCTATGGCGCAGGCTGGGGGGATTGGTGTCCTGCACAAAAACCTGACCGTCGAAGAACAAGCGACCCAGGTTCGCCGGGTCAAAAAACACGAAAGCGGGATGGTCGCTGATCCGATCACCATCGGCCCTGAACAGACATTGGATGATGCGCTTCGTATCAAAGCTGAAACTGGCTTTTCTGGTATGCCAGTGGTTGAGCCTGGATCAGGCAAACTGGTCGGCATTTTGACCAACCGTGATGTAAGGTTTGCCGATAATCCCAAACAACCGGTCAGCGAACTCATGACAAGGGACTCGCCCGAAATGCCGTTGATCACGGTCAAAGAGGGTGTCGATCCATCCGAAGCGCGCCGCTTGCTTCATCAATATCGGATTGAACGCTTGGTCGTTGTCGATGACGAGCATCGTTGTGTCGGCTTGATCACCGTAAACGATATGGAAAAACAAGAACAATTCCCGAATGCGGCCAAGGACGAGCATGGACGCCTGCGCGTGGCTGCTGCCGTTGGTGTCGGTGACGCGGGGGTTGAGCGCTCTGAGGCATTGATGGAAGCAGGCTGTGATGTTGTCGTCGTTGATACGGCGCATGGCCACTCTGCTGGTGTTTTGACGGCGGTATCGCAGATCAAGAAACTCTCAAACTATGCCCAAGTTGTCGCGGGCAACGTGGCGACACCCGACGCGGCTAAGGCATTGATCGATGCTGGTGCGGACTGCATCAAAATTGGGATTGGGCCTGGGACAATTTGCACCACGCGGATGGTCGCGGGCGTCGGTATGCCGCAATTTACAGCCGTGTTAGAAACGTCTGAATACTGCCGAAGCGTGGGCATTCCTTGTATCGCCGACGGTGGGATCAAGTATTCGGGCGACTTGGCCAAAGCGATTGCCGCTGGTGCAGATGCTGTGATGATCGGTTCGTTATTTGCCGGTACGGACGAAAGCCCGGGCGAAGTGATGTTATACCAGGGCCGTTCGTATAAAGCTTACCGTGGCATGGGCTCACTTGGTGCCATGGCACGCGGTTCTGCTGATAGATACTTCCAAGAAGAAGTCACCGACAATCTGAAACTGGTCCCAGAAGGCGTCGAGGGACGTGTGCCCTATAAGGGGCCAATCGGGACTGTCATCCATCAATTGGTAGGCGGGCTGCGCTCTGCGATGGGCTACACGGGTTGTGCCACATTGGAAGACATGCGCAATAATGTTCAGTTCCGTCGGATTACCAATGCGGGTCTTCGTGAAAGCCATGTCCATGATGTCACCATCACCCAAGAAGCGCCGAACTATCGTTCGGGTGGCTAAAGGTTCGATGGCATGACACCCGGTGCGCGGATTGCGTCGGTCATCGAGTTGCTGGATGCAATCGATAGCGATGCAATGCCCCCCGATCAGATCATTGATCAATACTTTCGCAAGCGTCGCTATGCGGGATCGGGAGACCGCCGGTACATCGGTGGCCACGTGTATGATATCCTCCGTCATCGGGCACGCTTGGACTGGTGGTTAGAACGCACAGGGCTGGCGCTCTCACCCGATGCGAGGAGTCGCGCTTTGGTCTTTCTCATCGTTCAAGATCGCGCGTCCCCTGACGACATCAACAATATCTTTTCCGGGAATACGCACTGCCCGCCGCCACTCGACGATGACGAAATTGCCTTGGTCGATGGGCTATATGGACGGCCCGCAATCAATGAAGATATGCCCGATCATGTTCGGCTGGAATATCCAGAATGGATGGATCGATCTTTTCGATCAATGTGGGGTGATGCCTTAGAAGCCGAAATGTCGGCGCTCAATCAGCCTGCATCGATGGACCTTCGCGTTAATACCATGCGGGTAAAACCCGAAGATGCACTCGCCCGATTGCGTGAAGACTACACGGACTGCGAACCGACCCCATTATCCCCGTTAGGTATCCGCGTTGATGGCAAACTGCGCATTGGCGGAACGAGAGCCTATAAAGAAGGGCTGGTTGAAGTCCAGGACGAGGGCTCACAACTTGTCTCGATTCTGGTCGACGCACGGCCTGGCATGACCGTGGTCGATTATTGTGCCGGTGCTGGCGGTAAAACCCTCGCCATGGCAGCCATGATGGCACAGGGGGGTCGGATATCGGGTCGTCTTCATGCACTTGATGTTTCTGGATACCGGCTAGAGCGAATGGCACCCCGGCAAAAACGAGCGGGTATTCATGGCATTAAACGCCGTGCCATCGCCGCCGAGAACGATCCTTGGATTGCCGAGAACGTCGGAACGGCAGATCGAGTGTTATGCGATGTGCCATGCACGCAGACCGGAAGCTGGCGTCGCAATCCTGAATCCCGCTGGCGGTTTTCTCCCCAGAATTTGGATGATATCCGCGAGCTACAGCAACGGATTTTGACCAGCGCTGCGACATTGGTGAACCCTGGTGGGCGTTTAGTTTATGTTACGTGCTCGCTGCTGCAAGAAGAAAACGAACAACAGCTTTTCTGGTTCCTAGAGAATCATTCGGATTTCCAGCCGATGTCCATAGATCAAGTCTGGCGCGAAACAGTGGGCGGTCCGCCACCACCGACAGGCCCGTCGCTTAGACTATCGCCCGCATCCACGGGCACCGATGGTTTCTTTTGTGCAGTGTTTGAGCGCGGTTAACGCAGTCTCTCGTGACGCTCAAATTCGTTTTCTAGGGCTTCGAATTTCTCGCGGGCCTCGGTATTCTCTTCCAGGCTTTTCAACCCATCCAATTCGCAGTGATGGCACACCCGGTCGCGCGTCACCTTAGCATCGCGGCTCCAATTGCCGGGTTCATTCTCTAAATTGGGGACGCTGGGGTATCGGGACATCATGAAATATAAAAAACCCGCGCGTTGCTGATCGATAGACTTGCATAAATCGACAGCCCGCTGGCCACGCGTCAACGGCGGTGCCCCATCGTCTTCCTGGTCTTGCCCATCCAGCGCTCCTTCAGCGGCTTTGCTCATTTCCTCGGCGACGGCGGCCAAGGGCTCCGCTGCGTTGCTCATTTGGTTGGCATACGCGTCAAACTCGCCTGGGTCTGCGGCGGGCGCACCAGCAACGGGATTAGCTGAAACGCCATTAGAAACGGGGGCGGATGATGTTTTAGGAGACGCCAATTGTTCGTGCGAACTTGCTGGCATCTGTGCCGGTAATGATGTTTCAGCACTTGTATTGCCATTAGACGGTACATTCGGTGCTGCCGCATCTGTGATGCTTTTTGATGGCAACGTCGAATTGGCAGAAGCACGTTTGGCTGGACTTGGCCCGAGTGTTTTTAACTCGGCATCGCCCTCTAATAACGTGATTTCCATTTCCATCAGTTGGCCGTTCCGCGAACCAACGTCTAAACCCTTAAACGGATGATCCTCGGTGTCGTCGGGCAGCTTAAGCGTCACTGTGCGACCAGATGAACTGCTGTCTCCCCAACGCATTAAACGGACTCTGAATGAATTTTTCTCGCTCAACTTTCGTCTCCCATGCGATACTGTATCTCGCCAACAGCGACCAGCGTCAACAGAAGCCAAAAAATAGGCCAGTTGGAGTATAAGGGAAGGTATTATGAGCGGGGTCATCGCCTCACTAACAGGGATATTTCAAGACCGGCTAGAGCGCCAACGGAACCGGCCTTTTCTAGAGGGAGTGATGGCCGGTTGCGCACTTGTGGCGACCACGGACGGCGACGTCAGCTTCGCGGAGCAAGTACGCGTGGATCAGGTTCTGCAAACGCTTGATCAGCTTCGTATCTTCGATCCGCACGAGGGTGTCGATATTTTTCGGAGATATTCAGACGCCATATTAGAGAACCCGGAACTTGGCCACCAGGAGGCCTTAGAGGCCATCGCGAAAATTGCCAATAACCCGGAAACCGGGGCGTTGCTGGTTCGGGTCTGTGTGGCGATTAGTGAAGCGGATGGTGAGTTGAGTCTTGCAGACCAAATCGAGATTGTGTCGATTTGCACGCGTTTTGGGATCGATCCTGTGGATTGCGGCCTATACATCGATATGCCGATCGACGATTTTTTGGCGCAAAACCCGAAAACGGACTAAAGAATTCGATCTTCTGCCGTTTCATCATCATCGGCGGAAAGTGACTGGCCTTGCACGGACATCAAGTTCCCTGGCATCAGTCGAATGCCAGCCTTGTTCAATTCAGCAAAAACAGCTTCGTTCACGGCATACCGTAAACCAAAGTACTTGCTAGATGGCACCCAGAAACGAATCCCCAAAATGATCCCGCCATAAGTGAAATCGTGAATGCCAATTTCAGGTTCCTGCGCTTGGTCTATTTCGGTCACCGTTTATAGCGCCGCGATGGCAGCTTTTTTTGCCGTCTCGATATCTTGACCGTTTTCAATGGCGATCTTTGTTTGCACCACGCGACGTGTTTCAGAATTCACGATCACCCGGCCCACGATTTCCTTGTTGGGGACGGTGATCTTCTCGCCATCTTCGCCAATCATAACGGTGTGTGCGAGGGTGATTTCCTCAACCACACCACTGGCTCCTCGGTTCACGGTAATCGTGTTTCCGACTACGAACGGGCGCGACAGAATAATCGACACACCGGCCCCATAGTTCGACAACGGTCCCTGGATGGCAACGGTCGCCCCAAAGGCACTAGCACCGGCCAGGGCGATCAACGGGGCGATGGAAACTCCGAAGTTCCCCAAGGTGATGATGATTAAGAAGACAATCGCGACTAGCTTAACAACATTGCCGATGAATCGGGACAAAGTTACATCGATGTCTTTGGCTTCAAGCATCCGCGCGACGCGGCCACCAATCCATGATGCAACCTTAAGGCCGATGAGCAGAAAGACCAATGCGCCAAGGATTTGGAAGCCGTATTCGATTCCAAACTCTGTCAGCATATCAACGTACTTGGATACGTTTTGCATTTGCTGGTCGACGGTTTCTTGGACGTTATCCTGCATAGCGCTTACTTCGGCTCAACGGTAACGGCGGTGCCGCTCACGACAACGAACAGCATACTTTTGCCGTCACCAGAAATTTCACTGTAATCCAAATCGACACCGACAATCGCGTTGGCGCCAACGATCAGGGCTTCGCGGCAAAGTTCCGTTAGGCAGGTGCGGCGTGCATCGCGCAGAACCTTTTGCGACGACGACGACCGCCCGCCTAAGATATCGCGAATACCAGCAAAGAAATCTTTAAACAAGTTCATACCGAACACACATTCAGCGGTGATGACTTCAATCCGCTCGGTGACCCGGTATTCAGCCATGCTGAATTCGGTGGTAACAATCAGATCCTTTGCAAGTTCGTCGATGACCTCAGTTGGGAGTTCATCGAATTGCTTGTTGTCGATCAGTTCTTGGATCTTTTCTTTGCTCTTACCGAAAATACCGAACATGCGTACTCCTGAATGTCACGGGGTTGGATTCACTAAAGTTGCAGCATTATGCCACGGATTTACAGAGTTGGAAGCGGGACATTTACAGGGTTAAGCCTTGTTTCGCGGCGATCTATCGGACAAATTTGCGCGCACATCTAGACTCATGATTTTGAAAAGAACGTTATGACCCCCAAAGAAAAAGTCGAGGCATTGGCCCAAAAATCCACGTTGATCCGCACGCCGTCAGGCGATGGCGAGATGGTATGGCAAGCATGGGGAACGGGAACAACCAAGCCGCCGTTGCTTTTGCTGCATGGTGGTTTTGGTTCTTGGACGCATTGGATGGCCAATGTCGAAGGATTGTCCGATGATCGTTTGGTGGTCACCTGCGATATGCCAGGCTTGGGCGATAGCGCCTCGGCATCTGGCGAGTTATCACCGGACATGATAGCGGGACCTATTATTGCTGGCCTGGATGATGTCTTTGGCAAAGCTGCATCTTTTGATCTTGCAGGTTTCAGTTTCGGCGGACTAATTGGATCGCGTGTCGCGGCATCCGTGGGGGACAGATGCGGGACTTTTGTCGCCGTCGGTGCCAGTGGCTTTGAAGGCCTTCATGTGCGTGTGCTGGGGATAGAGGTGCCGGCCAAGGACGCGTCAGACACCGAGAAAAATGCCATACACCGCAGGAATCTGAATATTTTGATGCTATGGGATGAAACAAAGATCGATGATGTTGCGATCTATACGCACCGGAAAAATGTTGCCCGGTCGCGTGTTCGTTCGCGCCCGATGTCGCTGGGCAATCACTTAGTTGATGCGTTACCGAAGGTTACCTCAAAGATGCATGGCATTTGGGGTGTGCATGATGCCACGGCAGGTGGGCGTGAGCAGATCATGGCACGACAAGATATTCTTCGCGGCTTCTATCCGGAAGCCGAAGTGAAGATCATCGAAGAAGCTGGACATTGGGTCATGTACGAGCATCCGGACGCGTTCAATGACGTGTTGTTGGAATTATTGGACCGGGCTTAGAGCGCAGCCTCCAATCGATGCCAATCTGATTGTTTCCCTGGTAAGCCAAAACGTAGCCAGCTGGGATGATCCTCGAAACTGCGCACAAGTACACCTTTCTCGCCCAATTTTCGCTCAATGTTTGCTGCGTCCGAGGCCTCGACTAAGCGAAACAGGGGGGTTCCCCCTATGACGTCGAAGCCCGCAGTCGTGAGTAGCTCGTCCAGACGATCCGCGTCGCGCTCCATCCGGGATAAAGCATCATCCTGCCATTCAAAGTCCAGCAACGCTGCCTTTGCCGCTGCGATGGATGGTCCCGATACAGCCCAGGGACCAAGGGCGAATTTAAGTTCCTCCGTCACATCCTTGTCGGCAATGGCAAAGCCGACCCTGGCACCTGCCAGACCAAAGAATTTGCCGATCGATTTTAGAATGATGAGTCCGGGGGTCCCTGCAAACTCTACACACGATACTCTCGGAGCAACATCGGCAAATGCCTCGTCAATGATCAGCCAGCCGTCGTTTGCGGCTTGATGTTGTGCGATAGATTTTAATAAGTCGGGGTCAAACCGGCGACCTGTCGGATTGTTTGGGTTCACAACGACGACAACGTCGGCTTGCTTGATTTCTGTGATTTCCTGGACCCGGTGGTCGTTGGCGCGCCAGCAATGCGCATGCTCACTATATGTCGGACCGACAATGTTTACCGTGCTCAATTTGCGCAGTCGTGGCAGCCACTGAATAATGGATTGGGTGCCGGGTGCGGCCACGATTTCAGCAGAGTCAGGCACCCCATAATAATCCCGTGCGGCGGCGATCAGTTCCAATACATCGCATCTGTCGGTAATCGTCCCCAATTCAAGCCCATCTGTGGATCAACTGGATAAGGGATTGGATTAATCCCTGTTGAAACATCAAGCCAGCCCATTTCTGACGTACCAAACACGGCCGTGGCGGCAGTCAGGTCTCCCCCATGTAATGGTCGCATAGTTACTCTCGAGATTTCCGTTTCGCTAATGCCTCCGCATATGCTGAGAGGCTGGTTTCAAGACTGCGAGAGCGATCCATCGTCTCTCGGGTTTCAGACGCATATGGCGTTTCTGATAACAATTTAAACATCCACGCAGCGCCATCATGGAAGTCACCTGTGACGTTGGCTTCGCGGAATGTTTTTGCGATTTCTTCCATTTCGCCGATCCAGCGTCCGCTATCGGCGGGCAGGGCAGAGACCATGCGGCGCATATTTTCCAACGTCGCCGATTGAGAATGTTCAAATTCGGCGATCAAATCATCCAACAAGCCATTTTGTTCTGCTGTCAAAAGCACCGATGTCCACAACGTCCAACTTCCTTTGGTCAGACCTGCATAGGCCATTTTCATCGCCGATGCTTTGCCGATTTCAGCACCTAAGCTAATGACTTTGAAGCCCTTTCCATCCAGGGCTTCCATCGCGCTGGTATCTGGGCCGGACACATAAAACCGTGTGCCGCTACTTTTATTAGGGGCGAGACCGATGATCCCCGCATCAATGAATGGAGCCCCTGCACCTTGAACGATATCGCTGACCGATATCGTGGTGCCTGGCGAAATGGCGTTGCAATCGACATAAACTGGCGTTCTGCCTGTGCGTGTCATGGCCTCGGCGACGGCAGTGGCCTGATCTATGGCGGCACTCGGCGGTAAGATCGATAGCACTATATCGGCGACGTCAATGGCGGCATCCAAATTTCCGAGATCTTCGACGTTGCCGGCATCTGCGAGTTTTCGAGATCGTTCGGAGCGCCCGTCCAGTGCCGTGACTGTGCGATATCCATGCTCTCGCAGCACCAGTCCGACGCCATGGCCCATATCACCGGGCATTAAAATACAAATGGTAGATGTCATTTTGCGGCAAACTCCGTCAATACATGACCCGCAGTAGGCACATCTGGAACCAAACCGGACGAGTCGGCAACGCGGGTGCCATTGATCCAAACACCGTGAACGCCGACGGCGTCCGTGGTCAGGCGATGGGCGTTCGCAGGCAAGTCGAAAACACGTTTCTTCTGTCCACGGTTTATGGTTTTGGGATCAAACAGCATCAGGTCAGCGGCGTACCCAGATTTGATCAACCCCCGGCCTTGAACGCCAAAAATTTGCGCCGCCTTGCCAGTCAGCTCATGGACGGCATCCGCCATGGACATTTTGCCGAGGTCCCGCGACCAATGACCAAGTAACCGGAGACCAAAGCCAGCATCGCAAAAAAACGTCAGATGTGCGCCGGCATCAGATAGCCCCAATGATGCCGCCGGATGGGTCAACATCTTGCCCACCGCGTCCTCGTCTGAATTCAACAGCACGGCGGTAAAAATCGTATCCAAGTCTTCTGATAGAGCGAGATCCAGTAAGGCATCGAGGGGATCAACATTTTGCTCTGCGGCAATTTCAGCCAACGTGCGGTGCTCAAGGTGGCGGTTCTCATCCTTGGCCGTCTCGGTGACTTCAATTTTATCCCATTCGCCGTTGAACAGGCGCACGCCCGCAGGGGCTGCCAATTCATCACGTATTGCTTGGCGAAGCGTGGAGTCTGTTAGAGACTTCCTAAGTCCTGCCGCGTCCAACTTCATCAGCGGCTGCCACGCGTTCAAACCTTCTAGCGGGTAAGCTGAATTCAGCGTGAAATCCATGGTTAGCGGACAGCACGATACTTGCCCCCATAACTCTTGCCCCTTGGCGCGGGCTTCGGCGATGCGGTCCAATTCGTCCAAAGTGCCGGTGGGGTTCGTTGAGTTGTGTAGTAACGCAGCGATCATGATCGGTCGCCCGGTTTTCGATGCCAATTCTTCAAGATACGGCACATCCGTCCGATTGCCTTTGGTCAGCATGAATATGCCGCGGCCCGATTTTGCCATGGCGCTGACAAGTGCTAGCAACTCGTCATCGTCAGCCAAGCGCGAAGGCATCGGCACACCGCCCCAGCCGTTGTGCTGTGGGGCAGTTGATGTCGCAAAACCGATTGCACCCGCGGCCATGCCGGCTTCGACGATATCGCACATCTTCTGAATTTCATCAGCAGTCGCGGCGCGTTCTGTGGCGGCAGCCCCCATGACGTACGTGCGGATAGAGCTATGGCCCAAGAAACACGCGACGTTGGGCACGGTGCCCTTTTTTGCCAACATGGCGACGTAATCTGGGAATGTTTCGAATCCCCAATCGATGCCGTCACGGAGCGCATCCAACGACATGCCTTCAACTTGAGTCAGGTTTTTCATCACCAGATCGCGGTCTTGTTCGTTACAGGGCGCGATGGTGAAGCCGCAGTTGCCCATGACGACCGTCGTGACCCCTAATTCAGGTGATGGGCGCACCGTCGGATCCCACGTTATCTGAGCGTCAAAATGCGTATGCGTATCGATGATACCCGGCATCAATGCCAAGCCAGAGGCATCAATCACCTCGGTCCCGGGAGCATCTAAACCCTGGTCGATCTCGGTGATTTTGCCATCTTTGACCCAAACGTCTGTGTGCGCTTGAGCGTCTTCACCGGTGCCGTCAAACACGTCGGCATTTTTAACAATGAAATCCACAGGAACCCCTAGTTTTCGTCGGCCCTAGTCCTTATCGGAATGTCCCAGATCTTTTCCGGGTGCGATTGCGTCTCGAACCAATTGTTTAAGTTCTTTGCTTTCAGGGAACGCGCCATCGTTGGCGTGACGGTCATATAGCACTGTCCCGTCGGCCAATTGAACCCGAAACACGCCGCCATCAGATGGTACGAGCGATAGCGCACCCAATTCTTCACTAAATGTGAACAGAAGTTCTTGGGCAATCCAAGTCGCGCGCAGCACAACTCTGCACGTCGCACAGTAGTGAATTTCCACCGTCGGTTTGGCCATGTTTCCCCCAGCACTTTTTTATAATTCTAAGCTATTATTTTCCGGCATTCGGTCGCGCCGTCAACGCTGTTTTCATTAAACCCAGGAAAGATTTGGACCGATCCTGGGCCAGAAATTGCCAACCGATGTGGGTGCTGCAAGCCGTGCAAATGGCGAAATTCCACTCAAATCCGGGAAACCACGTATGTTCGGAAGTGAACGCGCCTACATCTGATGCGCCTGGGGCTTCTGAAAAGCAGCAAACACGAAACACCCGTCCAGCGGGATTGATGAAAACGCGCTCGTGCCCGTCCATGCTTATGGCCCAGCGGGTGCGCGTAATCAGGTGGCCGCATTCGGCGCAGTAAAGCGCATCGTCTGTTGTGTCTTCGGTGTCAGTGTTTTGTTCGAGTTCTTGGTCGAGCATGAAGAAAGTATATCATCAAAGATTGTCATCTTTCTTTTGGCCGATTTTGGTTTCTTGGCCTTTGACCAGGCGCTGGATGTTGGGTTTGTGGCGGACCAGCGACAGAATCGCCAAGCCTCCGGCCATATACGCGAACAACAAATTGCCATCAAACCAGTACGCAATCCCCGGTGCCGCAACCAAGCACAACATGGATGCCAATGATGAAAACCGGAACATCCCCGCCACCAACAACCAGACAGCACAGGTGAGTATGCCAACGGGCCAAGAGATCACGAGCAGTGTGCCGAGCGAGGTCGCCACGCCTTTGCCACCCTTGAATTTTAGCCAAACGGGGAAGTTATGCCCGACGACTGCGGCGAAACCGGCGATTAAGCCAGTTTCGAAACTGGCGTGCATGAATAACCATGCGGCGAACCCACCTTTTGAGGCATCCAGAATAAGAGTCAGAAAAGCGGCGACTTTATTGCCAGTGCGAAGAACATTGGTCGCCCCGATGTTGCCAGAACCGATGTCACGAATATCACCGCCGCCAGAAATCCGGACCAACACCAGCCCCCAAGGGATCGAGCCCAAGACATAGCCAAAAACAGCGGCCAGAATCATCGCCAACTTAGGATCTAAGTTTTCCATGCGTTAGTCTGAGACGTAGACGGTTCTGCCGTCAACCACCGTGCGCTCCACGGCGCCCTGAACCAATCGGCCATCAAAGGGTGTGTTTTTGGACTTGCTGAGGAGTTGGTCGGCTTCGATTTTCCAGCCCCGGTCCGGATTGAAGATCATCAGATCAGCGGGGCGGCCCCGCGCCAATTGCCCCGAACGCAGGCCCAACAATTCTGCTGGCTTGGCCGAAATCAGATTGAGGGCACCTAGCAACGACAGATGACCGTTGTGATAAAGCTCTAAGGTTACGGGCAACAAGGTTTCCAAACCGACACCACCGACGGCTGCGTTGGCGAATGGTAAGCGTTTGGATTCTTCATCCTGCGGCATATGATCCGAGGCAATGCAATCGATGGTACCGTCCTTGATTCCTTCGACGATAGCGCGACGATCCGTCTCGTCACGTAACGGGGGCGATAGTTTCGCAAACGTCCGATAGTCGCCAATCGCAACCTCGTTCAGGGCGAAATACGGTGGCGACGCATCGCACGTGACCGGCAGGCCACGTTCTTTTGCAGAACGAACAGCTTCAACCGCATCCGACGTAGAAATATGGGCGATATGCAGGCGACCGCCTGTTAATTCGACCAAGCGAATATCTCGTTCGATCATGATGATCTCGGCTTCGCGGGGAATACCTGTCAAACCCAGTCGCGTAGCAGTTTCGCCCGCATTCATCGCGCCACCCCTGGCCAGCGAGGGCTCTTCAGGATGCTGACAAATGAGCAAATCGAAGGTGCGGGCATACATTAGTGCTCGGCGCATAACCTGTGCGTTCTTGATCGGGGTCAGACCGTCGGTGAACGCAACAGCGCCTGATTCTGCGAGCAATCCTAATTCGGCAATTTCTTTACCCGCCAATCCTTTAGTCACAGCACCATAGGGGTATACCTTGGTCAGGCCCTGTAAACGTGCGCGTCGGGCCACGAATTCGACCACCGACATGTCGTCGATGACGGGTTCCGTATTCGGCAGGCAAACCATCGAGGTGATCCCACCCTTGGTCGCGGCACGACCGGCAGAGGCCAATGTTTCTTTATGTTCTTCGCCTGGCTCGCCCAAATGCACGCGCATATCGACCAGGCCAGGTGCCAGGCATAGCCCTTCGCAATCGATGACTGTCACACCTTCAAGGGCGACATCTGCGGTTACGTGTGGGCCGACGTCCTTGATGACTTCGCCTTCGCTGAGCAGACCGCCGGTGGAGTCCAAGTCCGTTGCTGGGTCAAGCAGGCGCGCATTGATATATGCGACCCGACCGGGTGTTTTATCCGCTTTGACCGCCATCAGAGGTTCCTCTGCGGTATTTTATCAAGGTTCGCTGTCAAAATTTCCAGCGCCGCCATGCGCACGGCCACGCCCATTTCGACCTGTTCGTGGATGGCGCTTCGGCCAAAGTCATCGGCGACCTCGCTGTCGATTTCGACGCCGCGGTTCATCGGACCTGGGTGCATGATCAAGGCATCTGCCTTGGCGCCCTCTAGCTTGGCGTAATCCAATCCAAAGAAATGGAAATATTCGCGAACCGAGGGGAAATAGTTCCCGTGCATACGTTCCTGTTGCAGGCGCAGCATCATCACAATGTCGCAGTCTTTGAGACCTTCACGCATATCGTTGAAGACTTCGATCCCCATGTGCTCAATCCCCGTGGGGATCAGCGTCCGTGGTGCGATCAAGCGCACGCGCGCCCCCATTGTCGTCAATAGATGGATATTGGATCGCGCCACACGTGAATGCAGAATATCGCCGCAGATGGCGATCCGCAGGCCTTGGATTTTCCCGACACGACGGCGAATGGTCAGCGCATCCAGCAACGCCTGGGTCGGGTGTTCATGTGCCCCATCTCCGCCGTTGATGACGGCGCAGTTCACTTTTTCCGATAACAGTTTGACCGAGCCTGATTCCGGATGGCGCACGACCAGCACATCGGGATGCATGGCGTTCAGCGTCATTGCCGTATCGATCAGTGTTTCGCCCTTTTTGACCGAGCTTGTGGCGACGGACATGTTAATCACATCGCCGCCCAGGCGTTTGCCGGCCAACTCAAAGGACGTGCGAGTTCGCGTGGAATCTTCGAAAAACAGATTGATGATGGTGCGGCCACTCAGGACGTCACGCTTTTTGTTGGTTTGTCGATTTTGTTCGACATAACTCTCGGCGCGATCAAGGAGGGCGGTAATTTCAATAGGATTCAGACCCTCGATACCGAGGAGATGCTTATGCGGATAACCGAATTCGTCCGTGTCTGCGTCCATGGGCGCGCACTATATGTCCGAGTGGGGCATGATCACAAGCACCGAAATCTAAGTGCTTGTTCAGCCTTAAAAACATGCACCCGGCATGGTCGCGGTGGCGTGGATAAAGTAATATATCGCGATGAACCGATTCGATGGCGTTGGGCCGTCGAAGCGCAGCATTGGATGCGTGGATGGAAGACTACCTCAAGGCCCATGATCGTCTGGGCCAGCTTTTGGGCAAAGATATCGTCTTCGTTGTTGGGGCGACGCGCTGGGGCACGTCGTGGGTTCAACAGTGCCTGGATACGCACCCCAATATTTGCTGCAAAGGCGAGGGTCATTTCACCGATGGCTTGTTCCCAAGCCTCGCCAAACTGATTGATCAATATAACCAGGATGCCGAGAAAATCGGCAATCGGATGCAGTTGGCCGGGCTGCCCGGCAATGCGGCGGGATTCACGTTTGATGATGTGGAACATTTGATGCGTACGGCCATGGCGTTGATGTTCCAGCGATGGATCGGCGATCAAGAGGATATTACCTGTATTGGCGAAAAAACGCCCGAACATGTCTTATCGCTGGAATTATTAGACAAGCTGTTCCCCGAAATGCGGATTGTCCATGTGGTCCGTGATGGGCGCGATGAAGCGGCCAGTGCCTGGGATTTCAATATGGGGATATCCCGGGGTGAATTTCCGCGCCGGTATCCATCCTTTGCCGATTTCGCCGAGACCTTTGCCCGCAACTGGTCGCGCTCGGTTGGGTCAGCGCGCAGGTTTGGTCGATTAAACAGGCGGCGGTATTATCAAATTCGGGCAGAGGACGTAGTCGAAGAACCAGCACCGATCATCCGCCGACTATTCCGTTTTTGTAGCGTCGATGACCGCGAAGAAGACGTCCAGGCGGCGATCAAGCGCGCCTATCAGGTGGCACCAATGGATATTGACCCAGGGGTCTGGCACCGCCGTTTTGACAAGGACGCCACGCGATGATTCCATCGTCAGTCAGGCGAGTTGTTAAAGCTGTTGAATTACCAAGTTCAGGAACAACAGCCCTAGGTCGCGCGGTTTTTACGTTGTGTCATGATGCCGATGGCATATGCGGTAAACCCGGTCACAAAGACGCCAACACAGATCACTAAAAGCTTACTATACTTGTGTTCGACCCCTGTCAGGGGGGCGACCCAACCGATGTGCCCACTTGATTCCAGGAAGTACAGTGCTGCCCCAAACATCGCAGCTGCGAATGATACGATGTAGGACCATGCGGGGATATCTGTCCGCCCAAGCAGCACAGAAAACACAATCACCGGGGTCAAATACATCGATGCGGTGCCACTAACGGCGACGGCGCTGAACAAATCTTTGCTGCCCAAAAACAAGAAACCAAGTCCCCCAACGGTGAACGCCACCATGGCGATCCGCCCATTACGCAGACGCTCCGACGCCAGTTTCATATCTGAGATCGCAAGCTTTGCCGCAGACGATAATGTGGAATCCAGTGTCGAGATCGCGGATACGATCAATGCCAGATTAAACAGTGTCATCGTTGGTTCCCCGAATAATCGCGTGAGGGCTGCGACCATCGCTTCACCGTCTTCTTTGTTCAGGCCCGCCAGAATTCCCAGCAATCCAAATGCCAAGATACAGATGATGCTGAGCCATCCGGCGTGTAAAAAGCTTCGGCGTGTGGTGTCACGGTCGGCGATAAACCCCCGATCCATCATCACCGGGTCATGCATCGGATAGCTGAGAACCTGTAACCCGGCGACGATCAGCAATACCCATCCGGGCGACGTCAGATCAGGACTGCTCGCTATGATCGCCGAGAAATCGAACAAGGGTCCGGTAACGGCCTGAACTGTCATGATCACGAGAACGATCAACAGCGCCGCCATTTGAATGACATCTGTTTTCAGGGATGCGCGCAGGCCGCCCATCATCGAATACCCCAGCCCAAAGACCGCCATGGCGATGACGGCAATGGCATACGTGCTGCCACCCGCAGAACCAAAAATTAGGCCGATGACGATCAGGTTGGCGAAGACCTCGGATAACAAACGAACCCCGATGACGAAGTTGTAGCAGGACGTGCCGACGAGACCGTGCCGTTCGGCGAGGAAAGTCTGAATGTTCAGATAACCGTGCTTGAACCGAATGCGATCGACGATGATGGCGCCTGTAAAGAATGAGCCGTAATAAGCGGCATACGCCAGCGTGCCGGCGATCCCATAGTAATATCCCAGGATCGCCGCATTCATCAGCGAGCGCGCAAATATCCAGGTGGTGACCTGTGAGAGAACTAATGTCGTCAGGCTGGGGGCCTGTCCGGCAGCGCTTTGACCACGAAAGAATCCATCGATGGTAACCGTTTGTCGTGAGAAAATAAGCGTGGCAACGGCAAGTACGCCGATGGCGGAGAATAGTGTGAGCGACATGGATGATCCCAGAAAAAAACGAGTAAAAGTATGAACGACGATTGAGGGTGAAACTGCCGCAGCGTTGACGATAGAGAAAGTCACAAACTGGTGATTTTTAGGTGATCAATAGTATGACCGCAGGCAACGTGATGATGGCCGCCAAATGGGTTCCTGTTATGATCGCAGCCATCAGCTCGGGGTCGCTGCCCATGCGACGCGAAACCACGTATGCGGTCGATGATGTCGGCAAGGCGGCAAAAACGACTGGAACAATCAAGGCATATCCGCTCAGCCCAAAATAGATACAAATGCCGAGCGTGAGAGCGGGTTGAGCGATGAGTTTTAGCGCCGACGACACAGCAACTGGTATCATATCACCCCGGACAGCGGACAACGATAGTCCCGCGCCGACCGCCATTAACCCCATGGGCAGCGCTGCCTGGCTGAGCAGCGTCACCGTCGGCCCGATGATCGGCGGCAATCCCCACCCGGCGGCGTTAAAGACGGCACCGAGTATGCAGGCCTGGATCAACGGGTTTTTCACGCAATCGACCGCGACGCCTGAGATTCCGCTGCCTTGGCCGGGTGTGTTCAGCCAAAACAAATGTCCGACTACGCCAAGGAAATTGATCGTCAAAGCGGTGATCAGTAGGGTGACGGCCATGGCGCCTGTCGCGTCATTGCCAAAAACCCCCAACAGCAGCGCGATCCCCACATAGGAATTCGGTCGAAAGGCCCCTTGAAACAAGGCGACAAACTTTTCGGGGGTTAATTTTAATAGACTATGAAACGGAATAGTGGCCACTGTTGTCAGTAGGATTCCAGCGATAGTGACCCCCGCGATGGGAAGGGCGGTGGACCAATCCACTGTCGATTCGGCTATTTTGACAAAAAGCAGCGCCGGAAACAGACCGTTAAAGGTCAGTTTTTCGACCATCTGCCAGAAATTGTCGCTAAAACCGGCTTTGGCTTTCAGCACAGCGCCGAGTAGAACCAGCAAAAAGATCGGCGCAATCGAAGAGAATACGAGGCTCATATATCAGGGCGTTCCAACGTATCCAGCGCACCCTGAAGAATATACGCAGCGGCCATTTTATCGATCACGTCCTTGCGGCGCTTTCGATTCATATCGGCTTCGTTGATCAGAAATTTCTCCACCGCCGACGTTGATAAGCGCTCGTCCCAAAAGGCTGCTGGCAATTCCAGTTGCTTTACGAGTTCCCGCGTTAAGTCGCGTGTGGCTTGGCTTCTGGGGCCTTCGGTACCGTCCATGTTGATCGGCAGCCCGGCGATCATGCCACCCACGTCTTCTTTGGAAATCAAGCCGCGCAGTTCATCGACGGCGGATTTAAACTTCTTGGTGCGAACGATGGTTTTCATCGGACTGGCGAGTGAGAACAACGGGTCAGAGATCGCCACGCCGATGGTCTTGTCGCCGATATCCAATCCGATCAACCGCTGTCCCCGCTCCAAATCGTTGGCGAGGTCTTGGATTGTGTTGTGAATGATTGCCGCCATCAGAAGTACCGTTTGGTCCTAGCCGTAGAATAAGTCCCGATATTTCGTTACCATATTCGTGCGTTTGTGAATTTGCCAGTTGTGGATTCACAAGTTTGACCGTGTGTGAGAATGAAGGGTGATGATGTTCGCTCATCGATGGATATGCCATAAGGCCAGGGTGCGAATGTGTGCACTGATCGTGGCGGGTGTCATATTGGCGTTCGGCGGAACCGCGGCTGCCGACGACAGCAAAACCATCACATTTATGGGACAAGAGATCATCGCAGCGCCGGGCACATATCTGGTTCGCAAAGATGTGAACATCCGATCCCTGCCCAAAACATCGGGGAAACGAGTGGGGAAGTTTGACGATGGCACCGTGATCGATGTGGCGGGCCGCGTACCGAAATCCGAATGGTTTGCGGCGGTCGAGGGTGGAGAGCCCATCGGATTTGTATTTGGCAGTGTCTTGTCGCCAATTATCGATGGCCGTGTGGACGAGGATGTGACCGGCGAACTGCAGGTGGGACCAGGCCTCCGATGCGGGTATCGGATCATCTTCATGGGCAAAACCGGGGGCGAAGCGGGATTGATCAGAACATCCGATTACGAGGCGACAATTGTTTGCGAACGCAAAAGCTTGCGGGTGCGGTTTCCGGCCCAGATGTTTATCACCGAAGAGCCCTTTAACGGGTCCAAAAAAAGCCGTGTTTTTCAAATCAATGTTGATCTTTTAGACGGGTTGCATGACCTCGATGATATATTCTCGACGATCACATTGTTTGATTTGGACAAGGCCCAAGTGCGGTTCGACAAGGCGACAGAGCCGACCTTCATCGGTGGCGATAACCCCTCCGAGGCACGCCCCGCTGAGAGCGTGGAAGAAGCGCTCGCCGCAGCACTGGAAATCGCGCTCATTCTTTGGTCACCGGTTGTTTGGGATGAAATCTTCGAACGGGCAGGATAATCTTCTGAACTTCACTGAAACGTTTGGGTTTGTTGCGTTTCGCGCCTTGCGGCACCCTGGGCGCAGTGGTAATTTCCGCCGTCTTTTCTGACCTTTACGGAGAATCCGATGTCGTTGTCCAAGGACGATGTTCGCAAAATTGCCTTTCTCGCACGTATTCGCGTTCCTGATGAACGTTTGGAGCCCTTAGCGGGCGAATTGAATAATATCGTGGGTTGGGTCGAACAGCTTCAAGAAGTTGACACTGATGGTGTCGAACCGATGACCAGTGTTGTCGATGTTGAAACACCCATGCGCGATGACGTTGTGACCGATGGTGCCGTAACGGAAAAAGTATTGGCGAACGCGCCGGATCGAAATGACGCCTTTTTCGGTGTCCCGAAAGTGGTGGAATGATCATGACGGAACAATGGACCATCGCATCCGCAGCTGATGCCCTGGCCAAGGGCGAGGTGTCTTCGGTCGAGTTGACGGACGCACATATCGCCGCCGTTGAGGCCGGGCGGTCATTGAACGCCTTTATCACTGAAACCCCTGAAATCGCGCGCGAGCGTGCGGCCGCATCCGATGCCCGTCGCGCAGCGGGCGACGTGGCCAGCCCGATGGATGGCGTGCCGATTGCGATGAAGGATTTGTTCTGCACAGAAGGTGTGCGAACAACTGCTGCCTCGCACATTTTGGAAAACTTCGTCCCCACATACGAAAGTACCGTCAGCGGCAATTTGCGCGACGCGGGTGCTGTCATGTTGGGTAAGACGAACCTGGATGAATTCGCCATGGGGTCGGCGAACATTACGTCGTATTTTGGGTCGGTCAAAAACCCGCTCACCCCCGAAGGTGCCAATGCAGATTTGGTCCCCGGTGGATCGTCGGGTGGTTCGGTTGCCGCCGTTGCCGGTGGTTTGGCCGTGGCTGCGACGGGGACCGATACGGGCGGGTCGATCCGCCAACCTGCTTCGTTTTGTGGTTTGGTCGGGATGAAGCCCACGTATGGCCGTTGCTCGCGCTGGGGTGTGGTGGCGTTTGCATCCAGTTTGGATCAAGCCGGACCGTTGACCAAAACCGTCGAAGATGCGGCGATCATGTTGCAATCGATGGCCGGGTATGACGCAAAAGACTCCACATCTTTGCCGATGGATTTGCCAGACTTTCGTGCCGCTTGCACCAAAGATGTGAAGGGTATGAAGGTCGGCATCCCCAAGGAATACACCTTGGATGGCATGCCCGACGAAATTCAAAATCTTTGGGATCAGGGCGTTGAGTGGATGCGCGATATGGGTGCTGAAACGGTAGAGGTTTCTCTGCCCCACACCAAATACGCATTGCCGACCTACTACATCGTTGCCCCCGCTGAAGCATCATCGAACTTGGCACGCTATGACGGTGTGCGATATGGCCTGCGGGTGCCCGGCGAAAGCCTTGATGAGATGTACGAATTGACCCGGGGCGAGGGCTTTGGCGAAGAAGTCCAGCGCCGCGTGCTGATCGGCACTTACGTGCTATCGGCTGGATACTATGATGCGTATTATGTGAAAGCCCAGCAGGTCCGCACGTTGATCGCGCAGGATTTCCAAAACGCGTTCAATGACGTCGATGTATTGCTGACACCGACGGCACCATCAGCCGCCTTCGCCAAGGGTGAAAAGATGGATGGTCCCATCGCTATGTATTTGAACGATGTGTTCACTGTGCCGGCATCTTTGGCCGGGTTGCCTGCGATATCGATCCCCGGTGGATACGACGCTGGCGGCTTACCGTTGGGTCTGCAATTGATCACCGGCGTTTGCCAAGAAGAAACATTATTCCGTGCCGCCAGTGCGCTTGAAATGGCTGCAGGAGGTGGGCAATGAGTTACATCATCCAAGGTGAAACGGGTGACTGGGAAGTCGTCATCGGCCTAGAGGTTCACGCCCAGGCGATTACCAAATCAAAACTGTTCTCAGGTGCGTCGGCCTCTTTTGGCTCCGCGCCGAACGAAAACGTGTCGCTGGTCGATGCCGCCATGCCGGGCATGCTGCCGGTCATCAATAAAATGGCGATTGAACAGGCGGTCCGCACGGGCTTGGGCCTGCGCGCCGAGATCAATGATTATTCGGTGTTTGAGCGTAAGAACTATTTCTATGCCGATTTGCCGCAGGGCTATCAGATCAGCCAGTACCTGCATCCGATCGTGGGCGAAGGGACGGTTACGATTGATCTCGAGGATGGCTCATCCCGCGACATCGGGGTGGAGCGGTTGCATCTGGAACAAGACGCCGGAAAATCTGTCCACGACCAGGACCCGTCGCGCACCATGATTGATCTGAACCGGTCTGGTGTCGTGTTGATGGAAATTGTTTCCAAACCCGACATGCGCTCCCCAGAAGAAGCCGGTGCATATGTGCGGAAACTTCGCGCGATTGTGCGTTACCTGGGGACCTGTGACGGCAATATGGAAGAAGGTTCCATGCGGGCCGATGTGAACGTGTCTGTGCGCAAAGTTGGCGAGACCGATCTGCGTACACGAGTTGAGGTCAAGAACGTCAACTCTGTCCGTTTCGTTATGCAGGCCATCGAGGTCGAGGCCGAGCGCCAAGTCGAAGTCTGGGAAGACGGCGGCGAGGTTGTTCAGGAAACCCGTCTATTTGATCCGAATAAAGGTGAAACCCGCGCCATGCGGACCAAAGAATTTGCTCACGACTACCGCTATTTCCCGGACCCAGATTTGCTCCCGGTGAAGCTGGAAGACGGTTTTGTCGAGCAGATCAAATCCACGTTGCCAGAGTTGCCTGACGAGAAAAAAGCGAGATTGATCAATGATCTGGGATTGTCCGCCTATGATGCAGGTGTGATTGTTGCGGACCGTGAAACGGCAGCCTATTTCGAAGAAGCGGCCGATGGCCATGACGCCAAAACCGTCACCAACTGGCTGACCACCAACCTGTTTGGCGCGCTCAACAAGCGCGGGCTTGATATCGGGGACAGTCCGGTTTCGGCCAAGCATTTAGGCGAATTGGTCGGCTTGATCGAGGACGAAACGATCTCAACCAAGATCGCCAAGGACGTGTTCGAAGACATGTTGGAGACTTCTAAATCTCCTGGTGACATCGTTGAAGAAAAAGGTCTGAAGCAAATCACCGATACCGGCGCGATTGAAGCCATTGTCGATCAGGTGATTGCAGACAACCCGGGCCAAGCGGACGATGTGCGCGGCGGCAACGACAAAGCCATTGGCTGGTTCGTCGGCCAAGTGATGAAGGCGAGCCAGGGCAAAGCCAACCCCGGTCAGGTCAATCAACTATTGCGCGCTAAGTTGTTGGGGTGACAAGTACGGAACGGAACCCATTCACCTAACCTCTCCCCCTGATAGGGGGAGAGGGATTAGAGCGCGTGTTCTATCGTCAGTGTCCCTCTCCCATGCGATAGCGGGGGAGAGGACAGGTGAGGGGGCTTTATTTCACGACATTCACCAAATACCACGCGTACGTTTTCGCCAAGCCATGGCGAAGGGGTGTCGGCGGTGTCCACCCCAAATCGGTCAATTTGCTACTATCCAGCATGCGCTTGGGCATCCCGTCGGGGCGATCCGTATCCCAGTCTAATTCACCTGAATAGCCAACCACGTCGGCAATGGTCTCTGCCAATTCCTTAATCGTGGTGCCGACGCCCATGCCGACGTTGATTGGTTGTGGGTCAGTGTAGTGCTGCAGAATATGGATTAGTGCATCGGCGACGTCATCGATGTACATAAACTCCCGAATCGGCGTACCTGTCCCCCACAAACCAACACTCGGCGCGCCGTCGACTTTGGCCTGGTGGAATTTTGTCAGCATGCCTGCAACAACGTGACCCTCGTTCGGGTCAAAGTTATCACCGGGGCCATACAAGCTCGAAGGTTGCGCAGAGATAAAATTGCATCCGTGTTCGCGGCTATAAGCCTCACAAAGCTTCATCCCCGTGATTTTAGAGATGGCATACCATTCGTTCGTGGGCTCGAGCGCCCCCGTCATCAAGGCATCTTCGTGAATGGGTTGCTCGGCCATGCGAGGGTAGGTGCAGGCGGCACTTAGATACAGCAGCTTTTCAACATTATTCGCCCGTGACGCTTCGATGACGTTGACCGCAATCGCCGCATTGTCATACAGGAACTTGGCTGGATAGGTCTTGTTCGCATCAATGCCGCCGACATGCGCGGCCGCAACGATCACAGCATCCGGCTTATTATGGGCAAACCAGTCTTCGGTATCCGATTGGCGGCGTAAATCAAGGGTTGCGTGTGAAACGGTGAGGATTTCACAGGGCAATGATTGCAGTTTTCGCACAATCGCTGAACCGACCAAACCGGAGTCGCCCGCAACAAAGATACGTTTTCCTGTGACATCAAAATCCACGAACCATCCCCTGACATTACTTTGTACCAGATACATGCAACGATCAGGCATCCTGTTGCAAGGGCGTGGCTTTGTCCTCTTGGCCTGATCAACCCAGAGTTATAGGTTGCGTGCATGAATGATAAACGCAGCCCGCATCTACCAGACCCAGAGGTGTATTTGGGAGACGACGGCACGCCGCGTTCGCGCGTGGCTGATGATGTCTATTTCTCAACATCGGGCGGCATTGATGAAACGCGGCATGTGTTTATCGAGGGTGTCGGTGGCCGGAAGTTTTTTAAAAATCGCCGCGTCACCCGAATTGCTGAACTGGGTTTTGGAACCGGGCTGAACTTTCTTGCCACTTGGCAGTATTGGGCCGACGGCGCGCCAAGTGGCGCAACACTCCATTATACATCGATTGAGGGTTATCCCATGTCAGCCGAATTGCTGCATCGGAGCTTGTCGATGTTCCCTGAATTGGCAGCAGAGGCAGCGGCGCTGATTGCCAGTTGGCCCCCTGTGGTGCGTGGCACACATCGACTGGTCTTAGGTGACGGGCGCGTGCATCTGACATTGGTTTTCGATGATGTCTTGTGTGCGTTGGGTGGGCTTTCAGGAGAATACGACGCCTGGTATCTAGACGGATTCTCACCCGCAAAGAACCCCGATATGTGGAACGGGGATGTTTTGGATCGGGTGTGCGCATTGTCTGCACCTGGTGCACGAATAGCGACGTTCACCGCTGCCGGGCATGTCCGCCGGACACTGATGGAGTTGGGCTTCGAGGTTGAGAAACGTAAAGGTTTTGGCCGAAAACGAGATTGCGTTTCGGCTCACTTGCCAATGGTCGAAAACTGTAAAATAGGGAAGCACTCTTCAACACCACAATCGGTGGCCGTCATCGGTGCGGGGATCGCTGGGGCGACACTGGCGCATGCGCTTCAACAACGCGGGCACAAGCCCATACTATTAGATGGTGCAAAGCGGCCGGGTAGCGCCGCGTCTGGTAACCCCGCCGCTTTGATCGCTCCGCGACTGACCCGCGAACGCGTACCCATGGGGCGCATTATCGCCAGCGCCTATTTGCATGCCGTGCGGTTTTACGAGGGGTTGCAGGACGCAGGGGGCGACCCCTGGCTGGGAGCACGCGGTTCCTTTGTGATGGCAAGAAACGAAGAAGAGGCCGAACGCCAATCGCGCTCTAAGACCGCGTATGGGTGGCCTGATGACGTGATGCAAATCGTCTCTGAGGCGCGCGCCAGCTTGCTGACCAGCGTAGAGTTGTCGGAGCCGGGACTGTGGTTCGCAGGTGCCGGGGCCATTTCGCCAGCCAATGTCATCAATCAACTGACCGACGGTGTGCCCTACCAACAGGTATCGATCGCCAAAGTTACGTCGGTCGACGGGGGCTGGGAGTTGATCGCCAACGATAGTACCAGCCTGGGAACGTACGATGTTGTCTGCATGGCTGCGGGGGTGGGGACAATGGATATTATGGGGCCTGAGACGTTTCCGCTTCGTGCCAATCGTGGGCAACTCACGTATCTGTCTTCATTGGAGCCAAAACCCAATGTCCCCATTACATATGGCGGATACATCTCGCCGTTGGTACCGCTGGGTAAGAATGAAACGGGGCATGTGCTGGGGGCCACATATGCGCGCCGGGATGAATTGCCAGATGCGGAATGGGACCGTTTGCGCGAAGCCGACAGCCAGGAAATGCTGGATAACTTCGAAACCCACCTACCTAATATCAAAGCGGGAAAAGTCTTAGGCGGGCGCACGGCACTGCGGGCCACCATCCGCGATTACATCCCGTTGGCAGGTGCCTGGGATCATGGGCTGTATGTTCTAGGCGGTTTGGGGTCGCGTGGTTTCATGACGGCCCCGTTGTTGGCAGACCTGATTGCCGATCAAATTAGCGGGGTTCCGCTGCCGCTTGAAAGCGACTTGGTGAGCGCTTTGGACCCGAAAAGGTTTAGTTGATCGTGGCGTCCGACGGCACGTCGCCGCCGGCATGGGCAAAAATAACCTTAATCATCGAGTTGAGCCCATTTGAGCGACTGGGGCTTAGGTGTTCATCCAAGCCGACACCCTGGATAAAGGAAGGCTGTGTCGCCAAAATCTCTTCGGGGGTTCGGTCGGAATAAATGCGCAATACAATCGCGATCAAGCCAGACACGATGGCGGCATCGGAAGTTGCGTGAAAGTGGATGCGGCCATCTTTGTGCTCTGGAACGACCCAGACTTGAGACTGACAGCCGCGCACCTTGAATTCATCGGTCATCCATTCTTCGGGGAAGTCGGGCAGGGTGCGGCCCAGGTCTATGATGTAACGGTACCGATCCATCCAATCATCAAGGAATTGAAATTCTTCAACGAGCTCCTCTTGAACCTCTTGGATCGACATTTGCTCGGATTCTGCTGCGTCAGCCATTGTGGGCCCCTGTATATTGGCAATCTTGATGGTGGATAAGTGATTGTTCCGATTACATAAGCCCTCAATGACAGTATTTCCAGCCCGAACACGCTTGCAACTACAAGAGTGGGCGCTATTTTAGGGCCAGAAAAAGTCCAGCGCGCATGGCCAGTCATCGGAGGGCCGCATGAATAAGCAATTTGATACAGCGAAGTTTACCATCGGCACACAAGTAAAGCATCGGATCTACGGATTCCGGGGCGTGATCTTTGATGTCGATCCTGAATTCAATAATACCGAAGAATGGTACGACTCGATTCCAGCTGACGTACGCCCGCGCAAGGACCAGCCGTTTTACCATCTGTTTGCGGAATCAACAGAACAGTCGCCGTACATTGCGTATGTATCTGAGCAAAATCTAGTGCCCGATGATGATGACGAGCCGATCAGCCATCCGGACATGATTGAGTACTTCGATAGCGGCGAAGACGGCAACTATGTGCCACGAATCTTGATGAATTGATTTCTGGGTGGCGGCAATTAGCCCGCCCACCGTTATTTCTTTTCTAGGTAATCTCTAACTTCGAACACCAAGTCCGGCTGTGGCTTGGTGAATTGCGCCGCGAGTTGGTCATCCCAGCGACGCACGGCCTTGGCATGGCCTCGCAATTCCAGTTCCCCAGAAGGGGGCTTCAAGACCAAATGAAATTTGAAATATTGATTGGCTTGAATGTTGTCGCCAAATCCGGTGACACGCATCCCACCCTCGGATAGATCACCAAGGTCATAGGTCTCGCCATAGACGCGAACCTGTTCACCATTGGCGGCAATACGCTCGTGCTCCCGCGCATTATCGCCATCTTTTTTCTTACCGAATCCAAACATGCAAATATCTTCTCAAGACTTGCAAACTCTGTCCATCAGGCGATCTAAAAAGGCCTCGCCTTTGTCCAGTTGCTCCAAAGAGATGAATTCGTTGGGTTTGTGCGCCTGATCGATGCTGCCGGGCCCACAGACAACGCAGGGGATGCCGCCGCGATGCTGGAATAGGCCTGCCTCGGTGCCAAATGCCACCTTGGCGTGATCATTCCGCCCGGCCAATTGCTTCACAAACGTCACGACATCATGGTCGACGTTCATGTCCAGGCTGGGCATATCGTTGTGACAAATGATCTCGATGCCCGTATCCGGCTGAATGGCCTGCATTTCGGGTTCCAGAACATCAGCGGCATAAGCGCGGATTTCGGCTTCGATCACATCCGGATCGTCGTCGCTGATAAAGCGGAATTCAAACTCGATCCGACAATCCTTGGGTACGATATTCAGTGCCGTCCCACCACGGATCACGCCGGTATGCACTGTGGTGTGCTGCACATCATATAAATCGTCAAACGGTCCATCTTTTTGCAGGCGGCGCGCTATGGTTTGCAAATGGCTGATAAAACGCGATGCATATTCGATGGCGTTCACACCCGTCGGTGCCAAGCTTGAATGGGCCTCAAATCCCCGCACGTTGGCATAATAGCTGCGCTTACCCTTGTGCCCCGTGATCACCTGCATGCTGGTTGGCTCGCCAATAATCGCCATCTTGGGCTTGATGGGCAGGCCATTGATCATGTCAATCATGGGGCGGACGCCGACGCAGCCGACTTCTTCGTCATAAGAAAGTGCGATGTGCAGCGGTGTTTCTAAGCCGCGTTCGATAAAGGTTGGCAGCTTGGCCAACACAAGCGCGATGAAGCTTTTCATATCTGACGTACCGCGCCCATAAAGGCGGGCATCTTTTTCGATTACATTGAACGGATCAGTGTCCCATTCTTGCCCGTCTACGGGGACCACATCTGTATGCCCGGAAAGCATAATCCCCGGCGCATCATCGGGCCCGACGGTTGCGTACAAACTAGCCTTGGTATGGTCATCGTTGGGGACCAACGTGCTGGAAATGCCCAGCCCTTGCAGATACTCCTGAACAAAGTTAATCAACGCCATGTTCGAATCACGGCTCGTGGTATCAAAAGAAATCAGCTTTGAAATCATATCTAGGCTGTTAGACGCGGGCATAGTGCTTTCCTCATCAGGATCGTTACGATGTAATGGCAACAAATTGAACTATCGCGCATTGTTTGCAAGGGTTTCGTCGCTATAAACCCATAACCACTTGCTAAACCAATGATACGTGGGGATATTTTAAATTCATTATGGCACAGCTCAAAGAAGCAATCGTTGAACGTCGCGCCGCGCAGTTTTCGTTTCTGCGCGATCTGGTGCGTACCGATACGGCCATAGATAACGAACAACCGATCAAGTCGATTGAGCGTATCGCTGCGATGCTCGAATTGCTGGGTTTCGAGGCCGAGGTGTACGACGTCCCGGAGGAGCGATGCGCTGCAATGGGTCGCCCGCCGATAAGCAATATTGTGGTCCGCGAAAAATATTCCGATGGGCCCGTCGTGGCCTTGGTCAGCCACTTGGATACCGCACCTGTTGGCGATGACTGGACCATTGATGCACGGGCAGGAAAAATCGCGGACGGTAAGATGTTTGGCCGTGGTGTGCTGTCCGGAAAAGGCCACTTGGCGGCCCATGTATTTGCGCTCCTCGCACTTCGCGATGTTGATGCAAAATTAAAGGGGAGCATAGAGCTTCATATTAGTTTCGATGGCGAGCGCGGCGGCAGTCTGGGGGCGAAATGGATGATCGCCGAAGGCATCGCCCAACCCGACTATGCCATTGTCGGTGGACCTGCACAGGGGTTGGTGTTGCAAAGTGCCGGGTCGATGTCGATGTCTGTTGATGTGACGGGCAAACCAGCCCCTATATTAACGCCAGAACACGGACCGGATGCGGCGGACGCGGCGACGCAGGCGTTGTCGCGACTGTTTCAATTCCGCAATGGATTGATTGCCAAAAAATCAGATGTGCCGGGGATTGGGGCGGCATCCATGGCCATCGAATCCGTTTCCGGGGGGCGTCCGGGTGGGGGGATTCCAGAAACGGTCTCATTCACGTTGAGCCGAGTAATCTTGCCCGAAGAAGACCTGAAACAGGTCGAAGCCCAATTGACTAATCTGATCGGTGGCACGGTGGCCCATGTACAAGGCGCGCGGTGTCGCATTCGGCGCACACGCTTGATCCCACCCATGACCCTCAGCCGCGAGATAGAGCCATTTTATAATATTTTGAAAAAAGAAGTCGCGAATGCCACCGGCTTTCAGCCCAAGTACTTAGGCGTCGCGTACGAGCACGAGGGACGTCACTACAAGGCCGCAGATATTCCCACCATGATGTATGGCGCGGGTCCTTTGGATCCCATCGCGAATGGTATGCAGGGGCCAGATGAAATGCTGGAACTGGATGATCTGCACGTCGCGACGCAAGTATTGGCGCAAGGATTAAGCGTATTCTTGGACAGGGCGCGGGTTTAGCGTTGGGTCCTTCCAACAGTCTGGCCCGCTCCCTCTCCAATTCTGTCGCAACCTTAACTGACGGACAGAACAACACCTGCAACGACGGTAGCCGCGCCAAGTGCGCGATAAGGAGAGTTTTTGGAAATGCCGAGGCTGGCACCCATCCGCGAGGCTAAAAGTCCTATTCCAATTCCCGCGCCATGAAGCAACGCAGTGGCGAATACAAAACCAAGGGTGTACTGCATCGCACCGGCCTCACCGATCTCACCGCCGTGGGCGTGGCCATGGAATAGTGCAAACAGGCCAACCAACGCAGCACATAGCCGGGCATCAATCCGCACAGCGACGACCAACACAATCCCCAACACAATGGTCGAAGCAAGTATCATGGGCTCGACAAAAGGCAGCGGCATTTGTACCAACGCTAGTCCAAAGCCGACAATCATCATGGATACAAATATAACTGGCACAGACCAAAGCGCACGTTGACCAATCATATATGCGCATAGGCCAACGGCGAACATGGCTAGCAAGTGATCAAATCCAAACAGCGGGTGCGTAAACCCGGATGCGAATGAACCATATTCACCAGATGGAAGATGGGCGTGTGCCGATGTTGAAATCAGAATCAAGCAAACGACAGGTAGAACAAAGACGGATAGAAAGTGCTTCATGGTTTTAGTCCCTCATTTTGGTCGACTGGACACCCCGGAATGGGTCGTATCCTAAAATCAGATTAGGTGATCAATCTTGCTTGGCCAAGCCAGAATCAGGGGCGGTTTTCGCGCTTCTATTCGGAAATCGGTCCAAAAGAATCATTGCCAAAACGAGGAAGGCAATGGACCTAATCCTAATCGAGTTCGAATGCGTTTTTGTAATCCAGCTTCAATGCCGGGTCTTGGTCTTCTTTGCGAAGATAGCAGTTCCCTACCACCAGGACTTCAATGTCTGATCCCATGAAGCATCTGAACGCGTCTTCGGGCGTGCAAACAATGGGCTCGCCGCGCACGTTGAAGCTGGTGTTCACGACCACGGGGCATCCGGTTTTTTCCTTGAACGCAGAAATCAGCGCGTGATAGCGCGGGTTTGTTTCGGCATGGACCGTTTGAATGCGGGCCGAATAATCGACGTGGGTGACGGCTGGAATATCGGAGCGCGGTACGTTGAGTTTTTCGATCCCGAACAGCGCCTGCTCTTCTTCGGTCATGGCCTTGCGGCGTTCTTCGACCACCGGGGCAACCATCAGCATATAGGGGCTGTCGCTATTGATATCGAACCAATCCGATAAATCTTCACGTAGCACTGACGGTGCAAAGGGTCGGAAACTCTCGCGGTATTTGACCCGCAGGTTCAGTGTTTTTTGCATGCTGGGTGAACGGGGATCGCCCAAAATTGATCGTCCACCCAGTGCACGTGGGCCAAATTCCATGCGGCCCTGAAACCAACCGACGGCCTTTTCCTCAGCCAGCGCATCGGCTGTCTTGACCGGCACGTCGTCGTCACTCAGCACATCAAACTTGGCGCCCGCCGCTTTCAATCGCGCTTCAATGTCGGACTGCTCATAAGATGGTCCCAGGTACGAGCCCTTCATCGCATCCATGGCGCCATTCAGATGGCGCGGCGCTTCTTTGTACAAATGATATGCGTTCAAGGCCGCTCCCAATGCACCGCCTGCATCGCCGGCGGCGGGTTGCACCCAGACATTTTCAAACGCCGCATCGCGTAACACTTTGCCATTCGCCACACAGTTCAGGGCCACACCCCCGGCAAGGCAAAGATTCGAGATGCCGTATTCCTGGGCCAGAGAGCGTGTCAGGCGCAGCACCACTTCCTCGGTCACGGCCTGCACGGATGCCGCCAAATCCATATGGCGTTGGGTCAGGGGTTCGCCTTCTTTTCGGACCGGGCCACCCATCACCTCATCAAACTTAGCGTTCGTCATGGTCAGGCCCGTGCAGTAATTGAAGTGCTGCTGGTCCAACCGGAACGACCCATCTTCTTTCACATCCAGGATTTTTTCCATGATGATGTCTTTGAACACTGGTTCCCCATACGGGGCTAGGCCCATGACCTTGTACTCGCCAGAATTGACCTTAAAACCGGTGTAGTAGGTCATCGCAGAATACAGCAACCCGAGTGAATGCGGGAAGTGAATTTCTTTTTGCATTTTCAAATCGCGGCCGCGTCCTACCGCAACGGAGGTGGTCGCCCACTCGCCGACGCCATCCATGGTCAGGACGATGGCTTCTTCAAACGGGCTTGGGAAAAAAGCGGATGCGGCGTGGCTTTGGTGATGTTCTGAAAATAGTAGTTTGTTTTCCCAGTCGAATTCCGGGTCGAACGCTTTGAACTTTTTGCGAAGGAGATCTTTCTGGAAAAGCTTCTCTTTCAGCCAAACGGGGATCGCCATTTTGAACGAGCGGAACCCGCGTGGTGCAAAAGCCAAATAGGTTTCCAGCAGGCGCTCAAACTTCAGAAACGGCTTATCATAAAAAGCGACGTAGTCGATATCCGCCAGCGAAATACCCGCGTCGTCCAGGCAAAACTGGATCGCGTTCGTTGGGAACTCGGCATCGTGCTTTTTGCGTGTGAAACGCTCTTCCTGGGCGGCCGCAATGACGGCACCATTTTCAATCAATGCCGCAGCACTGTCATGATAAAACGCGGAAACACCAAGGATACGCAACGACTATAAGTCCTAGAAAATCGTATAGATGAATGGTGCGACAGCGGACCCTTGGCTGAGGACAACCAGCCCGCCAAATATGGCCATCATGATGATGATCGGCAGCAGCCAGAATTTTTTGCGAACTTTCATGAACTTCCAGAGTTCAGCGATAAATGACATGGGTCTTCCTCAAAATTGGTCTTTCATGGACTCAGGAGCGGGGCCTGGCGGGTCGCGTTCGATCCAGTAGGACGACGCTGACCGATCCAGCTTCAATCTCAGTGGGTCTTTGCCAAGCGCCTTGATGATCAAGCCGATGGGTATGATAGTGGTGACGTAGAGCATCGCCATGGTCAGCGGATTGACGACCTTATACATAAGCATGCCAATCTTGAACCACACAATGTTCAGGGGTTTCAGTGCGACCGGAAACAAATATCCCGCAGCTAGAAATGCCGCGGCAACGACAAGCGCCCACCACCGAGGGGTCTCTCCGTCCAATAATGGCCAAGCAGCCACCACAGCGAAAACCACGGCGAACACGATGCCAAAAGCGCGCTCGCTGCCAGCATTTATATCTTCATGACGGTTGAAATCTTCATGCATTTTGGAACGAACCTTCAATTAGGCTGTTGGGTAACCGAAAAAGCCATAGATTGCCAGTGCTTTTGATAACTTAATGGGGTGGCGAGGCTCCCGATTCCTCCAATCCCACTTCTGCCAGCCATTGACGCGCTTCAGCCACTGTGGTCGTGCCTTGTGGAAGTAGCCCTATGGCATGTAATTTCAACGATCCTGAGGTGCCAAAGACAATGGCCTTCGTTGCGTGTTTGATACCGTAGGAAGGAGAAACGTAAGCATCTTCTAGGTCCATGGACCAACCCGAATCTGTCTGAGTGACCAACAAGAATTCATTGTTCGCCGTCGACAATTTCCAGGCGCTAGGTTCAATTTCGGAGACATCAATTCCCGGTGCCAATACCAGGCGAACTTGGGCGCTGTGATAGATGCTACCGTCGAATTGATCGATGATGGCGAGGCGTTCTGTCGATGCATCTAGGATGATCGTGCGTGCCGGTGTCACGGGTGCGGCTAGGCGCTGGTAGCCCGAATGAGACGCGGTAAGCCTGAGCTGATTTTTGTCTGTCGACCATTCATGGATTTCAGGCACGGCGTCATTTGATAGCAGCCAAAGATATTTGGGGTTCACAAAGCGGTTGATTTCTTCGCCGTCAATTTGTGGCGTGTTGTGCGCCGCAGTCGAGCGAAACCAGTTCCGCGCCTGCCAGTCGGATGTATACACATAGGCACCGGGATCAACGATCAACGGTGTGCCCGCCAGTGTGATATCAACGGACAAACAATCGTTGTGGCCATGCCCGCCCCGCCCGGCCATGCCGACAGGACCTGCATCAACAAACACGACGCTGTCATTCGCGCGCATGATGTACACACCTGCGTCGGCAAAGGCGGATGTTTCGCGGGGGGGTAACTTGGATGGTTTGGTTGCGCCTGCCCCCAGCCACCACAGGGTTTCATCCCATGTCGGCGCATTGGTAGGTTTGTCCATGGTTGCCAATGTCTCAACCAGATATCGATGATCGTTCATGGGTTGGGTGCCCAATGGCAGTGCGCGTCCATCATCGGCATCCCCCCAAATCGGGATGCTGCCATCAGGCCGGGTCGCCGCATGGGTGATATCAGCCATCTTTTTGACGTGGCTTCGATAGCCGCGTTCCACAGGTAAGCCAACGTTCTGGCGTGCCAGCAATGGCAATAAAAATAGTTCTGCGACCAGACGGTGATAGGGTAGCGATGCCTCATGGCAGACGCCATCAGGTAGGATTTGTTTGGGCAACTCTTCAGACAAAATATCCCAAGATCGCTCCACCCACTCGCCGGCCAGTCCTTGTCCGCCGAGTGTGATGCCCATGACGGTCAGGCCCGCCAGATCAGACGTCAGATGGTTACCGTTGACGTCGGCGTATTCCAGGTTGAGATCGACAAAGCGGCCATGTAGCAGCAGCGCTTTGATCAGGCGCTCAACGAAATCTTCATCGCGCCAGCTTTTGCTTTTTTTACAGGCATGGAACAGCCACACAATCGAAATGCCCCGCAACGCCACATCCATCGCACATATCCAGTTGGGGCCGCGACACACAGGATTAGCGACGATCCAGTCTTCGATGATGGCGCGCGCAAACGCGGCGTATTCTTCGTCACCTTCTAGGATATACGCCTGTCCCACGGGCAGCAGCCATTGCAGCCGGGATAGTTCCCAGGGCACTTTGATGTCGGACGGATTGTCTAAGTCATTGACGGGCAACCCAAGCGATCCGTTCATTACCCAACGGGTTCCGGATTTAAAATCAAGTGCCCAGTCGATGCGTTCGCCCAGGTTCACCGGACCCGAGCCGAGTAAATCAACTTCTTGGCGCATGGCCATTTTGGCCCGACGCAGGATTTCCGATCTCGCATCTGGCGAGATGGTGTTTTTAATATCGCGCGGATTGCTCAACCCGGGAAACGGGTTCGCTTGTCGCATGTTTTCCAATAACGCATCAAAGCTCTTCTGATCCAGCGCCGCAGTTAGCGAGGATTTGCCGAGCCATTTTTCCCAACGCGGCAAGCCACGTGCGGCGCGGCGCGCTTTGAGTTTCCGCAGCACCCATTTCAGGATTGTTTTTGGTGGCTTGTTCCAACCCAATCGAATGAGATCAAAGGCCCGCATGCAATGCTTATCCGCCTATGGTGCCATCGACCCAGCGATCATGCCAGGCTGTGAGGTTGAGAATCACCCATAGATGCAGTGCATTTTCCATGGTGCCGTCGCGATGATCCTCAAAGGCTTTTTTGATATAATCGCCACGCAGTGGGCCCGATTGCGTCAGCCGCGATCCCAGCACCATGTCTTGTGCCTCGCGGCCAAAATCTTCACGCAGCCATTCGCTCGCGGGAGCCGCAAATCCCATTTTCTTGCGGTCGATGATTTCATCGGGGATGACCCCACGAAGTGCGCGCTTCAACAGGTCTTTGGTTTTGTACCCGTCGGTTTTCAGATGGCGTGGAATATCCATCGTCAGTTCGACCAGTTCATGATCCAAGAATGGCACGCGGGCCTCAATCGATGTCGACATGGTGATCTTATCGACCCGCATCAGCAGCAGTTCTGGCAACCGCAAGCGCATTTCGGCATGGACCATCTTTGCCAATTGATCAGCGCTGCCGTCGGCTTTGACGACGGCATGGGCGAACGCGTCCATAATATCGCCGCTGTCTGATGAGTCGGCGCCGTCCAGCTCCAAGCCCACGACGCCTGTATCAATATCTGCGGGATCGGGGCCGACACCGGCATCGTTCAAATATTTTTCGAGGTGGATCGCCCAAAATGCATTGGACCCGCCGTAAAATAATTCGTGACCCAAATTGACCCGGCGGCTGATTTCAAAAGCTTGTTCAAAGACCGACCGACGGCCCGGCATGGCCCGCGCCATGGCGCCCAGCACGGGCGACATCATGCCGATCATGCTTTTGAGTGCACCATTGCCCATGCGGTCACCCAGCTTCAGATACTTCATATAGCTGTCGTAACCGGCAAACTGTTCGTCTGATCCTTCGCCAACCTGCACTACGGTCACGCCGCTGTCGCGCGCCAGTTTGGAAACGAAATAAAGCGGCACGCACACCCAGTCGGAAATCGGCTCGTCCTGACTGACAATCAAGTCATCCAGGTACCCGCGCATGTCCGCGCCATTCACACGAATTTCGTGATGATCGGTCTGGAAATGCTTGGCGACCTTGTCGGCGTAATCCAATTCGTTCAGATGCGTATGATCGGAAAACCCAATGGTGAAGGTTTTAACGGGCTGATTGGAAATTTGGCTCATCAGCGCGACGTTGGCACTGGAATCGATACCGCCGGACAGGAATACACCAAACGGCACATCTGACATCATGCGCCGATCAATGGCGGTTTCGAGTTTTGTCAGGACTTGATGCGACAGGAAATCACGGGCAGCACTGTCAGAAAGGCCAACCAGTTCATCGGTGATCCCGGAACGGCCTGGCACGGCATCCCAATATCGGCGGGCACGGGCAGAGCCATCGGCCTCGACTTCCATAATATGGCCGGCAGGCAATTTGAAGATGCCACGGAACATGGTCAGCGGGGCAGGGGATACCATGAAGCTCAGATAATGGGCGATGGCGGTGCCGTTAATGGCGCGGGGTACCGCGGAGTCCGTCAGGATCGCTTTGATTTCAGAGCCAAACAAAAACCGGCCACCGGCGCGGGTGAAGTATACGGGCTTCACGCCGACCCGGTCGCGGACGATGGTCAGGCGTTTTTGCCGCGCATCCCAGATCGCGAAGGCGAACATGCCGACCAACCGTTCGACCAGCTTATCAACGCCCCATTCCTTGTAGCCATGGATCAGCACTTCGCTGTCGGAATGGTCAGTGCGGAATTTATGGCCCGCAGCTTCAAGCTCTGCCCGCAGATCAAGGTGATTATAAATCTCGCCGTTGTAGGTCAGATAGATCGAACCGTCGCTGTCGATCATGGGCTGTGCCGCGTCATCGGTCAGATCGACGATGGCGAGCCGACGGTGCGCTAGACCGATTCGGCGGTCATCCGACAGCCACGTTCCGGTTCCATCCGGCCCTCGGTGGGGCATGGCGTCATTGAGACGAACCAACTCGTCCTCAACAACGTGGGCGGCAGATGAAAATGCCAAGATTCCTGCGATGCCGCACATTTACTGAGTAAACCCCTCTGATATCCTGGTTGCATTGGCTATACATCTCACGACTTCCAAGCCAATTTTAGGGGTGTTATAGCTGATGTTCTCGCTGGAACCGCATGTAAGAAATGCCGAAATAGCATTTGTTAAAGAGCGTTCTTCGGAAGAAGATATCAACGATTTTGTTTCGCCATCTAGCCTCCAAAGACATAGCGAATCACTATCCTCAAACAAGAAGCTGTCATTTTCGCATTCGACCAAGAACCTACGAACTCGTTCTTTTCGATCATTCGAAATGTCTGCGGAGAATATAGCCCCGCAAGGAAAGGTTCCCATTACCTTGATATGCTCTGCATACCCAGAGGATTTTTGTTCTCGGTTAATCATGCGAATGGTGAGTTCATCCGGGCATTTTCCATAAATTACATTTGCCATAGCAAGGTCGTGAGGCAACCAATCCCAAGCGATTTCAATTGATTCTCGATAAGGGCCGGAATTGCCTGCTTCAGCACAAATTTTATGAATAGGCCCGGATAGTTCCACTAAACCTCTTAGTTCCTTGAACACCGAGTTGAACAGATAAGTGTGGTCAATAAACAAGTGGTTCGAGCTATCATCAAAGAGCTCAAAAATTGTTTGCGCGGATGTAAGAGAGAGCGCCATAGGTTTTTCTAACCAGAGATGCGCCGAAATCTTATTGGCAGAAGCAGCGATTTCATCGTGTAAATGTGGCGGCGCTGCGGCAAAAATTGCGTCAATCTTCCCGCCTGATGAAATAGCAGCCCGCCAATCGGTAAATATTGCAGCATTCGGCGGCGCGCTGGGTGGTCGTGCCTCAGAAGAACGGGCAATCCATGCAATTTCCACATCAGGAAAATCCATCAATGATCGAATGATATTTTGTCCCCAACGGCCTGCACCAATAATGCCGATACGATAGTGTGGAGCGCCGCCATCAGACATTTTAACCCCAGTTTACTGTTTCCCAGTATATGTTTGGTCGGTCCAATCTAAAAATCGTTTCAGGCCATCGTCCAAGGAAACAGTTGGGCTGAAATTCAATTGAAGTCTGGACTTCCTGATGTCTGGGACCCGTCGTTGGGGTTCGTCTGCAGGGTAACTATCAGGATACTCGATCACAAAATGCTCAATGTCCTTACCGGTTACTTTGATAATCCGTTGAACTAACTCAACCATTGAGATTTCGGGTTCGGGGTTCCCAATATTGTAGGCATCACCGGGGACTCCTCGAACGATGACTCTCAAGAAGCCAACGATTGCATCCGTAATATAACAGAATGTTCTCGTCTGATTTCCAGTTCCATAAACGCGCAATGGTTCGCCTGCCTTAATCTTGCTGGCAAAGTTAGGCATCACTCGATAATCCGTTTCCTGCATTCCAGGACCAAACACGTTGAAAGGACGTATTGTGTTTGTGTGAGTCCCGTATTGTCCATGAAAAATATAGCAAAGAGTTTCACCGATTCGCTTACTTTCATCGTAGCAAGCGCGTGGCCCTTGGCACGATACATTCCCTCTATAGCTCTCAGAGATTGGAATGTGTTTTTCGTCCGGATCGCCGTAAATTTCGCTGCTGGAGAAAAACGTGAAGCGCGCACCTTTTTTCTCTGCGAGTTCGAGCATGTGACGAGTGCCGTTAATTGCAACGTTCATCGTTTCAAGTGGGAATGCGCGATAATAAAATGGGCTCGCTATCCCTGCAGCGTGCACCACATAATCAATCTCTCCGTCCCAATCGAACGGCTCGGACACATCGTGTTCAATAAATTCAATGTTTGGGCTTTCGATGGTTTCTCGCCCAATTGCACCTGCTGTGATGAAATTATCAATCACGACTAGCGTGATGGGTTTTTCCAATACATTGGCATTCAAATATTCAAAGACGGCAGTGAAGTATCGTCCTAAGAAGCCTCGGCCCCCGGTGAATAAAATAGTTTTTCCTGACAATTCATGACTGAAGTCGTGAATTGCGTCTGCAATTTCTTTGATATCGGAATCGAGTAGGAATTGGTTCATGCTTGAACAACTTTTACTTCTGGAAGAGGGATTAAGAACTTACCGCCACGTTGCGCAAATGCCCAATTTTTTTCGACAATAACGTCTGCGAAATTCCAGGCCAGAACAACCAAAACGTCCGGGCGTTGATCAGACTCTAAAATTGAATTGTCTATCACAGGGACGTGTAAGCCTGGTGAATACAAATTTTGTTTCAATGGACTATCATCGATAATGAACTCGATTTCGTCTGGACCTAGGCCAAAATGATACATCAAGGTCGTGGCTTTTGCTGGCGCCCCAAAGCCGGCTACAGAAAGGCCATCAGCGCGAAAAGATTTCAATTTTTCGACCACTTGATCACGTAATTTAAGAATCCGAGTACCCATTTGCTCGAAAACTTCGGGCTGCAGCAACCCAACTTCCGCCTCGGTTCGGACGAGTTCATCGACCTTGGTTTCTTTTTCATTTGCACGTGGACCGGCATTTGGTGTGGCAATTATTCGAATAGAGCCGCCGTGACTATTAACCCGCTCGGCACCTATGATGCTTAATCCGTGATTCTGGAAGAAAGTGATGAGTGGTGTTAGAGCATGATATGCCAAATGTTCATGATAAATGGTGTCGAATAGGATCTTTTCGACCACGTCAACTAGGTACGAAACCTCGATAACAAACAAACCATCATCTTGGAGAAGTAAGCGTACGCCCTCCAATATTTCGTCGAGATGATCACTATGGGCAAAAACATTGTTTGCTGTGATTATACTCGCTTGTCCATATTTATCGAGAATGTTCTCAGCTACGGATTGGTCAAAAAATGACGGAATCGTCTCTATTCCATTAGCCGAGGCACGACTCGCAATTTCCCTTGCTGGATCGATGCCTAAAACGTCATATCCCATCGACTTGAATGCGCCAAGTAACGTGCCGTCATTCGATCCGATATCGATCACAAGCCCTTTGGCGCGACCAAGACGTCTTGAGATACTCTTTGCATAGTCCTCGAAATGTTTCACGAATGCTGGGGATGTCCCCGATACATATACATAATTCCGGAAAAGATGATCAGGATTTACAACATCACACAATTGCGTATGCCCACATGACTGACACTGGAAGACGTCCAGCGGGAAGGTTGGTTGCGACTCTGAAAGAGCATCCTTCGGAACGAACGCATTGGCCGGTGGCGTCGGCGTCAACGCGAGAACGAGTTTCACTTTTTTTGATCCACACAGCCGACAATCTTCACGTCGATAGACGAGATCTTTGTTCGAGCCGTCAGTCATCTGGTTTCCAGGCGAGGGCGCCGTCAGTATCGACCATATCGATGCGAACAACGTCAGCCTCATAGGTCTCTTGATCTCGTGGATTTCGCGACAATGTCAGAAACACCGTATCCACTGGGAATTTCATTGCATGATCGACCATTGGCGGTGTGAAAACCATACACCCTGCGTCAACGATCAGCATTTCAGGTTCTGTATCGCTATGGGTTTTGCGGTGATAGTATTCAATCTGGCCGGACATCACATAACAGTAATGCCAGTCAGTTAGATGGTAGTGATTCGCACGAATTGATCCCGCTTTTGATTCGATCAAGACGGCGCTACGCATCATTTCGTCTACGAGAGGCTGAATCTTACCACGCACATCCACGAATGGGCTTTCAAGTTTGACCAAGGGTTCCTCTGGCCAGCTTTCAATTTCTTCGGGGGTGAGTGGGGGAATGTCTTGCTTCACCATATGTCGAATACCTTCGTTTAACTCAACGTCTAAATTTGGCCGTGATGATCATTTTCATGACTGCGAAAACATGATGACCGCGAATCTTTTTGCCCTCTCCATATGTGCGCCCGTCATAACTGACTGGCACATCATACATCTTTTTAGCTCCTCTGATCGCAATGCTGAGTATTTCTGCGTGCTGTTCCCAGCCACGTGTTTTCACAAGACGGTGATCAACCAAATCTCTACGATACACGAGATAACAGCTATAGATATCTGAGAAAGTTGTATTATTTAGTAAGTTGAACATCAACGTGATGAAATAGTTTCCGACTTTGTGCCAGAAATACACGACACGCGTATAACGGCCGCCCATCATGCGACTACCCATTACGATATCGGCATCCATTGATGCGATCGGCATAACAAGATGTTTGTAGTCATCTGGACTGTACTCGAGATCCGCATCTTGGAATAAGATATAATCGCCAGTCGCTTCAGCCAATCCAGCTTTGACTGCGGCGCCTTTGCCACCGTTTTCAGGCATACAAACCAGATTGTGGTACAAATTTTTCTTTTCGCGCAGTAATACTATGGTTTGGTCGGTCGAGCCGTCATCAATGACGATGACTTGAAAATCAAATCCGTCAACCCTCTGGCGTTTTATCGCCTCTAAGACAGAGATAATTGTAGTTTCTTCATTGAAGCACGGAACAATGACAGAAATCGTAACCATGACGCGGCTTTTCTAAAGTAGCTGGACCAGTTTTGATGCGAGTAGGGTTTAACACCCGCATTCAGAATTCGAAAGGGCAAATCTTGTCTTGGTCAATATGATAGCCGCCCATAGTCAGCTATATATGCTTAGAAAGGTGCATCCAAGTCCGAGGCTTCATTGAGAAAGTATTATATAGTTCTGCCATGCAGGGAAACCGGCAGGGTTTGCAGCCTTCTAAGGTGATCCCGTTAAATGCCTCTTCCCATCCTTTTTCTAGTCCGTTGAGCGTTGGTCCGTTTCGCATCAATATGGGTAAACACGCGAAGACATCTCCGTTCGAATTAATGAAGCATGTTCTCTCGCCGGCCAGGCACATATCAGGCGTCAGCCATTTCCCGTCTTCGACAAAATCAATATAATCAGGAGTGTTAGCGATGACGTCTGGCGCATTCTTTTGAACATAATCAAAGATTGTCATGAGCTTTTGTTGTTCAAGCTTCTGATCGAACGGTTGATCTTCAATCAATGTATTGTCGAAAGGTTGGAGCAGTAACTTGACGTCATACTCGCGCGCGATATCGATCATGAAACCCATTTGTTTCAGTGACCCTTCAAGCAACACGCAAGATAACCAGACGGGAACTCCAAGTGCGCGCATTGCCGCAATTCCCTCGAGAACTTCGAGGACATCGTTGGTTTTGGTCCCTTTGTGAAAATCCGGATTGCCATCAAGGCTCACAAGGCACGTACTGAGGCTCGCAAGCGACTCAGATCGCTTTTTGAGAAGCCGCCCATTGGTCGTTATCGACGTAATACATCCAAGGTCGCTGGCAAATTTCATCACCTCGCCGAGGTCTGGACGAAGAAGTGGCTCGCCACCTGAGCAAGAAAATTTAACCATACCCTGCGACCGAAACGAGGTCAGCATCTCTTTGATTTGGTCGGTGGTCATTTGGTCATGATGGCCACGTGTTTGTGGGATTGTGCAGTATGAACATCGCAGATCACATTTGTTTGTGATGAAATAGCTCACGTTTAATGGCCGCTTCTCTTTAAGCAAATGAGCTTTCGCAATTTTACTAGCTGTTACAATTGCAGACATAAGTTCGCGTGAACCCCAAAAATTCAATCATCACTGTATTTAGCAATACTAAAGCACCCAGAATCGTGCAAAACATCACTAACCCTGACTAAGTCAGACCAAATAGAACAATGTTCAACCCTTTATTTTGTGTGGGCAATTGAACTATCACTTATTGACTTGGGAGCAAAAATCGATTTTGCAGCTTTTTTCCCGCAAAAAATTTGATTCATGGGGGAATTAAAGGGCAGATTGGCGCGGATAGGAAACTGACATGAACTTGGAAGATAAAAAACTAGTTGTCATAGGCGGTGCGGGCCTCATTGGGTCCCATACAGTCGAGCAACTATTGAAAGAAAATGTGAGAGAAATTGTCATTTATGACAATTTTGTCCGCGGCACTGCGGGAAACTTGGCCGTGGCTTTAAGTGATCCTCGGGTTAGCGTATTCGACGCTGGGGGTGATATATGCCAACCGGATATTTTGCGCGCTGCGTTAACTGGGGCAGATGGGGTGTTCCATTTAGCTGCATTATGGCTACTTCAATGCCATGAATTTCCTCGTTCAGCTTTTGATGTAAATATCGCTGGCACCTTTAATGTCCTAGAAGCCTGTGTAGCGGAAAATGTAAAACGTTTGGTATATTCATCGTCCGCGTCAGTTTACGGCGATGCGCAATACGAACCGATGGATGAAGATCATCCGTTCGACAATAAAAATTTCTACGGAGCGACCAAGATTGCGTCAGAGGCAATGTTGCGCGCATTCCATTATCGTTATGGTTTGTCGGCCGTCGGGCTGAGATACATGAATGTTTACGGGCCTCGGCAAGATTACAGTGGCGCATATATTGCTGTAATAATGAAGATGCTGGATGCAATGGACCGCGGCGAGGGGCCGACTATTTTTGGTGATGGGTCAGAGGCGTTTGACTTTGTCGCAGTAGAGGATTGTGCAAAAGCAAATGTGTGCGCCATGAAAGAAGATGCCGTCGACAGATTTTACAATGTCGGCACAGGGAAACGAACCTCGCTCAAAGAGTTGGCGGAGCTGTTGATTTCAATCACCGGATGCAATCAGCCGATAAATTATTTGCCCAGATCTCAAAAAACACTCGTGACAAACCGTATCGGTTGTCCAAAGCGCGCAGAGAGTGAGATTGGGTTTAAGTCCTTTATCGAACTCCGTGAGGGACTGGAAAAGCTGATCGAGTGGCGATCAAGTCAAATCTGAGACATCAATTCGCGGATTTTAAAGCGTGATGTGTTGCCGAGGAATGTCATGCGACGCTTAAGTGTCTGAACCTTAAAGAGAATTAATTTCCTTGAGATTTAAATTTTATTACTTACGAAGTAAAAGCCGTAAGATACATCAATGTAATGCCTGTGGCTTTTACGTCTGTGATAAAGTATCTTTTGACTCGAACAACTGGTTCTTGCATCAATCAGAGTGGGCCGAGAAAAACCTATGGGTTACACGATGAAAAAATCTTCTGAAAAACGCCTTCAGCTTATGTTCCCGCCGTTTTATCGGTTGTATGGGAATGACGAAGATGACGCTTCTCACAACGTTTATCCTTTAGGGATTGGCTATCTTGCCGCGACTGTCAGGAAACATACTGATTGGAAAGTTCAGGCTGTAGTCGGTGATGCCAGATTTGAGCAATCAGTGTATTTTAACATGCCTTTGATTCGAATGGCTGGGTCCGGTTTTGATAACTATTTGGCATGTTTAAGGACCCCCGATGCCCCGATTTGGCAAGAAATGGAACAGCATATTGCTGATTTTGCTCCAGACGTCCTTGGTCTGTCAGCGACATCCCAAAATTGGAAGGCGGCGACCATGGTCGCCGCGATTGCGAAGCGATTGAATCCCGAGGTTGTCGTTATTACCGGCGGCCCCCATTCTAGTATGGCGGGTGAGAAAGTTCTTGAGTGCCCTGATATCGACATCAATGTTGTCGGTGAAGGCGAAGAAACAATGCTTGATATATTGAGCGCCTTGGAGACGGGACGCGATCTTTCTACCGTTGATGGTATTTCCTATCGAGACAGTGAAGGAAAAATTAAAAAGAACAAGCCACGCGCATTTGTGGGAGAGGTTGACGATATCCCGTTTCCAGCAGAAGCGGCGCCTTATGTTCTAAAGGATTATGATAAGTTTCCGCTAGAAGCATTCCGATCAATGTTCTCGATACGCGCATGTCCTTACAACTGTCAGTTCTGCGGATCTCGTACGATTTGGGGGCGGACATCAAGGTTTAGATCCCCGGAGAATGTGGTCGCTGAGATGAAATTCCTTGAGGGTATGGGGATCAAACACGTTCATTTTGAGGATGATCTTTTTGGTATCAAACCAAAATATATCCAGGATCTTTGCGGCCTAATCGAAAAAGAATTGCCAGATATGACCTGGAGCGGTGAATTAACGGTCACGACTATTTCGGATCAAAATTTGGCAGCAATGAAGGCTTCTGGCTGCATTGCGATTTCGTACGGGGTCGAGTCGGGCAACAACGAGATGTTGAAAATTATCCGCAAGACTCAAGATGTTGATGGTATTCGACGGTCCGCCGAGCTGCTTAGAAAACACGATATTCGTTCGTCTGCATTTTTCATGATTGGATTTCCTGAGGAGACTGAGGAGACACTGAACGATACGATCGAACTGATGAAAGATCTGGACGTCGATAATATCGTATTCAGTATTTTTACGCCTTATCCAGATACTGAAATGTTTCATATTTGCGAGAAGAAGGGACTGATACCGGACGATTACGATATCAGTCTTTATAACCATCAAAGTCTTGAAAACTGCTTTACTGACAAGATACCGCCTGCTCGATTCAGGCAGATTGCAACGGAATCGTTGGAATTGGTTGATAAGCTCAACCAAGAGAAAATGAAGGTATTTGCAGAACGAGAAAAGTTAAAAGCTTTGGACGGAATGACCAAGGATGAAGGCCAAGGTAGAGCTGCTCATGCAAAAGAACTGATAGGCGCATTTGCGCGTAGTATGAAAAAAGACGGCCTCTCAGAAACCACTAGAAAAGTCGTGAAGTATATCAAGCATAGAGATGTCCAAGAGGATACCTCAGACCCAGAAGTCGTGACAAACGTCACGGGGCCGACGTATTATCAGTAACCCCCTCAACAGCAATAAATAATCATTAGTCATATGGAAGATAGCGGAAGCGATGCCGTATCAGATGCTAAACCGATTCGGGTTTGTTTCGTAGCGCCACATTCGTACTCGTTATTCAACTCCGGAACTCATTTTGTTTTTGGGGGGATCGAAGTTCAGGCGTACCTCACAGCGATTGAATTGGCGAGACGACCTGGCTTTGAGGTTTCATTTGTAGTTTTCAATCACGGTCAGGCAAGAAGAACCGTCGATAATATTGATGTAATACCTTACATTAAATCTCTAACCTGGAGAGAGCGGTTAAAGGGGCTCTTCGCGGCCCGTAAATCTAAGGAACCAACAAAGGAAGAAAATGCCAGTAAAGTGATTTTGGCTGGAGGCGGTAAAACTGTGGACGCGTCCAGAACTCCAACGCCAGTCGTAAAGAAGGGGTCTGGAACGAAGGGAAAGGGACGGGTTGCTCGCCTGAAACAATCCCCATTCACTCGACCAATATATTTTGGGTTTATGGCAGTTCAGAACATGATTGATTTTCTTCGGGTCCTTCATTGGGCTTGGGATTTAAGAACCGCCCACAGGAAAAGTATGAAATCGTCTGTAATTCCAGAAGGGTACTATTACTACGTTCAAGATGCTGATCGTGTAAGAACATATTGTAACATTGACGCGGATTTATTCATCGGATTTGGAGCCAACGATTTGACGGCGGAGCTCGTCGCATGTGCAAGATTGCTGGAAAGGAGAATGTTGCTAATTGCAGCGAGCGACTCAGACTTTCATGACAGTTATTTTTGGGGTTCAAACATCAGAAATTACTATGGAGACCTTGGGGATCGCTGCCATTACGCGTTGGTTCGTGCGCATCATTTAATAACTCAAAATACACAACAAAAAGAACTGGCTCTGAAAGAATTCAGCAGAGAGTCGACTGTGATCGCGAATCCAATCGACTTGAGCGCAAGTAAAGAATCATGCCGATCATTTGAAGATAGAGAGCATATTTTGTGGATTGGCAAAGCAGATAAAACTAAACAACCCGAGGTGTTGGTCGCTGTTGCCCAAGCATTGCCGGAAATCAAATTCTATATGGTGTTAAACCCAAGCCATGAAGTCATTGAACAAGAGGTCAGGTCATCTGCGCCTTCGAATGTAACAATTGTCGCTGGCGTGGCGAGATCAGAGGTTCCTGAATTGATGGAACGTGCTTTCGCGCTTCTAAATACCTCGCGCTTTGAAGGATATCCAAATACGTTTTTAGAGGCATATCGTGCTAGCGCGGCCGTTGTTTCGCTAAATGTTGATCCGAATGATGTGATTAGCTCAGAAGGAACCGGTGTATTTGCATCAGGTGATTTGGGTCAGCTAGTTGATGGCTGTAAGCGCGTTGCAACTGAACCGGAATCGTGGCGCAGCATGTCTAAAGCTGGTAGGTCATATGTCCATCGAGTCCATGGTCAGGCCGTGATTGTTGATGAACTGATTTCTCAAATCAATCTGGCGCTCAACAACACTGAGGACATTGCAGATACTCTGCCCCGCTCATCCGGGGGCCGGCCTTTGGCTCCTGCGTATTACCAGGACTGATGCCTTTATGTGCGGTGTTACCGGCTATCTCAATCTAGATCAGAAGCCTAGCGATCACATCATTCTTGCCAAAATGACGGAGTCTTTGGAACACCGAGGCCCCGATGGTTTTGGGTATTTTACTGACGGGCCAATAGGATTGGGCCATTCCCGTTTAAAAATCATCGACTTTTCAGACGCCGCAGCTCAGCCGATGAAAAGCAAAAATGGACGGTGGTCTTTTTCTTACAATGGCGAAATTTATAATTTCCGCGAAATGCGTTGTGAGCTCGAAGGATACGGAATCAGGTTTCGTTCATCGGGCGATACAGAAGTAGTCCTTGAAGCTCTTGCATATTGGGGCCCAGCGGCTGTTTCTAAATTCAATGGCATGTTTGCTTTTGCTTTATGGGATAGCGCAGAAAAACGCTTGATACTTGCGCGCGACCGTTACGGTATAAAACCGATGTATTATGCAGACTTGGGTCGCCATTTTATTTTTGGATCCGAGGTAAAGGCGATACTTAAGCATCCCGCTATAAGCGCCTCGATGGATAAGGAAGCGTTATTAGAATATATGACGTTTCAGAACTTTTTTACTGACAAGACGCTATTTAAAAATGTGAAAATGCTCCCGGCTGGATGTTATTTGACGATACAAGAAGGAAAAGCTGCGCAATTTGAGCGGTATTGGGATTTCAGATTTGAAGAGCCTGAACAAAAGTTGTCCAACGAAGAATATTCAGAGGAGTTGTTTCGCTTATTTGAGCAAGCAGTTCAGCGACAGGAAGTATCAGATGTAACTGTGGGCAGTTATTTGAGCGGTGGGATTGATACTGGGGCAATAACTTCTGTTGCTTCGCGGGACCTAAAAGGAATGCCAACGTTTACCGTCGGTTTCGATATGAGTTCTGCATCCGCCTTGGAGCAAGGCTATGATGAAAGAGTCTTGGCTGAACATATGTCATACGTTTTCCAAACCGAACATTATGAAATGGTTCTAAAGGCCGGGGACATGGAGCGTATATTGCCCAAGGTCGTTGAGCACCTTGAAGAACCTAGAGTGGGCCAGTGCTATCCGAACTATTTTGCGGCCAAACTTGCTCGCGGGTTTTCAAAAGTGGTTTTCTCTGGAACAGGTGGCGACGAGTTGTTTGGGGGATATCCATGGCGTTACTATCGCCCGGATAAATCCTCAAATTTCGACTCATTTGTTGATGAATATTACATTTATTGGCAGCGGCTGATTCCAAATAGAACTATCAAAGCTGCCTTTCGGCCAATATGGAGCGACGTCTCAGACGTGTGGACCCGCGATATTTTTAGCTATGTGTTTCAAGGACATCAGGGAGAGTTGAACCATCCCGCAGACTACCTGAACAACTGTCTGTATTTTGAGTGCAAAACATTTTTGCATGGTTTGCTAGCAGTTGAAGATCGATTGAGCATGGCACACGGACTTGAAACACGAGTCCCATTTCTCGACAATGACCTCGTCGATTTTGCCACGAAGCTACCATATCAATGTAAAATTAGTTCGTCCGATGAGCAGCCAAGGTTGGACGAGAACATTCTGAAAAAGAAGTCTGCGAAATTCCATCATGCCAACAAAAATGGGAAACCGTTGCTACGCAGTACGATGCAGAATTACTTGCCGAAATCTATTTCTGATGCCCCAAAACAAGGTTTTTCTGCACCAGATTCTAGCTGGTTTCGTGGTGAGAGTATGGATTTTGTAAGGCGTCGATTGATTAATTCGGATGCGAGAATTTATGAGTATTTGGACCGGGATGTTATTCATAATCTGGTAAATGAGCATCTTGATGGTCATCAAAATCGTCGACTATTGATCTGGTCCCTAATCTATTTAGAGCAGTGGATCGAAACATTTATGGAGCACAGTTCCTAGGTGTTCCGAATTTCGGTCGCCTTCATATTGTGAGTTAAGATGTCATTGAGTGGTAGTATCTTGCTGATTGGTGGGAGTGGCGGACTTGGACAAGCATTAAACCGCCAATTGCAAAAATATGGCGAGAAAGTTGTTGCTTGGCCGCGGATTGGGCTAAATCAATCTCTACCAGAAGTGCCAGATGATATTTATGCAGTGATCTATGCTGCGCAATCAGATGATGTGCGATCTGAATGTATTACCGATGACTTACTTTGGGTGAATGCTATTCTACCCAGTAAGATTGCCATAAAATGCGCAGAGAAGGGCGTGAATAGTTTTGTATATTGCTCTACTGGCTCCGTCTACGCACCATCTTCAACGGATTTGTTTGAGACTTCGCCGCAAGTCGAGCCCCATAAGAGTACTCCTTACGTTAGTTCGAAGCGGGATGGGGAAAAATCTCTCATTAAACTAGCCAGTTCAATTCCAAACATAATAGTGATAAGACCATTTTTTCTTTTTGGGATTGGAGCAAGATTAGACCGTTTATTCTCGCAGTTATTGAAGCGAATAAAAGATCGTCAAGCAATCAACATAACACAGGGGACGGGGCTGATTTTTAATCCCTGCCCTTTGACCGACGCCGCATCATTTATTAGAAATCAACTTTCTAGTGACGCTGGCTTTCGAATTTATAACGTCGCAGGTGCAGAGGTCTCCTCTATCTTTGAGGTGTCAAACTGGTTGGGTGAAGCAATGGGGAAGGTTCCTATTTATTCTGGCGACGATGAACCTGTATCAAGAATTGTTGCCGATGTGACCAAGATGCGAGAGACAGGTTTTGACTGGCCCAGGTCACTCAAAAATCACGTGACCGATTTTGCCCATCACTATGGATAAGTTACGATGAATATTTTGGGTGTGTGTACTAGCAAAGATGCGAGTGCGTGTTTCCTCATTGATGTAAACCTTACCTCTGCGGTAGGTGAAGAACGATTCAATCGACTGAAGTTAACACGCGAATTTACCTGGCGTATAACGGCTGGAACTCTTGTGTCGCCGAGAATTACTCATGCTGATAGCCGACTAGACCGGGTGACCTGAGACCCTAAACTTCCTCCATTTTTGGTATCGTCCGTCGACAAAGGAGACGGACGATGAAGCGCAGATTTACGGAAGAACAGATCATCGGGATGCTGAAGGAGCAGGAGGCGGGGATGAAGACTGCTGATGTTTGCCGTAAGCATGGAATATCTGAAGCGACGTTTTACAAGTACAAGGCGAAGTTTGGCGGGATGGAGGTTTCCGATGCCCGGCGTCTCAAGGCTTTGGAAGATGAGAACGCGAAGCTCAAGAAGTTGCTGGCCGAGCAGATGCTGGACAACGCCATTCTGAAGGATATCGCATCAAAAAAATGGTAACGCCCGATGCCAAGCGGAGCGCTGTGGCTTACGCGTGCGATCAGCACGGTGTCAGCCAGCGTCGGGCGTGCAAGGTGCTGGCTTTCGACCGATCAAGTGTCCGTTACAAAAGCATTCGACCGGATGACAGCGATCTGCGTGAGGCCATGAAGACGGTTGCGGCGGAACGCCGACGCTTTGGCTATCGGCGCATCCATATTATGTTGCAACGTCAGGGTATCGAGATGAACCAAAAGAAGCTCCGCCGGCTGTATCGTGAAGAGCGGCTGCAAGTCCGGCGCCGTGGTGGCCGCAAGCGGGCGCTCGGCACGAGAAGGCCAATGGTTTTATCTCTTCACAATTGATTATATTTTTCTCGCAACTTCTGAATAAACCAAAACTGCGTTATTGTGTCTTCTACGAACCTCTCATATTAAGCATCACTTCATACAACTCAAAAAAAGAAAAGCGGTTAATATGTCGATGTTCGCAAGACCAAGAAAAATATTACATACTGGCAATCTCCTGAACAACGCCTACCTGCACTGCAAATATCTTCGAAAGCGAGGCATTGAAGCGGATTGCCTGAGCGCCGCACATCCTTGGATCCAAGGTCACCCGGAGTGGTCAGAGTGCCATTTCACAGATGCGGTTGAGCATCTTAATCCCAATTGGAGCGAGATTGATCGAAATGGCTTCGAGAGGCCATCCTGGTATTTCGAGGCAGCAGAGAGGGAAATCCCCAATGTCGCAGATAAGATTGCCCTGGAAATAGGCTGGTCAGCCTGTCTAGTAAGGCAAAGTTATAAGCTTGATGTATTACGCCAAGAACTCTTTGAAGATATCATCAAATTCAGCGGAGGGCTAGACTTCTATCACATTTTAAAGCGTCTGGGATTTGTTGACTTGGCTGCAAGGTTTGCAAAATATGGCAATTTGGTAAGCCATTCCTCATCGCGTACTGCCGAACTGCAACCGTTGTTCGATTCGGCTTTCCCGGAACGGGAAAACACGTTGTCGCATGAAGATATCCTGAGTTGGATATCACGCACTTTAATGCAGGAACAATTGAACAGAATGTACAGTGTTGTTCAGGGCTACTCCCTAGAGCCGATACTCTCACTTCTTGCCAGGCCGAAGCGACCATATGTGTGTTATGAAAATGGAACCATGCGTGCTTTTCCATTCGAGGAAACTGGGCAAGGGAGGCTCCTGGCGCTGTCCTACAAACAGGCCGACAAAGTCATCATAACCAATCCGGACTGTATTGATGCGGCACGAAGACTTGGATTGGATAATACGGTATTCATTCCACATCTGATCGATGACGATAAATTCCGGCCGTCTGAAACCGCCTTAAGAACCCAGCTTGAGAACGAAACCGGATGTAATTTCATCGTGGTCGCACCGGCTCGACATCACTGGAACACCTTCTCTGAAGGCCTTAAGGGGACAATGAACAAAGGGAACGATATTCTCATACGTGGCCTGGCAAGCGCATTTGCCGCCTACCCTGAAATAAAGCCATTAGTTTTCTTCTTTGAATGGGGCCAGGAAGTTGAACAATCGAAGGAACTAATCGAAGAGTGTGGGCTGACCGATAGAGTTCGTTGGGAGCCAATGCGGAGCAAGCCGGTCATCAAGGATTTAATCCAGGCTGCCGATCTTGTCGTCGACCAGTTCAATGCACATCATGGTTCCTTCGGAGCTACAGCACTAGAGGCCATGGCCTGCGAGAAACCCGTTATGCTCAACTTCGTTGCAGAGAACCATCGATGGTGCTTTCCTGAAATGCCACCGTTTCTCAACGCATCTGATCCTGAATCCGTGAAAGGACACCTTCTTGAGTTGATGCGTGATAAAGAACTTGGAAGAAAGATCGGCCGGAAATCCCTTGAATGGTATCGCGCTTACAACAGCTCGGAGCTCGTTATAGATCGCCACGTTGATATCTATAAGGAAATTTGGGATAAGAACGGCTGGACTTGGCCGTATTGATAACCACCGTGATGGGCCCGTTTCGTCGGACTTATTTGTTTTTTGGCTGCAGCCGGTAGAAGTAGTGATCTATATCTACGTTGACCCGGTAAACGTCGTCTATGATAAAAAATTCTTCTATCCCTTTCTCGAACCATTCCCGATCAAAATGAAACAAGTGGAATTCATCGACGGGTGAAATATCGCTGCGATATGGGTCGTAGGGTATCGAATCTTTTATGAAAACGGTCCAAATAATAAAGTTGCCGCCCGGTGCAAGAACTCGACGGACCTCCTCATAGACACGATCCAGAAGCAGGACATGATCCAGGGATGTGCCCACGACTACCGTCTCAAAGGTGTCGTCGGGCCAAGGCAGGAATTCAGCCACGCCATGTACGAACTCAAAGGGGTGGTCATCTGGTGCGGAAATTGGGTCAATACCAGAAACAAGACGGATTGGATAATTCTCAAGATAAAGGGGTACGGGCTGTGGACCGCAGCCGATATCAAGCACTCTACCGCGCAGAGTGGGAAAAACAAACTGCCTGAAAAGCTCCCCGGAGGGATGCCCGGCAACGCTGCAACTGTGTAGGGGGAAGCCTTCGTAGGCGTTAAGATTGACCTCCAGGAGCTTTTTCCATTCAGTAAAGGCTTCTGGGACAATCTCTTCTAGTCGTTTGAACTGTTCATCAATTGGTGTAAGGGACGGGCTAGGAAACGGCTCACCTGAAACAGTTGTTTCGGTCTTTGAGTTGGCGCTCAGAGCGGTAAGGTAAGTCTGCTTCAGCAGGTCCTTGCGCAACGCCTCGTTTTCATTCCCCAGAGAAGTAATCTCCGCCTTCAGAGAAGCAATCTCCGCTCGCAATAGTTCAATAGTGGAACTGGTTTCCCTGATCCCAACTTCGCAATTCCCAATGCGGGACGGCAAGGTACGGGTGAAGCGAACGATTCTATTAATAAGGTTTGTCATTTTACTGCAAAAAAAGGATCAATTTCTGACGTACTCCGGGTGGATCACCATGATTGAGCGAGACCCCGTCGGCAAGTCTTGAATGATCTCCAAGACCTTGCTGAAGGAAATGAAGTGTTCGTAGATATCTCCTCCAGCACGCTGTCCGGCGACAATCCAAGAATCAACTCCGACAAGCCAGAACTGAGTATCCGTCATATAATCGCAGGCCGGACTATCCAATAAAAATTTCCGCATCCATGATTTTGAACGCACATCGGATGCCACCTTGTCTGAAAAAAAAGCCCCTGCAAGATCAGTGTTCGGGTCATGTTTAGGGCGCGCGAAGGTTCCTTCATATGTAAGGCCGAGTTCCTCGCCATTGAGAGATCCGAGAGGAATGACCTGTCCAGTACTCGTTTTTAGTTCCCGTTCCCAAAGTCGATATCCCTGGAAAATCTCATAGTTCTCGGCACCGTAGACAGGCCCACTATTATGCGCAACCGTTCCATGGATGGTGACTCCGCGACCACGTAGCCATGCGATTTCTTGGGTTAGAGCGCCATTTCCGTCCCGGTTCCAGTTCTGGAAAATGTTCAGAGCATCGTTATGAAGACCGATTTCAGCTCCGGCGACCATGAGACCATCGACGAATTCTGCAAGGTAAGGATTACGTACAAATGTCTCATTCACCACTCGGCCGTAATAGGGGTTAGTGTGTAAAAGGTAAAAGCTGCCGCAAGTGCCGTATCGGGCGAGAAGCCTCGCGCAGCGCAAGGCGGCGTATGGGTCAAAATCAACGTCGTGACGCAGGGCGATCCGTCTCACTTGCTCATTCGTTTCATCAAACAAACGGTACAAGGGAGTGATCGAAAGCTCATTGATGGACTGAATCTGGGAGAGGACGTTATCGTAATAAGTTAAACTATTTGAGAATGGACCAAAAATTTCATTCGCCGTATCGATGTGCGTGGTGGGGTCCCAGAGATCGGCGGAAGGAAGTTCCTCGAAGCGAAAAGAAGGCGCTCCCCGTTTTTTAATGAATGATGGAAACTTCATGCTTGGACACACTCCAATAAATGGGGAGAGTACCCAAGCTTTCGCATCATGGGCCCGGCAATGGTGTTGAACCTATCGTGGTGCCAAGCATCCCAATCTCTCCAAAGCGAGAACGTCCCTGGCGAAGAGCCACGATCCGAGAGGGAATTGATTTTCTGATTCAACATTTTATTCACACTGTAGTTGTCCAAATTGTTCAGGCCCAAAAATTCGGCGGCTTGAGTGAATGTCTCTGAATCAGCCCCATCAACATCGACGGTTATCCAGGACCCGTGGGGTAGCATATTCAACTCATCAAGGAAAACCCCGTTAATTGTCGCCCAATAATATGAACACATCTCAAAGCGCGTTAAGTTGAGCCAAGTATCATGAAGAGGGCTGCCAGCCAAAGGCCGTGGACGCGCATAGTCCGAATCGTCCAGATCAATGGGAAGGCCCCCTATATATCGCCGTGCTTCCGCAGATAAGCGAACGGGATCGACGGCTTCGCGGTAAATATTTGCAAACTTTTGCTCATGCCAATTGATTAAGGAGCGAACCACGTCGCGCCCATCCCTCTTAACGAAAACGAATCGACAGTCCAAGAGTTCATGTAGGGTTCGTACAAAGGGAGCAAAAGTGATATTTTTTTCGCCGTAAATCATGCCTTCTTTTTCATTTTTCCGCACGCGAGCCACGATGGTGCTTTCAACAAGCTCACTTGGGTCGGTCAGTCTTCCTTCCATCATTTTCCGGCTTTCGCGGGCAAGATTCGGAAAAGGTTCGTTATTGCATATTCCGTTTTTCGCAGTATCAAGAATGCTACAAACAGCGGTGGTTCCGGAACGTCCGCAGCCTATCACAAAGTAAGGTTTGCTCATGGCTTTATTCTCTCGGAATCGGCGCTTTTGGTAGACCAGTCAATCTTCGCCTGCAGGTCCACTAGGCCAGCAAAGTTTTTACTGCTTCCCTGGGCCAAGATAGTTATAACCCCACGCCGCAGGTGTAGAACGTGAAAATCCCCATCATCCTCCATGCGGCTTAGGGCACCGCCTATAAGATAGGGGCCATCTGCAATTGTGCATTGGAACCGAAAGCGTACCTCTAGGGTTTCACCAGATTGACAAGCAATCTCAAGGTCTTCGCTTGCTGTATTCTTCTTGTAAATTGCGGTTCCAGACGGTTGCTGGATGCTGTACCCCACACTAAGTGCATTGATGGTTTCACGACAATGGACCGAAACCTGCACTGTGTACCATTCTCGGAATTGGAGGTCCGAAGTGCTTACTCCGGATTCATCAAGGACCTGAATCTTTTCGATAATGGCTGGAGAACCTGGGCGTTCGCCAGACGTCACTTTTTGTTCCGCCGGAAGTGCCGCTGTATGTTTTTCACGGTCTCTTGCAAGAAGCACCTCATATGCATCTGCGACTTCCCTAGGCGTTCCTTCCACGATCAACTTCCCGTCTCCCAAAAGCATTGCCTTGTCACAAAGTTCTGTCACGGCCAACAAGCTGTGGGAAACGAAGAAAACGGTAGACCCCTCACTGGCCATTTTCCGAATGTGACGGAAACACTTCTCCTGAAACAGCATATCTCCGACCGCCAATGCTTCATCAATGATGAAGATGTCGGGAGAAACAGCAACGGCTGTGCTAAAGGTCAACCTGGCCTGCATGCCTGTCGAATACGTCTTGAAGGGCCGGTCGATGAATTCACGAAGCTCGCTGAAGTCAATAATCCAGTCTAGTTTCTCGTCGAGTTCTTTTCTGGTCATGCCGACGCAGAGGCCGCCCAGGTATATGTTTTCACGGCCTGAGTATTCTGGGTGAAAGCCACTTCCCAATTCTAGGATGGCGCTGACTCGACCGTTAACAAGAACGTCTCCTGCAGTTTTCGACAGGGTTCCGGACAGGATTTTAAGTAATGTGCTTTTCCCGGCCCCGTTGCGTCCGATCAAACCTACAACCTCTCCCGGCATAATTTCGAAGGATAGATCCTGCAAGGCCCAAAAACTCTCATGACGCTTGGTATGTGTGAGCAATTCAAGAAACATGTCAGCCGGTCGGTTGTACAGCTTGAACTCCAAGGACAAGCCAGCAACCTGAATTGCAGGTTTAAACGTATTCATAGCACGTTCCCAAGCTGCGGCTTAATGCGTCGGAAAAGTCGATAGCCAGCAATGAAGAGGAAAAGACTACCGGCTGCAAAAACGACCCAAGCCCAGGGATGTTCAAATCGCCCATAATACAGGGCATCCTGATAGCACCATACCATGTAGCTAAACGGGTTCATGTAGAGGACTATTCTTGCCTGCTCCGGCACCCAATTCGGTAAGTAAATGATCGGTGCGAGATAAACACCCCAGGTCGTGAAAACTTGCGCGAAATCCTTGATGTCTCGAAAAATGGCGCCGGCAGCAGCAAAGGCGAATGCTACGCCTAGCATGGCAAATAACTGGATAACGAAAAGAACGGGCAATAAAAGATACGTTGAATGAGGGACGCCACTTGTCACAAAAACGTACGCAACAAGCGCCGCAAGTGAGACGAACTGGGTAATAAAACCGGCGAGAACTATTTTAGCTGGCAGAATTTCTATTGGAAAGACAACTTGCTTTACCAAATTCGCATGTGCCGTAAGAGCGGTGCATGCGCGCGCCATGATTTGCTGAAACCCCAACCAAGGCAAAAGACCGGAGAGAATATAAGCCGTGTAATCGAGGGGCATCTCAAGCGTGCCGCCAACCCGTGCCTTAAATACGAAATTGAATACGAAAACAAAAAGCGCGATAACGAAAAGTGGGTGTGCTATTGCCCAGAACGCTCCAAATAATTGTCCTACATACTGTTCACGTATTTCATTCCTGGTCATTTCCAGAGTCAGTTCACGGTGGCGAGTTATAAGGCCAACCAGTTCTTTAAAGGCTTGGGCATTACGAACGGGATGGAAAACATTAAAGAGCAGATGCGGTAAACGAATAGGCATTAAGACTTTCCAATTGCACAACAATTATGGCCTTTGGGCTGAGAATAGGTGATTCTCCACCCTGCAGCACGATCTATTGATCGCTGACGGTAGACTTTATCATTTCTCCGAAGGGGGGCACCGGCCCACAAAGATGTTTACTCATCATTCCTATATCAGCGGCAAGGTACGAACCAGACCCACTACCAGATAAATGTCCTTGCTAGCACTCACGAAATATTTGTCCGCCCCGATTTCTTCATCTGATGATCATAGCCTTTCATGGTCGCTGCCATTCGACCTTCAGCAATTCTCAAGATACGGTTTCGGGGACTTGTCGGCACGTCTATCCACCAACCCGGATGGGTAAGAACATGAAGGCGCTGAGCTGCCCGTTTCTCAATAACACTGAAAAGATTGTCAAAACGCCAGTATCCGTTCGAATCTGATACATACTTGTATTTCTCACTGATCGCCTCGCTATAAGCGTTCGTCATTCCGGCTACATGTTCATCTACACAGGAAAGCACATTTCCTGTTTCTGGATCGTGAAAGGAAAACGCATTTATCTCTGTTTTGAGTAAGCGTTGAAGAATATCACGCTCGAAGGATAGGTTGGCTTCCAACTCTACGTGTTCCTGATCGATCCCATAAAAATTAGCCGCAAAATGCAGACCTATCCAATGACCCATATCCAGGATCTGTCGCACCTTACAGAAAATGTCGTCTTCCAAAAGGTTATAGTAAGGGCTGTGCAGCCAAAGAAAATAGGTAGACCGGACACCCGCCTCAAGTTCGATTTCGGCTAACCTCAACGCTCGATGGACGGATAAGTCAACATCATGGCGCCAGAGTACATGCGGCTCTTCAGATGTCGTGCCGAAGGGTTGAAAGGCATAGTATTCCTTTGCTGTTGCCAAAAGGCGACGATAGGAACTTTCTGTAAATTCGCTGAAGTCGTTGTCTTGTTCCATATTGTTACTCAGGGGTCCTGATCGTTTTCTGACAAGTTTGCGACCGCCAAGATGTCCGGCGACAGAGATAAAATTGGTTATCGGTTCTTGGTTTCTTCCACAATATGGCGCACTTTTTCAGAGAAAAGAATAGTCTTGAGTCCGCTGCGGTCTAACAAAAAGGTGCTGTCAAAGAACAAGCCCACGCTCGAGGTCAGCCCGGGTTGCCGAACGAAACTTGAAAATGAAATTTGAAGGTAGAAAATTGCCAAACGGTGCTTGAAGGAGAGACAAGAAGTCTGGCAGAAATGCTTGAAAACATCATGGAAAGAGAGGTTAAATCTTTTAATTTGTATGAGCCGAGTTTAGACAACAGGTACCCCTGCGTGCCTAGCTTCATTAATGAGTCTGACCGAGAAATTTTTTCTGAGGATTCATATTTATTTGAACCGCGCAGATCCTTTTTGAAAGGCCCGTTTGAGTTTATAAAGTCAAGGAAGGGAAAGACAGTGCAGTTACTAATGCATCCTACGCACGACGAGGGCCTAGACCACGATCAAATCATGTGTCGACAGCTATGTCGCTCCGCATCACGCATTGACAGAGCATTGATAATCGCTAGCCGCTTCCGAGGATTTTATCCATTCGGGATAGAGGGCGTAATAGTTGGTTCCTTGCCTTTCGATGAAGCTGATAGTGGGCCAATGTAATGCGAGTTTGGTTACTCGGTAGTGTTGAAGCGACGAGAATATTATTAGACTTTCTTGGTGACGAATTGTCGCTGGTTGGACTAATTGGGCTTTCTCAAGAATCTGCATCAAGCGCTTCAGGGTTCGTGTCGATGGCGGATATTGCGATGCGACAAGGCTTGTTGTTTGAAGAAGCACAGCGCTACGATTTGATGTCTAGTTCGGATCAAACAGCTATCCTTAAACATGAAATAGATGTTCTTGTGGTTTTTGGCTGGCAGCGTCTGGTGCCGGAATGGCTGTTGTCGCACTGCAAGATTGGGGCGATTGGTGCTCATGGAAGCGCATATGGAATTTCAGGTGGGAGGGGCAGATCACCTCAAAACTGGGCACTAATTTTGGGTGAAAAGCAATTCTCGTTATCGCTATTCTGGTTGCGCAAAGATGCAGATTCAGGACCTTTGATTTCCACGGTCGAATTTGATTACTCGACAGAGGATGATATCAATTCTTCTTACATTCAGGTTTGTGGGCACATTTCAAAAATGCTCGTGGCGTGGCATCGCGATGATCACATTGGGCAATGCGAATACGCTCCACAATCAAATGAAGTTTACTACCTACCTAAAAGAGTGCCATCTGATGGTGCAATCGATTGGACAAGGCCGATCGATAATGTGTGCCAATTTGTGCGTGCACTGACCCGGCCATACCCCGGTGCTTTTTGCCACTTTGATAATGGTCGAGAGACTTTGGTCATATGGGCCGCGCGCCCGGTAAAACTTGATGTCACTAATGCAACGGAACCAGGAACTATATTATCAATAGTTGAGGACCGAATTCTTATTATTCGCGGTTCTGATGGGATAGTTGTGACACAAGATTTTGAAATCGTTTCAAATCAACAAGAAGGGCCTAGACCTTGTATTGGTATGGTTTTGCAGAGCGTTGATTTCGCCTCACAGCTTAGGGAAATTGTAAATAGGCATCAGGCAGAGTATCCGGATCAAAAGATCGCTCCAGCTCTACTTCGTGCTGCTGGTTGTTAATGATGAATTATCCATTGATCAAAACGTTGCGAAATTTGATCGCGTTTTGGGAATTGACTACATTGATGGCCGGTAGGGATATGCGCGCACTTAATCGTGGTTCATTAATAGGTATTGGTTGGTTAGTTCTCCGGCCAATGCTACAAGTTAGTATTTACGTCGTCATTATTGGGTATGTGTTCTCGCTCCGGCTTCCAAATGACGTTGGTAACTTCGGATATGTTCTGCATGTTCTGTCTGGCATAGTAGTTTGGCAATTTATGCAAAAACTATTCGAGTATGCACCTTCACTAATTCGTGATAAGACAGAGTTTTTTCGCCAGGTTGTTTCCCCAATGGAGACTCTTCCAGTAACGTCTGCGATGATTGGAATACCGGCACTTGGTATTGGCATTGTCGTTTTCATTGTTATTGCGGCTCTGGATCAAGTTTTGAATGTTTCAATTCTGGCATTACCAATTGAATTGTTTTTTTTGTGCTTTTCGTAATTGGTGGTTCCTGAATACTCATGATTGCTGGAGTGTTTTTCCGGTATTTGAAAGATATCGTTGGCGTTATAATGAGCGTTTTGTTTTATGTTTCCCCCGTCCTTTTGGCCGAGAGTATGGTAAAACCGGAAGTGTGGTCTTGACCTGATCCCCGAAATCTGGACCGTTTCGAATGAGAATTTTCTCGTTTAGCCTTGGCTGGCAGACGAGGAGAAGAAGATGAAGAAGTCGAGATTTTCGGAGCAGCAGATTGCATACATTCT
>Ga0181561_10000004_pt1 | contig 180330 bp, 175 predicted proteins | sample 011ome_19_FD_133760 | JGI IMG/M metagenome (GOLD analysis project Ga0181561, IMG submission 133760) | Coastal salt marsh microbial communities from the Groves Creek Marsh, Skidaway Island, Georgia - 011510BT metaG (megahit assembly) | ecosystem: Environmental > Aquatic > Marine > Intertidal... | reverse complement strand
TTACTGTGAATAATGCACTCAAACCAATATAAATATCAGTCTGATTTCATTTTCATGTATATGCACGAACAGCTCCATAAATTGCCTAAACAAACAACTATCCGCCGCCCGCGCATCTCTTCCTATATCAACAATGTCAATCAGCGTCACAAGGTACCCGAAGGTGTTTGTGAAATGAGCCCGAAGACACGAAACCGGCCGAAAGGTGCCGACCGGACTGGCGCGTTCTAAAGCGCTGTTCCGGGCTTGTCAAACCCCTTTCGTACGAGGGCGAGAAGTATACCTTCCCAAGCCGTAGAGATCAATTCGCAAAACTGTGGAAAACCCGCTTGCGCTTGGCCTAGGCCAGTGGCAGGTGGTATATGATGATGCTTAAGCTTTGGCAAGCGTCTAATGTCAAAAATATTGCAAATGCGAAGAAAAATTCAAAGGATCAAGGTTTCATGCACGCATCAATCAATATCCGGCAGTTTCTGGTTGGTTTTCTATTGATCGCTAGTACGGGAGTGATGGCTGGATGTGCGCAAACGACAAGCATTTCCGGCAACCAGGCATCAAATAGTCCAGAATCTGCATCGGCCAATGCCACAGCTCCGCAGCCCAGCATTTTTCCCGATTTACCCATTCCACAAGGCGCCAAAATGAATGTGGATCGCACATTGGTTGTGGGAACCGAGGATTGGTTTGGTCAATTGGTATTGGAGGCCTCTGGCAATGCCTTTCAAATGTTTGATTTTTATCGGAGCGGGCTACCAAAATTTGGATGGTCGGAGATTACATCCGTCCGCGCACCCGTCAGCGTCTTGACATATGAACGCGAACAACGGGTCTTGCAGATGCAAATCAAAGGCGGATCATTGAGCGGGTCGATGATTACGATCACGGTATCACCGCGCGGCACACCACAGCCACCAAGCAGCTAAATCTAAAATAAATCGAGGAAACGAGTATGCACGACGTAGTCATCATCGACGGTGTCAGAAGCCCCATTGGCAAGTTCGGCGGCGGATTATCGAAGGTTCGACCAGATGATCTATTGGCTGAAGTCCTAAAAGCACTGGCATACCGGACAGGGGTCGATCCGGTGACGATTGATGAGGTTTATGCGGGCTGCGGCAACCAAGCCGGCGAAGACAATCGCGATGTCGCCCGTATGGCAAGTTTGCTGGCAGGTTTCCCAACATCAGTGCCCGGTGTGACATTGAACAGAAACTGCGCATCAGCTTTGGACGCAGTAAATGCAGCTGCACGCACAATTGCAACCGGGGAGGGAAACATTTGTATCGGATCCGGCGTTGAATGCATGAGCCGCGCACCATTTGTCATGGGCAAACCAGAACGCGTCCCCACCAACCAGGCACCCAAGTTATGGGATACCACTGTCGGATGGCGTTTTAACAATCCCAAAATGGATGCGATGTATCCGATCATTTCATTGGGAGAGACGGCCGAGAACATTGCCCAGGAAATGCAAATTACGCGACGCGAACAGGATGAGTTTGCGCTCGAAAGTCAAAATCGCGCCGTGGCTGCATTTAATTCAGGAAAGTTCAAAGGCGAGATCACTCCGATCAGCGTCCCATCACGCAAGGGCGATCCCATCATTGTCGATACAGATGAGCATGTCCGCGCCCGCAACGATAATGGCGTATTCTCGGTGGATACGGACCTAGAAGGTTTGGGTAAACTCCGCCCCGCCTTCACAAAAGACGGCACCGTCACGGCGGGCAATTCATCCGGGATCAACGATGGTGCGGCCGCTTTGTTGATGAGCGATTCTGAAACAGCGGCATCGCTCGGCATGAAACCAAAGCTGAAATGGCTGGGTTCGGCGTCCGCCGGTGTCGATCCGGGTGTGATGGGATATGGCCCTGTGCCTGCGACCGAGAAACTTTTGAAGCGTCTTGATCTCAGCCTGGATGATATTGGCTTGATAGAATTGAATGAGGCGTTTGCCGCACAGACCATCGGTTGCATGCGGAAATTGGGGATCGATCATGAGAAGCTTAATGTGAACGGCGGAGCAATTGCCTTGGGGCATCCCACGGGTGCATCTGGTGCCAGAATCACGGTGACATTAATGCACGAAATGGAACGTCGCGCCAAAGCTGGCCATCCGGTTAAATACGGCCTAGCAACGTTATGTGTCGGCGTCGGCATGGGAGTGGCGACTGTGTTTGAGTGGATTGGGGATTAAAGAGATCGACGATCCAAACGTGGGCGCAGATAAGTTCGCACGCACCACACCACACATTTCATTAGCATCCGATCCCCCGATAACACGGCACCAGAACTTGGCGAACATACATATGATCTGCTTGCGGATTTGGGGTATGCGGAAACAGATATCGACGCCATGGTCGGCGCCGATATCGTTGGTGTTTATCAGTCTTAGCGAGATTGCAGTTTAGGCTGCCGCCGCTTGTTCCCCATTTATCAGCAATCCATCGCTGCCTGCTGAAACTAGGATTTCATCACCGTCGTCAATCCGACCTTCAAGGATCGCCTGCGCGAGCGGGTTCTCCAAAGCACGTTGAATGGTGCGTTTCAGCGGACGCGCACCATAAACCGGATCATACCCTTGATCGGCCAACCACTGACGCGCGGCCTCGTCCAATTGGATTGTGATTGTACGTTCCTGAAGACGATCTTTCAAACGCTCCAACTGGATATCGACGATCCCATTCATGTGTTCCCGAGATAAACGACGGAACAAAATGGTTTCGTCCAAACGGTTCAGGAACTCAGGGCGGAACGAACCACGCACGACCTCCATCACCATCGGACGGATTTCTTCAAGATCATGCCCCGCTTCTTGGTTTGCGATCAATTCGCTGCCCAAGTTCGATGTCATGATGATCAACGTGTTGCGGAAATCGACCGTCCGTCCGTGTCCATCGGTCAGCCGCCCATCATCAAGCACCTGTAGCAACACATTAAACACATCGGGGTGCGCTTTTTCGACCTCATCAAATAGGATCACTTGATATGGGCGACGACGGACGGCTTCGGTCAGCGATCCACCTTCATCATATCCAACGTAGCCCGGAGGTGCGCCAATCAACCGCGCAACCGCGTGCTTCTCCATGAACTCAGACATATCAATCCGAACCATGGCCTGTTCATCATCAAACAAGAACGATGCCAGTGTTTTGGTTAGCTCCGTTTTACCCACGCCAGTTGGGCCCAAGAACAGGAATGAACCAATAGGTCGGTTCGGATCCTGCAATCCAGCACGTGCACGACGAACGGCGTTGGAGACTGCGATCAAAGCATCGTCTTGGCCCACGACACGCCCACGTAATGCATCCTCCATACGCAGGAGTTTTTCACGCTCACCCTCAAGCATCTTGTCGACAGGAATACCGGTCCAACGGGAGATAACTTGAGCCACGTGCTCTGCCGTGACCGACTCGTCAACCATGCCACCATCATCGGCGGCATCTGCCTTGGCGAGCTTTTCTTCCAGTTGCGGGATGAGGCCATACGTCAACTCGCCAGCCTCTTCCAACTTACCATCACGGATCGCCCGTTCAGCGGTCATACGAGCATTATCCAACTCTTCTTTGAGTTTGGTGGTATCGGCCAATGAGGCTTTTTCTGACTCCCACTGAGATGTGAGTTCTTCAGACTCCGCTTCCAACTCTTCTAACTCGATCTCTAACTTCCCAAGCCGCTCTTGCGAACTTTTGTCAGATTCTTTCTTCAATGCTTCTCGTTCGATCTTCAGCTGGATGATACGACGATCTAACTCGTCAATTTCTTCAGGCTTGCTATCGATCTGCATCCGAAGACGACTAGCCGCTTCATCCATCAAGTCGATAGCTTTGTCAGGCAAAAAACGATCCGTGATATAACGTGCACTGAGGGTCGCCGCGGCCACCAGCGACGAATCCGTGATCCGCACGCCATGGTGCAGTTCGTATTTCTCCTTGATCCCGCGCAAAATAGAAATCGCATCCTCAACCGTCGGTTCGGATACAAAAACCGCTTGGAATCTACGTGCAAGGGCAGCGTCTTTTTCAACGTGCTTGCGATATTCATCCAACGTCGTGGCACCCACACAGTGCAACTCGCCTCGCGCCAACGCAGGTTTCAGCAAGTTCGAAGCATCCATTGATCCTTCGCTTGCACCCGCACCAACCAACGTGTGCATTTCATCAATAAACAGGATGATCTGACCGGCGGCATTTTGGACTTCGTTCAAAACGGCTTTCAGGCGTTCTTCGAATTCACCACGAAACTTGGCACCCGCAATCAAAGCGCCGAGGTCCAGCACCATCAGCGTTTTCTGCTTAAGGTTTTCTGGCACGTCACCGTCAACAATACGTTGCGCCAAGCCTTCGACGATGGCGGTTTTACCCACACCGGGCTCGCCAATCAGGACGGGGTTATTCTTGGTCCGGCGCGACAACACCTGAATGGTGCGGCGGATTTCCTCGTCTCGACCGATTACCGGATCAAGTTTCCCCTCCATCGCTGAGGCCGTCAGATCGGTCGCATACTTATTTAAGGCGTCATAGTTATCTTCTGCGTTGGCGGAGTGCGCAGGGCGCCCCTTTCGGAAGTCATTGATAGCGGTGTTAAGTTTTTGCGGCGTGACGTCTGCACCCGCCAAAATCTCTGCGGCTGGCGTGCCCTTTGATAGGGCAATGGCCAACAACAGGCGTTCCGCCGTGACGAAACTGTCACCAGCTTTGTCTGCCAGTTGCTCAGCCTGATCAAAAAGCTTTGCAGTTTCGGGTGCCAAATACAGTTGGCTGGCACCATCACCTTCAACTTTTGGAATCTTGTAAAAAGCTTGATTGGCGGCCTCAATCGCTCGGCCACGATCTCCACCAGCGGCATCAATTAGATTAGCCGCTAAGCCCTCTGGGTCCTCTAGTAATGTTTTAAGAACATGCAACGACGTTAGTTGCTGATGATTATTTCTAAGCGCCAATGTTTGTGCGGACTGAACAAAGCCCCGCGCACGCTCCGTATAGTTTTCAAAGTCCATGCCTAAATCCTTTCTTTGCGCCGAGTGATTATGCCCTCAAATGAGCAGCAATATCCCCTCGCGAACTGTGGTCATGTTAATATAAATATGGCCTGTCTGTGTAACGCTGCAAGCAGTTGACCCGCAATAATTTACCTTCGTTGACAGCATAGAATACGCGCGTCAGTGTCTGTCATCATGACAAATATCATAAGCACAATTTATCGATATCCTGTTAAGGGCCTCTCACCAGAAAAGCGTGCAGAGGTCGTTTTGAGCACAGGTCAGGCAATCCCGAATGATCGACGTTTTGCCTTGGCGCTCGGGACCACTCAAGTCGATGGAACTGTCTCCAAATGGATGGCGAAGTCTAATTACTTAATGTTGATGCGCGACGAGCGTATGGCACAGCTTCAGACAGAATTCGAAGACGAAACGCAGACGCTGACAATTTCACGGGGTGGCCGACAAGTAGCGCGCGGAAATTTGACACAAAAGATTGGTCGGACTGTCATTGAAGATTTCTTTCAGGCATTTATGAAAGAGGAATCCCGCGGCCGCCCCAAATTAGTCGAAGCAGCGGAAGGTCACGTGCTATCGGATCATGACAGCCCGGTCATATCGATCATTAATTTGGCATCACTTCAGGATATGGCCCGCGTGGTGGGGACTGCGCCAGATGAACGGCGGTTCCGTGGCAATTTCATAATCGACGGAATGGAACCTTGGGCAGAATTTGACCTAGTTGGGTGGCGCGTTAAGGCTGGCGAAGCCATCCTTGAAATCACTGAGCGGATTGATCGCTGCGGCGCAACGAATGTAGATCCCGATACGGCAGAACGTGACCTGAATATTCCAAAGGCATTGATGCGGGGTTATGGCCACATCGATTGTGGCGTATTCGCCCGTGTAATAGAGGGCGGCATCGTGCGCGAAGGAGATACCCTAGAGCGAATTTAAGGAAATTCAGTCGCCAGCCTGTGGCTGTTCAACAGGCTCTGTTGCTGGTTCGGTTTTCCGAGACCTGCGAGCCCCTGGCTTCTTCGGCTTTGGCTCTTCTGAAGCAACGTCATTTGCAACCGCGTCCGCAGTTGCTGACTCTGTCACTTCGTCGGGCTTGGACTCAGATGTTGTGATCTCTACGACCTTTACGTCCTCGGCCGACTTTTTATCGTCACCATCAGATTGCTTCTGGTCGTGGGATTCTTGACTATCACCAGACTCTGCATTCCTCTGATTATCGTCGCGATTGTTGTGCCCTTGTCGATTGCGGTTGTTGTCGCGGTTCTGATTATTTTCGCGATCTTTGTTCTCGGCTTCCGAGTTCATTACCCGATAGTAATGTTCGGCGTGCTGCAAGTAGCCTTCTGCTAACACGCGATCGCCAGAAGAATAAGCATCACGCGCAAGAGATTGATACTTCTCCAGAACTTGTTGCGCAGTCCCGCGCACTTTAACTTCAGGGCCGTTGCTTTCAAAGGAATTGCCCCGTTGGTTCGGGTAGCGACGGTTATTGTTGTTTCCCCGCGACCGCTGTCGTCTATTATTTTGTCCGTGTTTCATAACTCTCAACGCGCTGATTTTTATTGCGGATGTATCCACGACTCGCTGGTAACGGAAAGCGGCATGCACCTACCTCCGACAAGTCTAGCGATTAACGCAGATTTGGGATTTTGTACGCCTTTAAGGCGTCCCCCCCGACCCCGAAGAGCCAATATCAATGTAACGTTACCGCTTGGGCTCTGTATTTCCAACTCTTTTTTTGGCGAACATCAGCACCCGTACAATTCCGCTAATATCTTTGCGCGAATTCAACCAATCAAACCCGTTTTTTTCAGCAATTCTAACGACATCTTCGGCTTGACCTAACCCAATTTCGACAGCCACATGGCCGTTCACGGATAAGACGCGATCCAACTTTGGGAAAATAGCGCGGTACATGTCCAAGCCATCTTCTCCGCCATCAAGAGCACCAAGTGGCTCATACGCTCGGACATCTTTTTCTAAATCATTTATATCTCGCGTTGGAATGTAAGGGGGATTCGAGACAATGAGATCGAAATGCTCCTCGATTTTATCAGTCCACGACCCCTGAATAAATTGGCAACGATCAGAAAGCTTATTCTGTTCAGCATTTTTGATTGCAACAGAAATAGCTTCGGACGAGATATCCACACCAACCCCAGAAGCATTTCGATATTCGCCCAGGAGCGCCAAAAGCAGACAGCCACTTCCCGTGCCAAGATCCAGTATTCGGCGCGGGCGCATTTCGTCATAAACATCCAACACCATTTCAATCAAGGTTTCAGAATCAGGGCGCGGTATGAGCGTTGCCGGGCTAACCTTTAGCGGCAAGCTCCAAAATTCTCGCTCCCCCACGATGTATGCTGACGGTTCACCTGCGACCCGGCGCGTGACGAGGGATCCAATGCGTTCGGCATCAGTTTCATTGATCTCATCATTTATATAGTTAAAGACCTGAGTGGACGTTTTCTTCAACGCGGCCCCGACGATCAGGCGAGCTTCCCGCCTTGGGTCATCCAAATCTGCGGCTTGAAGTCGCGACGTTGCCTCGGCGATTGCTTCGGCAATCGTAGTCATTCCATCGCAGCCAGTTGCCGGGCATTGTCCTCTGTCAGCAGGGCATCAATCACGTCCGACATATCGCCCTCTAAAAAATTGTCGAGGTTGTGTAACGTCAAACCGATACGATGATCGGTAATCCGTCGTTCTGGAAAGTTGTACGTGCGGATACGCTCGGACCGGTCACCTGAACCGACCTGGTCTTTACGTTGTTGTGCACGCTCATCGTCTTGACGTTCACGTTCGGCATCGTAGATCCTCGCCAGCAGAATTTTCATCGCCTTAGCTCGGTTCTTATGTTGCGATTTTTCATCTTGCTGCGTCACCACAACGCCAGTTGGGATGTGCGTGATGCGCACGGCGCTGTCGGTTGTGTTAACGTGCTGTCCTCCAGCCCCTTGTGCCCGGTACGTATCGATCCGTAGGTCTTTACTCTCAATATTAACGTCAACTTCCTGTGCCTCTGGCATAACTGCAACCGTCGCAGCAGACGTATGTATGCGTCCACCAGACTCAGTTGCAGGGACCCGCTGGACCCGATGTACTCCGCTTTCGAACTTCAAATGGCGAAACACTTCCTTCCCAGATATCTCGGCAACGGCCTCTTTGACGCCGCCAATTCCAGTATCTTGAAACTCCATGATTTCGAACTTCCAGCCCATTCGATCTGCATAGCGCTGATACATGCGAAATAAATCAGCCGCAAACAAACCCGCCTCGTCACCGCCTGTACCTGCGCGTACTTCAAGAATGGCATTGCGGCCATCTGCTTCGTCTTTTGGCAGCATCTGAAGTTTCACTTCAGACTCAAGGGCAGGAATTCGCTGCTTCAAGTCCTCAAGTTCTTGTTCCGCAAGTGCCTTCATCTCCGCATCCGTTTCTGGATCGGCCATCATCGCCAAAATGCCATCCAATTCGGATAACGCACCTTGATACTCTTCGATAGATTTGACGATAGGTGTTAGGTCAGAATACTCCTTCGAAAACTCTGCGTACGCATCGCCGCCAAGCGATCCTTCTGACATCAAGTGGGTCAATTCTTCAAAACGGGCTGTCACCCTCGCCAAATGCTCATCCATGCTCACGACTTGTTGTCTCCGTCGTTGTTGAGATCGAAAAGTCTCTCGATCATCTTTTCCATTCCTTCAATATTCCCACCATCCGCCGCAATTTTGCGTAACCGCTCACTCGGCGCATGTAACATCTTTTGCATCAGCAAATGCGTTGCCTTTTCGGCATCTGAGCCCGCTTCAGCCAGCGCCTCGTCACGGAGGATCGCCACATGCTCCCTAAGCGACACAAGTGCTGGCACCGCAGAGCGTTCACGTTTTCCTTTGAGAAAGGCCGCGACTTCTTCGTCCACAATCGATTCAGCATTTGCAGCTTCGGACTCGCGACTTTGCAAGCCTTCCATAGCCAGACGCTCCAAATCGCCCAAATCGTATAGAAATGCATCGTCCAGACGATCCACTGCTGGTTCGACATCACCAGGCAGCGCGGCATCAACAATAAATTGGGGTCGATATCGTCGTGCCTTCAACGCAGCACGCACCATATCAGCGCTAAGATGCTTTTCTCGGCCACCTACCGCCGAAATAACAACATCAGCGCGCGCCAGTGCATCAGACAATTTCTCGCTCATAACATGTGGGACATCCATCCGACGGGCGAGATCTTGCGCTGATCGCGGGCCCACATCGGCGACAGACATGTTCACGACGCCCGCACGCATCATTTCCCGTGCTATCACTTCTCCCATATCACCGTTCCCAAGCGTGAGTGCATCTACCCGGCCTAAGTCTCCATGCACATCCCGCGTGATACCAATGGCGACGGAGGCAATTGATACAGGCCTTTCACCAATTGCTGTTTCTGACCGGACCCGCTTTGCCACGGAATACGACGCCTGGAAAAGACTATCCAAATGCCCACAAATCATTTCGTGATCGCGGGCCATGCGATGACATGCTTTCAGTTGCCCAAGAACCTGTGGCTCTCCGACGACAACACTGTCCAACGATGACGCGACACGGAACAAATGCTTAATCGCTGATTGATCAGCGTGCACATAAAGTGCGTTATCCAAATCGGCCATATCTAAGTCTGCATGTTGCGCAAGTGATGCCTGAATGGACCGCACTGCAGCATCGATATCATGCGCAAACGTCGCCACATCGACCCGGTCGCATGTCGACATCACAGTCGCTTGGTCCAAGCCATTTGCCTTAAGCATATCCAAAAACGTGGGCACATCGGAGTCTTCAACAAATAATCGATCACGAAGGCTTAGATTACCTGTCGTGTGATTGGTCCCAACGATCAAGGGACGAGGAGATGTCTCTGAATTTGCCGTCACAGCAGCTAACGATACTGGGCGAGGTGCTCCCCGAGATTTTGCAACGGCACCTCGGCCTGCTCCCCGCTCGACATGTCACGCACAGTCGCCGCGTTACGCGCCAGCTCATCATCCCCAATGATCACTGCGGCAACGGCTTCGACTTTGTTTGCGCGTTTCATGCGTTTGCCCATATTTCCAGAATATCCCAGATCAACATTATAGCCTGCATTTCTGAGATCTTGCGAAACAATCATCGCTTTGCGTGCCGCATCGTCACCCAACGGGATCACCGCGATTGGACGGACAGCAGCGGCAACATCGCCGACCATCATCGCCAAACGCTCCACACCGGCGGCCCAACCGATCCCCGGTGTCGGACGACCACCCATTTGCTCCATCAGGCCATCATAGCGGCCACCGGCCAACACAGCGCCTTGAGACCCAAGTTTATCGGTCACAAATTCAAATGCCGTGTGGGAGTAATAATCCAAACCGCGCACCAAACGAGGATTGAACTTTTGCTCCACATCAATATCCGAAAGGCCGCTTTGCACGGTTTCGAAAAATTCTCGCGAATGATCGTTTAGATGATCATGAAGCAATGGCGCATCCGCCATGACAGCGCGATCTGCTTCGTCTTTAGAGTCGAAGATACGAAGTGGATTTTTCTCTAGTCTTTTCAGGCTATCCTCGGACAGCTTGTCCTTGTGACCTTCCAGATAGGCCACCAACGTATCGCGATACGCCAAGCGGCTTTCAGGGTCACCGAGCGAATTAATCTCCAACGTCACATCATCAGCGATACCAAGTTCGCGCAGCAGATGCGCCCCCACCGCAATCACTTCTATATCGGCTTGCGGACCAGGAACGCCCAAAATTTCTACGTCGACTTGATGGAATTGGCGCAATCGTCCTTTTTGAGGCCGCTCATAACGGAACACGGGGCCGCGGGCAAAAAACTTAACCGGCACCGATTGTTGCAAACCATTAGACATGAACGCACGTGCCAATCCGGCCGTAAATTCTGGGCGCAGCGTGATGCTGTCACCACCGCGATCTTCGAACGTGTACATTTCCTTGGTTACGACATCAGATGTCTCGCCGAGTGTGCGCTGAAATACTTCAGTAAACTCAAAAATCGGCGGTGTTGTCTCTTCGAAACCATACCGCAATACTATTTCTGCAGCTGTGTCCTGAACATGTCGCTGGGCACGAAAGTCAGAGGGCAAAAGATCATGGGTGCCGCGTACCGGCTGTAATGAGGCCATCTTGAAATATCCGTTCGGCTATTCAGCTGCGTCAGTTTTAGCAACACCGTCACCGTAGCGGTTCTTAACGTATTCCTCGACGATCTCTTGGAATTCTTTAGCGATACTTGCGCCACGCAGTGTCATGCGCTTCTCACCATCAATAAAGACAGGAGCGGAAGGTGTCTCACCGGTTCCCGGCAAAGAAATACCTATGTCGGCATGCTTGCTCTCTCCTGGACCATTAACGATGCAACCCATGACGGCGACGTTCATCTCTTCGACGCCCGGATAGTTCTCGCGCCAGTCCGGCATACGTTCGCGCAAATAGGTTTGGATATCCCCAGCCAACTCTTGGAAAACCGTACTGGTCGTCCGACCACAGCCAGGGCATGCAGTGACCAATGGCATGAAAGACCGAATGCCCATGGTTTGCAGGATTTGCTGCGCAACGACCACTTCTTCAGTGCGGTCCCCACCTGGTTCCGGGGTCAGCGACACACGAATGGTATCCCCGATGCCTTCTTGCAGGAGAACACTAAGAGCTGCCGTTGATGCGACAATGCCTTTGGAGCCCATGCCTGCCTCGGTGAGGCCCAGGTGTAACGCGTAATCACACTGCCGTGCCAGTGCACGATAGACACGGATCAGACTTTGGACTTCAGACACTTTGCACGAAAGAATTATTTTCTCAGCAGGCATCCCCAATTCGCGGGCACGTTCGGCACTTTTTAATGCGGATAAGACCAACGCGTCTTCGGTGATTTCAGCCGCTGATTTCGGTGACGCAGACTTGGCATTTGCGTCCATTAAATCGATTACCAAATCCTGGTCCAGGCTGCCCCAATTAACGCCGATCCGAACGGGACGGTCGTATTGCATGGCAACGTCGATCATCGTCGAAAATTGTGTGTCGCGTTTTTCGCGAAAGCCAACATTACCAGGATTGATACGATATTTTTGCAATGCTTCTGCGCATGCAGGATTTTCTGTCAGCAACGTATGGCCGATGTAATGAAAATCGCCCACAAGTGGCACATCGCATCCCATTTTGTCCAGGGCATCACGAATATGTGGTACAGCCTTGGCGGCTTCATCCCGGTCGACGGTGATACGGACAACTTCAGACCCTGCTGCGGCCAAGGCAGCAACTTGCTGCGTTGTACCATCGATATCCGCTGTATCCGTATTGGTCATTGATTGCACGACCACGGGGCCACCACCGACAACAATATCGCCCACCTTTACCGGTATGACGCGGCGACGAATGATAGGTGACAAAATACTCATAAATTCAATTCACTCTTAATTTCCGGCGGTTCCCGCGATCAGGCGCGCACCATCCAGCGCAATACCTTTTCGCACGTCACCCACTCCACCTAATTTGGGTGCCGTCGTCCCATTCACAATCACATCGATGGCCCCAGCGTTTCCCGTGTCCAATAACAACCCTGAGCGTGCCGGCACATCAAACGATGCCCCAGGTGCCATTAATCCAGTAAACAGAACGTCACCATTAGATGGGTCCGTGATTTGCACCCAACTGTTATCGCTCGCCCGAATAACAATGCCACTGCTCGAATCACTAGCCGATGTCGTAGACTGCGTAGGCTGAGTAGCTGGCGGTGCCGAAGCTGTTTCAATAGTCGAACTTGAGGTTGGCTCTGGCGCTGGACCGCCGCTTGCGGCCTGAAGCGCAAGTGCGTTTAGGTCTTCAGCACTAACTTCCTGAGTCGCAGATTGCGCTTCTTGTGCAGGTGCCGTCGCGCTTTCCTCAACCCCTGCAGAATTAGCCTCGGCAGTTTCTGTTACTTCGGGTGTTGGTTCCGTGTCTGAAGAACCCGAGACTACGGACTGCTCGCTCGTCTCCGTTGTCGCTGGATTCGGTTCTGATCCTGTCACGTCATTTGTCGATGTGTTCGCATCGTTGTTATCTGTGGGCTGCGCAGCCTCGTCAGTTTGCGGTGTCACCGATTGTTCTGTCTCAGCGACTTCAGTTGCTTGTGGTTCTGTCATCGTTGCGACTACATCAGATTGAGAGGTTGCTGTCTCTGCTACCTCCGCGACGGTCTCAGTGACTTGCTCGACAGCGGTCCCAGCAGTTTCCGATGTCGTTTCCATCGCTCTCTGCACAGATGTCTCGGCTTCCGACATGACCGTCTCGGCAACAGCACCTGCGGTCTCTGTCGCACCCTCCACAACTGTCGCAGCGGTATCTTCAATATTGTCCCGTGCGGCTTCTGTTGCTTCAGCGATCGCTTCTGCCGTATTCGCCTGCAAAGCTTCCTGCGTTTCTGAATTCACGCTCGGTTCGTTTTGAACGTTAGTTTCAGTATTTTGTTCGGATGTCGGGGGCGATACTGCCGGTGCTGCCTCGGTCGATTCAGCAGGCTTGTTCTCATCTTCGACCAGATGTTGCAGTCGTTCGGGAACTGGCGCAATTAAATCGGAAAGAATGGTATCCTCGGTCGTTGAAACATACCAACCGCCATAGACCAGCACAGCCAACACCGCGCCGACCAGGACAATGGCCCCTTTCGGCACACCACTCTCAGGAACCGGGGTCGGGAATGACAGATCATTGAGGCGCTTACTGCTTGCCCGCTCCATCCGGTAGCGACGAATGACTTCTTCGCCGTCCAAGCCCAAATGTTCCGCATAGGAACGAATAAAGCCGATGGCATACGTGTCACCAGGAAGATCGTCGTAGCGACATCCTTCGATAGCCTCAAGATAAAGAAATCGAATACATAGATCGTCTGAAACATTGCGCAGATCCTCACCCACGCGCTCCCGAGATGCACGTAACAACGCGCCAACTTGCGGAGAGCGGTCAGAGTCGTCGGCAGATTCGGTCGTCGATTTTGATTTATCGCTCATCTGATTGAGATCGTCGCCTCTAAAAAATTGCAGCCACTACGCATATCGAAAACGTGTTCGGGCTTAGCCCCGGTATTCTCACATTTCGCCTTTGTTTTACAAGGAGAAATCGGGTTTTCGCGTACCTCCGCGCACTAAAGTTTGAAGATTACAGCGCCACCCCGTGATCTAACGCGAATTCACGCAATTTCCCACGAAGCGTCCTATCCGAGCTATCGAGCATAGGCCTAAGTACCTCGCTTAACTTTGCAATATCCAAGGACCTCGTCATTTGCTTCACAGGGCCGATCCAAGGACTTGCCATAGACAGACGGCGATACCCTAATCCGATCAGTGTCATAGCCTCTAATGGGCGCCCCGCCATCTCGCCGCAAACCGCAACCGGGACATCTGCAGCACGCGCTTTATCAACAACACCCGCCAACATACGTAACGGCCCTGGTGACAGAATATCGTATCGTTCAGAAAGTTTTGGATTTCCCCGATCCGTCGCGAACATGAACTGCATTAAGTCATTTGAGCCTACTGAAAGAAAGTCCACTTCGGCGAGAAGTTGTTCAAGTTGGAACAACAAACCAGGAACTTCGAGCATAGCACCCGCGCGCACACGTCCCCGCATACCCTCGGCATCGACTTCCTTATCTAACAACTCTCGTGCCGCCACGAATTCAGATACTTCGGTGATCATGGGGAACATGATCGATATGTCGACATCGCACTGCTTTGCCGCGCGCGCCATGGAACGTATCTGTCGGCGCAAAAGCATTGGACGGTCCAAGCCTACGCGGATGGCACGCCACCCCATCGATGGGTTTTCTTCCTCCTCGGTTTGCAGATAAGGCAGCGTTTTATCACTCCCGATATCCAATGTACGAAATGTGACGTGACCCCCCTCAGCCGCTTTTAGAATATTGTAATAGAGCGTCGTCTGCGCTTCGACACTGGGCAACTCCTGATGCATCATGAACTGAATTTCTGTTCGAAACAGACCAATGCCCTCGGCACCAAGTTCACGCATTTGTTCGACATCAATTAACAGGCCACCATTCACCATGAGCGTCACATGCTCACCGTCTATGCTGTCACACGGCAACGGGATGAGCGTATTATATTGCTCTTTGCGCTCCTGTTGGGTGCGTTGCGTATCTAAGAAAATCTGCCGGACTTCGTCGCCTGGTCGCACAAAAGCTAGAGCCCGGTCGCCGTCAACAATGATGGGGTCACCATCGGCAATTTGCGTCGTGGCGCTACGGATACGCCCAACGACAGGTAAATCCAGTGCACGCGCCACAATGGACACGTGCGCGGTGGGAGAGCCTTCTTCCAAAATCACGCCGCGCAAAGAACCCGCATCGTAATCTAGCAATTGTCCTGGTCCGAGAGATTTGGCAATCAGGATGGCACCGTCGGACAATTCAGAAATATCCGGCCCAGCCGGCGCACCCAAAAGGTGCTGCAGCAATCTGTTGGCGAGGTCTTCGAAATCATGGACCCGTTCGCGCAAATAGGCGTCTGTGATCTGCGCCATCCGCGCGCGAATATCATCAAGCACTCGCTGAACCGCCGCCTCTGCCGTCAGGCCGGCATTGATGGCTTCTTCCATCCGCTTTAACCACCCAGGATCGCGCGCGATCATGGAATAGGTTTCTAAGATATCGCGATGCTCACCACCGGTTTGCATTTCCTCTGACATCATCATGTCATCAATAGCGCCATGCATTTCGGAGAATGCAGTCCGCAGCCGTTCTTGTTCGAGCGGAATATCATCCGCAACAAAGCGCTCAATCCTAAAATGCGGTCGGTGGATGACAGCTTGGCCAATGCCGATACCACCATTCAAGCGCAAACCCTCTAAGCGAAGTGGAACACTATTACCGGCATCAGCGATAAGAAGCTCTTTTGGATCAACAAGCTCTCCACCGGCTATGAGCTCAGCCAAAACCATTGCAACCGTTTGCAGCGATTCGACTTCTTCTTCGTTATAATTGCGGCGTGTCCGATTCTGGACGGCAAGCACACCGATGACCCGGCCACCTCGCAGTACAGGAACACCCATCATGGAATGGAATGCTTCTTCACCCGTCTCTGGTCTGTAGGCAAAGTTTGGGTGTTGCTGCGCATCAGCTAATGCAAATGGACGGGCCAGCTTTGCGATATCACCGATGATACCTTCACCAACCCGCAAACGCGTATTGTGAACAGCCGACGGTTTCAAACCATGCGTGGCAAAGAGTTCAAGGATATCGCCAGCGCGGCGCACATAAATTGAACACACCTCAGCAACCAAGTCGGCGGCAACAATACCCGCCACTTCATCCAGGCGTTGCTGCGCCGCACCGGCACCAGCCATCAAATCACGCACGCGCGCCAATAAACGGCGCGGCGCAGGTGTCATCATGGCGCGGGGGCCTCTTTCAGACATAGCTCTAACAACTCCGGTCCCAATAAAATTGGGCACGAGGGTTATGGAAAATTAGTCGCCGTCTAACCCATAGGCTGTGTGCAATGCACGAACGGCGAGTTCCGTATACTCTTCAGCTATCAACACACTGACCTTAATTTCAGACGTAGAAATCACCTGAATGTTGATGCCCTTTTCAGCCAGTGTATTGAACATGCGCTGCGCAACACCGGCATGAGACCGCATGCCGACACCGATCACCGATACTTTGGCCACATTCTCGTCGGATCGAAGGTCTGCAAACTGCAGGTCGCTTCGTTTCTCTTCTAACGTTGCGACCGCACGCTGCAAATCTGCTTTTGGCAAGGTGAAGGTCATATCCGTCGTTTTATCCTGCGAAATATTCTGCACGATCATGTCGACGTTGATGCCGTTGTCCGCGAGAGGCCCAAAGATACCCGCTGCAATGCCCGGCTGATCTGGAACACCAACAAGGGTGACCTTTGCTTCATCACGGCTGTATGCAATACCACTGACAAGTTCTTGTTCCACAACTTCATCCTCATCCACAACAAGGGTCCCAGGCTCATCGCTATAGCTCGACAGCACTTGAACACGGACTTTTTCTTTCATCGCCAATTCGACGGAGCGGGTCTGCAAAACCTTTGCGCCCACTGATGCCATTTCTAGCATTTCTTCGTAGGTAATTTTTTCGATCTTTTGCGCCTTCGGCGTAATCCGGGGGTCCGTCGTATAGACACCATCGACATCAGTATAAATATCACATCGGTCTGCTTTCAACGCCGCCGCCAGTGCAACCGCACTGGTGTCTGTGCCGCCACGACCCAAGGTCGTAATACGGTTGTCCGGACCCAAACCCTGGAAACCGGCAATCACACAGACTTCTCCCCGATCCAATCGCACTTCAAGCTCATCAGTCTCGATCTTTTCGATCCGCGCTTTGCCGTGAACATCGTCGGTCCGGAGTGGGATTTGCCACCCCATCCAAGACCGCGCACTAACGCCTAAATCCTGCAATGCCAGCGCCAAAAGGCCCGCTGTGACTTGCTCTCCTGAAGACACAACTGTGTCATATTCACGGGCATCGTAAAGCGAACTCATGGTCGTCACGTAATCAACTAATTTGTTGGTCTCGCCCGCCATCGCGGACAAGGTAACAGCCACCTGATGTCCCGCATCGACCTCGGACTTGACCCGAAGCGCAACCGCCTTGATGCGATCTGTATTCGCTACTGACGTGCCACCAAACTTTTGAACAATTCGCGCCATAACACTTCGATTTTCTAAACGATCACAAAACCGCACTTATGTCGTTAGTTTCGGTTGAAGCGCGGGCGGCGCATACATACTCTGTGGGGTATGGGCAGGCAAGTGCACTGATCACAGTTTTACCCATAAAACCAATGGAATGACATCGATATCGCGATTGGAACCCAAGGATATGGCAACGGCTGACATAACGACACTCTCTGGAACAGCAGACAGCGACGAAGTTGCTCGGTTTGCCGCCATTGCCGAGGAATGGTGGGATGTGAACGGCAAGTTTCGTCCGCTGCATCAATTGGCGCCCGTGCGCATGGCGTTCATCCGCAATCATATCGTGAAGCATTTGGACCTGGATAACGACACCGATACACCCTTGAAGGGCCTAAAAATCTTGGATGTGGGGTGTGGTGGCGGTTTGGTGTCAGAGCCTTTGGCGCGATTGGGGGCTGACGTAACAGCGATCGACGCAGCCGCACGTAACATCGAAGTCGCCAGCGTTCATGCCGAACAAGTTGGGCTGAATATCAATTATCGTAATGCCCAACCTGAAGATTTGGCAGCGGAGGCGCTGAATTTCGATGTAGTGGTCAGCCTTGAAGTTGTCGAACACGTTGCCGATTTAGATGCTTTCTTGGCCGCCTGTACCATGATGGTGCGCCCGGGGGGTGGGCTGGTGCTTTCAACCATCAACCGGACCGTGAAGTCGCTGGCATTGGCCAAAGTCATGGCAGAATATATTTTGCGATGGGTCCCTGCTGGCACTCACGACTGGAAGAAATTTGTGAAGCCTTCTGAATTGGCGGCAGGCCTGCGTCCAACAGGGCTGGAGATCACAGCGCTCGAAGGAATGTCATATGACCCTCTTGGGGATATTTGGCGCTTGAGCAAGGACCTCGAGATCAATTACATGGCGTACGCGAAAAAAGATTGATCTCAGCTGTTAGGTTTTATTTTTGGGATTGGCATCACCTCGATTCCCTCGTCATCAAGTTCTTTAGCTTCGTCAATCGTGGCCTCGCCATAAATACCGCGTTCATCGGCCTCGCCGTAATATATTTTACGGGCCTCTTCGGCAAACTCCGCACCCACATAGTCGCAATTCTTTTCAACGTGCTCGCGAATTTTGCCCACAGCTTCGGCCAATTCCATCGCGGCTTCATCAGCGCGCGTCTCGGTTATTTCCCGCGATGGCGACATTTTTGATATGCGAGGGGCCATCGGCGCTTTTGATACTTTGGTATCGCCACACCTGGGGCATTCGATATGCTTGGCTTTCGCCTGCTTGTCGAATGTCGCGCTGTCCTTGAACCATCCATCGAATTGATGGTCGTTCCTGCATTTGACGCTGTATTTGATCATACGCACCTGTTTTGGGCCGATAAGTCGGCTATATAGGGAATACTTTCCCTAAACATAAGAAAAAAATCGATAGATGCCATCCCCGCCAACACTTGGAGCCTATAATGTCTGCAGCCCCTATTCCCGATAAAAAATCTCGGCACCTTAAGATGACAGAGCCATCGGCTTGGTTCGCCCGTTATCAGCCATTGATCAGAAAAGGGGGAACCGTGCTTGATGTCGCGGCGGGCGGTGGCAGGCATGCGCGCTTCTTTGCAGACCAAGGGCATCACGTCACGGTTGTTGACCGTAACGTCGAGCCGCTAAAAGCGCTCATTGACACGCATGGATGCGAGGTGATCGAGGCTGATTTAGAGGATGGCTCACCATGGCCCCTCAAAGGGCGATCTTTCGATGCCGTGATCGTGTGCAATTATCTAAATCGTCCTCTGTTCGATGACTTGATTAACAGCTTGGTCGCGAACGGGATATTCCTCTACGAGACCTTTGCAATAGGCAACGAAGTCTACAATCGACCGCGAAACCCTGATCATTTGTTGAAATCCGGAGAATTACTGGATCACGTGGCCGGAAAACTTCAGGTGATTAGTTATCAGCATGGTATTCTTCAGAGCGATGAATGCCCTGGCGTGAAACAAATGATCTGTGCCGTTAATAACCTGGCCGAAACGACACGCGAAGACGGCGAGCCGACACCATTTGATCTTTAACAACTAATCTATTTCGAGCGCGTAGTCCCGATCATGCTGCAGCGCTGGGATACGAGATCGCGCCAGGGACACTTTCGCGATATCGATTTCTGCATACGCGATGCCAGGCTCTTCTCCCTGATCGACGATCACCTCTCCCCACGGATCGACGATCAACCCATGCCCATAAGTCTTCCGACCACCCGCATGGTCACCTGTTTGCGCTGGCGCAAAGACATAGGCCCCGCATTCAATCGCACGGGCCTGCAATAAAACATGCCAATGCGCGGCACCAGTGGGTCGCGTAAAGGCTGACGGAATCGTCAACATTGAGGCACCAGCCTTGGCGTAATCCCTATACAAATGTGGGAAACGAAGATCATAGCAAACGGTCATGCCAAGGTACCCCCATGGCGTATCGACCAACGCGAGTTGATCTCCACCCTGATAAGTGTCGCTTTCACGGTAAACGTCATCTGATCCAACATTAACATCGAACAGATGCATTTTATCGTAACGGCCTTGGATATCGCCATTGCTGTCGATGAGCACTGAGCGATTTGCCAACTTTCCATCAGGCCCATCGGGCGCAACAACGGCGGATCCAATCAGCACCCAGACACCTGCTTTAGCGGCTGCATCACGCGCACGCATGATCGTCTCGTCTTGATCTTCCGGGCGCACCTTTTGTCGCAGCGCAGATCGATCAGGTTCGATCATGTTGCAGACCTCTGGCAACATCACAAAATCAGCGCCGCCGTGCGCCGCATCTTCGATAAAGTTCGCATTATATTGCGCATTGGTCGCTGGATCAGGCCCAGCTGTTATTTGAACTAGCGCAGCGCGAAACGTCGCTGACGTCACTTCGCCAATCCGATGATAGAGTCCAATTGACCGCGCGCGTCCAACGCATGAATGCCGTCGCAGTCACCAATGTGTTCACCATCGACAAAAATCTGCGGCACCGACGTCGCACCGCCAGCCATTTCTGACATTTTACGTCGTTTGGACGCACTCATCATCACATCGATCTCTTTGAAATCGACGCCCTTGGATTTCAGTAGATGTTTTGCACGCACGCAGAAGGGGCAAAACGGTGTCGTGTAAATTTCGATGTTCGCCATGTCGTTTCTCCGGGCTGTTCAGGTGAATATGGGATGGATCGTCGAATTTCAAAGGTCTTGTATCACTGCGCGCGCAAATGTGATTACATCGACGTTACCGGCGCCTGCCCGCAACAGCACTCGTGATACTTCCGATACCGTGGCACCCGTCGTCATCACATCATCAACCAAAAGCACGCGCTTGTCGCGGATAGCCGGTCGAAACCTTTGAGGCACACGAAACGCGCCTTTGACATTGCGCTGTCGCCCCCGCTTTGACTTACCACCTTGGCTGGGCGTTCGTTTCTTGCGAACAACCAAGTCAGGTACCGAGGGGATTTTACCCTGTTTCCCAAGCCTATTAGAAATTAACGCGGCCTGATTGTATCGGCGCGAAAACAAACGGGTCCAATGCAGCGGGACAGGCGCAACCAGATCCGCCTGAACTAACAACGGCCCCACAGGCCGCTGCAATAAATTCATAATAGCAGGCAGTAAATCGGTTCTATCAGCGTGCTTGAATGGCAAAATCATTGCACGGGATGCTTCGTCATATACGCATGCAGATCGCGCCTGATCAAAGGGGGGACGAGCACGCATGCATTCGCCGCACATCGTTTCATCATCGAATGCATCTGGAAGCGGCAGCCCACAACAAACGCATTGTGGCGGGCCAATGAATGTCATGGCTTCCCAGCAATCCACACATAGCCGTGCCGCATCCTGAACTGACGTGTCGCAGGCTGGACAAACGGGCGGCCATAGCAAGTCAACACCATCATTCAGTCTGGCTTTGAGGAATTTGCGTAAGCGTGCCATATACGCCCTATGAGTTCATCCGCCGACGCCATGAATGTTTTCGACCGCGCATTGGTGCGCCAACACCGCACACGCGCTGCCCGCAACTTCGAAGAAGCAGACTTTCTTTTTATGGAAGGGGCAGAGCGTCTTTTTGACCGGCTCCTTGACATCAAACGAACATTCGATGTCGGACTTGACCTTGGATGTCATGCAGGTGAGATGGCCGGAGTGATCGTGGGCTCTGGTCGGGTTAGTGATTTTTTTCAATCAGATCTATCCCCAGCGATGGCGGAACGTGCCGCTATGAATGGTGCGAGGACGATCTGTGTCGACGAAGAGGCCTTGCCGATCAATTTTGGATCATTGGATTTGGTGACATCAAATTTATCGATGCATTGGATCAACGATTTGCCAGGAGCTCTTAGTCAAATCCGCATGGCGCTGAAACCGGATGGGTTGTTTCTGGGATCGATTTTTGGGTCCGATACATTACAGGAGCTAAGAACAGTTCTGTCAGAAGCCGAGATTGAATTAGATGGCGGTCTAAGCCCTCGCATATCCCCCTTTGCGGATGTCAGGGATCTGGGTGCGCTTTTACAACGTGCGGGATTTTCACTGCCTGTTGTAGATTCAGATGTGATTACCGTCCGATATGAAAATCCTATCAAGCTGCTGCACGATCTCCGCGGTATGGGAGAAACCAACGCCGTTTTGGAAAGACGCAAGACACCCTTACGGCGCACGACATTGATGCATGCCCTGGGCCGATACGTCGAACAATATGCAGACAAAGATGGCCGTGTCCCGGCGACGTTCCATATCCTGACGATGACCGCTTGGGCTCCTGCATCAAATCAGCAGCAACCGTTGCGGCCCGGCAGTGCCAAGTCACGACTGGCGGACGCATTGGATGGCGATGAAATTTCACTGGGTGAAAAAGCGAACCCGATAGCGGATTCCGAAAATACCTGAACCCTCAATAGAAAAGGGCCGCGCAATGCGCGACCCTCCCCTCAAAAGCTCTCCGTAATAGCTCCCTGGGAAATGGGGCTTACGAAGCGTATTGAACGCCCTTCTCATCGAAGAGCTTCTTGAGTTCACCCGACTCGTGCATTTCTCGAACGATATCGCAGCCACCAACGAATTCGCCTTTGACATATAGCTGAGGGATAGTCGGCCAGTTAGAGAAATCTTTGATGCCTTGGCGGATTTCCATGTCGGCAAGGACGTCTACGCCCTTAAATTTGATACCCATCATGGTCAGGGACTGGACCACAGCTGCCGAGAAACCGCATTGCGGCATCATCGGAGAGCCTTTCATGAAAAGCACAACGTCGTTGTTATCAACTTCGGATTGGATGTTTTCGAATGCAGGGTTATCGCTCATGTTTCATTCCTATAAATCTTGGATGTATAGCTATCGTTATTTCAGTTATTCAGGCACAGAGGTTTGCAACGCCAACGCATGCAACTCATTACCCATGCGACCTTGTAATGCTTGGTAGACCATTTGGTGCTGCTGGACGCGGGATTTTCCCTCGAACTCCTTAGACACCACATGCGCCGCGTAATGATCGCCGTCCCCCGCCAAATCGTTGATTGTGACTTGGGCGTCAGGGAGCGCATCACGAATCATGCGTTCAATTTCAACCGCTGGCATCGCCATCTTGGGTTACTCCATAAACTGTTTGAAAGTGATATGGCCTCTCGCCATTCCCGCGTCAACCCTAAGCAGATTGTGGCTATATCGCTTTGCAGCGTTGTTAAACCGCGAATCCACTGATATACCGCGCGCCGCAAATCAAAGTCGATGCGCAACGATCTCGCTTGCCTCGTCTTTTCAGATTTTTCGCCCTCTTGGAGCAGCATTATGGCAAGACGCCGTCAAATATACGAAGGCAAAGACAAAGTCCTTTTTGAGGGGCCAGAGCCTGGAACAATCGTGCAGTACTTCAAAGATGACGCAACATCGCCGGAGGACGGGCGCAAAGGCATTGTTACCGGCAAGGGTGTGCTGAACAATCGTATTTCCGAATATCTGATGACGCGACTGACAGATATTGGGGTTCCCAATCATTTTGTACGACGTTTGAATATGCGAGAGCAATTGATCCGCGAAGTCGAGATGATCCCGCTAATATTGGTCGTGCGCAACATAGCCGCTGGATCTTTTGCGGATCGATTTGGCGTTGCCGAGGGCACAGCGCTGCCACGCTCTATCGTCGAATACCACTACAAATCAGATGAGTTGAAAAATCCGATGGTCGCCGAAGAACACATTACAGCATTCGGTTGGGCAACCCCGCCCGACTTGGATGAGATGATGTCTCTGGCGCTCAGAACAAATGATTTTCTCTGTGGTTTGTTCTATGGAATTGGCCTGCGTTTGGTTGATTTCCAGGTCGAGTTTGGTCGAATGTGGGAAGAAGACCACACCCGCTTGCTGTTGGCTGACGAACTAAGCCCCGACAACTGCCGACTTTGGGATCTGCAAACCAGCGAAAAATACGACCATGATCGATTTGATCGGAACATGGATAATGTCGAAGAAGGATACCAGGAAGTCGCTCGCAGATTGGGTATTCTACCCGAATCGGGACCGACAGACATGCCTGGACCAATGCGGATGCAATAAGCTCGCGTCGCAGTGGAGATCACGCGCGTTGATTCCACTCACTTTTTTGACCAAGCGTGCAAAGATTGTTGAATTAAAGTTCAGGCTCGGGCAATTAAGGGTCGAACAATCGTATCGCTATATTGTTAACCCCGCGAAGGTGGGGACATAAGTTTCCAAGTTGATTTTGATTCTCTAATTCGGAGTGAGCACCGTGAAAGCCAAAGTCCACGTAACCTTGAAAAACGGTGTTCTTGATCCTCAGGGCAAAGCTGTTCAGACAGCACTTGGCGGATTGGGATTCGATGGCGTCGAAGATGTGCGCCAAGGCAAGTTCATTGAATTGGAATTGGCGACCTCAGATCGTGCGGCTGCCGAAGCACAAGTCGACGAAATGTGCAAAAAGCTCCTCGCCAACACCGTGATCGAAAACTACACGATCGAAATCCTAGAAGGCTGACGCTATGAAAACCGCTGTCATCGTGTTTCCGGGCTCTAACTGTGATCGCGACGCCAAGGTCGCTGTTGAAAAAGTGATGGGCGGCGATGTTGTGATGCAGTGGCATGGCGACTCCGAAATGCCAGATGTCGATTTTATTATTGTCCCTGGCGGGTTTTCGTACGGCGATTATCTTCGCTGCGGTGCCATTGCAGGGAATTCGCCGGTGATGCAAGAAGTCGTCAAACGTGCTGGTGCGGGCGTTCCGGTTGTAGGGATATGCAATGGCTTTCAGGTCCTGACCGAAGTTGGATTGTTACCCGGTATCCTGATGCGGAACGCTGATCTAAAATTCATATGCCGAGACATCTATATGTCGGTCGAGACGACGAACTCAGCATTCACAAATCACTACCAGCAAGGCCAAACCATCCGCATTCCGGTGGCACACCATGACGGAAATTACTTCGCCGATGAAACAACATTAAAAACCTTACAGGACCAGGACCGCGTCGCATTCCGTTATGTGACCGAGGATGGTCAGCGCGGTGCCGGCGGCAATCCCAATGGGTCCGTTGATGATATCGCCGGAATCTTGAACGAAAAACGCAACGTGCTTGGCATGATGCCGCACCCTGAGCGATTGGCCGAAGGGCCGCTTGGCGGCATTGATGGTCGCGCGTTGTTCGAGGGTGTGCTGGCGGCGGCGTAAGCAGCTAATATCTGCCACACAATCACCACTTTAAATTCGAATCAGTTGTTGCTAGGCTGAGGTCTTCGATTCGCTGGATATTTTCAGTTGATGTAATCGATGAAATTCAAGGGTTTATGACCATGCGCTTTTTAAAAGCATTCGTTCTGACAGCAGCTATTGCCCTGTCACCTGCCCTCGCACAAGCAGAAGGCCGCACACCGGGCACCTATCTGGGTATTGGTGCTGGTGCCAATTTCGCACAAGACACCGAAATTTCCGGCGGCGGGTAAATGCCGATTTAGAGCATGACACTGGCATTGCTGGGATTTTATCGCTGGGACACGCGTATACGAATGGACTGCGTGCAGAATTCGAAGTCGGATATCGCCGTAACAGTGTCGATAGCTCAAACAACACGTCTACGGGCGGCGTCGCATCTTCTCGGAGCGCGATGGTCAATGCCTACTATGATATTTCCACGGGCACGAATTTCTTCCCCTACATCGGGGCAGGTATTGGCGCGAGTTCGCTACGTGTCAGCGCTAACCCAACCGGCATTTCTTCGGTGAATGGGCGCGATACGGCACTCGCCCTGCAAGGTATTGCGGGTGTTGGCTATCAATTCGATCGAAATTGGTCGGGATCATTGGAGTATCGGTACTTCACTGTTCAAGGTGCTGATATGACCGCCGCCAATGGCACATCAGTCGATGTCGATTATGGCGCACACACCGTGATGCTCGGCCTTCGCTATACATTCGGTGAGCCTAAAAAACCAATGGCCGAACCGGCGCCGGCACCTGCACCAAAGCCGGTAGCTGTGAAAAAGCCCGAGCCCAAGCCTGCGCCACCACCACCGCCGCCGGTTGCGCGCAACTACATCATATTCTTTGATTGGGATAGTTCAGAAATCACTCCCGAAGCACTTGCGATCCTGCGCACTGCCGCACAAAACGCCAAATCGGGTGGCATCAGCCGTATTGAACACAGGGCACGCCGATAGCTCAGGGACAAAAGCTTACAACTTGAAGCTTTCGCAAAGGCGAGCCCAGGCCGTTCAGGCGGCAATGTCCGGCATAGGCATTGCGCCGAATCAACTGGCCCTTGATTGGAAAGGTGAGCTTCAGCCGCTGGTTCCAACCGCTGATGGTGTTCGCGAACCTCAAAACCGTCGCGTGGAAATCGTCTTTCCCTAAAAAGACGCCCGCGTTTCGTTGTGGTAGATACAACAAACCCCGCAGTGCATGGGCATTGCGGGGTTTTTCATGACGTCTGAATGCTTGTGGTTATTGTTTGCGATTTACAACTTGGATTGGTTCCATGAAGGCCGCAGGAACAACATTGTGCGCATAATCGCGCCTTTGCGCGAAGCCCGCAAAATTCTCTAATGGCATCGCACTCAACTGTGCGAATGTCCGCATGGCGCGAGCACAGTACTTGTCACCTTCTGAAATCTGACGAGATGACGTCTTATTGGCCAACGCGGTAACATACGCATTCAGCTTTTTCTCGCCTTGGGCTTTGCCATGCGTTTGATGGAAACGGGATTTCAGCGCCCGACCATGCTTAACCAACACATTCTGAAACTTCGTCGCAAAATTATTGTAATGCGTACGTGCTTCGCAACTTAGTGCAGCAATCATCAACTCTGTCTGCAAGGCGCGAACATGAAATGCTTCTTTACCATGAGATGACTTGGCATCCGCAGCGTGCACCGTCGCGACCCCTGTTATGGTCAGCGCGCAAACAACACCTGCGATGGCTCCTCGTCTAATCACGGCTATGCCTTTGTAGTTACTTGGTGATTCGCACAATCCCATGATCGTGCATCAGCATCAAGTGAATTATGGCAAGATATTGGCAACAAGATGGTTAATTTTTGCCTGACTCTCCGCCATTCTTTAGCATTCTGCATATTTTGCGCGTGTCATAGATAGGCGTTGTCTGCTAATAAGCGGCACGGTTTTTACCCATCTCCGAGAGCAGAAAACGTGACAGAAATCACCCCAGAAATCATCGCAGAACACGGCATTTCCGAAGAAGAATACGCAAAAATTTTGGAAATTTTAGAAGGCCGCACACCAAATCTGACAGAGCTGGGAATTTTCTCGGTTATGTGGTCCGAGCACTGCTCCTATAAATCATCGAAGAAGTGGCTAAAAACCCTCCCGACCGAGGGCCCGCAAGTCATTTGCGGCCCCGGTGAGAACGCCGGCATTGTCGATATCGGTGATGGGCAAGTGGCCGTTTTCAAAATGGAGAGCCACAACCACCCATCCTATATCGAACCTTACCAAGGCGCTGCGACCGGTGTGGGCGGCATCTTGCGTGATGTCTTCACGATGGGGGCTCGTCCTGTATGTAATTTGAACGCGCTTCGCTTTGGCAGCCCAGACCACCCGAAGACCAAACATTTGGTCTCTGGCGTGGTTGCTGGGATCGGCGGGTATGGCAACTGCGTTGGCGTTCCAACGGTGGGCGGTGAATGCGAGTTTCATGAAAGCTATAACGGGAACATCCTTGTCAATGCGATGACCGTCGGGGTCGCAGATGCGGATAAGATTTTCTACTCGGCCGCCTCTGGCGTGGGTAACCCGATTGTTTATGTCGGCTCGAAAACCGGCCGTGACGGCATTCATGGTGCGACCATGGCGTCTGCCGAATTTTCAGAGGATTCCGAGGAAAAACGCCCCACCGTCCAGGTCGGCGACCCGTTCACCGAAAAGCTTTTGATCGAAGCATGCTTGGAACTCATGGACACCGACATGATCGTCGCCATCCAGGACATGGGTGCAGCAGGCTTAACGTCATCTTCGTTTGAAATGGCGTCCAAGGGCGGCATGGGCGTCGAGCTTGACCTTGATCATGTACCCCAGCGCGAAACCGAAATGACCGCGTACGAGATGATGCTGTCCGAGAGCCAAGAGCGGATGCTCATGGTTTTAAAACCGGGTCGTGAAGACGATGCCCGCAAAATTTTCGAAAAATGGGAATTGGATTTCGCTGTTGTTGGCGTCCTGACGGATTCCGGACACATGGTCTTGAAACACAAAGGTGAAATCGTCGCTGATCTGCCGATTGACCCGTTGGCGCTCGCGTCACCCGAATATGACCGGCCTTGGATCCCAACCCCAACCCCTGCTGCGGTAAATGCGGACGACATCCCTGCTCCCAATGATCCGATGGCCGCATTGAAAACGCTAATCGGCTGCCCGCACTTGGCGTCTAAGCGCTGGGTCTGGGAACAATATGACCACATGGTCATGGCTGATACGCTGGGCGTCGGTCGTCCCGGTAAATCTGATGCAGCCCTGGTTCGTGTGCATGGCACTGATAAAGCGTTGGCCGTCACATCCGACTGCACGCCGCGTTATTGCAAAGCAGAACCTGTCGTCGGTGGACGCCAAGTCGTCGCCGAGGCATGGCGCAATATCACAGCGACGGGCGCAACACCGCTTGCGATCACAGATAACATGAACTTCGGCAATCCAGAGCGTCCAGAGATCATGGGCCAGTTTGTTGGTGCCATCGAAGGCATGCGCGAAGCGTGCAATGCCCTAGACTTCCCGGTCGTATCTGGAAACGTATCCCTATACAACGAAACCAATGGCCAGGCCATTTTGCCAACCCCAACGATCGGCGCGGTCGGGTTACTGGATGACTACACGACAGCCGTCGGCATCGGCCTGAAAACATCTGGCGAAACATTGGTTTTGATCGGTGATACGGCTGGTCATCTGGGCCAGAGCCTATACATCCGTGAAATCCATGGGCGCGAAGACGGCGGCACGCCTCCCGTTGATCCAACGACCGAGCGCAAGAATGGTGACGTCGTTCGCAATGCTATTCAGGCAGGCCTAGTCAGCGCTTGTCATGATTTATCCGACGGTGGTCTTTTGATCGGCGTCACAGAAATGGCGATGGCCGGTGACCTCGGCGCGAAGATCGATATGTCCAACGGCGATATCGCAGCCCATGCATGGCTGTTCGGCGAAGATCAGGCAAGATATGTCGTATCTACCAGCAAACCGGAAACCATTCTTGCAATGGCCGCAGAGGCTGGCGTTTCCGCATCAACACTAGGAACGACGGGCGGCGACAAAATATCACTCTCGAGTGGTGAGAGCATGTCGGTCAGCGAGTTAAAAAGCACTAACGAAGATTGGCTGCCCAGTTATATGGGATGATCGCTATCTGAGCGTCCCTGCCCCACAAGCAATCAAACCTTCGATAATGATCGGCAACTCGCGCGGCGCGAACAGCCTGACCAACACCGCCTCGTACCAGGGCATATCGTCACGCCAATCCACCAAATCATCTATCAAATGCGGCGCAATATTGAACCGCTCGCCGGTCTCGATAAAGCGTGCGCGACACGCGCCGGGACTGTCCTTGACCGTTTCCATGGCAAAGGTCCGCACTTCGCCATCGCAACGGTCGAGACGGCGGACGATATCATAAATGACTTCCCGCTTTCCTTTGCATGCGAAGGTGAGACTTTTTCGAAGCGCCCATCGATAATCGTCTGCGTCCATTTGCGCAGGATCGGCGCCATCAGCGACGAGGACACAATGATGTCCATCCCCCGCGGGTTCCGACGGCCATTCAATATCAGCGTCGCGTGCCGCATACATGTTTTCGCATGTGGTCTTGAATGCAGGATCATCGATGGGCGGCAAGCCATCCGCACGCACATTTCCGCCAAGTACAAACACACCGAACAATGCCCCAATGGTCGCCAAGCATATGGTGCGAATGAATCTAGCCAAGATCAACGGGCTCGTATGGTGTTGTGTCGGGTGCGCCACTGGCAAACGACCACTTTGGTTTCTCGCCGAACCGTTCGGGGCCCGGCAGTGCAACAAGCGATGAGGACACAGTCGAAAAGCCACTCGCATCCCCGACAGTCATACCGCCCCGTTCACCGTCACGTCCATTGGGTTGCCGGCTTCCCAGCAGTTCGGTCCATCCCGCCCAATCATCTCGGTCAACATTTGGGACGGCCGCGTCCTGAAATTTGGGCAAATAGGCAGAAATTCTGGGCGATGACGTATCGTTCAAATCATGGGCTGTGATAAGCGATGTGCCCGGCGGAATGAAATCGGCCTCAATCGTCGCCGTATCACCAGTAGAGCGCAGCCAAAACGCACCAGACGCATCGGCAATGACCAAGTTGAAGCTGCGATAAGCGCGGCCATCCAGATGCGCCAATGCTTCCGTCGCTTCTTTTGCCTCGGCGTGACTAAGGGCTTCCAACGGTAATTCGCCACGCGAGCGTTTACCCGCAGCAGGTCCCAGCGACCCAGAACGATTGAGAATGGCAGCCACCAGTCCATCGTCATTGATCCCCATCCATGTCCCCCCGGCTTCTTCGTCTAAGCCAGCGATCACGTGCGGATGGTCATCCCAATGCCGCGCTGGCGCTTTCCATGGACGACCGGACATTTCGTCACGGTTCGCGCCGATTAGGATGGGCCATGGAGCATTGGGATCAAAATGAATAACAACAGTACACATACGAGCAAAATAGTCGCGAAATTGTCATTTCACCAGAAGATCAAGCGCTTGCGCATGTCGGAATTCAAACCTATTTAATCCATAGAAGGTTTTGACATTTAGGGAGACATGCAATGGCCGACGCTTTTTCCAAACGCGAAAGAGGTGAAGAACTAAAATTCGAGATGGATCAAGAACAGCTATTTCGAGCAGAGAGCCGCAGAAATAAGTTGCTCGGCCTATGGCTCGCAGAGCTTTTCGGTCTGACTGGTGATGCCGCTCAGGATTACGCTAAGGAAGTCGTCATCGCAGATATGGACGAGCCCGGCGTAGAAGACGTGATGCGCAAAGTCATGTCTGACATCGAATCTAAAGGTGTCTCGGTCACTGAAGAACAAGTTCGTGCAAAGATCGTTGAACTAGACGCCGTTGCTATTGAGCAGATCAAAAACGAAGTCTGATCTCAGATAATTTAGAACCTAACTGATCAAAAACCTCTCGGCTGCGGCTGAGAGGTTTTTTGTTCTATCCAAACACCCGCTTGAAAATGTCATCAACGCGTGCCGTATGATACGCGATGGAATCTTTGCCCAGCAGATTTTTCAGATCGTCAGCAGATAAGACTTCTGCCAACCCAGCATCGTTCTGAAGGAAATACGCCAATCGATTATCGTGATTGGCCGCTTCTTTCTCCACATCATCAAGAACGGGTGGCGTATCGGGGTTATCTTGGTCGATCCCAAAACTTTTCCATACCCGCATCGCATTGCGTTGCACGATCTTATAGGCGTCTTCGCGACTGACTCCGTTTTGGGTCAGATGCAATAGAACGCGTTGCGCATCGTGAATGCCACCAAATGCATTCATAAGGTTCATCATGTTATCAGGATAGATAACCAACTTTTCGATCAATCCAGCCAGACGATTCAGCGCGAAATTCAGTGTCACGGTGGCATCAGGGCCGATCATCCGCTCAACCGAAGAGTGCGAGATATCACGTTCGTGCCAAAGCGCCACGTTTTCGAGTGCAGGTGTCACGGCAGAGCGAACAATCCGCGCCAAGCCAGTCAGATTCTCGCTGAGAATTGGATTGCGTTTGTGAGGCATTGCGGACGAGCCTTTTTGACCCGGCGCAAAGAACTCTTGGGCTTCACGCACTTCGGTCCGTTGCAAATGGCGTATTTCGACGGCCACATTCTCCAATGAACTCGCAATCACGCCCAGGACAGCGAAATATTGCGCATGACGATCCCGAGGAATTACCTGTGTCGAGATCGGTTCGGGCTTCAGTCCCATTTTAGCGGCCACGTGCTCTTCTACGCGGGGGTCGATGTTGGCAAACGTACCAACGGCCCCTGATATTGCGCACGTTGCGATGTCTTCGCGGGCGGCCTTCAATCGGACCTTGTTGCGCTCGAATTCTGCATAGAAACGCGCAAATTTTAGCCCCATCGTCGTCGGTTCAGCGTGAATACCATGCGAACGTCCGATACATGGGATCATCTTGGTTTCAATTGCGCGTCTCTTAAGCGCTGCCAGTACTTTATCAATGTCAGCCAACAATAGATCGGCGGCTTGTGTCATCTGCACAGCCAAGCATGTATCCAGCACGTCAGAGGACGTCATCCCCTGATGCACAAATCGGGATTCTTCACCAATATGCTCTGACAATTCAGTCGTGAATGCGATCACATCGTGTTTTGTCTCAAGTTCAATCTCGTCGATCCGCGCTATTCGTGCATCATTGTAAGGCTTGTCACCCTTCTCCCAGATGGCTGCGGCGGCCTCTTTTGGGATAACACCCAATTCAGCCATCGCATCACAGGCATGGGCTTCAATTTCAAACCAGATACGGAACTTATTCGCCGGATCCCAGATTGCTGTCATTTCGGGGCGGCTATAGCGCGGAATCATATGTATTGTCCTCCTAATCGGCGGGCCGATCATACTGCCGGAATCGATTTTTAAAAGACCGTTCAACCAGTCATTCGATGACTTTCGATATTGCTCGCCCTATATATCCGATATGACCGATCAGACTGAAAATTCACCCCGATTAATCGATATCCCGTTTGTGGATGCGTCGGTTGGCGGTTCATTGGCCTTAACACAGGCAGAAGCCTCGCGATTCAACGCGATCATGACGGCGGGACGACAACATTACGGCACTGCTGCCATCAGTGTCGGCGATTTTATATCCCGTGCCTGGTTGTCGCGTCAGAAAAGTCCAATGAGTGCAGAAATCGACGCCATTGCAAATGAAGCGGGGCGAAATGGTGCTTGGCTCCTAAATCTCTCATATGAATGGAGTTGCACGACTGGTACCGGGCCCGATCCCTCTGGAGCCGGGAATCGCATGCTGCGGACGCTCGATTGGCCACTAGATGGCTTGGGCGAGACCATTGTGGTCGCCAAGTTTAAAAGTGCTGTTGGTGAATATTTTAATGTCACGTGGCCAGGGTTCGTTGGCGTTGCCACCGCCATGGCGCCCGGTCGTTTTTCGGCTGCAATCAATCAGCCGCCATTCCGAAAATGGACCAAATCCTGCTGGTTTGACTGGATCATTAATCGTGGCCGACTTTTGGGTCGAAAAGCGACGCCGCCGACGCATTTGCTGCGTCAGGTATTTGATACCTGCGCAACCTATGATGAAGCCAAACAATTGCTTTCTGAAACCCCACTCGCCATCCCGGCGTTCTTTACATTGAGCGGCACAGCCCCTGATCAGTCTTGCCTGATTGAACGCGAAGAGGATGATTTCAGTGTTCACGAGTCACCCACGGCTTGCGCCAATCATTGGATCGCCAAAGAAATACCCGGTCATTATCGCGGCATCGATAGCCCAGGAAGATTGAGCCTCATGAACGAGAAACGCGATAGCACCAGTGATGGGTTTGATTGGGTAACAGACCCGATACTGAACGAAACCACACGCGTCGCCGTTGTCGCGAATACGCATACAGGCAAATTGCTGGTGCGCGGGTACGAACGCGACGGTGTCGTCACGTCAGATTTTCAGTACCCACCTTCGGTCTAAACGCCACAAACCATAATAACGCCGCAATTTGCGCCACAGATATGACAGCGAATGCAGTGGTGTAACCATCTGGATCAAAGCGCCCATTATCGCTGGGCCATAGATCAATGATCACACCGACTCCCCATTGAACGAGAAAGGCCGCAAAGAACACGAGCAAATTCAGCCCGGTCAACACGCGCCCCGCCAGCGCAGTCGGAAACGCTAAAGTTAGCCCTGCGTAACAAACGTTGGCGTATGTCGCCATAAACACCCAAACCATCCATCCCTGAAGCGACGGCGGAATGACGCCGAGCACAATCATCGTCTGAATGGCGGTGAAGATCGTCATGCCCACGATGGATATCCGAATGGCGTCAACACCCCGACGGCTCAGGTATCCAGCAATCCATGCCACACATAGATTGCCAAGAATCATTGCCGATGCGACCGCAAAAAGAGCATCTGCCGTCGCCCGAGCATCGAAACCGAGAACATCGTGGAACCAAGGTCCCAGCCATAGGCTCTGGATGCCTATAAAGGACGCTTGGCAGACCACACACGCCGGCGCAATTCGCCAAAATACAGGACTTGTAAAAACATCACGTACGCCGCCAATGGCCTCACCCCAGGTTTGTTTCGGCCCGCTTTTTTCATGACGACGTGGCACCACAAAATAAATTATTGCAGACATCAGAACGGCGAAGCCCGCCGCAACCCAGAAGACACCCCGCCAACCAATTTCGGCGTCCAATAGTTCCACCGGTGTTGTCCCTAATAACGCACCAGCACCCCCCGCCATCATTTGATAGGCATTGATCGAGGGCAGTTTTTCCTTGGGTAAAAACAAGGCATAGGCCGTGAATGCCGCCATCAAACAAGCTGACGTGCCCAAACCCATTAGGGCGCGTCCCATCATTAAGAGGGCCAATGATCCAGAAAGCGCAAAGATCGCGCAGCCAATCGCTGCGATCAGTAGCAATATAGACTCCGCTTTGCGCGGGCCATATCTGTCCAGCAAAACACCCAAAGGTAATTGAAACGCGGCGAATGCAAATAGGTTTGCGCTGGTCAACAAACCCAGGTCACTGGCGCTCAAGCCCAGATCGTTAATCAACGAGGGCGCAATGACGGAGTTAATGACCCGCAGCAAATAAGAAAGAAGATAGCCAATGGCAAAAGGGATAAAGACCCGCGCGAAAATCATTTAAAGTTTTGCCCCCGTTGCAGAACACAATACTTATCTGACTATCCCCAATAACACCAATGCCGATCTGACATATGCCTCATGCTCTCGCAGGAACACATCACTGTGAACCGTGTTCGTTTTTGATTTGGAACACTTGCAACCCATTCAACAATGGGGATGATCAAAATTGAAAAAAACATTCTTTAATCTGGGGCCTACCGAGACTTCCATGGATTTAGTTCAGCCGCAAAAACGCAGCTTTTTGGATCGCATGGGGCGTCTATCCCGGCTGAAACTGCTGATCCCCCTAAAAAGAAGCCCGCATTCTGCTGAGTACTCGGCGCGTGGGGTCGCTGTCGGCATGTTCTGGGCCTTGACGCCATTAGTCGGAATCCAGATGTATCTATGTTTCATGACATGGCTAGTTGCCCAGCAAACCAAAAGTTTCCGCTTCAGCCTAGTTATCGCATGCGCTTGGACTTGGGTTTCCAACGTTTTCACGATGCTCCCGATGTATTATGGCTTCTACATTACCGGTCAAATCATGCTCGGGAATTGGGATAAAATTTCGGGGTATGAAACCTTTGTCGTCAGTTTTGAATTCGCCTTCGCGGACGACGTCGGATTTTGGGATTCCATGTTGGAGCTTTTGGCACTGCTGGCACGTGAAGTCGGTGTCGCCATGGGTGTTGGCTGTTTGCCGTACGCGATTATTGGCGGATGGCTTAGTTACAAGTTTTCACTCAAATACATTCGTCAGCGCCGGGCCAGCCGCGTAAAACGCCAGTTGAAAAAAGCTACCAAGAAACGCGAACGCGCGGCTGCTCAATCTTTGGAACGTCCCAGCTCTTCAAGTCGATGAATTGAATCCGCCATGGCCTTGTGCCAAGGCGAAAACGCATCTGCATCTTTTAGTGTTCGCAACCCGACCTCGGTGATGCCACCGGGCGTCGCCAAATCACGTAGCACTTCTATTGGATCACGATCTGGGTCATGCGCCATGAATGCGCCAGCCGCGCGCATCATGTCTGCAGATACTTTTCTAGCAGCAATGGCATCAACACCACTTGATGACAATGCGTCCGTCGTCTCGCCGACCAACTGAAACAACCATCCGAACCAGGCCCCAAGCGCACTCGTTTTATTAAATGAGTCTTCGTCATCAAACGCAGTCACCGCACCTAACGGGTCGAGTGCCTTTATCGCCAACTCGTTGCTTGGAAAAAGCGGAATAGCGCTCTCGTTCAGTGCGCTGGCCATCACAGGCATCGCCCTGGCAGCATCGGCGGGGATGACAGCCCCTCGCAAACTTCCCGCTGTAATCCCGGCGGCCACCGAAATCGCGACCTGGTCCTTTCGCCATGGCAACATTCGAACAGTTTCAATAACATCTGCGGGCCGGACGGAGATAATCAGGGCATCAGAAGCACGGACCACATCATCATTTGTTTCAGCAACCTTCAACCCAAATTGATCATGGAGGCTTGCAGACTTCGCGGCGCTCCTTGGTGACAAAATCACATCCGATGCCCGCCCTGCCTTGGCGTAACCCGTTGCTAGTGCAACACCAAGATGGCCGACCCCGATGATCCCTATTTTCATGATCCAACCTTAACTTTGTTCGCGATATCAATCAGCATGTCCTCGACACGTTCACATGTCATCGCACCCGCCTTTTCCAAAGCATTCATATCGTCGACTGGAATTCCAGTGTTCGATCCATTAGGAACGACATTCAAGCGGCCGCCGATATACACATCAATAGTTAGCCCAAGCGTACCCATCTCGTCGGTGAGTCTTTCAACAAATGAGGTAGCAACGCCATTGTACGTACTGACCGCGATCACATCGGCTTGCATATCCTGCGCAAGCTTTGCGAGATCATCAGCATCTGTGCTGACACCGCCGTCAATGACGCTCACACCTATCTTATTCAAAACTTGTTCAACAAGCCGCTTCCCGTACTCGTGAACATCCGTCGTTGCCACGCAAATGCGAGGCTCCCGCGTTCTGAGTTTTTCAATAACCGAAGGTTCCAGATTTCCAACGATGTCAGTTGCTTGCGCCGCCAACTCGTCAATGACACTCGACGCCACCAAGGGGGCACGACCGTAATATCCAGATGTATCAACCTCACCTGGGCCAAATGCACGTTCTAACTCTGCGGCGCCAATACGCCGCAAGGCGAGCAGCATTTCGAACGGATTGTTTGTGTCGTATCCCGCTTCTTCGAGGCCCTTCATGGTGCGTTGATAAAACTCTTCGCCACCAACTCGGATACGTTCAGCCAAATTGACGACTCCTTCAGATGGTGCTTGCGCCGTGGCCGTTTCCAAGCGTTCAACAAGCCGAGATGCGAATATCTGCGCATCGATGATTTCATCAACGCTCGGGATACGAACGGCTTCTGTCACAGGGATAGGTGTCAACGCATGGCCTGTTCGGGTCGCTCGCAGACTGGCGATATCGGCGGATAAATAAGCTGCCAGGGCAGCGTAGCTTGCGGCTTCGTTGTCTGTGAAAGCTGTCGTGTTGCCATAGATCATTGTACCGGGTGCGGCACCATTGGTCTCTGCCAAGGCCAATTGAAAAGCGTTACGCGTATCTAGATTTGAAAACGTATGCCCATAACAATGACCCAGTGTGCCGCCCAATAAGTCTTCAACAATGTACCGTTCAAGCAAGACGGCCCCTAGGGCACAGGCGAGATCAGAAAACCGTGCGGCAAAGCCATCATCCAAATTCGAGTGGATCAATATATCCACCGGCTGTGCCGCACAAAGCGCAATGGCTTCTACAGACCGGGCGGTGATTTCGACGTCATCATCCCAATCTGGTAGTCGGAACGTAAAATATTGCCCCAAATTACCAATGGCCGTAGCACCCGCTTGTAAAGCCGCGACAGTGTTTTCAAGTGCGGCTGGCATGCCGATAACAAAATCACCGAAATGCGGGGCGACGGTAGATGCATCAGAGAGCAATCTGAAATCATCTGCGCCAGAAAGTATAAGGCCTGTCCCACGCTGGCGACCGTCCCTCTCGCCGCTGGGGTATCCCATGCTCCAATCCAGGCAAATTCCGTATCGATCGACCTTGCCGCCTTGCGCCGCGACGCGAGACTCAATCAATGCCATGTTTTCCGCTGTCAGTCCCGGATCACGCCAGCCAATCTGCGCATGAAACATTAATTGCCCATTTTCTGCACATTGGCGCTTATAAGCCGTTTCACTCTCAACGTCGTGGGCCTCAAGGAACCGGGACGGCCCAACCACAACCGAGCCAGCCAAATTCCGGCCCGTTTCAATAAGATGTTGGCCATCAGGCAAATCTGTTTCGGGCAAAATTGATGGGCGTGAAAGATTAAATGACATGCTCAGATGTTCGCGGGATCGTCGCGCTATAGCAAGCCCATGGATTTAAAAGACCGGTGAGATGACGCAGAAACAATCACGTGGTCATGCAATGCAATGTCCAGCCGACCAGCACCATCACGGATTTCATGTGTCATATCGATGTCGCCACGCGATGGTTCGGCATCACCCGACGGATGATTATGGACCATGATGATGGCACTTGCTCCCAATTCGAGCGCACGCTTCACGACTTCTCTTGGATAGACGGGCGTATGATCTATGGTCCCGCGCTGTTGTTCCTCATCAGCAATCAGAACGTTTCGGCGATTTAGAAACAGAATACGAAAATGCTCGCGTGATGATCTTCCGATTTGCATCCGGCAATATTCAATCAGTCGATCCCAGTTCGACAACACAGGTTTGTCCATAACGGATGCCTGACCCAGCCGTTGTGCCGCCAATTCGACAACCTTCAGTGCAGCTATGCCTGCATCTCCCATTCCTTCGATCGAACGCAACGCCTGCTGGTCTGCCGCGATGGCAGCTGCAAACCCATCAAAACGGTCTATCAGTCGCTTGGCCAAGGGTTTCGCATCACCACGTGGCATCGCAGCAAACAGCACCATTTCCAGCAATTCATAGTCATGGAGGCAGCCGCCGCCAGTTTTGAGTACGCGTTCTCGGAGACGTTTTCGATGGCCTAAAGGCGGTGTGATGTCAGATGCCGCCGTCGCCATCGCATCACACGTTAAAGGGTGGGCAGAACCATCCCTTTGGCGACAGGGTGAATACTTCGTAGCCATCAGCGGTAACGCCCAAGGAGTGTTCAAACTGCGCAGAAAGCGACCGGTCCTTGGTCACCGCGGTCCAACCATCGGATAGAATTTTAACATCAAACCGACCCGCGTTGATCATAGGTTCAATCGTGAAAAACATGCCTTCTTGCAAAACTTCGCCTTGGCCTTTGCGACCAAAGTGCATGACATTCGGGGCGTCGTGGAAAATACGACCAAGACCATGGCCACAAAAATCACGAACAACGGAATATCGTTTTGATTCCGCAAACGACTGGATCGCATGCCCAATGTCACCAAGCGTCGCACCTGGCCGTACAGCCTCGATCCCGCGCCACATGGCCTCAAACGTCGTCTCGACCAGTTTTTGCGCCTTCAAGCTTGGCTTGCCGACATAGAACATCCGGCTTGTATCGCCATACCAGCCATCCACGATTAAGGTCACGTCGATGTTTATCACGTCGCCATCAGCCAATACCTTGTCGCCCGGAATCCCGTGACACACAACGTGATTAACCGAGGTGCAGATAGATTTCGGAAACCCGCGATAATTTAGCGGTGCCGGAACAGAATCGCGTTCAACAGCCCAATTGTGGCACAGCGTATTTAGATGCTCTGTCGTGACGCCGGGTTGAACATGCTCAGTTATGAAATCAAGGCATTCCGCAGCCAGTTGGCCAGCTTTGCGCATACCCGCAAAACCCTCTGGGCCGTGGATTTTAATATAGCGACCATCACGAGACGGTACTTTTAGGGCCTGATCATTCATGTTCAAATCCATCATAATGGGCTCTATGGATGGCCCAGATCAAAAATCTTCGACTTTATAAGATATTTTTTATAAAGCTAACTGCAACTGTCGCGAGACGGTTATCTCGTCTGTCGTCATTGTACAACCATAGCACAAGACCTCGACCCCAGCCCTCATCGCGCTCTGCAAGGCCTCCGCATAGGTCGGATCGATATCCCCTGCGACTGAAAACGTATCTGAATCCTCGCGTTGAACCAAATAGAACATAACCGCACGATGTCCTTCAGCAACCATATCGGTCAATTCCATCAAGTGTTTTGTGCCACGTGAGGTCACAGCATCAGGAAATTCGACGGGGCCATCATCTAGGTTGCGCCGCATCGTCGTATTCTTCACCTCCACATAGCATGACGGCTTGTCCTCCGCTTCGAGGAAAATATCGATCCGAGAGTTTTTACCGTATTTAACTTCACGCCGGAGGGACTCGTACCCTGCCAATTCAGGCACGATGCCGGACCCAATGGCCTCGGATACAATCATGTTTGGTAATGACGTATTGATTCCGACCAATGTCTCACCAACTCGCACTAATTCCCAGGTGAATTTGAGTTTTCGATCCGGGTTTCGCGCCGGGGATATCCAGACTTCGCTCCCGGGTTCTTTGACGCTTTCCATCGAACCAGAATTTGCACAGTGCGCAACAACAATAGAGCCGTCGTCAAGTTCAACGTCGGTTAGGAAACGCTTGTAGCGTTTGACCAGCTTGCCACGGATGAGGGGGTCGGGAAACTTCATGGTTGGCTATTAGCTGACACGGGGCAGAATCGCAAGTGCCCTCGATTTACCCAATCAAGCCTCTGTATCCATTCGATCCAAAAAGCCGAACCGGAAATCGCTGCCATTGTTAGGGTGATCCTGCCGCAAGAAAAGCCCCGTATCATTCTTAATGAACAGAACCTCGCGCAAGATGTTGATCACGCGGCGATCAATATCAAAGAACTTACAAAAATCATCGACGAGTTCTTTTTCACGTGCAATGACATTCCCGTCGATGATCATCGTCTCGTACATATTTGCCGCAATAGATAGTATTTGCGCGGGCGTAAGCGACGACTCTATCGCAATCAAGAAAGCTTCGAATTCATGACGTCCGACAAACGCAAATGCATCTGCTGTTAATGTCTGGACCTGATGCTGTGATAACTCTTTTTTGCTGACGTGCTTGCCAAGCAAGCCCACAAGTGCAGCACGCTCTTCTGGCAGCGCCTTTTTATCCGCCAGAATGATATAGGCCTCAGCGGTAACAAGTGCCTCAATAGGCGACAGAACAGGTATTTGGGCCACGATGATCCCCCAACTTTCGCGTTTAGTATCGCTCCAAATTTCGTGATTTTGCAATCACAGACAATTTTTTATATATTATCTTGGTCAAGAAATGACTCTCGCACGCGGGATAGATCGTAGAACACGCTAAATATCGGTTGTAAATTCACTCGGTTATTTGACAATGGAATCATTGGTATCAGCCAGCGCCAGCCGACTTCAGGCGTCGGTGTTGGAGCGCACATTAGAACAACGCCAAACGCTTCGAGCTCAGATCGACGCGGAACAAGCGCGTGCCCAAAACCTCAGAAATGAACAGCGTCGCGCGGAACGCGCAGATGTCGAGCTTAACGAGAGCCGTCTAAGCCGGGAATTGATTCGTGATACGACCGATGCAGCACGGATTAATGCGACACGGGCCCAAGAATTCAATGATCTGCGCATCCAAGAGCGTAATGACCGCCAGATCGATGACAATCTTCAGGCCTTGGATGATCAACTCACCCGCGAAGCCATTCGTGATGCCTTTAACCCGCTACCCGAGTTGCAGCAAAATCAGGCAACACGTCCGTCTAACGAAATTGACGACTCTTTACCCGTGCGCACGGACGAAATCTCGCTTCGTGAATTGCTTGTAGAGCGAAATGCCAGATTGACCGACCGCGCCGCAGACGAACAAGCGTTTGCGCAACAACAATCCCGCGATTTCGAGCGTTCGGTGCAAGCCATCAATACGTTTGTCACACAACCCGGTGATGCGACAACATTTGAAGAACGCGGCGGTATTGTCGATTTTCAGGCATAGGGCCCTATTCGGGCGTTTTACGTTCTTTAATTTCGATCGCTTTGAGATGTGCCACAAGCGGATAAAGCGCCGATAAAATTGATATCAACAGTCCGACACCGCCTTCTTTGTATCCTTTACGAGATACATAGCATTTCCAGAATCGAGAAAACGATTTCCTAACCATTGTACGTGTGCGACCAAGTACGCCTCGCTCAAAAAGATCCAAGGCCCTATTCGACGTATTTCGGTTAAATCGACGAACCAAGGCCGAAATATCATCCGCCAAATTGTGCCGCACGCCATTGGTAAAATCTGGGCCACGTACGCCTTGGAAAGACACGCCAGGATGCACACGATCCATAGCCCAGGTTTTATACCCCTTGCGAAACAAACTACCGCGAAGATCTGGCGCAAGCGCGGCCATCCAACCGTGGCGTATCCAGCGCCCATGAACGTAATTGTGTATCGGTGTGAAATAGAAATCAGCAGCATCCGCCGCTACGGCCAAGCTTATCTCCTCTGCGAGAGGAGGCTCGATCCATTCGTCCGCGTCGACTTCTAGTATCCACGGCCCCGTGCACGCATCGATACCCATCATTCGGCGATCGCCCTCAATTTCCCAGCCGCCTTCGATCAATGTCGCGCCATGTTTTAATGCGATGTCTTTGGTGCCATCAGAACAGCGGTCTAACACCACAACGATCTCATCGGCGAATGCCAATCGTTTTAAGCATTCGTCCAATATCGCTTCTTCGTTATGTGCGACAATAAGGGCAGACAGTTTGGTCATAAGCTGACGTTAACAAAAATTCGGGGATTTACGCCTGAAAAAACAAAAGCCGGCATCCAAAGAATACCGGCTTTTGAAATTCGTTCGGAACGAACAAATCAACGAGAGTAATATTCGATGACCAGGTTTGGTTCCATTTGCACTGGATACGGTACATCTTCGAGTTTTGGCTGGCGAATGAACGAACCTGTCATCCGCTGATGATTGACTTCGATGTAGTCTGGTACCTCGCGCTCGGCGCTTTCAGTTGCCAGAAGTACCATCGGTATTTGACGTGAAGCTTCACGAACTTCGATGACGTCGCCTTCTTTGACCATGTACGACGGAATATTGACTTTCGTTCCGTTCACTTTGACATGGCCGTGGTTCACGAACTGACGTGCTGCAAATACGGTTGGCACGAATTTCATCCGATAAACCACAGCGTCCAGGCGACGCTCAAGAATACCAATCAAGTTCTGCGACGTATCACCCCGGCGGCGAACGGCTTCTTGATAGTATTTACGAAACTGTTTTTCCGAAATGTTGCCGTAATAGCCTTTAAGCTTTTGTTTGGCCATCAGCTGCAAACCAAAGTCAGACGGCTTTTTGCGGCGCTGACCGTGTTCGCCTGGGCCATAATCACGGGAATTAACGGGGCTTTTCGGGCGACCCCACAGATTAACGCCAAGACGTCGGTTAATCTTGTACTTAGAACTAACGCGTTTACTCATTTTATGTACCCTCGTTTTCCGGGTGTTGTTGTCCCGGCTGTCATCATGACTGGGTGCACGCACCGCCGACCGGAAGTAATAGCAGCGCGCGTTATAAGGAATTTTCGGCAGATGTCAAAGGGTTTGGGGCATTTTTATGCCCTTAGTTCAGCGCAATATCCAATCGGGATCTAAACGCGCGTTTGCCTTTTACCGTCACATTGATCTTTCGGGAGTCTCGAACGCGCGAAATCCAACCCCGTTCTAAGAACTGATCAGCAAGCGCTGCCCCCAATGCGCCACCCAAATGGGGGCGTCGCTCGCTCCAATCCAAGCAACGGCGGGCCAAATGACGGCGTGTGCCGCGGAGTTTCTCGATGTCGATGTCGAGACTGCCAAAGAACGCCAAGCCTGCTTCGGTTGGCGTAAAATCTTCATCACCCTCGTCCAAATATCCCTGTGATTTCATCGCATCAACAAGCGCCACACCCAGCACACCTGCCAAATGATCGTAACACATCCGGGACGCACGCAGTTCTTGCAGCTGTTTAGACGGCTTTTTGTGCACAACGGGACTGTCAGGAACCAAATGCGCCAATGGCTCCAATGCATCGACCATGCGCGGATCGGACAATCGGTAATATCGGTGACGCCCCTGCTTTTCGACCAACAGGAAATTGGCATCGGTCATTTTCTTAAGGTGACTAGATGCAGTTTGTGGTGTGACACCCGCATGCATCGCGAGTTCTGTCGCCGTCAGCGCCTGACCACCCGCCAGCGCCGCCAACATGTTCGCCCGCGCCGGTACGCCAATCACAGAGCCGATCAATGCCGCTGCACGTGCATCTTGTTTGACCCATCCATCAACCATCGCAACCTCTCACTACAATCATACTTCGATCATAAGCGAATCGTTTCAGAATGACAAATCACTCGCTGGGTTTAAGCTGTTAGTTATCAACAAAGCGAGGATACCATCATGAAGCGCGACGACTTTCTGAGACGCCACAACGAAGGCCCAATGATCCGCATGCCGAACGCATGGGATAAGGGCACGGCAAAAATCATGGAAGACGCCGGTGCAGAGGCACTTGGCACAACAAGTGCCGGGATTCTCTATGCGCAGGGATTGCCAGACTACGAAGGTGCGCTCACCCGCGACGAATGCCTCAGGTACGCCGAAGACATCTGTAACGCCGTTGATATCCCCATCAGCATCGATTCCGAAGACGGCTATGGTGACACTCCGGAACAGGTCGCAGATTCATTTAAGATGATGATCGAAGTCGGTGCGATGGGTGGCAGCATTGAGGACCATCCCCGAGTCGCCGGGCGTGATCTATTGACTGCCGAGGAAACGGCAGATCGCGTGCGGGCAGCGCGGGAAACCATCGATGCATCGGGCGTGCCATTCGTCTTAACAGCGCGTGCAGAATGCTATCTGGTTGGACATCCTGATCGACTGAATGAGTCCATTCGTCGTATTCAGATGTACGAAGCAGCTGGGGCACATTGCGTCTATGTCCCAGGATTGCGGAAACGCGAGGAGATCCAGGCCGTCCTGGACGCGGTGACGTGCCCAGTCAATATCCTTGTCGGTATAAAGACCTTCGATCTACTGCTTTCCGACCTAGAAGCCATGGGGGTTAGGCGCATTAGCACTGGTGGCAGCATTGCCTGCGCCGCGTTCGGCTTAATCCGGGCTGCCACGCAAGGTGTCCTGAATGATGATCTTGGTTATCGTGATGGGATGATCACCCATGACGAATTTACCCGCCTCTTTGGAGAAGGTCCGGCAGCGGGTATTTGATTAACTTTTCACCGCGTTAAAACGGGCCTCGGCGTCACGGAATGCGGCCCGCGTGGTTTCAACGTCCCAGTCTCGTTTCTGCAACGTTTCGTGATCCCACTCGCTACGCGGCTCGTCAGGTTCAAAGAAATCACCACTGTAAACGTGGATCGCCGCCGAGAACTTGCCCAATGGATTTGATACCGAATGAATGATGTTGTGACCGAGTGACGCAACTTGCCCTGTGCTCAACGAATCTGCCCCAGCCGCTTCTAAGCCCTGATCTGTGTTCTTCCAAAAAATATTGTCTTCCCGACCGTTATAAAGGCCGATGACGGCAGGCATATTATGGTTGTGTGGGATGAGTGTCATATAAGGCGACCAGATGAAATTGATCACAGTCAAATCGTCTGACCGATGAAGTAAATCTATTCCAGCGTTCACGGGTTCACCCAGATCTTTGACAATACTTGCCGGGTCGCCAACGGCACTGGCCACAACCTCACGTACAGCGGCTTGTCCTTCGCCAATCGCTTTACGGCAATCATCAATAAACTGGTCTTTCGAGAACATAGCTTTCCCCACATCAATACAATTATTTTGTTGAGATATGACGGAGCGAGGCGCCCCTGTCCAGGCTAACGCAAAAATCTGGGCCGTTTAGGCTTCCAATTCGGAGTCCCAGTAAAGGAAATCCCGCCAACTTTCATGAAGATAGTTTGGCGGGAATGAACGTCCGTTTTCTTGAAGTGTGAAGCAATTCGGTCGCTCTGGCGCACGGAACGGCAGCATGCCTGCTTGTTTAGGCATCTTATTGCCCTTCGCCAGATTGCAGGGCGAACACGCTGTGACGACGTTTTCCCATGTCGTTCGACCGCCGCGTGATCTGGGCACCACATGATCAAAGGTCAGATTTTCTGCTGGAAACTCAGTACCACAGTATTGGCACTCAAATCCGTCACGCAGAAACACGTTAAACCGGGTAAAGGCCGGATGCCGATTCATGGGGATGTATTCTTTAAGCGCAATTACACTTGGCAGCTTGAATTGTTGGCTGGGGCTGTGGGCGTATCGGTCGTATTCAGAGATTACCGCAACACGTTCGGAGAATACGGCTTTGAGCGCATCTTGCCATGACCAGAGCGACAATGGGAAATAACTCAAAGGCCGAAAATCGGCGTTCAAAGCTAAAGCTGGATAGCCTTCGATGGACATAAGACACTAAATCTCCCGGCCGGCACAGACAAAGGATACACAATATTGTGTAAAAGCCAAATCCTCTCGCATTAAATATTCGTGACTTTTCGGGCAGATTCGATCAAATCTGCGGTTTATTTCCCCAAATCTTGCAAGTTCACGCCGAAACACTCGGCCAAAAAGAACATACCAGCTTTGACGCTGTCATCATCTAGGCCATGACCCAATCCTGGGCGCGCCAAACCCTCGGCGCTAACGCCCGCTTGACGAAGCACTTCTAGCGCCGCCGGCATAAAATCAAACGGCACAACATCGTCTGCCTGCCCGTGACACAGTAAGACAGGCGGCTTTGCGGCAATCTCACTTCCGAGCGAATCTGGATCAATCAACATACCGGAATATCCAATGATCCCAGCACACGGGGCCGCACGGCGAAGCCCCACATGCAGCGACATCATGGTTCCTTGAGAAAAGCCAACCAGCGCCAGGTCTTTGTCTTCCAAACCGCAGGCAGCCAATTGCTCATCAATGAATGCATTTAAGATCGGAGCCGATGCACGTGTGCCCTCGTTTCGGGCTTCTAGGCTCATGTCTTGAAGGCTAAACCATTGATATCCTGTTGGGGCACCGTCAAAGTTATAAGGCGCATGTGGCGAAACGAAACGTGCACCCGGAAGAACTTTTTGAAAATACGGGGCCAAGCCAATGAGGTCATCCCCGTCGGAACCAACACCATGGCACATGATCACCAATTGTTCAGGCTTTCGCCCGCCAAGGGGTTCTAGGGTGGGACCGCTCAGTTTCGGCAATTCCGGCGTTTCGTCCATCATACTTGCATGCTCCTTTGGAATGGGTGCACAAGTGGTAGCGCATTATGTCTGATATTGTCACCCGCTTCGCACCATCACCGACCGGCTATTTGCATTTAGGGACGGTTTACTCCGCCCTTTTCACAGAAAACGCAGCCCGCGAAGCTGATGGTCGTTTCCTGGTCCGGATCGAGGACACAGACCAGAGCCGTTGCCGCCAAGAATTCGAAGACCAGATTTTAGATGATCTGAGATGGCTCGGCCTGACATGGGAAGAGCCCATCCGCCGACAATCAGCGCATTTGAACAGTTATAAGTCCGCCATAGAAAACTTGGGTACGCAGGGTTTAATTTATCCCTGTTTTTGCACCCGCAAGGAAATCTTGGAAGAAATTGATACTGCGGGTGTCGCTCCTCACGGCCCCGATGGCCCTGTCTACCCGGGCACCTGCCGTGGCCTGTCAGAGGCCGAGCGCGAAGAGAAGATCTCCGCTGGAATGGCATATGCATTGCGTGTAGATATAGAAAAAGCCCATGTACGCACGGGCGAAATCACTTGGTATGATCGCGACAAGGGCGAGGTTATTGCCCATCCAGAACGCTTTGGTGATGTCGTTGTTGCACGCAAGGATGGCTGGCCAAGTTATCATTTAGCGGTGACATGGGATGACCACCTCCAAGGCATCACCCTTGTGACACGAGGAAACGACTTGTTTGAGGCGACAGATATTCACCGCCTATTGCAAGCTTTGCTGAACCTAGATACGCCTGAATACCATCACCATAAGTTATTGTTGGACCCACAAGGTCGACGTCTGGCGAAACGGGACAAGGACGTGAACATCAAAAGCCTGCGTGAAGCGGGCAAAACACCAGATGACGTCAAGATGATGTGTGGATGGCTTCCCGATGATTAGACTAACGATCTTGATCGGTGTTCTCATTTTCTGTTCGGGGGCTGTGACTGCTGAAACTGTCCACGTCGGCACTGTCACCGAGATTGTTGATGGGGATACCCTTTTTATCGATCCGCCACATGAAGATGGGAACGAGATCAGACTTGTCCGGATCCAAGCTCCCAAGCTCCCCCTTGGGCGTAAGAGCTTTGAAGCTTGGCCACTGTCATCTGAAGCCAAAGATTTGATTTCTGATCTTACTCTTGGAGAAAAAGTCGCATTGTCTTTCGGGGGATCTGAGCGAGATCGCTACGGACGATGGCTCGCGCACTTGCATGTGACGACGGGTCGAAACGCAGGTATGTGGGTCCAGGGTGAGCTGCTGCGCCAAGGATTCGCGCGCGTCTACAGCTTTTCGGATAACCGCGCCAAGGTAACTGAGATGCTGGCTCTCGAACGCGAGGCGCGACAGGCCCGACGCGGTATATGGGCATTGGATTATTATGCGATCCGAAACGCCGATCCGGCGATCTTGGGGCGTGAACTTGGTTCTTTCCAATTGATTGAGGGGCGTGTCGTAGATGCAGCGAAAGTCAAAGGAACGATTTACCTGAACTTTGGAGCAGATTGGCGTACTGATTTCACGGTGTCTCTAAAGCACAAAGCGGTTCGAATGTTCAAACAGGCCGGTATCGACCCACTGACTTTGAAGGGACAGAGCATTCGTGCTCGTGGTTGGCTATCGAAGCGAAACGGTCCAATGATCAAAGCATCGCACCCAGAACAAATTGAGATATTAGATCGCTAATAACAGAAACTGTGCCTCAAAATCGCCGTCATTGAGACACACGCTTTATTCCGCTTAAATACCCAAAATGAACTTTCAGCGAGCCAAGAATGACGTTCAAACTAAAATCCAAGATTGCAATTTGCGCTTTGCTAACTGCCACTGCATTTGTGTCAGGCTGCACTACCAACCCAGCTACCGGCGAACAGAGCTTCACTGCCTTTATGGACGCCGAAGACGAGATCCGGGTCGGCGCAGAAGAACACCCAAAGATGTTAGAGGCGTTTGGTGGCACGTACGATAACGCTGCATTGACCAAATACGTCAACGAAATAGGGCAACGGATGGTTGCCAAATCCGAGTTACCGGACCTCAAATTTCAATTCTTTGTCTTGAATGATGACACGGTCAATGCATTCGCTTTACCTGGTGGCTACGTCTATCTCTCTCGTGGTTTGATCGCACTCGCCGAAGATGAAGCGGAGCTTGCCGGCGTTATCGGACATGAGATTGGGCATGTGACAGCACGGCACAGTGCACAACGTTATTCTTCTGCGATGGCAACAAATATCGGTCTAACAGCTGTCAGTATATTGGGCAGCGTTTTCGGTGCACCGTCTGGCCTTGGCAATTTGGCATCCTTCGGGGCGCAAGCTGCACTGCAAAGTTATTCCAGAAGCCAAGAACTGGAGGCCGACAAGTTGGGCGTCAGATACATGAATCAGCTTGGTTACGATCCCCGCGCAGTGCGTGATTTCTTTGCAAAGTTGCATGCGCACACTGAAATCCAAGCCAAGAAAGCAGGCCGATCAGCAGATGAATTCAGCATCATGCAGACCCATCCGCGAACGGCTGACCGGATCACACAAGCCGAGGAGTTGGCCCAAACTCAGACGCCACCCAATCCGCGAAGGGGTCGTGATCCATTCTTAAATCAAGTCGACGGGATATTGTTTGGCAAAGACCCAGCAGAAGGTTTCATGAAGGGTGATACGTTTATCCATCCGGTCTTGGGGTTTAAGTTCGATTTCCCACCTGGCTTTAAGGTCAATAACGGCAAAACCAAAATCGAGGCCACAGATGAAAATGGGACAACCATTGTGTTCGATATGGAGAGCCCGAAAGTCGCCACCGGGATGTCAGACCTAGCCGTTTACATCTCAAATCATTGGGGCCCGAGCCTGAATATCAAGCCAGAAGGTGTCGAGCGAATCACCATTAATGGGCTGGCAGCCGCGACTGGAAGTGCATCGGTCGATACCAACAAGGGTCCGCATTTGTTAAGGATGCTGGCCATTCGCACGGCGCGAGACCGACTGTATCGGTTCGTATTCCTCACCAAACCAGACGTCACCGATAAAATGTCTGTATCGCTTCGCAGAACAACGTACAGTTTCAACTTGTTGAAACCCGGTGAAGCCGATGACCATGAGCCGCCGCGCATTCGTATTAAGACCGTCAACGCGGGCGAGACCAAAGCATCCATCGCGGCGCAAATGCCGTTTGCTGATTATAATGACGATTGGTTTAGGGCGCTGAACTTGAATGTGGTCACGGATGGCTTAGCAACAGGCGAGAGAGTGAAGATCGTCCGGAATTAGGGCGCTTTCGCGCCGGCCAATTGCAACAAGTTGGTCAGAAAGTTGGTTGCCTCAGCATGAATCCCACCTGCACCACTTTCGCGCGGGCCTGCGATGTTTAGAATTGAAGGTTTCTTCGCCTCTAGCCAGCGTAATGCCGCTAAGGGCGAATGCGTTCTGTTCAAATCGACGATGTGATAGGGCCGCCCCAACTCGCGCGCGATTTCCAAAGTCAATTTGGTCCCACCAGAAGGTTCGTGGCGGGTCAAGATAAGCGTCGCGTCACTATCTTCAATGTTTTTGCGCGTCCTGACATCGTAGGCCGAACTTGCTGTTTCAGTGACGGGATAGATCGACGGTATCGGTCCATCTTCGGCACGACGGCCTTTTGGAACCCAACCGCCACAAGGGATATTGAACTGAATAGCCGTATCCAGCGCCGCACGGTCTACGCCCGTTTGGCCACCAGATACGATTTTATCAGGGAGGGTATCCGCCGATACCGCCGTTTCCGACGGTGTGTTCATGAGGACTAAGCCGCGTCTAGGATTTGTTCGAGTTTGCTCGTCGCTTTTTCCATGTCTGTCTTATCGACAGCCGCAACTTCAGCTGCCAAGCGATCACGTGCTTGTTCGTAAATCTGACGCTCGGAAAATGACTGGTCCGGTTGGCCGACATTACGGTGAAGGTCACGTACGACCTCGGCAATGGAGACGGGGTCACCAGAATTGATTTTAAGATCATATTCCGCAGCACGGCGGCTCCACATCGTACGCTTCACACGTGGACGACCTTTAAGTGTTTGAATCGCTTCATCCATACGCTTTTTCGATGATAATTTACGCAGGCCAGAATTCGCAGCTTTGCTCGTTGGGACCCGCAATGTCATGCGATCGCGATCAAAACTAATCACGAAGAGTTCCAATTTGTGCCCTGCTATTTCGTCTTCCTCGACGCTCATTACTTTGCCAACGCCATGTGTTGGATAGACGACAAAATCACCGGGATTAAATAGAAGTTGTTCAGCCATGATATACTCTGCTCTGTACTTTCATCAAAAAACACCCGATCGCTTCACGCGTTATCGGATGCTGGGCCCAGGAAAACCGCTTACCACTTCGGTGCGCGTTGTTTTTACCCATATTTCCTGTGCAAAAGGGGCCTTAAAAGGCCCCAAAGCACATTTTCACTAATGAATAGTGTAACATATTTTTGCAGTACAGAAAAGGCCCCTCAATCATGGTGGAAATCATCATCAAGGGGCCAAAAGCTTTATAAATCAGCAAGTTAGATATAGGTTAGTCACCCTGGCCTGGGTTTTCGCTCAACAGCGCAGCTTTATCGGGCTTGCCGTCCCATTCTTCTGCATCCGGCAACTGCTCACCTTTTCGGGTCAGATTGGGCCAGATTTCAGCAAACTTTGTGTTGATCTCGAGCCATTTTTCAACGCCAGGCTCTGTATCAGGCACAATCGCTTCCGCCGGGCATTCTGGCTCACATACACCGCAATCGATGCATTCGTCCGGATGAATAACTAAGAAGTTCTCGCCTTCGTAGAAACAATCTACGGGACAGACCTCAACGCAATCTTGGAATTTACATTTAATGCAATTTTCCGTGACGATGTATGTCATCTCATTTCCTCATTCACTATCGTCTAAACCCAAATTCTCTAGTGCCCGCTTACGAGCGCGACCATTATCTTGGTCTTGAACACATAACAGCCCTGCCACGCGTCTGACCAGATTTGCTTCGTAATCGTGTAACACACCATCAGCGTAGGCAACTTGCCACAACATTTCCATCACATCGATACGCTCTTCGATGCCAAATCCATCCCGAATTGTTCGTGTCGCGGAGTACAACTTATTCGCATGCTCCACATCAGAGGCATCAGCCGCGAGCTCATCCTCGGGAGAAAGCCCAACCTCTTGTGCGGATGTGTCTCCAGCTAGGAAGGATTTAAGACGTTGTAACATAAGCGTGCGTAACACACTGCCAAAGCACGAACAACCATGTTTAAACTAAGGATTTTGTGGCGGTTTTACCTTGTCATCATTCCAACTGACGGGCAGGTTTTGTTGATGTCCGATATGACCGAACAAAAAAGATATTCTCCAGCGTGCGAGCGCAATAAGGATGTCATTCTTGATGTCCTGCGCGAGGTGATGCCAACGACGGGCACGATCCTCGAAATCGCCTGCGGGCCAGGCCAACATGCCGTCCACTTTGCGGCCGGGTTCCCAGAGGTGAAATGGCTGCCCACTGACATCGATCCGACCAGCATTGCATCGACTCGGGCATGGCGAGACGAGGCCCAGATTCCAAAAATACTAGATCCGATCATATTGGATGCCACCCATACTGAATGGCCAATTGCACACGCAGACGGCATCGTCTGCTGCAACATGATCCATATATCACCGTGGGACGTCACCTTAGGATTGCTAGACGGTGCCGCCCGTATTCTGCCCGATGACGGCATCCTGTATACCTATGGTCCCTATAAGGTCGGCGGCAAACACACGGCCCCATCGAACGAAGCGTTCGATCAGTCTCTTAGATCACAAAATCCGGAATGGGGTGTGCGCAATTTAGATGATGTCGCCCTAGAGGCCCGCCGCCGCGGCTTGCATTTGGTCAAAACCGCCAAAATGCCTGCGAATAATTTCTCGGTGATCTACAAGAAAACACCGATGGTCGATGCCATCGACGTTTAAATCTTCTCGTAGGCTCGTCATCCCCGCGAAGGCGGGGACCTAATAAGCTATTGATTGGAAAGTAGATTCCCGCCTTCGCGGGAATGACGTGTTTTGGCGCAGAACTTACTTTATGTCTTCGAATGAGGCGCCGATGCCAACTTCAAAAACGTACGATCTTCGCGTATCAAGAATTTTTCTCTCTGGGCAAATTCGTAATTCTCACGTCCCAGTGGATCGGCAGACAAACGCGCCCGATATTCCTCGTACGCGGCCAAACTCTCGATGTTATAGACACCGTAGGCCAATGTGGATGAGCCTTCATGCGGTGCGTAGTACCCGATTAGATCAGCCCCACAACGCGGGATCGCCTGGCCCCAATTCCGCGCATACTGGTTGAACTGCTCTTTTTTCGTCGGATCGATGTGATAGCGAATGAAACATGTGATCATAGTGTCCTCCAAATGTGTGAGGGGACTATGTCACGCAAATTCACGTATATGTTTCGGCTACGATCGAAATATGTATGCTTGCAGAAAAACAAAGAGAGAAGCACCAGATCAACGCCGCCGTTTCTTCTTACCCTCGGGCTCCCATTTTGCCTTGGCTTTTTGCGACACGCCCGGTTTATCGAGGCCGAGTTCCTGCGCTTCCAATCGGCGGATTTCGTCTCGTAATCTGGCGGCTTCTTCGAATTCCAGGTCCGCCGCCGCCGTTTGCATTTTCTTGGTCATGTCATCGATGACCGCACGTAAATTGTGCCCGACAAACTCAGTCTTGCCAGCCACGCCTGTATCAACAGTGAAGTAATCCTTTTCGTACGCCGTCTCGATAATATTGGCGATGCCCTTTTTAATACTTGTCGGGGTAATGCCATGTTTTTCGTTGTACGCCATTTGCCGTTCGCGTCGACGATTGGTCTCGCCCAACGCATATTCCAAACTGTCTGTCATCTTGTCGGCATAAAGAATAACCCGACCCTCAAGGTTACGTGCCGCACGACCAATAGTTTGGACCAATGATGTTTTGGACCGCAAAAAGCCTTCTTTGTCCGCATCCAGGATCGCAACCAATCCACACTCCGGAATATCCAACCCTTCCCGCAACAAGTTGATACCAATGAGAATATCAAAAGCCCCAAGCCTCAGATCACGAATGATTTCGATCCGCTCCAATGTGTCGATATCAGAATGCATATAACGCACCCGAAGGCCGTGTTCGTGCAGATATTCGGTCAGATCTTCAGCCATACGCTTGGTCAGCGTCGTGACCAGCACCCGCATACCCCGTGCCGCCATATCGCGACATTCACCCAACAAATCATCAACCTGTGTCTCAACCGGGCGGATGATGCATTCAGGATCAATCAATCCCGTGGGCCGAACGACCTGTTCAATGAATACACCCCCGGTGCGTTCCATTTCCCAAGGCCCCGGTGTCGCCGACACAAACACCGATTCGGGTCGCATCGCATCCCATTCTTCGAATTTGAGCGGCCGGTTATCGATGCAGGATGGCAACCGAAACCCAAACTCGGCCAAGGTCGATTTACGATTGAAGTCACCTTTGTACATGCCACCAATCTGCGGCACGGTGACGTGGCTTTCATCGACCACCAAAATCGCGTTTTCAGGCAGATACTCGAACAATGTTGGCGGTGGATCGCCGGGGTTACGCCCCGTCAAATATCGGGAATAGTTCTCAATCCCTGCACAGTGACCCGTGGTTTCCAACATTTCGATATCAAATGTTGTGCGCTCTTCCAGGCGTTGCGCCTCAAGCAATTTCCCCTCGGCGTGAAAACGCTCAACCGTTTCTTTCATTTCTTTTTTGATTTGAGGTATGGCCTGCATCAACGTCGGGCGCGGTGTCACATAGTGGCTATTTGGATAAATCGTAATGTCTTTTAACGTCGCGGTTTTTTCGCCGGTGAGCGGATCGATTTCCCAGATGCTTTCGATCTCGTCACCAAAGAACGACAACCGCCAGGCACGATCTTCGAAGTGCGAAGGGAACAGCTCAATTACATCTCCACGGACACGAAACGCACCGCGATAAAAATTCTGATCATTCCGCTGATACTGAAGGGCGACGAACTTCTTTAGAAGCTCTCGCGGATCAATGGTGTCCCCCACGGTCAGGCGAAAGGTCATTTCCGAATACGTCTCGACCGCACCAATACCGTAAATACAAGATACCGACGCAACGATCACCACATCATCCCGTTCCAACAACGCCCGCGTGGCGGAATGCCGCATGCGATCAATCTGTTCGTTCACCGACGCATCTTTTTCGATGTAGGTATCGGTTCGTGGCACATAGGCCTCTGGTTGATAATAGTCATAGTAGCTGACGAAATATTCGACCGAGTTCTTGGGGAAAAACTCCTTCATCTCGCCATACAACTGTGCTGCCAGGGTCTTGTTTGGTGCCAAAACAAGCGCCGGGTGGCCCATGTTTTTAATTACATGCGCCATGGTGAAAGTTTTCCCCGACCCCGTAACACCGAGCAGGACCTGGTCTCTCTCGTCGTCCTTGAGACCTTGCGTCAGTTCTTTGATCGCGGTCGGTTGATCGCCCGATGGCTCAAACGGTGATTCCAACTCATAAACCGCCGGGGCTTTTGTTGCCGGGCGTTTTTCAGGGATAAATATCGGTCGGGATTCGTGTGTATCCATGCCTTCTATATAAGCGACCAACCCCGATCGCGCGAGTCACGCATCGCAAAATTCGATCATTCGCGGAATTCTCTATGCCCCGGGCCGTTCGCCGTGGACAGCGACCGCATGCACCACATAGCGTATCGGCCCACCCGGGGCCCAGTCTTCGAACGGGTAACATGTGACCAGCGTCAGCATGTCAGCGTCGTGGTTGAGTGTAATGGTTTCTGTTCGAACGTCGATGGTCTGGATATCGACGATGACATGCCGTATTTCGCTGCCACCAGGTCGCTCGACAATGATTTCTTGGCCCACAATCACGTCTTTTAAAAACGCGAAATGCGTATCGCGATGGGCCGAGACGACGCTGTGCCCGATCCCGCCCGGCAGCGAGGTACCGTCGATATGACCAGGCCCAAACGCCAGTGATCGACCATGTGCGCCTGCCAAAATAATCGCGTCATGTTCATTGTCCGCTGTTCGGACCCGGGCAACCGGCCGCGTATCCGCCCATGGCCAAGGCGGCGGCGCAACCCCAGTATCACCTGCGGTGGTCCAGGCACGCTCCAACAAGATTTGCGCGACGGCCGCCTTGGCTGGAATATACAAGCCCCATCCCATCATGGTGATGCCAGCAGATATCGAGGCGACGCAGAGTGCCCGTGACAATGAAAGTCTATGCACAACGCGCCCGCCGCACCCAACCAATACACATGGCCAATGCTGCGAGTAGCGTCATGAAGCCCCCGACGATCAGCATCAATGGTGCATTGGTTGCAGTTTGTGGGATATTGGCCAGTTGAGTGGCCGAGGATGACATGGCGTGCCTGATCATCGGACTTGAACGATCAAACGCCCGGGTTTTCTGCAATCCAGATGCTGGTGCTGGATGTAATTGGGGCGAAGATCCTTCGCGCACCCAGCCATCTGGCAAATTCGTCGGGACTTGAACGGATGAAAGCTGCTGGTCCTTTGGTCGCGCAATTTGATCATCAATCGCGACCAAGCTGGTGTAACGACTGACCAAGTCAAACGTAAGCGCAGTTTGGATTATTTCTGCTTTGACCTGCGTTGGGTATTCAGCAAGGCGGAGTGCATGCATCAAGCCTTTGATTTTTTCACGGCCCCACAGAGTCCCAACCCCTGGATGAGACTGCCCACCTTTGAGTTGAACAGTTGTTGACCAAATCCGGTCGCCGATACGTCCCGTTACATCAACACTGGTCACCCCAGGTGGCAGCTTCGCCATAACTGTCAGAGGTTCTCCGAAATAAAGGTCTGGTAATTTTGACGGCCACATTTCAACTTGCTCGGCAGTGCCGTTCCAACTGGCCCGCGCATCGACCAATGCGGGTGATTCAAGCTTACCAAACAATGCGCTCATTTGCGATGCAACTTGATCAGGGCTTTGGATATAGGTGTAAGAACCACGGCCAGCGCGTGCCGCACGCGGCATTAGATAGCCGTTTGGGGCAGATCCAATACCCACCGTAAAGAAACGACGATCACCTACGTTTTGTTCAATCAATCGAAACAAAGCATCTTCGTTTGAGACAGCGCCATCTGTGATCAAGATAACCTGAGACAAACGATCTTTGTCTGCACCCTCAGAAAGTGCGGCTGCAACCGCGTTTACGATTTCCGTGCCACCGTCTGCGGTCAGACCACTTACGTAAGATTTGGCAGCCGAGAGATTTTCTCTGTTGGCCGAGACAAGACCCGCTCGAAACATTGAAAACTCGTTTGAAAATCTGACGATCTGGAACCGATCATTAGGCCTCAGGCGATCCAATGCCAGACGCAAAGCAGCTCTCGCCTGATCGATTGATGCGCCATCCATCGATCCTGAAGTATCGATGATAAACGTGACATCTCTGTCGAGTCCGGTGAATTCGGATGCCGCCATCAGCGGTGTCAACATCAGCAAAGCGTAGCGAGTATTATCAACGATCTCGGTGAACAGTCCTGCTGTCGGTGCCGATCCTTTCTTCGGTATCCAGTTCAGGATGAAATCTCTGTCTGCCGGGGCCGTATTTGCCAGAGTGATCTCAAGAACCCCAGTGGATGTGTTCTCCGTCGTGATTTGATGACTGACGCTTTTGATGCTGGCGATGGGAAAACCTGCATCCAGCCGGATTTTCAAATCGACCGGGTTTCCAAGACCTTCTTCTGCTGTCCGAAGTGGCGGCGAAATTTTATCAATATCCGTTGCGCTACCTTGTTTGGCTTCCCAACCGGTAAGCTGAAAACTTTGTATTTCCTGATGTGAAATATAGCGCGGTCCGACCACGAGCGGCATCCGCATGCTGAAATGCCCGTTGTCCATTTTCAGATAATCCTGGAATCCGATCTCGACGATCACATGCTCGCCAGGGCCCAAATTCGCGACGGACGTGGAAAACAAATTGGGGCGATGCTGTTCGACCAAACTCGTACGTTTCCCAGCAGACTTCGCAGCGTTGTACTGCCGTTTCGCTTCTTCTTTTTCTTCAATCTTGCCAATGATTTGGCGCGCACCCACCTGCATATACAATCGGTCTACCGCGCTATCCGCCGGCAACGGATAGGTATAGATGGCTTCGGTCCAGGTCTCGGAATTATTCACGAAAGTATGGCGTAGCCGGTAACGCGCAATCGGCCCGCTGATATCAACGGTAATGTCTGTTTTGACCAAGGGAGCTGCAACGACTGTTCCAGGCTTGTCGCCCGGAAAATACAGACCACCCCTGTCCATGATAGACGGCGGCAGGGGTGTTTTGGCAAAGGCCACTGCGGGCAAAACAAAAGCACTAAAAGAAAGAATAAGCGAAACAAGAAACCGCATGATGACACCTCCGATATTGATGCGATTTCGGTATTAAAGTTCGGTAATGGGGCAGGATTGCAGGTCAAATATGGTCATTCAGGGGCAGGTCGATGCTTGCCCGAAACCGTTGACGGGCGTACAGTCCCTCCGAATTTTCTTATGTGTGCAACACATCATCACGCCATCGGAGGTCGTTAATGTCTATCGTCGCCAAGCGGTTCGCCAACATGAAATCGTCGCCAACCATCGCCATCACACAAAAGTCCCGTGATCTCAAGGAGGCCGGCCGTGACATTATCTCGTTGAGCGTGGGGGAGCCTGATTTCGATACGCCAGATCATGTAATCGAAGCGGCTAAACAAGCCCTTGATGATGGAATGACCCGCTATACTGGCGTAAACGGCACTCCTGAATTGCAGGATGCGATCATCGAAAAGTTCAAGCGCGACAACGATTTGGAATACACGCGCAACCAAATCCACGTCAGTTGTGGCGGCAAACCCGTTATCTTCAACGCGTTGATGGCATCCTTGGACCCGGGTGACGAAGTGATCATCCCTGCACCTTATTGGGTGAGTTACCCCGATATGGTCGAGATTTTTGATGGGGTCCCGGTCGTCGTCGATTGCCCAGCAGAGGCGTCATTTAAAATCACAGCGGAACAATTAGAAGCCGCGATTACACCAAAAACAAAGTGGCTGATCCTGAATTCACCATCAAATCCAACAGGCCGTTGCTATACAGCCGAAGATTTGCAGGCGCTCGCCGATGTGCTGAAAAAACACGAACACGTGTGGGTACTGACCGATGACATTTATGAGCATCTGGTCTACGACGATTTTGAGTTCAAAACCATTGCACAGGTCGAACCCGAACTGAAATCCCGTACGCTAACTATGAACGGCATGTCCAAGGCATTCTGTATGACGGGTTGGCGTCTGGGCTTCGCAGGCGGCCCAACCGAGTTGATCAAGGCGATGACCAATATTCAGTCTCAGAACATCACCCACACGGCTGCTATATCTCAAGCGGCATCGATTGCTGCACTAAATGGCCCGATGGAATTTTTGGAGAGCAACAACGAAGTTTTCAAAGAACGTCGCGATCTAGCTGTCAGCATGCTGAACCAAGCAACGGGCCTCAGCTGTGAAACACCAGAGGGTGCGTTCTATGTCTACCCATCGGTGAAGCCGTTATTAGGTAAGAAAACGCCAAGCGGCAAAGTCATCGAAAACGATGAAGATTTTGTCGTCGAGTTATTGGATGCCGAGGGTGTTGCCGCTGTTCACGGCGCGGCATTTGGCCTCAGCCCGCACTTCAGAATTTCCTACGCTGTGGCGACAGATGTTCTTGAGGACGCCTGCAATCGTATTCAACGTTTCTGCAGTTCGCTGACCTAATTTAAATGGTGCGATCCCAGATATCCCTGAGATCGCACCCATTCCAATTCTTTAGGCGACCATCCCACGCTGCATAACAGCAGACATTCGGCGTGTGAACGCTTGCGCGTCTGATACAGGCTCGCCTTCAACAATCCGCGCCTGATCCAGCAACAAGAACGCGGCATCATCCAGAATAGGGTCCTTGCCATTCTTTTCTTTGGCGACTGCGGCCAATTGCGAGATCAACGCATGATCTGGGTTCACTTCTAAAATACGCGGTGATGATTGATCGAGTTGGTTATGCGCCTTCAGCAGCTTTTCAAGATGCATATCCATCGCGCCCTCGTCCGCAACCAAGCACACGGGGCTGTCGGTCAATCGGCTAGACGTTCGAACATCTTTAACGGAGTCGCCCAACGCCACCTTAAATGCCGCTAATAACGGATCCATACCCTCGGCATTTTTCGCCTTTTTGTCGGCATCATCTTTTTTGTCTTCATCTGATGCATCACCATCAACCGATGATAAATCAACGTCGCCACGGGTCGCAGACTTGAACTCTTTTTCTTCGAACGTGCCGACAGTGGGCAGCCAGAACTCGTCCACCGGATCGGTCATAAACAAGACTTCGATCCCTTTGGCACGGAACCCTTCGAGTTGCGGGCTTTTGGATACTTGCTCCGCATCGGGACCAGAGATGTAATAAATCTGCTTCTGGCCTTCTTTTGCGCGCTCTACGTATTCTTTTAATGACGTCCAACCATCGACTGCTGAAGACTTAAACCTCGCGAGTTCGATAAGCTTGTCACGATTTTCGAAATCCTCGTGAATACCCTCTTTCAGGACCATGCCAAACGTATCCCAGAATTTTGCGTATTCCTCTGGCGCTTTGTCAGCTTTTTTCTTCAACTCGCCGAGCACCCGTTTGATCAACGCCTTGCGAATTTTTGCGACCGCAGGATTGTGCTGGAGCATTTCGCGGCTGACGTTGAGGTCGATATCCTCGCTATCGACCACACCTTTGACGAACCGCAGATACGGCGGGATCAACGCTTCGCAATCATCAGTGATGAAAACTCGCTTCACATAGAGTCTAAGCTGCCCTTTGCGGTCAGGATTAAACAGGTCAAACGGGCGCGAAGATGGCACAAACAAAAGATTGGTATAGCTGACCATACCTTCGACTTTGTTGTGGATGGTCAACCAAGGGTCATCGAATGCCATCCCAACATGGTGATAGAATTCTTTGTACTGATCTTCTGAAATATCGCGTTTCTCGCGCGTCCATAACGCGGACGCACTATTTAGTGTTTTGTCTTCTTCGTCCTTTTTAGTGGCCTTCAGAATCACAGGTTGTGCGATATGGTCGGAGTAGGTTTTCACCACATTCTCGACACGCATGTGCTCAAGGTATTCTTTTTGATCTTTGCGGATGTGTACAATCACATCGGTACCGTTGGTATCGCGCGTGGCATCTTCGATTTCGAACGAACCTTTGCCATCAGACGTCCAGCGGTAAGCTTGGTCGGTACCAGCTTTGCGGGTCACGACTTCGATTTTGTCGCCGACCATGAATGCGCTGTAGAACCCAACACCGAATTGACCAATCAATTCCAAGGTCGCCTCTTCGCTGCCCTTTTCCGCATCGGCCAAGCCTTCCATGAAGGCTTGCGTGCCGGACTTGGCGATCGTGCCCAGCGCATCGATCAGATCATCCTTGTCCATGCCAATGCCGTTATCGGAAATGGTCAGTGTCTTGGCCTTGGGATCGATGGAAATTTCGATTTGGAAGTCACCGCTACCATCCAACAAATCTGGTTCAGTTAGACTGCGATAACGTAATTTGTCGCACGCATCAGATGCGTTCGAGATCAGCTCCCGAAGGAATACTTCTTTTTGGCTATACAAAGAGTGGGCGACGATATCGAGAATCTTCCCGACTTCGGCCTGGAATGAAAATGTTTCCTTACTCATTGGTCTGCTTACCCCTAAAATTCATATATTTAGCCACATTCCCGCGTGGCGGTGGATGAATTCGATATGTGTTGATTTGTTGGGGTTCGCAACCCCTGAGCGGGTTCGCTTGCGTAATCAAAGACTGTATTAGCTCTCGGCTTTCCAATCCCGCACATCTTTGAGGATGGCATCCATATTCACGGGTTTAATATACCCCTGACCGGCACCAATTTTGATGGCTGCCTGGATGGCATCGATGCCCGGCATATCTGCATAGCCCGCACTAACAGCAATGATTTTGCAGTTTGGGCTGCTGGCGCGCAGACGTTGGATCATTTCAATCCCGCCCATTCCGGGAATAAAAATATCAACGATTGCGATTTGAAACTGTCCTGCCTCAGCGGCCTTGATGACTTGTTCCGGCTTCATGGCTTCGACAACCTCATAGCCGGCCATACGCAGAGGTCGCGCCATGGCCCGCATCGAGAATTTGTCATCATCAACTACTAGGATTCGCATTTCTGTAGTCCAGTCAGTTTTCAATACCACTTTAACGTAAATTACGGCTCTCGCAATCTAACGAATGTGACAATTGGCTATACGTAGCTGACCGATTAATCTCAGACTTGATCTTCAAAGCCGTTCCGGCCAGTGTCAATACATGCCAAATGACCTCAACGATAGTGCGCAGATCGACGCCGTCTTGGGCCCTACCAATACCGGAAAAACCCATTACGCCATGAGCCGCATGCTCGGCCATGCGTCTGGGATCATGGGATTTCCGCTACGGTTATTGGCACGAGAGAATTATGACCGAGCCGTCGCGCAAAAAGGCGCAGATCAAGTCGCTCTGATCACCGGTGAAGAGAAAATCGTCCCAAAAGACGCCAGATGGTTCCTATGCACCGTTGAATCGATGCCACTTGAAAAAGATGTCGCATTTATTGGTCTGGACGAAGTGCAAATGTGTGCGGATCCAGATCGCGGGCATGTCTTTACTGACCGGCTTTTAAATGCGCGCGGTCGCTCGGAAACCATGTTCCTCGGCGCAGAGACAATTCGGCCGTTGATCAATGAACTTGTCCCCGATGCGGACATCGTGACGCGCCCCAGATTTTCTGTGCTGACCCATGTTGGCCCGATGAAAGTCAGCCGTTTGCCCAATCGGTCCGCCATCGTGACGTTCACAGCCAGTGACGTTTATGCCTTGGCGGAGTTGATTAGGCGCCAACGTGGCGGTGCCGCCGTGGTGTTGGGCGCACTCAGTCCGCGTACGCGCAATGCGCAGGTCGGCATGTACCAAGCAGGCGAGGTTGATTATTTAGTCGCAACCGACGCCATTGGCATGGGCCTCAACATGGATATCGACCATGTGGCTTTTGCCACCCTGAAGAAATTTGACGGGCGCATTGTTCGTCCGCTAGGACCCGCTGAGTTAGCCCAAGCCGCAGGGCGCGCAGGACGCCACATGAACGATGGAACATTTGGCACAACCGCCGAAGCCGGTGTTTTGGATGAGGATATTGCGGAACGGATTGAGGAACATCGCTTCGATCCGCTTCAACACATTTTCTGGCGTAACAGCGATTTGGATTTACGCTCCATCGATGCACTCCGCAACAGCCTGAAACTTCGCCCACCTCAAGGTGGGCTTAAAAAGGCGCGCATCGCCGATGACGAAATCATCCTAGATCGCCTGCGTCAGGACGAAAAAGTGTTGTCCACAGCGACAACTGTGGATCAAGTAGGTTTGCTATGGGATATCTGCCAAATCCCAGATTTTCGCGGTGTAATGAGTGACGCACACGCGAACTTGGCCTTGTCCATCTACCACCACCTGACATCCAAAGATCAATGTCTGCCCGTCGATTGGATGTCCAATCACGTGAACCGACTGGACCGTGTCGATGGTGATATCGATACCTTGATTGGGCGTATTGCAGGGGTCAGAACGTGGACCTATGTGTCTTTCCGTTCTGACTGGGTGGCTGACTCGCCTCATTGGCAAGAGCGCACACGTGCGATCGAGGACAAGTTATCTGACGCGTTGCACGAGCGACTGACCCAGCGATTCGTAGACCGAAAAACATCGGTACTGGTCTCCAAATTGAAGGACAGCGCAGACTTACAAGTGGCTGTCCGCGCAGACGGTGAAGTCTTGATCGAAGGGGAGCACATTGGACAACTCAACGGTTTAACGTTCACGTTTGAAGACGCCATCGAGGGCGATGCTGGGCGCTCCGTCGCCAATGCCGCGATCCGTGCGCTTCGCACAGAAGTCATACGTGTTGCACGGCGCATTAATGACGCACCGGATACCGCGTTCACGGTCGAGAGCAATCAGGGAAAACAGTTGCCGCGGGTGCTTTGGGAAGATGTCCCGATCGCCCGCTTCGCCAAGGGTACAAACGCACTTACCCCTGCTTTGCATGTCATCGCTGACGATATCTTAGAACCACGAGAACGCGATATCGTCCTAGCACGCATGGACAAATGGCTGCGTGGGCAAATCAACAAAGTACTATCTGGATTGCAGCACCTGGATGATGCATCGCTAAAAGGTGCTGCCCGGGGACTAGCATTCCAACTCAAAGAAGGACTTGGATCATTGTGGCGTGGTGACGCCGCAGCGCAAATTGACGCACTGTCGCGTGATGATCGAAAACATCTGCGAAAACTGGGGGTGAGGTTGGGCCGCGATATGGCATTTCTGCCCACAGTCCTTAAACCCGAAGGGATTAAGTGGCGCGCGCTTTTGTGGGCGCTTGCGCATGATCAAAAATCGCTACCAGAACTCCCTGATCCCGGGCGCGTTTCCATTCCTGTCACCAAAAATACCCATCGCGCGTTCATCGAGGCATGCGGATACCGGATCCTTGGGCCGTTGGCGATCCGTATCGATATGGCCGAGCGATTAACCTCAAAGGCGTGGATGATGGCAAAAAATGGTCCGTTCGAGGCAACAGCGGAACTGACATCAATGATTGGTGCCAGCAACGAACAATTGCCGATCGTCTTGAAGGCCCTGGGTTTCAAGCGCATTCAGCGTAAGGCAAAGGTAAAGAATGCGGAAGGTGTCGAAGGAAACGTAAAGGTCGACAAGTACATACCCATTCGGGCAGGAAAGAAAAAAGATCAAGAGAACCAGAAACGCGGAAAGAGCAAAAAATCATCTCCAAAAGTTGATCCCGACTCACCGTTCGCGAAACTGCAGGAACTCACACTTCGTGACTGAGCACGGCAACGAGAGCATTCGGATCGACAAGTGGTTGTGGCATGCGCGGTTTTTTAAGACACGGACACTGGCCCAGACTGAAGTGACAACTGGAAAAGTTCGCGTCAATTCTGAACGTATAGGCAAAGCTAATCATGCCGTAAAAATCGGCGATGTTTTGACTTTTGTAAAAGCCAATCAGGTACGTGTCATCGAAGTCCTAGCAATTTCCTGCAGGCGCGGCCCAGCAACCGAAGCCCAGACCTTGTATAACGATCTATCTCCTGCCCCTGCCAAGACATCGAACGACGATCCAAACGTACCAGCGCCCGTTGCATCACGAGAACGCGGTGCAGGACGACCGACAAAACGCGAACGTCGCGTCACAGATCGATTGCGCGGGAATTAGCGGTCAGCCCAGTAATGCCGGGTCAATCATCCACGCCAGATGCCATTGATCGCTCATCTGGCCGCGTTCCAAGCAAATGACGGTGCCGGTGCGTATTGAAAATAATGCGCCGTCATCGCTGCCAGAAATCAGAATGGACGCCAATCGACCCAGATGGGGGAGATGCCCGGCAACCAATGTATCGACATGACCGACATTCATCAGATCGGCGATCTGCTGCGGATCATCATTAGGCTTCAAACCGGGCACTTCTTCGATCAGGCACCGGCCGCCAATGACGTTAGCGTAGATTGCACCTGTTTGGGCGGCGCGGAGTTTCCCCGAGTGTATGACTCGCGATGTCTTAATGCCCGCCCGCGCCAGGAAGGATGCCACACGATTGACCTCGGTCGTGCCATGGTCACTGAGTGGCCGATCCGGATTTTCCATTTTTGAAACTGCATCACCGTGCCTCGAGAGATATAACTTCATATGATCATTTCCTTCGACAATGTGAGCATATCATACGCCACGCGCAGGTGTTAGAAGCCCATGTTTGGAATATTCCTCGGCCGTTAGAATAAACCGCAAAAATCCCGAAATACCACGAAACTCGTCAGACACCTTTGAAAATCCCGCTTTTTCAAGAACACGCACTGATCTGTGGTTGTGTTTCATAGCAATAGCCTGAATCGCATTCATGCTGTGACTTTGAAAAGCATCCGACACTATGGCCCGCACCGCTTCAGCACTATACCCTTGATTCCAATAGTCTTTTCTAATCGTATAACGAAGAGTAAAGCCGCCAATATCACTGCGGTACCATAAACCGCATTCGCCAACATCGTAATTGCCATTCGTTTTACGAATGTTCATCATACCAAAACCATCACGTTTGAATGCTGACAAATAGCCATCAAACAATTCCCGTGCCTGTAATCTGTTTAATGGTTTCGCGTGCGTGTTCGCCTTCAACACAGGGTCACTGTGCATTTTAGAGAAAGCTTCAAAATCTGCTTCTGTATATGGCTGGAGCACCAACCGCTCCGTAATTAATCTATTCATCGTCGTTATCCTGCTTGGTAATTTTTTGACTTGGCTTCAAGCCAAGCCGAACGGGGAACATCGAACAGACATAGGTTGTCATCACCCAAGTCTGCTTGGTCGGACAAAATGCCCCCTAATCGTCGCAGGATAGAGACAGAGCTTTTGTTGTAGGCTTTAGTGATGGCCCAAAATGCATCAACATCGGTTTCTGTGAATAGCCATTCCGTTGCGGCGTCCGTCATCTCACGGCCCATACCTTGGCCCCAATAATTTGGCCGGAGCAAATACCGCATGGCCGCGCCAGGCCGGTCGCCGGGAAGCCAAAAACCACATTCGCCAATAAAATCGCCGCTACTTTTTATGCGAACACCCATGATCCCAACATTGTCCCGGGCCCAGCACCGCAGATAATGATCAAATATCTCATCAGCCTCAGCGCGGGTGAGTGCACGCTTACCCTTCATCCATTGCATGATCTCTTGATCGCAGTGCAATGACGCCATTAAGGCACGATCCGCCTCGGTATAGGGCGTGAGGATTAATCTCTCAGTTTCAATTTTTGACATAACGAACGTCCAAATAAAAAAGCGCGGTACCGAAGCACCGCGCTTTAATAGCAAATATTAAATCTTGGGTCAGGCCGACGCGGCAGCGGCCACCATTGCTTCTGCGATACGTCGCTCGGCTTCGGCTTTTTCTTTGTCCGCATCATCAGCAGCGGCAACGGCTTGTTCTGCACTTTCCAGACGTGCGTTGGCTTCAGAAGCATCAATGTCACCAATGTGAACCGCTTCTTCGGCCAAAACCGTGCAACGCTCCGGCGATACTTCGCAGAACCCGCCGGCAACGAAGATTTCTTCGGTTACCTTGTCGTCCTCTGTCACCTTGATCACACCCGGACGAACCGTGCAGATCAATGGCGAGTGACCAGGAAGCACACCGATGTCACCTTCCGCCCCTGGTACAACGACCATGGAAACCGGAAGCGACGTTAAAAGCCGCGATGGTGAAACCAGTTCAAATTCGACCGTATCGGCCATATTCGTCTCCTTCGACGCCTAACTTATGCAGCCTCAGCGGCGAGTTTCTTGGCTTTTTCAATCGCTTCGTCGATTGTGCCGACCATGTAGAAGGCTGCTTCTGGCATGTGGTCATAATCACCTTCGACAATACCTTTAAAGCCTTTGATCGTATCTTCGAGCGATACAAGAACGCCTGGCGTACCCGTGAAGATTTCAGCAACATGGAATGGCTGAGACAAGAAGCGCTGGATTTTCCGTGCCCGTGCAACGACCAGTTTGTCGTCTTCAGACAGTTCGTCCATACCCAAAATCGCGATGATGTCTTGCAAGTTTTTATAAGACTGCAAAGTCTGCTGAACTTGGGTCGCCGTATTGTAATGCTCTTCACCGATGACGCGTGGGTCCAGAACACGAGACGTACTATCGAGCGGGTCAACCGCAGGATAAATCCCGAGTTCCGCGATCTGACGGCTAAGAACCGTTGTCGCATCCAGGTGAGCAAACGATGTTGCAGGTGCAGGGTCAGTCAAGTCATCGGCAGGGACATAAATGGCCTGCACGGACGTGATCGAACCTTTATTGGTTGATGTAATACGCTCCTGCATGGTGCCCATGTCGGTCGCCAACGTTGGCTGATAACCCACAGCAGATGGGATACGACCCAACAGTGCGGACACCTCGGAACCTGCTTGCGTAAAGCGGAAGATGTTATCGACGAAGAACAGCACGTCTTGGCCTTCTTTGTCGCGGAAGTATTCAGCCTGTGTCAGACCGGTCAACGCCACGCGTGCACGCGCCCCAGGAGGCTCGTTCATCTGGCCATAAACCAGGGCAGCTTTAGAATTATCGCCCTCAAGGTCAATAACGCCTGATTCAATCATCTCGTGATAAAGGTCGTTACCTTCACGTGTCCGCTCACCGACACCCGCAAACACGGAATAACCACCGTGGCCTTTTGCAATGTTGTTGATGAGCTCCATGATCAAAACGGTTTTACCAACACCGGCACCGCCAAACAGACCAATTTTACCACCCTTCGCATACGGTGCGATCAGGTCGACAACCTTAATACCGGTTGAAAGAATCTCGGTTTCCGTGGACTGGTCAACAAACTCAGGGGCCATGGCGTGAATCGGCGCCGTCTGAGTGGTTTTCATCGGACCACGTTCGTCAATCGGCTCGCCAATCACGTTCATGATACGACCCAAAGTTTCTGGGCCGACAGGAACGGAGATCGCTTCCCCGGTATCGGTGGCTTCCAGACCGCGCTGCAAACCTTCGGTTGAGTCCATCGCAATGGTACGAACCATGCTCTCGCCCAAATGCTGCGCTACTTCGAGAACCAAAAGCTTGTCTTGGTTTTGAACGTGTAGGGCGTTCAAAATGTTAGGGAGATCCCCTTCAAATTGTACGTCCACAACCGCGCCCATAACCTGGGTAACTTTACCGACGTTATTCTTTGCCATCGTTATGCTCCGTTGCCTTACGGCGTCTTCAAGGTCAGACCGCTTCCGCGCCTGAGATAATTTCAATCAATTCACTGGTAATCACAGCCTGACGTGTCCGGTTATAGGTCAACGACAGGTCATCGATCATATCGCCCGCGTTACGGGTCGCATTGTCCATCGCCGTCATACGTGCACCGTGTTCAGATGCCGAACTTTCCAGCAATGCCTGGAAGACCTGCGTTGCGATATTCCGCGGCAACAAATCTTTCAGGATATCTTCTTCATCAGGTTCAAAAATGAAAACCCCGCGTGGGCCGTCTTCTGACGTCGTTTCATCTGCATTTTCATCACCTTCAGGCACGCTAAAGGGAATCAATTGCTGCGGTGTGACAATCTGCGTAATTGCAGATTCGAACTTGTTGAAAACAATCGTGCAGATATCAAACTCATCCGCTTCGAACATTTCTGTGATTTTCTTGGCAACCTCGACCGCTTCTTCGAACTGAACGCCACGTCGGCCAATGTCGGTAAAGTTCTGAACGATGTTGTCGCCGAACTCACCTCTCAACAGGCCATGGCCTTTGCGCCCGACCGTCAAGATCTTAAACTCATCGTTTTTCCGACGATGCTCGCGGAGCCGCTTACGTGCCTCTCGCGCGATGGAGCCATTAAACCCGCCACACAAGCCGCGGTCTGATGTGCAAATGACATACAAGTGGCGATTGCCACCTGTGCCGGTCAGCATTTTCGGTGCACCCTCTGGGTCACCAACGCTATTGGCAATCGACGTCAACATCCGGTTCATGCGTTCTGCGTACGGACGGGCATTTTCGGCACCTTCCTGCGCGCGCCGCAGTTTGGCCGCCGCCACCATTTTCATGGCGCTAGTGATCTTTTGCGTTTTCTTTACGCTACTGATCCGGCCTTTCAGGTCTTTGAGGTTGGCCATGAGCCGCTACCTACCGTTCGCTTATGAAAAGTTCTTGGTGAAATCTTCAAGCAGGCTCGTGAGCTTGCTCTTGGTATCGTCAGACAATGCGCCTTCTTCGCGAATTGCTGTCAGAATATCAGCACCTTTGTCACGGACTGTTTCCAGCCAACGTGCTTCGAATTCGGTGACCTGTTTCAGATCAACCTTATCCAAGAAGCCTTCAACACCGGCAAAAATCACTGCGACCTGCTCTTCAACCGCAAGCGGCTGATACTGAGGCTGCTTCAGCAATTCCGTCAGACGCGAACCACGAGCCAAAAGTCGCTGCGTGGATGCATCCAAATCTGATGCGAACTGAGCAAACGCTTCCATTTCACGGTACTGTGCGAGTTCCAACTTAATCGAACCAGCAACCTGTTTCATGGCTTTGATCTGCGCAGCAGAACCAACCCGAGAAACCGACAGACCCACGTTCACTGCAGGGCGGATACCTTTAAAGAAGAGGTCCGTTTCCAAGAAGATCTGTCCATCCGTAATCGAAATCACGTTCGTTGGGATGTATGCAGAAACGTCACCAGCCTGTGTTTCAATAACGGGTAACGCAGTCAATGAACCGTTACCGGCGTCATCACCCATCTTCGCCGCACGTTCAAGAAGGCGAGAGTGAAGATAGAAAACGTCACCAGGATATGCTTCACGCCCTGGTGGACGACGAAGCAGCAAGGACATTTGACGATAAGCAACAGCCTGTTTTGACAAATCATCATAAAAGATAACCGCGTGCATGCCGTTGTCGCGGAAGTATTCACCCATCGCGCAACCTGCGTATGGTGCCAAGAACTGCAGAGGTGCAGGCTCTGACGCGGTAGATGCGACAACAATTGAGTACTCAAGCGCACCGTAGTCTTCCAGCGTCTTAACCAATTGAGCAACCGTCGAACGCTTCTGACCAACAGCGACATAGATGCAATAAAGCTTCTTGGATTCGTCGTCGGTGTTATCGTTGATCGATTTTTGGTTCAGGATCGTGTCGATGATGACAGCCGTTTTACCGGTCTGACGGTCACCAATGATCAATTCACGCTGACCACGGCCAACAGGGATCAACGAGTCGATCGCCTTCAGGCCCGTTTGCATCGGTTCATGAACCGATTTACGCGGAATAATGCCAGGTGCTTTAACTTCAACCAGCGCGCGCTCTGTTGTATCAATGTCGCCCTTACCGTCGATCGGGTTACCAAGTGCGTCAACAACGCGGCCCAACAATGCCTTACCGACAGGGACGTCAACAATGTCACCGGTACGCTTAACGGTGTCGCCTTCTTTGATGTTTCGGTCATCGCCGAAAATCACGACCCCGACGTTGTCGAGTTCGAGGTTCAAGGCCATGCCTTTTACGCCGCCCGGGAACTCAACGAGCTCACCAGCCTGCACTTTGTCGAGGCCATAAACGCGGGCAATACCGTCACCCACTGTCAATACTTGGCCGACTTCGGCGACTTCTGCTTCTGTTCCAAAATCCTTAATTTGTTTCTTCAGAATATTGGAAATTTCTGCGGCTTTGATTTCCATCAGCCAATCCCTTTCATGGCGAGGCGCATTTTCTGCAACTGAGTTTTAAGAGAACTATCGATCATCCGTGATCCTACACGAACAACGAGCCCACCAAGCAGGCTTTCATCGACATGTTGTTCGATCTGCACTTTCGAGCCGATCGCTTTTTTGAGCGCACCTTCCAGCGCTTTTAACTGAGCAGCTGAAAGCTTGGCGGCAGAGGTCACCTCAGCAGTGGCTTCGCCACGGCTGGCAGCAAGTAATGCCTGATACGCTTTAATAATGTTGGGCATGACGAATAACCGACGGTTATCTGCAACAACTCCAACGAAATTCTTTGTGAGATCGGCGAACTCGGCAGCGTCTGCAACAGCAGCCATCGCATTCACCTGATCATCGCGCGACATGACCGGCGACTTGATCAACCGGGCCAGATCGTCGCTATCGTCGATCATGGCGCCCAATTGCTGTAGGTCACCTGCTACATCGTCTAGCTTTTTATCGGCTTCGGCCAACTCAAAGAGTGCCGTCGCATATCGACCCGCTAAGCCGGTCGCGCCCGAACTATCCGCTGACACGTGGGAACATCCCTCTCGCTAACGTCTTTTCACATGCTTCCCGCACTACCGTTGCCATTCTTCGTGCTTTTGGCAGTACAAGCCCTCTCCCAGGTCAGACGAACGCCTATCCCGTGAAAGCGGGCAACTCGTACCATACTGATTAGGGGTGTGCAAGCAGGCTGGGCGGGGTTTTTGTGTGGATATTTTTCGCTTATTTTTCAGTTAGTTAATAACGAAAAACTCGCGCGTTGGGCCTCAATATTACTCATTCTTTAGATCATTAACGCAGACCCACGCTCAAAAGAATGAAACAGGGTCGATATCCACCTGCACTCGGACCTTTTTTGGAATCGGCGCGCGCCTGATCCACTCGTGCATGATGCTCTGCACCGACTTTTCGCGTGTTGTCCGCAGCAACAACCGTCTCCGGTGCCGTCCACGCAACAACGCCATGGCTGCGGGGGCAGGCCCCAAGACATGCACCCCATCAATCCTGGGGGCAGTTCGGCCCAGTCCTGCGGCCGCTTGATCGACAAGTGCCTCATCACGGCCTGACACAATCAATGCGGCCAAGCGACCAAACGGTGGCATGACAGCATCTGTGCGGGCTTGGCTCTCAGCATCGATAAACGCATCACGGTCCTGGGCAATCATCGATTTAATGACGGCATGTTCAGGCATATAACTTTGTAAAATCACACGCCCGGGCCGATTGCCGCGCCCTGCGCGCCCCGCGACCTGATACAAAAGCTGAAAAGTTTTTTCAGCGGCCCGGAATTCCCCGCCCGACAACCCAAGATCCGCATCTACCACGCCGACCATTGTTAACGAAGGGAAGTGGTATCCCTTGGCGACAATTTGCGAGCCGATAATCAAGTCGACTTCTTTATCTTCGATGATTCTCACCAGTTCTGCCGCCTGTTTCGGCCCGCGCACGGTGTCGCTGGTCGCCACCAATGTTCGAATGTCTGGAAACAGCATCTGCACTTCTTCGGCCAAGCGCTCCACCCCCGGGCCGCAAGGCACCATGGATTCAGTATCTTCACAGTTGGGACATTGTTCGGGTGGCTTGGTCGCAAACCCACAGTGGTGGCACTGCAGACGGCCTAACAATCGGTGTTCTACAAGCCACGCTGAACATCGCGGACACTGCATGCGATGCCCACAGGTCCGACACAACGTCAGCGGCGCATATCCACGACGGTTCAAGAACAACATTGCCTGATCGCCATTTTCAAACGTTTCGGTCATGGCGTCGGCCAATTCGGGCGATAACCATCGCCCGCGCGGAGGGCCAGCTTTGCGCATATCGACCACATGCGTCTCCGCCATATCCTGACCGCCATGGCGTGCAGGTAGATTGACCTCGTCATAACGGTCACGCCGCACATTTATCACGGTTTCGAGGGACGGCGTCGCAGAGACCAAGATCAAGGGGGTCTCTTCGAATCGGCTTCGGACCACGGCCATATCCCGCGCGTGGTACATGACACCATCTTCTTGCTTAAACGAGCTATCGTGCTCTTCATCCACAACGATCAATCCCAATTCCGGGAATGGCAAAAACAGCGAACTTCTGGCGCCCACAACGACACGCGCCTTGCCTGATGCGACCGCCCGCCATGTATCGCGGCGACGTGCCTGCGTTAGTTCTGAATGCCAGACCGCTGGCGGCGTGCCGAACCGATCTTCGAACCGTTGGAACCATTGTGCGCCCAGGGCAATTTCCGGTAGCATCACTAGGACCTGTTTTCCAAGCGCCAACGCTTTGGCGATCGCTTCGAAGTACACTTCAGTCTTTCCTGATCCCGGAACACCATCCAGCAGCGTCACAGCAAATCCCTGCCCGACCTTGTCCCCCAAACCGGTCGCAGCCGATGTTTGATCATCAGATAGTTTGAACCCATCGCGTGTCGGATCGGGCACCGGCCAGTCAGGTTCTGCAGACGCACTGATCGGTAGCAAAGCCCCGGCGTCCACCAGTCCTTTAACGACCGAAGTACCGCATCCGGCCTCGCGCGCAATATCGGTTGCGGGCATCGGCATTGTGGATTCCATAAATTCACAGATACGCTCTCGCGCCGGCGTCATTCGAATATCAGGAATCTCGTTGGCCACTTTATATAGAGTGACTTGTTTCGGAGGTTCCAATGCAGCGGGCACGCTGATGACCATGCGCAATACGGCTCCCGCCGGATATAGTGTGTAGTCCGCTACCCAATCGACAAAATCGATCAACGTTTCATTCAGCGGTGGTGCATCCTTGGGCCCGATGATATCGCGAAGCTTGGCATCGTCGACATCTCCCAAAGCATCCCCCCATACCACACCAGTAGCCGTTCGGGTGCCAAGCGGCACGGCCACCACATCGCCCCGCGCAACCGACAAGCCCTCGGGAACCTTATAATCATAAGGCCCTGCCAACGGTAACGGCAGCAAAACGGCGATACGCGAGCTCGGCTCGTATATTGTGTCGCCTTTTTCCTTGGTGCCATTTTCACTCATGCTTTGTGTCATTTGTTATTTGTTAAGCTGAAAATCGGTATAATGAAACGATTCGCATACTGGGCAAGTCGCGATACGTAAATTAACTGGGGATTTATGATGAGCGGAGAACTATCTGACGTCCGCGTCGAAGACGACGCAGGGCCGGACATTGCGCCGGACGATGTTGCTGTATTCTTGATGCAGAACCCAACATTCTTTACCGAACACCCTGACGTACTGGATTGCGTCGATCTACCAGATCGTTTTTCATCGACAGGCGCAGGGGTGGTGGATTTCCAAAGATACCAATTGGAACGACGCGATAGCGAAATCGACGAACTGCGCACCTGCGCGCAGGACGTGATCGAAACCAGTCGCTCAAATATGTCGGTCCAGACCCGCACCCACGCCGCTGTTCTGGCGATGTTACATGCGTCGACATTGCCACAGTTGTACCGGATCGTTTGCGATGATCTGCCCATATTGTTAGATGTTGACGTCGCCGTGGTGGGGTTTGAACCCGCTGACGATACAAACGTCTCCACACTCAGCGAACATCTTCGTGCATTGCCTGCGGGCACCGTCGATTCGATTATCGGGCAGGATCAAGATGTACAGTTGTACCGGGAATTCTGGGATGATGGCACCGTGTTTGGCAGTGCTGCAGGATTGGTCAAGTCTGCCGCGATTTCCAGAATCAAGCCTGTGGTCACTATGCCGACTGGCTTGATCGCGTTGGGCACGCGGGACGAAACATTCCGCCCCGGACAAGGAACTGAGCTATTCTCTTTCCTGGCACGCGTGATCGAAGCCTGCGTCATGAAATTCTCGACCCAAGGAAGATAAGCAACTTGTGATCGGTCTATATGTTCAGCCAGGTCTAACGTCAGTCCTCGAAGATTGGATTGGCTGGCTGACGCATGAACGCCGATTGGCTGCACGAACCGTGGATGGATATCAACGTGACGTCACCATCTTCATGAAATTCTTATCCGAACACCTGGGTTTTAAACCTGGTGTCGAAGATCTGGAAAAACTAAAACGCGATGATCTGTGGGCGTATCAGTCCATTCGCCACAATGATGGGCTTGGCCCCACATCGATGGCGCGCGGTATCAGCGCGCTTCGAAGCCTGTTTGGATTCCTGGACAAGCGCGGACTCTGTACCAATGCTATCATCATGGCGGCAGAAATGCCGAAATTACCGCGTACCGTACCCAAACCCTTAAATGTTGAAGAAGCGTTCGAAACCTTGGATGCTGCCGAAGATATGTCGGTCGAACCCTGGCACGGCAAACGGGATCGCGCCCTGTTCGCTTTATTGTACGGATGCGGGCTTCGTATCAGCGAGGCATTGGGGCTTTCACCCAAAGATATCATCAACGCTGATAAAATCGTGGTCACCGGTAAGGGGAACAAGCAACGTATTGTGCCTGTCCTCAAATCCGTGAGCGACACCATCAACGAATACGTTCAAATGTGCCCCTATGACTTAGCTGAAGATGGCCCGCTATTTGTCGGGGCAAGGGGCAAGCGTTTAAACCCTGCGATCGCGCAACGTAAAATGCGTGATGTACGGGCTGTCTTGGGCCTTAGCGAGACTGCAACCCCACACGCGCTACGGCATAGCTTTGCGACACATTTGTTATCAGGTGGCGGCGATCTGAGAACAATTCAAGAATTGCTGGGACACGCATCCCTGTCGACCACGCAGCGATATACAGAGGTTGATGGCGAACGATTGTTGGAAATCCACGCCGCCGCCCATCCGCGCGCACGACGCAAAACCTAACGCGCGATCATCACAGCGGCGCGGTAGCTGAAAAATCCAACCACCGAAAATCCACCGATCACCATCAGTGCCAAATCGTACCCACCAACAGTCCAGAGCAGCGATCCCAAAAGCGGTGCCGCCGCCCACATCATTAAGTACGGCACGGCGATCGCGCCACTGATCGCGCCAAAGTTCTTCTCGCCCATCAATTCGCGGACGATCACGGGGCGCATGATGCTGGTCACACCGTGGCCGCTGCCCTGTAGGATCACAAATAAAACCAGCAGCATTGGGATGGCGGTTGAATAGTACAGCGCCACTGTCGCACCGCCAACGGCAACGAAACACGCCGTCGTAATCGCATGACTGGAAATCCGGTTTTCAACAGCCATCATGGCCAATCGCCCTGCAACTTGCATGGGTCCCACCATGGAAGCGGTTAGGACAGCAGCGTCACCTGATAAACCTCGGTCATCCAGAATGGGCAACATGTGATTGATGACGATTCCGTGGTTGCCGGCCAGCAAGGCAAATCCGCCCGCGATCAACCAAAATACAGGGTTCCTAATTAAACGTACGGGTGCAGGTTGTGGTTCGGGTGGTTCTGGCGATGCCGCCGCTGCTGCGGCGATGTCGGCCTCTGATTGCTGATGGCGCGATTCCAGAAAATTGGCCGCAGTCCAAATCAAGGGTACGCCAATGAATATGACCATTCCCGACAAGGTGAATGCGGCATAATGCCAACCGAACGCTTCGGTGATCGCGTGACACAGCGGGAAGGATAATGTGCTGGCAAAACCTGCGAACAACGTGATTAGCGTGATCGCGCGTTTGGATTCTTTACCCCGCGTGCGCGTCACAAACGCAAAGCAGGTTTCGTACAAACAACAACCCAGGCACGCGCCGAGCCCCAAATAAATCGCGACGAACATCCATTCATTTGTCGCCGTGGGCAACAACGCAACCAGCCCCGCGCCAATCAGCGCAGCACTGGTTAAGGTTCTCGGTCCATGACCCTTGTCGACCAATCTTCCGGCAATGGGTGAGAATACAGCCGCCATCAGGATGGCACCCGTAAATGCCCCGGTCAGGGTGGTTTTGGACCAACCTTCGGCCATTTCCCAGCGGATCAGCAGGGCTGCAAAAATATAATAAAGACCGGCCCAGAAAATGGTCTGGCCAATGGCAAGTTGGATGATGGCGCGGCGGATGGTCATAGCGCCCCTTGGATAAGTGAACTAGACGATGAGTTGATAGCCTATACCGGCAAGGACACCACCGAACAGGGCGAATGAGACATAAAGTGCGAACACAGGTTTTTTGACGAGGGCAAAAACGGCAATCGCAGCTGGGATACATGTCATGCCGCCCGATACCATAAACGCCATGCCAGCCCCGGGGCTGACACCCATATCAATCATACCCGATACAAGCGGCAGTGCTGCGTACCCGTTCAGGTAAGCGGGCACACCGACAAGGGCGGCCAGTGGGATCGCCATATTGCTGCCAGAACCCAGCACACTCGCAACCATATCGGCGGGCACATACGTGACCATCAAGCTTTCGAGGAAAAAAGCGATAATCAACCATTTGCCCAAGAACAAAGTGTTGGCGAGGGCTTCAGACCCGAACGTTTTGACTCGGGCTTTTTCTTCCCAGAATTTCCAGGTGACTTGATTGGGGTTCGTCACGGCGCCCGACCCGCATCCACCGCCAACACCATCACGCAAAGGATTGGTCAACCATCCGCGTGCTTCCAATGCCCAGATCGTATAGCCGCCTGCCATACCGATACCGATGGCCGCTGCCAACTTGGCCGTCGCAAACGTCGCGCCCAATGTCCCTGTTGTCAGCACAAACATGGACGGGTCCATCACTGGTGACGCCAACCAGAACGCCATTACAGCAGACAATGGAACACCCATCGCCAACAAAGCAGCGATCAACGGAATCACGCCACACGAACAAAACGGCGATACCGCACCGAACAATGCTGCGGCGAAAATCATCACCGCCAACCGACCCGAGAAAACTTTGGCGATCAGACTGTCCGCGTCGCTCGCCTTTGCATAAGCCGCAATACCGATGGCGAGGGCCAGGAACGGTGCGATCTCTAATAAATTATTTCCGACAAAAATCAGTGACTCTGGCGCTTGAGGGGTGTCCAAAATCGCGAGCGTCAGAAATGCAAGGCCAGTGACTGTCCAAGCCATTTGCGCTCGCACGGCTCGCACCGCACGCTGGAGCATATTTTCAGTCGCGGGCTTGGCCGGGCCGCAGCATGACGATGCAGCCGACGACGTCGCGTTCACTGTTGTTTCACTCATGACGCTTCGCTTTCTTTGGGCAACGCATGCAGCGCGCCCTTGTGTAATCCGTAGCAACAATCATCGGTCAGAAAATCAATCAATCCCCGCATGGAGGTGTAATCTGCACGCGAGACCAACACGCGCCCTTGGCGTTCTTGGGTGACCAATCCCGCCTGCATCAATGCCTTAATATGATGGGACAAAGTCGATGCCGGGATGTCCAAACTATCTTGGAGGGCCCCCACTGGCGCCCCGTCCTCGCCCGCTTTGATCAGCGCACGATAGATCGTCAGGCGCGTGGGGTGGCCAAGGGCAGCAAAACAGTCGACAGCATTTAAATCATCCATGATGGATATATACGCCTGATCTTTCGCTCTGTAAACTATGTTTCTAGAATTATCGAAATATAGTTTACAACATGACGATAAGCCCCCTCACCTGGCCTCTGCCCACAAGTGGGGAGAGGGACAAGATCGAGGAATATCAATGCCAGGGTCCTTCTCCCCTGCGAAGCGGGGGAGAAGACAGAAGAGGGGGAAATCGTTTATATGTGAATCGCCCGACCAGCGACACCCAATGCAGCTTCTTTAACCGCTTCGGGCAGACCCGGATGACCATGGCAGATACGGGCCAAGTCTTCGGCAGAGCCACCGAATTCGATCACATTGACGACCTCTTGGATCAAATCACCGCCCTGCGGGCCAATGATATGACAGCCCAGAATCGCGTCCGTCTTGGCATCCGCCAGAATCTTTACGAAACCGTCGGCATCGCCATTGCAGCGTGCCCGTGAATTTGCGGTGAACGGAAACTTACCCGCGTTATATTCGATGCCTGCTTCTTTGAGCTGTTCTTCGGTCTTACCCACCGAGGCCACTTCGGGGTGCGTATAAACGATACCCGGAATCGCATCGTAATCGATATGGCCCGTTTGACCGGCCATGATTTCAGCGCAGACCATGCCTTCGTCCTCGGCCTTGTGGGCCAGCATCGCGCCACCAATCACATCACCGATGGCATAAATACCTTCGACGTTGGTTTGGAAATCTGCATCGACTTCGACGAAGCCACGGTCAGAGACCTTTACGCCGACTTTATCCAATCCAAGGCTTTCGATATAGGGGCGACGACCGATGGAGACTAAGACAACATCCGCCTTCATGGTTTCCGCATCACCGCCGTCGCGTGGTTCCATGGTCAGCGTCACGCCACTTTTTGCCGTTTTGGCGCCCGTGACTTTGGTTTTCATTTTGAACTTCATGCCCTGCTTTTTCAGGATGCGTTGCATGTTCTTGGACACTTCACCGTCCATACCCGGCAGCACGACATCCAAAAATTCAACGACGGTGACGTCGGCGCCTAAGCGACGCCAGACAGAGCCCAGTTCCAAGCCGATCACACCGGCACCAATGACCACCATAGTTTTCGGCACTTTGGGAAGTTCAAGCGCACCCGTAGATGTGACGATTTGTTTTTCATCAACATCAACACCCGGCAGCGGCGTTGAGTCCGATCCCGTGGCAACGATGATGTTTTTGGTTTTCAGAACTTGGTTCTTTTTGCCTTCCAACGGCGTCACAGTGACTTCACCAACGGCAGTAATAACACCCGTCCCCTTAATGTAATCGATCTTGTTTTTCTTCATCAGAAATTCGATGCCCGAGGTGAGCCCCTGGACCACATCGTTCTTACGTCCCAGCATGGTTTTGAGATCAAGCGACACATTCGCCTTAATCCCATGATCGGCAAACTCGTGCTCGGCCATTTCAAAATGATGCGATGACTGCAGCAGGGCTTTGGATGGCACACACCCGACATTCAGGCAGGTCCCACCAAGGGCACCGCGCTTTTCCACAATTGCTGTTTTCATGCCCAATTGTGCGGCTCTGATTGCAGCCACGTATCCACCAGGCCCACCGCCAATAATCGTGACGTCGTATGTATCGCTCATGCCTACCAATTCCTCTTTATCTTTCCGTCACCCTCGCGAAGGCGGGTCCAATGCTTTGGCAATCAGATTCCCGCCTGCGCGGGAATGACGATATTCTGATTTAAACGTCCAACATGATCCGTTGTGGATCTTCGATCAGATCTTTCATCCGGACCAGAAACGACACGGCTTCGCGGCCATCAACAATCCGGTGATCATAACTGAGCGCCAAATACATCATCGGGCGGGCAACGATTTCGTTGCCTACGACCATCGGACGTTTCTGGATTTTATGCATGCCCAAGATCGCAGACTGCGGCACATTCAAGATTGGCATCGAATTCAATGACCCAAATACCCCACCATTTGAAATGGTGAACGTACCACCCATCATCTCGTCCATGCCGAGCTTGCCGTCGCGGGCACGACGACCGAAATCAGCGATCCCGCCTTCGATTTCAGCGAAACGCATTTGATCGGCGTCTTTGAGAACCGGCACTACCAAGCCCTGCGGTGTACCGACGGCAACACCCACGTTGTAATAGTTTTTGTAGATCAGTTCTTCGCCATAAATCTCGGCATTGATGGCTGGCCACTCCTTGAGCGCGATGACAGATGCGCGGACAAAGAACGACATGAAGCCCAAGCGCACGCCATGCTTCTTCTCGAAATCATCTTTGTATTGTGCGCGTAGTTCCATCGCCGCACCCATATCGACCTCGTTCCAGGTCGTCAGCATGGCAGCGGTGTTTTGCGCCTGCTTCAAGCGCCCTGCAATGACTTTCCGAAGCTTGGTCATCCGGACCCGTTCTTCGAGTGGATTTTCTGGACGCGGTGGCAATTCAGCCGATGGTGTGAATCCAAGAGACGATTGCGCAGCAGCCGGTGCAGCGGCAGCGGCCCGACGTTTGGCAGAACCATTCTCAATGGCCTTCAACGCATCACCCTTGGTGACACGACCGTCGGGCCCCGTGCCCGTAATCAGCGCGGCATCCATATCATTATCATCGACCAACTTACGAACAGCTGGTGACAGTGGCGGTCTGCTTGACGTGTTCGCTGCCGGTGCGGCTGCGGGCGCAGCAGCAGGCGGCGGTGACGCCGCAGCGGGTGCCGCAGCAGGTGGCGGCGGGGGCGCCGCAGGTGCGGGTGCGGGTTCTGCGGCTGGTGGCGGCGGTGACGCCGCAGCGGGTGCCGCCGCAGCCCCTTCTGCCGTTTCGTCAATTGTACCCAATAGCGCATCAACGCCGACGTCTGTACCTTCATCCGCAGCAATCGATGCAAGCGCACCTGCTGATGGGGCATTGACCTCGATGGTAACTTTATCGGTTTCCAACTCGCAAAGTGGTTCGTCAGCGGCAACTGCATCGCCTGGTTTCTTGAACCATTTTGCGACCGTGGCTTCAGAAACGGACTCACCCAAGGTCGGAACTTTGATCTCAACAGTCATGATATGTTTCCTTGTTCTCTATCCGTTACTTCGCGCGCTTCGTGCGAGACGTGGTTTTGGTTGTCGTTTTCTTTGCAGATGCCTTCTTGGCAGGTGCTTTCTTTGCAGCTGCTTTTTTGGCAGGTGCCTTTCGCGCAGGCGCCGACTTGGCCGGTGCTTTACGCTGGGCAGCTTTCTTTACTGCGCCGCGCCGGGGCATCGGCTTTTCGATTGTTAGTGCTTCATCAACAAGCGCCGCCTGCTCGATCACATGCTTTTTCGCGAGGCCCGTCGCTGGCGACGCCGCAGCCGCCCGACCTGCGTAACGCACGCGGGTATCGCTCCGGCCCATCTCAACCAAATGATCTACCAATGGCTCGTGGATATAAGTCCAGCTACCCATGTTTTTAGGTTCTTCCTGGCACCAAACAATTTGTGCATCCGGGAAACGCGTGAGCTCGTTGGTCAAAGCTTTTTTAGGATACGGGTAAAGCTGTTCTAGGCGCAGTATATATACGTCTTTGATCCCACGTTTATCGCGTTCCTCTTGAAGGTCGTAATAGACCTTGCCCGAGCACAAGACGACTTGTTTGATTTTGCTATCTGGGCCTGGGCTGCCCTCGTCCCACAAGACACGGTGGAAGGTTGTGCCTTCACCCATTTCATCCAATTTCGAAACCGCCAGTTTGTGACGCAGCAATGATTTCGGTGTCATCAACACCAATGGTTTGCGGAAATCACGATGGATTTGACGACGGAGAACGTGGAAATAGTTGGCAGGTGTCGTGCAATTACAGACCTGCATATTGTCTTCGGCACAAAGCTGAAGATAACGCTCCAAGCGTGCAGAAGAGTGTTCCGGCCCCTGACCTTCGTACCCATGCGGCAACAACATAACCAAGCCACACATACGCAGCCACTTGGCTTCACCAGATGAAATGAACTGGTCAATGATGACCTGGGCACCGTTAGCGAAGTCACCGAATTGCGCTTCCCAAAGAACCAACATGCCTGGTTCTGCCAACGAGTAACCGTATTCAAAACCGAGAACGCCTGCCTCGGATAGCGGGCTGTTCAATACTTCGAACGGCGCCTGACCAAATCGAAGATTATTCAGCGGTGTGTGTTTGTCTTCGTTCATCTGATCCGTAATGACGGAATGGCGCTGCGAGAACGTGCCGCGCTCGGAGTCCTGACCGGACAATCGCACTGGATGTCCTTCCAACAACAATGTCCCAAAGGCCAAGGCTTCACCCGTCGCCCAGTCAATCCCCTCACCAGTCTCAAACATTTTGGCTTTGGATTTCAGCTGACGGGAAATTTTTGGATTCACGTTGAAATTATCGGGGATGTGCGTGAGCGCTTGGCCAACCTCTTTTAACCGATCAACGGGCACGCCCGTGAAACCGCGCCGGTCTTCACCAGATGCTACAGAAAGACCAGCCCACTTGCCATCAAGCCAATCCGCCTTGTTGGCTTTGTAACTTGAAGCCCCTTCGAACGCTTGTTCCAGATGGTTCTCAAAATTAGCGAGTTCGGCATCGAGTTCATCCTGGGTAATAACCCCTTCACGAACCAGACGCTGGCCATAGATTTCACGTGTTGTCGGATGCGCTGCGATTTTCTTGTACATCAACGGCTGCGTGAACATCGGCTCATCGCCTTCGTTGTGGCCATGCCGGCGATAACAAATCATGTCAATGACAACATCTTTCTTGAATCGCTGACGATATTCAGTTGCAATCCGCGCGACGTGCGTGACCGCTTCGACGTCGTCTGCGTTGACGTGGAAAATCGGCGCAGCCACAACTTTAGCCACATCGGAACAATAGGGTGATGAGCGGGAGTGCGCCGGATTGGTCGTAAAGCCAATCTGATTGTTGATCACGATATGGATGGTTCCGCCGGTCTTGTAACCATTCAAGTTCGAGAGGTCGAATGCCTCTGGGACCAAACCTTGCCCCGAGAATGCCGCATCGCCATGCAGCAACAATGCCATAACCTTCTCACGGTCATGATCATTCTTTTGTTGTTGTTTGGCCCGCGCCTTACCCAAGCAGACAAAATTGACACATTCCAAATGAGATGGGTTCGCCGTCAACGATAAGTGCACAGAACGACCATCGAACACACGATCAGAGGATGACCCCAAGTGGTACTTTACGTCTCCTGAACCGCCAACATCTTCGGGCTTTGATGATCCGCCCTGGAACTCATGGAAAATCGCCTGGAATGGTTTTCCCATGACGTTGGCAAGAACGTTGAGGCGGCCACGGTGGGCCATACCCAAAACAATTTCTTCGATACCTAATTGCGAGCCTCGTTTGAAAATTTGCTCCATCGCGGGAACCAAACTCTCGCCACCATCAAGGCCAAAACGCTTGGTACCGGTGAATTTTTTATCTAGGAATTTCTCAAAACCCTCAGTTTCGATCAGCCGGTTGAGAATCGCTTTTTTGCCCATGAGCGTAAACTCGGGCTGGTTATGAATGCGCTCGATTCGTTCTTGAATCCAAGACTTCTCATCGGGGTCTTGAATGTGCATGAACTCAACGCCGATGGAACCGCAATAGGTTTCATCTAACACTTTCATAATGTCGCGGAGACTCGCTTGCTCGAGCCCAAGGACATAGTTGATAAAGATTGGTCGATCTAAATCCTTTTCTTTGAACCCATATGACATGGGATCAAGTTCAGGGTGCTCTTTTGGAGCCTCCAAGCTCAGCGGATCAAGGTTTGCCTTTAAGTGACCGCGAACACGGTACGAGCGGATCAGCATGAGGGCGCGGATACTGTCCAGCGTGGCATCGCGGACTTGTCGCCCACTTGGCACACCCCCTTGTGGCTGTTGCGTTGTTGTCTGAACGTGATGGCCACCAGCCATTTGTTCCGACAGTGTTTCCAAATCACCCTGGTTGAGAACGCCTGCATCAGATGGTGCCCAAGACGCACCCCGATTTTCGTCCATCAGGTCGCGGGCATCATCTTCTAGACTCGCAAAGAAATCCTGCCATCGATGATCGACGGAATGCGGGTCATCAAGATACCGCTCGTAAAGCTCGGCCACATAGACCTGGTTTCCTGAAAACAGAAACTGCGTAGGATCCATTCCGTCCATATTCATGTCACCCTTAAATGGGTGCCTCCCTTGGTTTCAGCGCCTACCCCTAAAGCTGTAAGCACCCATCATATGTTCACCCCGACTATGCTGACGGTGGTGTTTTTGAATGATCCGTGGGCTGCGGCGTCATCGTCATGACCGAGACGCCATCGGGCGCTTCGAACTGATGCCAACATCCACGAGGAACAACCGTGACCATCCCCGCTTTCATGTGCAGGGTATGATCACCATCTTCCATTCTAATTGTTAATTGCGTCTCGCCGGCCAGCACCTGAACAAGCTCATCACCATTGGGGTGACGCTCCCAAGCGCTGCTACCCTCGAAACTACCCGCGAAAACACCACCTGTTTCAGTTTCGGCCAATGTCGTAAAAGCACTGTCCGCCTCCGGACCCTCGGTCTCGGGGGTCCGGTTTTTCAACACCGGCAAAGGTGCGGTGGCGGCATCAATGTCGACGGCCTTTGGTGGCATATTTGGGTTTAACCCCCGAGTGCTTTCTGCATGGTTTCACCGATACCGGCGGGGCTATCGGTGACATGAATTCCAGCCGACTTCATGGCTTCGATTTTGTCGCCAGCACCACCTTTACCGCCAGAAATAATCGCACCTGCATGCCCCATACGACGACCCGGAGGTGCCGTCAGACCTGCAATAAACCCAACAACGGGTTTCTTGATGGGGCTGTCTTTCAACAGTTGTGCGCCATCTTCTTCGGCGGAACCACCGATTTCACCGATCATTACGATGCTTTCGGTCGCATCATCGGCTAGGAACATTTCCAAGCAATCGACAAAGTTAGTGCCATTCACAGGGTCACCACCAATACCGATACACGTCGTTTGCCCAAGGCCAACAGCCGTTGTTTGCGCCACAGCTTCGTAAGTCAGCGTCCCAGAGCGTGACACAATCCCAACGGAACCTTCGCGGTGAATATGGCCGGGCATAATGCCAATTTTGCATTCGCCTGGGGTAATGACACCCGGGCAGTTCGGCCCAATCAGGCGAGTACCTGAATTTTCAAGCGCCCGCTTTACTTTGACCATGTCGAGAACAGGAATCCCCTCGGTGATACACACTACTAACGGAATTTCTGCATCGATAGCTTCTAAGATTGCATCAGCAGCGAATGGTGGTGGCACATAAATCACAGATGCATTAGCACCCGTAGTGTGAACTGCGTCGGCAACTGTATCGAAGACAGGCAGGTCAAGATGCTTGGAGCCACCTTTGCCTGGCGTTACACCGCCAACCATCTGCGTGCCATAAGCAATTGCTTGTTCGGAGTGGAAAGTCCCCTGCGCACCGGTAAAACCCTGGCAGATGACCTTGGTATTTTTATCAACAAGAACGGACATCAGCTGGCCTCCTTCACGGCTTTGACAATTTTATCGGCGGCGTCGCTCAGGTTATCTGCCGACGTAATTGCCAGACCACTGTTGGCCAGAATTTCTTTGCCTTGTTCGACGTTCGTCCCTTCTAGGCGAACAACCAACGGCACAGCGATGTTCACCTCTTTGGCTGCGGCGACCACGCCCTCGGCGATGATGTCGCAGCGCATAATGCCGCCAAAGATGTTGACCAAAATTCCTTTTACATTGGGATCGCCCAAAATAATTTTGAAGGCTTCGGTGACGCGTTCCTTGGTGGCACCACCACCAACATCCAAGAAGTTGGCCGGGTCACTGCCATACAGCTTGATGATGTCCATGGTCGCCATGGCAAGGCCCGCGCCATTCACCATGCAGCCGATTTCACCATCCAGTTTGATGTAGTTGAGTTCGTGCTTGGCAGCTTCCAACTCTGCAGGATCTTCTTCTGATTCGTCGCGAAGTTCTTCGACATCCGGATGACGATACAGCGCGTTGTCATCGAAGTTCACTTTAGCGTCGAGGGCGATCACATCGCCGGCCCCTGTGACGACGAGCGGGTTCACTTCGACCATCGAACAATCGAGATCATTGAACGCCTTATAAAGCGCTACGATAAATTTAGAACCGGATTTCACTTGGGCCCCTTCAAGGCCCAATCCGAACGCCAACTTACGGGCGTGGAATGGCATGATACCAGTCGCAGGATCGATAAAGACTTTGATGATCTTCTCGGGCGTTGCTTCGGCAACCTCTTCGATCTCCATGCCGCCTTCGGTCGATGCCATGATCACCAATTGTGATGTCTCGCGATCAAGCAGCATGCCGAGATAAAGCTCACGGGCGATGTCGCAGCCTTCTTCGATATACAAGCGATTGACCTGTTTACCTGCTGGGCCGGTCTGCTTGGTGATGAGGGTCTTGCCCAACATCTCTTCGGCGTTTGTGCGAACTTCGTCAACGGATTGGGAAACGCGGACGCCACCCTTGCCGTCTGGCTTACCTTCGAAACGGCCAGCGCCGCGGCCGCCCGCATGAATTTGCGATTTCACTACGCAAATGCCACCACCTAGGTCTTCGGCTGCTTTGACCGCCTCATCGACGGTGAAGGCGACGTGACCTTTTGGCACGGCCACCCCGTATTTAGAGAGCAATTGCTTGCCCTGGTATTCATGAATATTCATCTCGTATCCCCGGTTGGTTCGCCCCCGGTGATAACCGAGGGCGATGACTTCTCTCGGTCTATATCGTTATTTAGACGCGGCCTTCTTCTTGCCCGATTTTTTGGCGTCAGCCTTAATGCGTTTTACTACCGCAGCCAATTCTTCGACAGCTTTGACGGATTTTCTGAACATAGCCCGCTCGGATGCATCCAGCTTGATTTCGACGACTTTCTCAACACCCTTCGCGCCGATGATACATGGCACACCGACATAGATACCTTTGACGCCATATTCACCACGCAGATAAGCCGCACACGGCAACACGCGGCGCTTGTCCTTCAAATAGCTCTCTGCCATCGCAACGGCTGAGGAAGCTGGCGCATAGAATGCAGAACCTGTTTTCAGCAACGAAACGATTTCGCCACCGCCCATACGGGTGCGTAGAACGATGTCATCCAGTTGCTTTTGCGTCAGCCATTTCATTTTGACCAGGTCAGGAAGCGGAATGCCAGCAACAGTCGAGTACCTTACCGACGGCACCATCGTGTCGCCATGACCACCCAGCACAAACGCGGTTACATCTTCGACGGAAACGTTCATGGCTTCGGCCAAGAAATACTGGAAGCGGGCGCTATCCAGAACACCAGCCATACCCACCACTTTATTATGCGGCAGGCCACTGGCATCACGAAGCACGCCGACCATGACGTCGAGCGGATTGGTGATACAAATGACAAACGCATTCGGCGCATATTTTTTAATGCCTGCGCCGACTTGTTCCATCACACTGGTGTTGATGCCCAGCAGATCGTCGCGGCTCATACCAGGTTTACGTGCGACCCCAGCGGTGACGATGATCACGTCTGAACCTTTGATGCCGGAATAACCTTTGGTGCCGGACATATTAGAGTCGAAACCTTCAACTGGGGAACTCTGGGCAATATCCAGCGCCTTGCCTTGTGGGATTCCGTCAGCGATATCGAAGAGCACAACGTCACCGAGTTCCTTGAGTCCGATGAGATGAGCGAGCGTCCCGCCGATGTTACCCGCGCCGATCAGCGCGATCTTGTTTCTTGCCATGTCTAGTTCCTCGTCGATTACAAATTATCTTGCCCACATTTTACGGGCTAGCGTCGAAAAGTCGTACTCTGATTCATGAATGAGAGCAAGGTTCAGAGGCTATAATGGACCAAAAGGTCCGTTATATTTTATTACGTAATCGCACGCCATGTATGTTGCCGCAGCATGATGACGAACAGGCTCGCCAGTAATAAAAACCCTGCGGCAACGATGAGGCAGCCGGTCAAGCCTGCCCAATGATATGAAACTCCTGACAAGATCGTGCCAAGCAATCTGCCCAAGGCATTAGCCGAATAATAAAATCCAACGTTCATGGAAACGCCATCACGCTCGGAAAACGCAAGGATCAGATAGGAATGAACGGCCGAGTTAATGGCAAAAACCACGCCGAATACACCAAGTCCACCGATCAACAAAATACCGGGATCAATATCTCGCGTTAATCCATAGACAATTGCCAGCGGCACCAGCACCAGTGCGGCGCCCCAAACAACTGCGGATGTCATTTCGGAACTTTGGCCATCGACTGATTTTCTCGTCAGCTTTGGAGCGATCGCTTGGACGGCCCCATACCCGATAACCCAAAGGGCCATGAACAGGCCCACCTGATTAAACGTCCAGTTCAATTGGTCATACATGAACACCGGCACGCCGATGACAAACCATACATCCCGTGCACCAAACAAAAAGATACGCGCCGCCGATAACAGGTTGATCGCAGGCGACTTGGAAAAGACATCCTTGATCGCCGCCTTTTCCTTTATTTTACCCATGTTGGCCTCAACCGCGATCAAAGACGCGGCCCAAATCACAGCCAGGAAACCGGCCATCACCCAAAGACCGTACTGAAATCCGACCGATGATAACAACACGGCACCAACAAAGAACCCCATCCCCTTTATGGCATTCTTAGAACCGGTCAGGATGGCGACCCATTTATAGAGGGACCCATGCGATCCATCAGGCACGACCAATTTGATCGCACTTTTGGAACTCATCTTGGTCAGGTCTTTGGCGACGCCGGAAATCCCTTGCACGGCTAGGACGAAAATAACGGATGTCGTTATCGACCATGCCGGATCCAACATCGACAAGGCCAGCAAGGCGAAGATTTGGATTCCCAGCCCCGCGGTTAAGGTCAGCTTTAATCCGTAGCGACTGGCAATCCACCCGCCAGCGGCATTGGTGACGATCCCCATGAATTCATAAACCAAAAACAACGACGCCAGCTGGAACGGCGTGTATCCCAGTTGATTGAAATGCAGCAAGACCAGCATCCGAAGTGCGCCGTCCGTCAGCATGAATCCCCAATAGGCCGCAGTGACGATGACGTAGTTTCGAACATCAAGCATGTGCTGATCGGTCCCAACGACCCGATTTAAGAAATAGACCGCGCCACTTTTCCGGCGAGTTCTGTCCATCGATTGGCATAGCCAAATTCATTATCGTACCAGGCCAAAATCTTGATCTGCGTGCCATCCGTTACCATCGTCGATGGCCCATCGATGATACTCGATCTTGGGTCTCCGCTAAAATCAGTGGAAACCAATGGCCGGTCTTCAAATCCTAAAATACCCTGCAATGGGCCATTAGAGGCGTCCCGGAGGAGTCCATTTACCTCGCCAATCGTGGTATCACGGTTAACCTCGAATACGCAATCCGTGATCGAGGCATTGAGCAACGGCACGCGCACAGCGACACCATCCAGCTTACCCTTGAGTTCCGGAAAGATCATGGTGATCGCCGTTGCTGAGCCCGTCGACGTTGGGATCAAATTCAACAAGCCTGACCTTGCGCGGCGCATGTCCTTCATCGGTTTATCGTGCAGTGTTTGGGTATTTGTGACGTCATGGATGGTTGTAATCATGCCGTGTTTAATGCCCAAGCCCTCGTGAATGACCTTCACAACAGGGGCCAAACAGTTTGTTGTGCAGGATGCGGCTGTTACCAGATGATGCTGACTGGCGTCATAAAGGTCATCGTTCACCCCCATCACGATATTCAGCGCATCACCTTTGACCGGGGCAGCCACGACCACTTTCTTGGCACCCATATCGTAATAGAGTGCCAACGCATCGGCGGTTTTGAATTTGCCCGAACTTTCCATGATCAGATCAACACCCAAGGTATCGACAGGGATATCTGCAGGCGTGAACACTTGCGAATACGTCACTCGTTTATCACCGATCCGGATGGCATCATTTCCATCCGCAGCAACATCAATCGGCCACTGGCCAAACACGCTATCGAATTTCAGCAGGTGGGCCGACATCTCCGCCGTGCCATTTGGCTCGTTAATATGAACGATCTCAATAACGTCGCCCCAGGCCCCACCCGGGTTTGTAAGGGTCTGCGGATTGGCTGGATCGAAACCCCACGCAGCGCGGAGTGCCAAACGCCCCATTCTCCCAAACCCGTTGATGGCAACTTTGATCGTCATCGAACGCCCTACAGTTCCACCACTTTACCATCAAAGGCGGTTTCTTCGGGAATATCATCTTTGTGCAACATCATCTCGCGGCTGAAATGGGTCAGCACGGTTCGCTTCGCCGTCAGTTCGTGTTTGTGTTCTTGATAATCAGGGTAATTCATATGATGCGGTATTGATCTTCCATAAAAATAGCATTCACACACAAACAAATCCGCGTCGCGGGCCAGATCGGGCATATGACGGGTCCATTCACTATCGCCGGTATAAGACACAACTTTACCCCCCACTTCGACCCGAATACTGGTCGGGTTTGTGGTGCCCGTGTGCATGGCGGGATACGACGTCACCGCGAACCCATTGAATTCGGTCTTTTTCATAACCGGCATTTCGGCATAGGTCAGATGAAACTTTGGTGACATTACATGCATGCCAGGAAATAAGGCTTCGCAAACACCACCCAGATGGGCCTCTGTTCCCTCTGGCCCGACTATCGTCAACGGCTTGGTCCGCTTGGCACCCAGCATGCCATCCATCAGCATAAAAGGCAGTCCGCCACAGTGATCCCCATGCAAATGCGTTAAGACAACCGCATCGATGCTCGCGTGGTCGATATCCAATTGATTGAGGGCGACCAAGCTCGACGCACCAAAATCTATCGCGATCCGCTGGTCCGGTGCGTCGACCAAAATGCAGGTATTAAAACGACCACCCGCACCAAACGCGTCACCCGAACCGATAAAGGTCACCTTTACCGTCATGGTCTATTCTCCTGTGACTTGGGACGTCTGCTCAACCTTGATGCGGGAGGGCCATGTAATCCGCCGCCTGCATTTCCATCAGGCGCGACACTGTGCGCTCAAACTCGAATGCGCCATCCCCTTCAGTATACAACTCCGTGGGGGGCACCTCGGCAGAACAAACCAAGTTCACTTTGGCCTCATACAAGGCATCAATCAAAGTCACAAAGCGCTTGGCTTCGTTTCGATTATGCGGCCCCAGTTTCGGAATGTCCCTAATCATCATGGTATGGAACCGCGCCGCAATTTCCAGATAATCCCCCGGCCCAAGTGGCTGTGCGCACATTTCATCAAAGGACACCAGCGCAACACCTTCGGCTGCGTTTGATATCTTCACTATCCGCCCATTCACGTTGACCTGAACCTCTCGACCGTCAACGCCCACAGTCAAAGCATCGAAATCTGCCTTCAGTTTAGCGTTTGCGGCCTCGCCTGAAGGCGTGATGTAAACTTCCATCCCTTGCAGTCGTTCAAGGCGATAATCCCGGGCAGAGGCCAGTTCCATCACGTTCATTTCGTCCATTAAGGTATCGATGAATGGCAAAAAACGTTCACGCTGCAATCCATCTTTGTATAGATCCCTAGGATGGCGATTTGATGTCGCGACAACCACGACGCCCTGGTTAAACAAATGGGTGAACAGCGTACCCAAGATCATCGCATCCGCGATATCCGTGACATGAAATTCATCAAAACAAATCAGCCATGCCTTGTCAGAAATGACACGCGCCAGCGCCTCGACACCGTCTTTGTTTTCAGAGACCTTCCCCGCCTTTTGCGCCTCGCGAAACGCATGAAGGCGTTTGTGCACCTCTTGCATAAAAGCATGAAAGTGCACACGCTGTTTTTGTTCGATGCTGGATTGTTCATAGAACAAATCCATGATCATTGATTTGCCGCGACCGACACCACCCCAGATATACAGCCCCTTTGGGGGATTACGCTTCTTCGCCCCAAAGCCCAGGCGCGCTGCCCAACCCTGTTTCCCCATCTGCGCGGAATACTCATCCAAGGCATTACCCAAAGTCTCTAGGCCACCAATGGCCGTCACCTGTGCAGGGTCAGGCGTAATCAGGCCATCTTCGACCAGTTCATTGTATTGGATACGTGGCGAAGTCATGGATCTAGTCCGACGACGTTATGCTGCGCCACGTGCTGATGTAAACGCCGTGTGTGCAAAGTCCGCTTCCATTTCACGCCGCACTTTATAAGCAACACTCTCGGCCGGTGCAGATACATCAGACCAACAAATGACCGCGTCCTTGGGCAGCGGATGTTTCAAAGTGATTCCATGAGCTAGTCCAATCGGCACCGCATCGGCTTCTAACGAATTGGCGGCGCGCATCAAACGACCCCAGACAGTAAACCCTCCTTCGCCATCTAATTCTTCGCCCGCTTCCAGATCCCGCTTGGCGACGGCAACGACGTCACCGTTCCACGCGCGGGGTGCCCCTGTGGGCAACCCAAGCAAACCCGCCCAGGCCACGCTGATTCCCAGTTCCAGTCCAATCAGATGATAGGGACGCCACAATGCTGAATACTGGCCATTTTCACTGGTCAGCAAACCATAGTCAGAAAAACAGCGTATCACGTATTCGGTCGGTGCTTCAAAAGTGACGTAAACACCCCAGCGCAGATCGCTGGGGATATCGATGCCATCTCGCGTGCGGCTGGATACAACCTCAACCATGCCCTTTTCGTCCAACACCCCCCCCGCAGATTTAGGGATCAACTTTGATGCCAAATCCGACGTGCCACAGGGTGGGAATGCGAGCCCCCCTTGCGGTGCTATCAAATCACACGCATTTGCTACAGCGGCCATCTCAATGGCCGACTTGGTGCCATCCAGGAACGAGTTAAACATCTTGGCATTCATGCCACTCGCCTCGGCCCGCTCCGCCGTCAGACCATAATGGTCCCACACCGTATCAGGGGTAGAGGCATGAAATTCTGGCATATAAAGCGTGCCCTTACCCGCCGCTGTCACCTCCAGACCTGCAGCGCGCGCCCAATCCACTTGTTCGGCAATCAATGAGGGTTGGTCACCATAGGCCAGCGAATACACCACGCCGGCCTCGTCGGCTTTCTTCTTGAGCAATGGCCCCACCAACACGTCTGCTTCTACGTTGACCATCACCACATGACGCCCGCGCTCGAACGCGGCCAAGACGTGTCGGATGCCAACTTCTGGAACCCCTGTGGCCTCTATCACCACATCCAAACCACCTGCATTGATCAACGCTTCGCCATCATCGGTCAGCCATGTGCTGCCATTGGCCAGGGCCTTAGCCGCAGACGCTGCGGATACTTGCTCTTCCGACCAACCTGTTTCCAATAATGAAGCCTTGGCCTTATCGACATTCAAATCAGCAACGGCCAGCAAATGCATCCCTTTGGTCAGGCGCACCTGCGATAAAAACATGGTCCCGAATTTTCCGGCCCCAATCAGCCCGACCCGAAGCGGACGGTTCTGTGCCGCCCGTTCTTGTAACAAATGGCTTAAGTTCATTTCGTCCCCTCTCCCTCACGCGGAGGTGACTTTACCACCCTGTTCTGCTGCTTGAAACTCCCTACCAAACACGTCACACATCGATAAACGAGCAAAAGGACGGATTGTGGAAAGTATCCTTTCGAACGAGGGATTGATCAGGTTGAGCGTCTTCTTCGGCGTGCTCGTCACGATGATGCTATTGGAGGCACTGCTGCCGCGCCGCAAACGTGAGCTAGGCAGGGGCGCCCGCTGGACATCGAACCTGGGTATTGTCGTGATCGACACTTTCGTCGCGCGCCTGTTGATCCCGATTCCACCGGTGGCTGCCGCACTGTGGGCAGCGGAAAACGGTGTCGGTGTCTTGCATGGCATTGATCTGCCGATGCCACTGATCATCGCGGGTTGTGTGATTTTCCTGGATATGGCGATCTATGTTCAGCACGTGATGTTTCATAAAATCCCGATTTTCTGGCGCCTGCATCGTATGCACCATGCAGATATCGAATTCGACACGACCACGGGCATTCGTTTTCATCCCATCGAAATCGTACTGTCCTTGCTGATCAAAATTGCCATCGTGCTGGCCTTTGGCATCCCCGCCGTCGCCGTCATTATTTTTGAGGTGATATTAAACGCCTCCGCCATGTTCAACCACGCCAACATGCGATTGCCGCTGGGCGTGGATCGGATTTTACGCCTGCTCATCGTGACACCTGATTTCCATCGCGTGCATCATTCTTGGCATCGCGACGAAACCGATAGCAACTACGGATTCTGCCTGACGATTTGGGATCGCATCTTTGATACCTACCGTCCTCAACCGCGCGACGGCCATGACGGGATGACCATTGGGCTAAAGGATTTTCGCGAGGAGAAACACCGTGGAATATTCGGATTATTGATGATGCCGTTTCGCCACAACTAAGACGGGCGACGATCTATCATTGCCATCATCTGTGCCGTTGCCCGGTCCGTTTCGCGGGAACTTTCAGACAGCGCAGCGATAACGCCATTGGCATCAGCGTCAGATCTATTCTGGCTCATCTTTAATTTGATCTCTAAACGCTCTATCGGCATTTCAAAGGCAACGATCCCCTTCATCTGTCCGATCATTCGCTTTTCGGATAACTGTGCCGTCGACCAATTTCCCGTCTTGTCACTTTCAAATCGAGACACCAATTCATCCATGATGGCACGAACGGACGACAGGTCCTCTACCACGGTCGGTTTTCCATGGGCATGAATGGCCGCATAATTCCACGTCGGCACCATTTCGGGCGTGGTGTACCAAGTGGGTGATACATACGCGTGCGGGCCGGAAAAGATCGCAGTTGCGGCCAAACTCCCATTAAAGTGATTCCCCTGTGGATTCGGCTTGGCCACGTGTCCGATCAGCTTGCCGTATTCGGTACCATCTTCGATTCGGATAATGGGGATATGCGAGATTTCCAGATCATTGCCGTGGGTCAAGAATATCGCAAATGCGTTTTGGTCCATCACATCATTAGCGATGGCGATGTCCTCACTCGCGAAGTGCTTCGGCATGTACATGGCGATGTCCTCTCCATATTGTCGATTGGTAGCCCCGCCCCCATATCTGGGGTAGAAACATTCGATATTACATAATCAATAATCGGGCCAGGGCCGCTTTTGCGTTTGCACCTGGGGCCATCAGATAGAAGTGGGAGAAAAAACATGGATGAAGATGTATTCAACATGCAGGTCCGCAAATTCCTGAAAAACGTGGGCGTGACGTCACAGCGTGAAATTGAAACAGCGGTGCGTGAAGCCCTCGCAAGCGGCAAGTTATCCGGCGATGAAAGCGTAAATGCCAAGGTCACTTTGACCATTGATGGCCTTGATCTCTCGACCGACATCACGGGCACGATTGAATTGAAGTAAATCAGCAATCCGAACCGTCATCCCCGCGAAGGCGGGGATCTTTGGTTGTCAAATTGAGATTCCCGCCTGCGCGGGAATGACGACTTATGGCCAACGCACAAAAAAGCCCCCGACAATCATCGAGGGCTTTTTCGTAAAAATCAGATATAGCTTACTGCCGCTGGACCAAAGCCTTTTTGATCTCGGCGATGGCTTTGCCCGGGTTCAATCCTTTTGGGCAGGTGTTCGTGCAGTTCATAATTGTGTGACAACGGAACAACCGGAATGGATCATCCAAATCATCCAGGCGTTTGCCGGTTGCTTCGTCGCGGCTGTCGGCAATCCAGCGATACGCTTGCAGCAGAACCGCGGGGCCCAAATAGCGATCACCGTTCCACCAGTAACTGGGGCACGATGTTTGGCAGCAGAAGCACAAGATGCATTCCCAAAGACCATCGAGTTTTTCACGCTCTTCCGGGCTTTGCAGGCGTTCCGTGGTTGGCGGTTGTGTATCAGCCTGCAACCAAGGCTCGACCGAGCGATACTGCGCGTAAGGGACGTTCAGGTCAGGCACCAAATCCTTGATGACCGGCATGTGCGGCAAAGGATAAATCTTCACATCACCGTTAATTTCTTCGATGGATTTTGTGCACGCGAGCGTGTTGGTCCCATCGATGTTAAAGGCGCAAGAGCCACAAACGCCTTCCCGGCATGAACGGCGGAACGTCAGCGTCGGATCAATTTCATTTTTGATTTTGATCAACGCGTCCAAAACCATCGGTCCGCAGGTATCAAGATCAACTTCGAACGTATCCAAACGCGGATTGTCGCCCGTATCCGGATCATACCGATAAATCTTGAAGTTCCGCGTATTCGTCGCGCCCTCGGCCTTGAAGGTCTTACCGTCTTTGACTGTTGAGTTCGCTGGAAGTGTAAGTTCAACCATCTTTCAAACTTTCCTTAGTAGACCCGGGCACGAGGTTCGATGTACTCGACCTCGTCCGTCAGCGTGTAATCATGAACAGGGCGATAAGTGAGTTTGCACCCACCCTTTTCATCGGTCCACGCAAGTGTGTGCTTCATCCAGTTTTCGTCATCACGATCAGGATGGTCCTCATGGGCATGCGCGCCACGGCTCTCGTGACGGGCCTCGGCGGAATACAATGTCGATACTGCATTCGGCACTAGGTTCGTCAGTTCAAGCGTTTCAACCAGATCAGAATTCCAAATCATCGAACGGTCGTGAACTTTGACATCGGACAACTGCGAGTTCGCTTCATCCAATTTCTCAACACCTTCGCTAAGAACTTCAGATGTTCTGAACACAGCTGCGTTGTTTTGCATGACCCGTTGGATGTCACCGCGGATTTTTGCCGTCGGTATGGAACCGTCCGCATGGCGAATGTCATCAAAGCGCTGCAATGCTTTTTCAGCCGATGCTTTGTTAAGTGGCGGCAAAGTGCCACCCGGCTTCACGATTTCGGCTGCACGAATCGCGGCCGCACGACCAAAGACAACAATATCCAGCAACGAGTTCGTACCCAAACGGTTCGCGCCATGCACGGACGCAGATGCGCATTCGCCGATGGCCATGAGGCCTGGGCTGACGCGATCCGGGTCGTCCTCTGTCGGATTTAAAACTTCGGTGCGGTGGTTGGTCGGAATACCGCCCATGTTGTAATGCACCGTCGGCAACACAGGAATCGGTTCCTTGGTTGCGTCGACACCAGCAAAAATCTTCGCTGTTTCGGTGATACCCGGCAAACGTTTGTTCAACACATCGCCGCCCAGGTGTTCCAGGTGCAAATGAATGTGATCTCCGTCAGCGCCGATGCCCCGGCCTTCACGGATTTCGACAGTCATCGAGCGAGACACAACATCACGAGATGCCAAGTCTTTAGCGGTTGGTGCATAACGCTCCATAAAGCGCTCACCCTCGGAATTGGTCAGATAACCACCTTCACCGCGGGCACCCTCGGTGATCAAACATCCAGAACCATAAATTCCTGTGGGATGGAACTGAACGAATTCCTGATCCTGCAACGGCAACCCGGCACGCGCGATCATGCCATGGCCATCGCCTGTACATGTGTGTGCAGACGTCGCCGAGAAATACGCCCGGCCATATCCACCAGATGCGAATACGGTCATGTGCGCTTGGAAACGGTGCATGGTGCCATCATCCAGGTTCCATGCCAGAACGCCTTGGCAGACACCCTCGTCATCCATGATCAAATCGGTCGCGAAGTATTCGACGAAGAACTCGGCGTCGTTCTTCAAAGACTGCTGATAAAGCGTATGAAGGATCGCATGGCCGGTCCGGTCAGCCGCAGCACAGGCACGCTGTACAGGCTTTTCACCAAAATTCGACATATGACCGCCGAAAGGACGCTGGTAGATCTTGCCTTCGTCGGTCCGAGAGAATGGCACGCCGAAGTGCTCTAGCTCATAAATCGCGGGCACAGCCTCGCGGCACATGTATTCGATGGCGTCTTGGTCACCCAGCCAGTCGGCACCCTTGACGGTGTCGTACATGTGCCAGATCCAGTTATCTTCTTCCATATTCCCCAGCGAAGCACCGATACCGCCCTGGGCTGCGACCGTGTGCGAACGTGTTGGGAAAACTTTGGTGATGCATGCAGTTTTCAGACCTGCGGCCGCCATGCCCAACGTCGCGCGGAGCCCCGCGCCACCGGCACCTACGACGATAACGTCGTACTTGTGATCAACAATTTCGTATGACTGTGGCATGTATTCGTTAGCTCCCGAACGTCAGCCGGATAACGGCAAAAATAGCGCAACCGCCCATAAGTACGACGGCGAATTTCATAAGAATCAGTGAGGTGAACTTGGCAGTCTCACCGTGGATATAGTCTTCGATGATGACCTGCAGCCCCAGTTGCGCATGATGGAACATGGTCAAAATCAAAAGGATCAATAGTAATGGGTTATAATGAGTTCCGACCCAAGCCTTGAACGTGGCCAAGTCCGCACCGACCATATCGGTTCCAGAAATGACGAGCCACAATACCAGCGGCACCAAGGCGATCCCTGACAAACGCTGAACCCAAAAATGATGCGCCCCATCTTTGTTGGAGCCTAAGCCGCGGACACGGCCGAGTTGCGTACGCATTTCCATGATCAGCCCCTCACCGCGTAGGCGACAATAAATGTCGCGATGGTCAGAAGGGACGCGATGACCACAACTGCGATCCCCGAAGCACGAACTTGTTCAAGTTCAAACCCCCATCCTGCATCCCAGGCCAAGTGCCGAATGCCGTTCGCCATATGATACCAAAGCGAGAACACTACGCCGAAAAGGATCACGCGGCCGATAAAGCCACCAAGAAGACTTTGCGCTGTCGCATACATCTCTGGGCCATAAGTCGCGGACATCAACAGGAATGTCAGGAGGAATGCCCCTGCGCATAAAACAACACCGGTAATGCGATGCGTAATGGAAAGCACCGAAGTCAGTTGGGGTTTGTAAACCTGTAAGTGGGGGGAAATGGGACGATTGTTTGCCGTCATCTTCGTTCGCCTTTTAAAACTGAAGCGCCTTGGTTCGCCAATGGAAGCGAAAACCGATGCTCAGTCGTACTCGCCGTCTCCCATCAAGTCAACGCCGCTGGGTGCAGCGCAACAATTTCTGTAATCGCTTACCAGTATGGGCGAGAGCACCTCTTACAGCCGCAAATTCACGCGTTATTCGAATAACTGGAGCCAATGCATTGTGAAAACATAATAAATCGAGCTAGGACACCATTTTGATCACAGCATGGTGTGCATAGGATGTGGATAAATTGGGGATAACCTGCCGGGTTTTGCACAAAAAACACGACTTACCCCCAATATTCCCAATAGCGATCAAGCCGGAATCAGCGCACAATTTTGATGTGCGAAAGATGCCATCTGGGATTTTGGGGCTTTGGCAACTTTATCCCGGTCGAGGGGGCGGTTTGGGAACTCTGGACCTTTACTAAACCTGAGACATCATTCGAACGTGGCGGGGGTCTCTTCGGAGACGTCAGCCAGTATCTGCTCTCTGCCCAGGGAATTGGATGCGGTGTTCGATGGTGATGGAGTGTCCCTTTTGGCGAACATTCGAGAGTATGTTCGACTTGAGGCGCGACGGAAGTTGGCCGATCTCTGCCCAGGGTGCGCCATCGACCGGAGTGTGTACACGGCATCTATCGCGCGAACGGAGCCTGGCCGGCTCCAAGAGGCGTTAGGTGTGCCGATCCAGCGGTACGCGGTAGCAGTTTCCCAGGATTGCTTCCCCTGACGCCTCTTTTATTTTTCCGGTATTATTTCGGCATCAGCACCCAGTAATCGAGATCCAAGACCACATGCGGCAAGTATTTGCCGTCTTCATCCTTGAGCGGGAAATCAGCGGGTGGATGATCCTTGGTGCCCACGGTCCGAAGCCTGAGCGCGCCCAAATCATCGCGACCATCGATATCGGCTTTGTCCAAAACCTCTGACCACGCGAACACCGTGTCCCCGGCAAAGATCGGATTTGAATGCGCACCGGCGTTGATCGCCAGCACTTTGAACGCATTCGCCAGACCATTGAATGAAAGTCCACGGGCCAGCGAAATCACATGGCCGCCGTATACAAGGCGTTTACCGAACCTTCCTTTGGCTTGCTCAAACTGATTGAAATGAACCTTGGCCGTGTTCTGATACAAACGCGTCGCCAGCATATGCTCGGCATCTTCAACCGTCATGCCATCCACATGATCGACTTTTTCGCCGATTTCATAATCGCCAAATCGGTGTGGGCTGCCCGAGAGAGTGTTGTCATAGGCCGACATGGTGAGACCATTGGGAATGACAAAGTCAGCCGGCGCCACCACTTTGCTGAGTTCGGGCACAATGGGTTCTGGCGGTGCGCTGGCGTGATCGCGTTTGTTGACCATCACCCAACGCGCGTAGTCGATAACGATTTCGTCCCGTTGATTTTTAGCAACGGACCGCACGTAGACAACACCGGTCTTGCCGTTGGAATTTTCCTTCACACCGATCACATCCGAAGACGTGCGGATGGTATCGCCAACAAAAACAGGCACACCAAAAACACCCTGCGCGTAACCCAGGTTTGCGACAGCGTTTAAGGAAATATCCGGCACCGTTTTCCCAAAGGCGATATGAAACGCGAGGAAATCATCAACCGGCTGATCTTCGAACCCAATCGATTTGGCAAATTCAGCCGATGATGTGACCGCAAACCTGCCACCGTACAACCCAGTATAAAGTGCTATATCACCTGCCGTGATGGTACGTGGTGTCGCGTGATGCAGAGTTTGACCTGGGGTAAAATCTTCAAAGAAGTTTCCCGCAACTGTTTTGGTCGTCATATCTTAGGCCGCCATATTGTTGATGGCATTGGAAAGTCCGATCAGGCGTTCGGCTTCGGCAACGTGCAGATTTTCGATCAGCTTGCCGTCGACAACGACGACACCTTTACCGGCCTCAATCGCTTCGGCGTGGGCGGCAATAATCCGCTCTGCCCAGGCGATGTCATCGGCAGATGGCGCGAAAACATCATTTGCCATCTCAATCGTTTTCGGATGGATCAGCGTTTTACCGTCCATGCCAAGATCACGCCCCTGCTCGCACGATGCACGGAACCCAGCATCATCGTTCAAATCCATATAGGCACCATCCAACACAGATGCGCCTGCAGCGCGCGCTGCCAACACACATTTTGATAGCGAGAAAATAAACGGCAAACGGTCGACGGTATGCCGACATCGAAGGTCTTTGGCCAAATCATTTAGGCCCATGACCAGACATCCCACACGGGGGTGCGCAGCGGCAATGTCATGCGCGTCCAACACACCCTGCGGTGTTTCGATCATGCACCAGATGCCCATTTCCGCAGGCGCACCTGCGGCATCCATTTTTGCGGACAAATCCAACACCATTTGGGCGCTGTTGACCTTTGGCAGAACCAGCGCATCACATGGTACTTTTGACATCGCCGCGACATCATCAATACCCCAGTTGGTGTCGAGTGGATTGATCCGCACGGTAATTTCCTTTTGACCGAACCCACCTGCGTTCAATGCGTCTGCGATCTGTGCGCGGCCGACATCTTTGGCGTCGGGGGCGACCGAATCTTCTAGGTCCAATATCAGCGCGTCCGCGGGCAGTGTGCGGCCCTTTTCCAGGGCGCGGGCATTTGATCCCGGCATATATAGAACAGATCGGCGTGGTCGCGCCGTTACGTCGGCTTTTTCGGTTGCAGTCACTTGGTCTCTCCCGCTCAGAATTGTGCAGCGCAACAAACTACTATTTGACGCAAAGGTGTGGCAAGGTCGCATCATGGATATCGTAACTATTCAATCCCGCGTGACATGGGGATATGTAGGTAATGCCGTTGCCGTGCCTGTTTTGCAGGCGCTCGGCATCAGCGCGTGGCCCGTTGATACGGTGCGACTCAGCTTTCATCCCGGGCATGGTGTGCCATGGCGTCGGTTGGCAGAACCGGACGAGGTCCAGGAGCTGTTGACGGATTCGATTGAAAAGGCCGAACCAGGAGTGGGCTTTTTAATGGGATATCTGGGAAACCCGGAACAGGGCCAGACACTGGTCAATATGGTGACACGCGAACGCGACGCCGGACGCGCCAGTCCTTTTTATCTCGACCCTGCATTTGGGGACGATCCGGGCGGCACGTATGTCGATCCAACGATCATTGAGTTCTACAGCCAAGAGGCCATCCAACATGCAGACGTTGTCATGCCCAACCGATACGAGTTGGCGATGCTGAGTGGTCAGGACATCACATCGGTTGACGATGCCATCCAGGCGGCACTGATGCTTATTTCTACGGGTTGTAAAAGTGTCATGGCGTCATCCATCCCAACATCTGATAACACCTTGGCCAACGTTTATGTGGACGCGGGCCAAGCATTCTGCTCCGAATCAAAACGCATTCCGCTCAAATCAAAAGGCACCGGTGATTTACTAAGTGCCGCGTTTTGTGGTTTCCATTCCACCGGACATGCGCCGAATCAAAGCCTGGCCCGCGCGTCCGCCATTGTGCGACGCGCGTGCATTCACGCATCGGAAAACAAGCTGTCGGAACTCAATATGATTTCGCTGCTTCGTGACATTCATACAGGCATCGCGCCACTGCCCGTCGAACCGCGAACATAAAAAAAGCGCCGCCCTGAAACTCCAAGACAGAAATTCCAATGCGGCGCTTATATTTTGATGAGGAAAGACCGATTTATTCGGCGGCTTTCACCATATACTGACCAATCAGCGTTTCAGCGATTTGCACGGTGTTCAGTGCCGCCCCTTTGCGCAGGTTGTCAGAAACCACCCACATGCTGATCCCGTTGTCGACGGTCGGGTCTTGGCGAATGCGACTGACATATACATCGTCTTCGCCAGCGCTTTCTTTTGGTGTCACATAGCCACCATCACCACGATCATCAAGAACCGTAATACCCGGTGCTGCACGCAAGGCATCGCGTGCTTCCTCTTCGCTGATCTCTTGGGCGAATTCCAGGTTCACCGCTTCGGCGTGACCGACAAAAACCGGGACGCGGACACAGGTCGCATGCACTTTGATTTTTGGGTCCAAGATTTTCTTGGTTTCAACGACCATTTTCCACTCTTCTTTGGTGGAACCGTCATCCATAAATTTATCGATGTGCGGAATGACATTGAACGCAATCTGCTTGGTGAACTTTTGAATATGCTCTTCTGGCAACTGGTTCGAGTAAACACCCTTGGTCTGGTTATACAGTTCGTCCATGCCTTCTTTGCCCGCACCGGATACGGACTGATACGTGGACACCACGCAGCGCTCAATCGTTGCCAGATCGTGCAATGGCTTCATGGCGACCACCATCTGAATGGTCGAACAGTTCGGGTTGGCGATGATGCCTTTCTTGCTGTAGCCGGCAATCGCGTCCGGGTTCACTTCGGGAACGATCAACGGCACGTCCGGGTCCATCCGCCAGTGCGATGTATTGTCGACAATAACAGCACCGGCAGCAGCAGCCTTCGGGCTGTATTCTGCAGATACCGATGCCCCCGGTGATGACAGCACGATGTCTGTACCTTTGAAGTCAAAGGTCGCCAGGTCTTGCACCGTGATATCGTCATCGCCAAAGGCAACTTGGCGTCCGACTGAACGGCTGGATGCCAATGCGACAACTTCACTGACCGGGAAATTCCGCTCGGCCATGATGTCTAAAAGTTCCCGACCCACATTTCCGGTAGCGCCGACAACGGCAACTTTGTAACCCATTTTTCTTCTCCTCATCCTGGGCCAGAAGCCCATTCAAATTTGGCCCAAACCCCGGAAACCCATCATGCCGACCACAAATAATTAAGGCCCGCGGAAGTTCCAGCGGGCCATTTCATCAAGTCACGAAAAAGCCGCCCGCTAGTGCAGGGTCTTTGTCTTTTTCGTTGTGGTTGGCGCAAAAAACATTTTGATACCTTTTAAAGTCATCGGTTGATCCCGACGATTTTCGAGCGGAACATAGCCACATCGTCAAAAAATCGCAAGTATTTCTGTTTGCGTGGATTAAAAAAACCCGCAGGGGTATCAGGGGACATCAGAGGACATTATGCTGATCCGTTATCTCGCACTAATTCTGGCCTGTCAGCTCGTCGGCGAAACCATCAGCGTCGCAGCGGATATTCCGGTGCCCGGACCTGTGATCGGCATGGCCATTCTTTTCATTGGCCTGTTGATCAAGCGCGGATTGCCCGCGGGTCTGGAACAAGCAGGCGGCGGGTTGCTCAGGCACTTGGCCCTGTTGTTTGTGCCCGCAGGGGTAGGGGTCATGTTGCATGTGCCCAGACTCGCCGATGAATGGTGGCCGGTACTTTTGGCCATCGTACCCGGCACATTGATCGCCATCGCCTTTACCGCGTTGGTGATGCAATGGCTAGGGCGCAAAACCATCGCCGAGGAGGATCGCGTATGAACCCGCCCGATCTTTCCGAAATCTGGGTCTACTTATCGCAGCGCCCACTCACCGGTCTAACCCTCACATTGGTGGCGTACGCCATCGGCGATTGGCTGTATGAAAAGTCCGGGCGCTATCCACTGTTGAACCCGGTCCCCATCGCCATCATTGTGATCGTCGGATTCTTGATCACCACGGGGATGCCCTATCAAGATTATTTTGAGGGGGCGCAGTTCGTGCACTTTTTGTTGGGTCCCGCGACCGTCGCCCTCGCGATCCCGCTGTATCAACAATTGGATCAGTTGAAACGGTCTGGCCCGGCACTGATTGTTGGGATCATCGCAGGCGCGGTATTTGCATCGGGCGCTGCTGTCGGCTTTGGCTGGATCGCCGGGGCCAGTGAACAAACACTTTTATCGATGGCGCCGAAGTCCGTGACGGCACCCATTGCCATGGGCATTGCCGAACAACTGGGCGGCCTGCCATCATTGACCGCGGTGTTCGTTATCTTGACGGGGATCACAGGTGCGGTCCTCGGACCGTTTGTTCTCAACATCTTTAGGGTCAAAGACTGGCGCGCGCGTGGATTGGCTATGGGCGTCGCGGGTCATGGGATTGCCACAGCCCGCGCGCTTCAGGTCAACGCGACCGCCGGCGCATTTGCGGGCATCGCCATGGGCCTCAATGGCCTAGCGACGGCGATCCTGCTGCCGATTGTTTTTGGGTTGGTATTTTAGCGAAAAGAAACAGGACCTTTCCAGACGATCTGATCTCCTTCCGCGAAGACAAAACACTTTTGGCCAGTATCTTTTTCACATTCAGTGATGGCATCCAAGCCGACTAATTCGAACTGGCACATGCCAGTGCCAGCCGGGCAAAATGAATGATAGGCCGCCGAGCCGTCCACGGGAATGATATAGAATGCAGGTCCTGGTCCCGCCAAATAAGCACTTTTGAAATGGGCTTCGAGGCTTTTCGAGAGCGTAATCGGCCCCCTCCCGATGAAATCATCCGTTGTCTGGCAACCGACCAGCAATACAATTGCAGCAATAAACGAAAAGGGCCTCATAGCATTCAATCTACGAAGCCCTTTTGAATAGAACAAAAATGCGAGTCAGACGTTACGCCGCCAGCTTATCCAACTCAGCACAGACTTTCTCACCCATTTCGGCGGTGGAGACCAGCGTTGCACCTTCGGTCATGATGTCACCCGTGCGGAAACCCTGATCCAGCACGTTGGCACATGCTTGTTCGATCAGGTCAGCGTCGTCGCCCATATCGAACGAGTAACGCAGGCACATGGCGTATGACAGGATCGTCGCCAACGGATTGGCTTTGCTTTCGCCCGCGATATCAGGGGCAGAGCCGTGGACCGGCTCGTACATCGCGCAGCGGCGACCGCTTTCGTCAGCAGCACCCAATGAAGCTGATGGCAACATGCCAAGCGAGCCTGTGCACATCGCAGCACAATCGGACAGGATATCACCAAACAAGTTGTCAGTGACGATCACGTCGAACTGCTTGGGCCAGCGCACCAACTGCATCGCACAGTTATCGGCGTACATGTGCTCGATCGTCACATCTGGATAATCGCCTGCGACTTCGGTTGCGATCTGACGCCAGAACACACCCACTTCCATGACGTTCGCTTTTTCAACAGAATGCAATTTTTTGTTTCGCTTTTGCGCCAACTCGAACGCCGCACGGACCACACGCTCAATCTCGTCACGGGTATAGGCCGTAGTGTCGATCACGCGCTCTTGGCCCTCAAACGTATCGTTGCCTTTGGGCTGACCAAAGTACGTGCCCGCCGTCAGTTCGCGAACGATCATAATATCCAGACCGGAAACGACTTCTTCTTTTAGTGATGATGCCTCGGCCAGCGCCGGCATACATGTGGCGGGGCGCAAATTGGCAAACAAATCCATTTCCTTGCGGAGTTTCAGCAAGCCTGCTTCGGGGCGGGCATCGCGTTCGACGTTGTCCCACTGTGGGCCACCAACGGCACCCAACATGACCGCATCCACGTTCATGGCTTTTTCAAGCGTCTCATCCGCCAAGGACGATTTGTGCACTTCGTAGGCTGCACCGCCGACCAAGTCTTCTTGAACATCGAACGACACATGGCGCCGCTTATCCATCCAATCGATCACGCGATTGACCTCTGACATGACCTCGGGGCCAATCCCATCACCCGGAAGCATCAAAAGTTTCTTATTGGCAGCCATGTTTTCGTTCCTTCCAAAAAATCTTTGTCATTCCTGCGAAAGCAGAAACCCAGAGCACATAATCAATCGCTTGCCCCCTGGGTCCCGGCGTTCGCCGGGATGGCAAGAGGCAGAATGTATTTATACAGACGTCGTTTGCGCCATCCATGGCATGGACTGTTCGCGCTCGCCTTCGAAGCCATCGATCTTTTCTTCGTTCAGCATCGTCAGACCCACGTCATCCAAACCTTCGAGCAGACATTTCTTTTTGAACGGGTCAATTTCAAACGACACGGAACCACCATCGGGGCCGGTGATGGTTTGTGCTTCAAGGTCAATCGTCAGTTTGGCGTTGGCGCCACGTTCGGCATCGTCCATGACCTTTTCCCAATCTTCCTTGGGCAAGGTGATCGGCAGAATGCCGTTTTTGAAGCAGTTGTTATAAAAAATGTCGGCGAAGCTGGGGGCGATCACGCATTTGATCCCGAAATCCAACAGGGCCCATGGCGCGTGTTCCCGTGACGAGCCGCAACCAAAGTTTTCATCGGCAACCAAAATTTCAGCGTTGCGATACGCTGGCTGGTTGAGGACGAAATCCGGGTTCTCATTGCCCTGATCGTCATAGCGCATTTCTGCAAACAAGTGCTTACCCAGGCCGGTTCGCGCAATGGTTTTCAAGTACTGCTTGGGGATGACCATGTCGGTGTCGACATTGATCATGTTCATCGGCGCAGCCACGCTCGTCAGTGTGTCGAATTTATCCATTTCGCATTTCCTCCGTTAATCGTTAGCAGTCGGGTGTTTTTCGCCAGCCATGACGCCACCCGGCAATTTGTTGCGCGCCGGGGCCAATGGGCATGACCACCGGGGCGAATACGCGCACGATGGATTGTACGCAAAGTTAAAATCTAAAATCATACGGCCGTCTTCGACTTGGCCCAGGTCGGCACCCTTGATGCTGTCGAGCAGATACCGTCCGCCGCCATACGTCGTGGTGCCGTTGGTCGCATCGCCGAATGGCAGGAACAATCCGCCACCATAACCACCCAACCAGTAAATCGTTAGCTCACCGCCCAACTTGTCGGCCAGACCAATCGTTTCCAAAACGGGTTCTATCACGAGCCCACCATCATCCATTAGTTCGATGGTCTCGGGCGTACGGTCATCAGGGGTTTTAGTATCGACCAAAAACCGATAGTCGGTGTCGAAATCAAAGTACGGCAGTTCCTTAAATGTCGCTTGCTCGTTCGCGTTCAACGGCGACATGGCATGCGTCTTCATCAGGTCGTCACGGATTTTGCGCCAACCATCCCACGCCTGCATGGCATGGTTTGGCACACTACGAATGCCCGCATACGTTTCCGCTACGCGCCGACGCCAATCCGCCAGCGCGTTTGGATCAGTAACCTTGAAAGACGCCTGGTCCATTAGTCGAGATCGCGAACGTCCGCGATGTGCCCGGTGACAGCGGCGGCCGCTGCCATCGCAGGACTAACCAAGTGGGTGCGACCTTTGGGACCTTGGCGACCTTTGAAGTTCCGGTTCGATGTCGATGCCGAACGCTCACCCGGCTCCAGCTTGTCAGCGTTCATCGCCAAGCACATGGAACATCCAGGCTCGCGCCATTCCCAACCGGCTTCGATCAGAATTTTGTCCAACCCTTCTTGTTCGGCTTGTTCTTTGACCAAGCCCGAACCTGGGACCATCAATGCCTGCACGTGATCAGCGACCTTGCGACCCTTGGAGACCGCAGCAGCTGCGCGGATATCTTCGATCCGGCCATTGGTGCAAGAGCCAACAAAAACCTTGTCGATCTTGATATCTGTCATCTTCATACCGGGCGTCAGACCCATGTATTCCAATGCCAGTTTGGCGGATTCTTGTTTCGCAGGATTGTCAAAATCTTCTGGTGCTGGGACCGTATCGGTGACCGACACCACGTCTTCTGGGCTAGTGCCCCAGGTCACTTGCGGCACGATTTCAGAAACGTCGAGTTCGACTTCTTTGTCGTACACGGCGTCCGCGTCAGATGGCAGTGTCTTCCAGTAATTTACGGCAGCTTCCCAGGCAGCACCCTTTGGTGCCATCGGGCGGCCCTTCATGTATTCAAACGTGGTTTCGTCGGGTGCGATCAAACCGGCGCGCGCACCACCTTCGATGGTCATGTTGCAGACCGTCATACGGCCTTCAATGGATAGATCACGAATGGCCTGACCGGCATATTCGATGACGTAACCGGTGCCGCCCGCTGTGCCGATCTTGCCGATGATCGCCAGAACCAGATCCTTGGCCGTGCAACCTTCTGGCAACGCACCGTTGACGGTGATCCGCATGTTCTTGAGCGGGCTTTGCAGCAACGTTTGGGTCGCCAACACGTGCTCAACTTCTGAGGTGCCGATGCCAAATGCCAACGCACCAAAGGCACCGTGAGTCGCCGTGTGGCTGTCACCACAAACAACCGTCGTGCCGGGCAAGGTGAAGCCCTGTTCTGGGCCGATGATGTGCACGATGCCTTGGCGAACATCCATGACGTCGAACAACGGCACGCCAAATTCAGCGCAGTTGGCTTGTAACGTTTCGATCTGAATGCGGCTTTCATCGTCTTCGATCACGGCGCTACGGTCTGTGGTCGATACGTTATGATCCGGAACGGCAAGCGTCAGTTCAGGTTTGCGAACTTTACGCCCTGCCATGCGCAAACCTTCGAACGCCTGCGGACTGGTGACTTCGTGAACAAGATGCCGATCGATGTAAATCAGGCATGTCCCGTCGTCTTGAACGTTCACCAAGTGACTATCCCAAATTTTATCAAACAGCGTCTTTGCCATCTTTTCCTCCAGATTTTCATGTCTCGCAGCAGTTTTGCCCGCCGCTTATGATCATTATGTATGTAGGTATTCGCCAATCAGCCGCAATCCATACAGTAGATCGCATTCATCGACGAATGTTGGTGCACTAAGGCACCCTTCACCATTCGGCAAACAAGCTCGCCTCGCCATCGGCAAAAGAGAAGTCCGCCACGCGACAAATCAGGCCTGCCCACCCAAGGTGAACAGGCCCGGTCGTCGGCTTATTCTTCGCCAGCTTCCGCAGCAGGTGCTGGTGCAGCGGCTGCTTCGGCTTTTGCGTTTTTCGCTTCGCGCGTTTTCGCGTCGCGCGCGCGCTTCTCTTCTTGCGCAATACGCTTCTCTTCGGCGGTCAGTTTCGCAGAGAACCCATCGGTTTTCTCGGCGATACGTGCGGACTTACCTTGGCGTCCACGCAAGTAGTAGAGCTTTGCACGGCGCACATCACCGCGGCGAACCACGTCGATGCTGTCGATGTTTGGCGAATACAATGGGAACACACGCTCCACACCTTCACCATAGGACAGCTTGCGAACCGTGAACGCTTCGTTCAGGCCGCTACCGTTTTTCGCGATGCACACGCCTTCGAATGCCTGCACACGCTCGCGCGTGCCTTCGACAACCTTCACGTTCACACGAACCGTATCGCCAGGGGCGAACGATGGCACGGCGCCATCAGCGGTCAAACGCTCCATCTCTTCTTTATCGAGTTGTTCAATAATGTTCATGGCTTGATTTCCTTCTTGCCTTAAATATTGCCGCGCTGATGACGGTCCCACAAATCGGGACGCCGTTGGCGCGTAATTTCTTCGGCCTGGGCATGACGCCAGACCTTTACGTTCTCATGGTGACCAGAAAGCAAAACTTCTGGCACCTCCATCCCGCGCCACGTGCGCGGTCTTGTGTATTGAGGATATTCGAGAAGACCCGTCTCAAAGCTTTCTTCGTCCAAAGACGCCTCGGCACCGAGCACACCAGGAAGCAACCGAACGCAAGCATCGATGAGCGTCATCGCCGCCAGTTCACCGCCCGACAACACATAGTCACCCAAGGACACCTCTTCGCCCGGGAAAGCATCCATTACGCGTTGGTCAATCCCTTCGAAGCGACCGCAAACGGTGATGATCCCAGGCCCCGCAGCCAGCTCTTTGACTTTGCTTTGCTGCAACGGGGTGCCACGTGGTGTCACATAGACGACCTGCAAATCCGGGTCGGCGGCTTGGGCGCTTTCGATGGCACGCCCGACAACCTCTGGGCGCATCACCATGCCTGGGCCACCACCAAATGGCAGATCATCGACACTGGCGTGTTTGTCTTCGGCGAACGCACGGATATCGATGGCATCAAGCGACCACAGGCCACGATCCAGGGCTTGCCCCAACAGGGACACGCCAAGCGGTCCCGGGAACATGTCCGGGAAGATCGTCAGCACACGTGCGCGCCAGTTCGATGTCATTCCGCTATCCATTACGTCGTTTCTTCCTCGTCGTCCTGATCGTCTTGAGCTTCCGGCTCTGGTGGATCAAACAATCCATCTGGCGGATCAATCACAACCTTGCCATTGGCGATATCAACTTCGGGAACCACAGCCTTGGTAAAAGGCACCATGACGTTGCCATCCATTTCCATCACCGGGCCGGCGCCGAAATCGAACAATCCTTTAACCCTGCCCAGGCTTTTGCCTGTTGTCGTTTCCGCCTGAAGTCCGACCAAGTCCGAGTCGTAAAACTCGTCTACTTCGGGGGGCGGCAACTGCGCGCGATCAACAAACAGTTCAGTTCGTTTTAGCGCCTCGGCAGCGTTGCGATCATCGATCCCTTTGATCCGTGCCAACACCACGCCCTTATGTGTCCCCGTGACCCGAAGGTCGAATTGGGTTTTTCCGCTCTGGTCAAACAGCGGTCCGTAGGCCGCGATGTCCGTGGGCTCGTCGGTGAAGCTCTTAATGCGAACCTCGCCTTTGATACCCCTGACCCCAACAATAACGCCGAGGCGAACCGGATCGGTAAAGGTGTGCGATGACATAACCGGTCTCGGGCTGATCAGTCCTCCTTCTTCTCTTCTTCCGCAGGTGCTTCTTCAGCGGCAGCTTCTTCGGCTGGTGCTTCTTCAGCGGCAGCTTCTTCGGCTGGTGCTTCTTCAGCAGCGGCTTCTTCAGCTGGTGCTTCTTCTTCAGCAGGGGCAGCAGCAGCTTCGGCAGCGGCTTCTTCAGCAGCTTTGCGCTTCTCTTCTTGCTCGGCCATACGCTCTTGAGCTTTGGCTTTCGGCAAATGCTTCTTGGTTTGCTCGTGGATCACAGGCGCTTCGCCCAGGTCAGCAGCAGCCAGGAATTTTGCAACACGGTCAGATGGCTTGGCGCCAACGCCCATCCAATATTTGATACGGTCGGCATCCATCTTGATGCGATCGGGATGATCCTTGGCAACCATAGGGTTGTAGGAACCGACGCGTTCGATGAAACGGCCGTCACGTGCGCGGCGAGAATCCGCGACAACGATACGGTAGTAAGGGCGCTTTTTGGCACCACCACGTGATAGTCTGATCTTTAGTGACATTTGTTATTCAAGTCCTCTTCAGTGAATCTCAAGTATTCGGTTAAACGCTCAACAACGCCAAATAACTGTGTGCGCCGTTATCTCATTCCCGGGGGCATACCGCCAATCGGGGGAAGTCCACCGCCAGGCAGGCCACGCATCATGCCCTTCTTGCCCATCTTTCCGGCTTTCTTCATAAACTGTGCCATCTGTTTGTACTGCTTCAGCACGCGGTTCACTTCTTGAACCGTGGTGCCCGACCCTTCGGCAATACGACGACGACGCGATCCATTCAGTAACTTTGGATTGCGGCGTTCTTTGGGGGTCATGGATCGAATGATGGCTTCTTGGTGGGCGATTGTTTTCTCATCAACATTAGCACCCGCCATCTGTTGTTTGATGTTCTTGGCACCCGGCAACATCCCTAAAAGACCATCCAAGCTGCCCATCTTGCGAATTTGGCCGAATTGATCCGCCATATCTTCAAGGGTGAACTGACCCTTCATCATTTTCTTGGCGAGCTTCTCGGCCTCTTCTTCGTCAACCAGCTCTTGGGCTTTTTCGACCAGGCCGACAATGTCGCCCATCCCCAAGATTGAGCCTGCGATCCGGGACGCATCGAATGCATCAAGCGCATCCATTTTCTCGCCGGTACCCAGAAGCTTGATTGGCTTGCCGGTGACCGCACGCATGGAAAGCGCCGCACCGCCGCGGGCATCACCATCAACACGGGTCAGCACGATGCCGGTGATCCCGACTTTTTCGTCGAACTCGCGCGACAAAGTGACCGCGTCCTGACCGGTCATCGCGTCGACGACCAATAAGGTCTCTGCCGGGTTCGCGATGTCGCGAACTTGTTGGACTTCTTGCATCAATTCCAGATCGATGTGCAGGCGACCCGCGGTATCCAGGATGACAAAGTCATACCCCTCGGTCCGCGATACAGCCATCGCACGCTTGGCGATGGCGGCAGGCTTTTCACCCATCAACGGCGGCAGCACATTGACTTCGGTCTGTTTACCCAACTGCAGCAACTGTTGTTGCGCAGCGGGGCGATGCACGTCTAAGGACGCCATCAGGACTTTTTTCTTTTCGCGGGTCGTCAGGCGCAAACCGATTTTAGCTGACGTCGTGGTTTTACCAGACCCCTGCAGACCGACCATCAAGATCGCCGCAGGCGGTGTCGCATCAATACGAAGCGGCTCGGGCTCGTCGCCACCCAGCATTTCAACCAAATAGTCATTAACGACTTTGACGACCTGCTGACCCGGCTGGACAGAGCGCAGCACTTCTTGGCCAACGGCCTTCTCGCGCACACCTTCAATGAATTCTTTAACAACGGGCAGTGCCACGTCGGCTTCCAACAACGCAACACGGATCTCGCGCAACGCCGCATCGACGTCCGCTTCTTTTAACGCGCCCCTTTTTTTGAGGCCGTCAAAGATATCTCCGAGTTTGCCCTGCAGGCCTTCAAACATGTGCTTCTATCCCTTATTCAGTAACCAATTCGCCAAGCCAATAGGAAATCGCGCCAATGCGCGAAACTCGCGGAATGGCGGCGCCCCTCGAGGCGTGGGTTCATCAATACCCTGAAAGCGAGCGCAAATTATGGATTTCGGCCATATAAGTCAAGTGTTTCAGCGCCTTGACCATGAACGGTGCGCATCGCAGTTTTACGCATGATTTTTAACAACCTCAGCGATGCCCTCTCGGCACAGGGTTTGATGGTCCGGGGCGGCTTTCATCCGGGGGCCAACGATCAGGTGCCAGATGGCATTCAAACCCTGATATTGGTCGGTAATGCGGGGCCGGAGATGTGGCAGGCCTTTGCCGATCAGATGCCCAATGATCCCGACCCCATGGATACTTGGTCCAAAACCGTCATCGATGATATCGCGACCAAGTTTGATGCGACGCCCGCCTATCCGTTCCAGGGGCCGCCCTATCATCCGTTTCAGAAATGGGCGATGAAGGCAGACACTGTATTCCCGACACCCATTGGGCCATTGATCCACCCAACGTACGGCATGTGGCATGCGTACCGGGGGGCGCTGCTGTTCAAAGATGCCCTGGATTTACCCTCGCGGTCTGACTCCAAATCGCCGTGCGACAACTGCGAAGATAAGCCCTGTCTAACCACCTGCCCGGTCGGTGCGTTCACGTCCGATGGTTATTACGTGCCGGGTTGTCGCGGGCATATCGGATCAGACGCGGGCAGTGATTGTTTGGGTCACGGCTGCCTCGCACGGCGCGCCTGCCCGGTTGGTCAGGACTATATCTACTCGCCCGTGCAGGCTGAATTCCACATGCGACATTTCTTGAAAGCCTAACTCGTTCAGTTTTCATCTATCTTATTGATCTAGTTGAATTATTTTGAAATTGGCTTTGTTTTGCAAAATCGACTCTCTATTTTACATATATCAAGTGTGTTTCTAGTTGTTGATCAATCTCAGACATACTTATGTGTGATCTTAGGCATAGGTCCGTGTCTGAAACGGTCTTCGCTTTATTTGTCATCCCGGACTTGATCCGGGACCCATATTCAATTGTTTCCTACACCTGCCATTTAGGAATAGATCCCAAATCAAGTTTGGGATGACAGCTTGTTCTTTGAATGAGGTGTTTCACCACAAATCAAAAATCAAGCGATCCCCGGGATAACTATGGACTTCGAGGGGTGTTCGGACCTATGTAAGGCCCCAGAAAGAAGATGAATACGATGAATACGGGACTGCCATTCAAAAAGATGCACGGGCTCGGCAATGATTTTGTCGTGATCGATGCGCGTGAGCACGACATCGCCTTTGACGATGCCGCGGCGAAGCGCATTTCAGACCGCCGCACCGGCGTCGGCTGTGATCAGTTCATCGTGCTCGAACCCCCAAAGTCCAAAGGCGCGGATGTGTTCATGCGCATCCGCAACCAAGATGGTGGCGAGGTCGGGGCCTGCGGCAACGCAACCCGTTGCATCGCCGATCAACTGATGAATGAAATGTCGTCGGACAAAGCCGTCATCGAAACATTGGCCGGGCAACTGAACACGTGGCGCGCCGACGACGGATTGGTCAGCGTTGATATGGGGCCCGTTCATACTGATTGGCAATCGATCCCGCTCGCGCGGGAAATGGACACCCTGCGGATGGACCTGACCGTCGGCGCACTAAAAACACCCGCTGCCGTCAACGTCGGCAACCCGCATTGTAATTTCTTTGTCGAAGATGCTGAACACACGGTGATTGAAACCGTCGGCCCCATTGTCGAGAACCATCCCCTGTTCCCGGAACGCACCAACGTACAAATCATTCAGGTGCTATCCGAAGAACGCATTCGTGTCCGCGTTTGGGAACGCGGCGTCGGCATCACGCAGGCCAGCGGATCCAGTGCCTGCGCAACTGCGGTCAACGCGCATCGCCGGGGACGCACCGGCCCCAAGGTGGAGGTCATTCTGGATGGCGGCACATTGTGGGTGGAGCACACCGCTGATAATCGCGTGGTCCAAACCGGCACCTTCGCCACCAGTTTTGAAGGTGTTTTGGATGATGCATTATTGCGGGGGGCTGCTTAGTCATGTCTGCACCGTCACCAGAAATCATCACTATGGGCTGCCGCCTGAACACCTTTGAAAGTGAAGTCATTCGCGATCACGCGACCCAGGCCGGACTGAACGACGCGATCATTTTAAACACCTGTGCGGTAACCGCCGAGGCCGAGCGCCAAGCGCGCCAGACCGTTCGCCAAATGCGCAAACGCCATCCGGAAAAACGGATTATCGTCACTGGCTGCGCGGCGCAACTGGACCCGGCCAAATTCTCATCCATGCCCGAAGTCGACGACGTCATTGGTAACGATGAGAAGATGAAGGCCGAGACCTTTGCTGCCCTTCATGGTGACGCACAGGTCCAAGTCGCCGACATCATGATGGTCCGCGACACCGCCGCGCATCTGGTGCGCGGTTTCGATGGCCGCACGCGCGCGTTTGTTCAGGTCCAACAGGGCTGCGATCATCGCTGCACATTTTGCATCATCCCCTTTGCACGTGGGAACAACCGGTCTGTGCCGCTGGGCGCGCTGGTTGAACAAGTCCGCACGTTGGTCGAAGAGGGTTACCGCGAAGTTGTGCTGACGGGCGTTGATATATGCTCGTATGGCAGCGACCTGCCGGGGCAACCGCGCCTGGGTGACATCGTGCGGCGTTTACTGATCCAGGTTCCAGAGCTTGAGCGTTTACGCCTCAGTTCCCTCGACCCTGCCGCCATGGACGATGCGCTGTTCGATGCTTTTCGCGACCAAGAACGCCTGATGCCGCATGTTCATTTAAGCCTACAAGCCATGGACGACATGGTCTTAAAACGGATGAAGCGTCGCCATCTGCGTGAAGATGCATTTCGTGTGGTGGAACGTCTGCGTGCCGTGCGGCCAGATGTCGTATTTGGTGCGGACTTCATCACCGGCTTCCCGACGGAAACCGAAGAGATGTTCGAAAACACATTATCGTCGGTCCAGGATTTGGGCCTGACGCATCTCCACGTGTTCCCCTATTCCGAACGCGAAGGCACACCGGCTGCGAAAATGCCGACAGTCGCACATGCCGTGCGCAAAGACCGCGCCAAACGTCTACGCGCTGCGGGCGAACGCGCATTGGATGCATACAAAAAATCCATGAACGGCCAAAAGGTCCGTGTCCTTATTGAAAAGGGCGATCACGGCCTGACCGATCATTATGTGGCGGCCAGCATAGAGGGCGGTGCCGAGGCAGGTGACATCATCGAGGGTCATGTGATCTCTGTCGATGGGCCAAAAATGATGGTGCAGCGCGCGGCATGAGTGACGAGCAGAAAACAGGTTGGCTCGGGCGGCTACGCGCAGGCTTGGGCAAATCGACCGAAAAAATCACCGGTTCGATTACCGGGCTGTTTACGTCCCGCAAGCTCGATCAGGCGGCGATTGATGAACTCGAAGAAGTGCTAATCACCGCCGACATGGGCGTTACCACATCGGCTAAATTGGTCACCAATATTTCTAAAACCCGGTTTGATAAAGAAGTCACCGACGAAGAAATCCGCAATGCCCTGGCCGATGAAATTACCAAAATCCTGGAGCCGGTCGCGCATCCACTGACAATCGATCCCAACTACACCCCGCACATTATTTTGGTCGCGGGCGTCAATGGATCTGGCAAGACCACGACCATTGGCAAGCTGGCCAATCAGTTCAAATCCCAAGGCAAATCCGTGATGCTGGTCGCGGGCGATACGTTCCGCGCCGCCGCTGTCGAACAGTTGCAAATCTGGGGCGAGCGTTCAGGCTGTGTTGTTGAGGCTGGTAATCATGGTGCCGATGCCGCGGGCTTGGCGTTTGGGGCAATTGAAAAAGCCAAAGCGTCGGGTACCGATGTCGTGCTGATTGATACAGCCGGACGTCTGCAAAATCGCCAAGACCTGATGGAAGAACTGAAAAAAGTAGTACGCGTGATCAAGAAACTCGACGAGACAGCGCCCCACACCACATTGTTGGTGATGGACAGCACTGTCGGCCAAAACGCGCACAGCCAGGTCGAGACATTTAAGAACATGGTCGATATCAGCGGCTTGGTGATGACCAAGCTGGATGGGTCCGCCCGCGGCGGTGTCGTTGTGGGGCTGGCTGAAAAGTTTGGCCTGCCCGTCCATGCCATCGGTGTCGGCGAAGGCATCGATGACTTGCGTCCGTTCGATGCCCGCGATTTTTCTCGGGCGTTGATGGGCTTGGACAGTTAAGCTTCTCCCAACGCCATTATCTTGGCGCGTTTCAATGGGAGGAAAAAATGATCCACGAACTACGTATCTATCACTGTGCGCCCGGTCGCATGCCCGCAATCAAAAAGCGCTTTGCCGAGGCCACGCTTGGCATATGGGAACGCTACGGCATTCGCCAGATCGGCTTTTGGACGGTCGAGATAGGCGACAACAATCACGATCTGTATTACCTGCTTGAATGGGAGTCTCTTGCCGAGCGCGAAGAGAAATGGGCGGCGTTCCAGGCTGATCCTGAATGGATTGAAAAACGCGCGGCGTCCGAGGAAGATGGGCCGATTCTGACGCATTTCTCTAATCTGATTTTGAAGCCGACAGCGTTTTCAAAAATGCAGTGAAGGGGGGGTCGATCACTTTAGGTTGATCGTCAGTTAATCCTCGGCGACTTCTGGATAAACAAACAACGCGGGCAAACCTCCCGTGTGCAGGAACACCATCGGGCCGCGGCCTTCTAGATGTCCCATCTGTGCATAATCGATCAGGCCCGCCATCGCCTTGCCTGTATAGACGGGGTCGAGGAACACACCTTCGGTTCGGGCCACCCGTTTAATGGCATCCGACATGCCCTGAGTCGGCGCACCATACCCGTCACCGACATAGGCCCCGTCGCAGCGCACATCGATGACATCGGATAAATCAGGGCGACCGATGAATGTACAAATTTCATCGACAAGGTTCGAAACCTTAACCTGCTGCGCATCCCCATCGCGACTGACACACATGCCAATCACTTCGATTTCCAAACCCGCGAGCGCCAAGCCGACCAGCAAGCCCGCCTGCGTGCCCGCGCTGCCCGTAGCCAGAACAATGGCAGACGGATGGATGCCTTCGTGGCGGAATTGGCTGGCCATTTCCCAGGCACAATCCACATATCCCATCGATCCCAGCGCGTTAGAGCCCCCGACGGGGACCACATAAACATTGCGTCCCGCTGCTGTCAGTTCGTCGGTCAGCGCAGCTAGTGCGGCATCTATATCTTCGCCCAAATCGATGAAACGCGGTTCCGCACCAAACAAATGATCGATGAACGCATTGCCGTTGGTTTCATATAGGTCGTCGGTGCGCACCCTTTCCAACACACAAGCGCAGGACATCCCCAACTTGGTCGCTGCCGCGGCTGTTTGTCGCACGTGATTAGATTGGGTGCCGCCAGCGGTCACGATGGTATCGGCCCCCTGGGCGATGGCATCGGCCATTAGGAATTCCAGCTTTCGCACCTTGTTGCCGCCGAGCGCGAAGCCCGTGTTGTCGTCGCGCTTGATCCAGATTTTATGACCCAGATCAGCAGACAAATTAGGCAGGTGTTCCAGCGGCGTTGGCAAAACCGCAAATCGATGGCGTGGGAATTGATCGATGATCGCAGACATTAAAGCGCCTCCACCGGCATTTCGATGGGCCCTTCGGCGCGACTGTGCACGAACTGATCGACGTGCGGCTCCCCGCATTCAAACATCGTATTCGCCGGCCCCTGCCAAATGATTTTACCATCGTGCAGCATGGCCACGCGATCACCTAACCGCTGCGCACCCTCCATGTCGCTATCGATAGAAATCGCGGTGCAGCCAATTTCACGCACCAAATCCAATACCAGATCATTGATCACATTCGACATGATGGGATCTAGCCCGGCTGTCGGCTCGTCGAGCAACAGCAATTCCGGATCATCAAAAATCGCCCGCGCGATGCCGACACGTTTTTGCATACCCCCCGAAAGTTCTGACGGCGATAAATCGGCCACGTGTTCGTCCAGGCCAACCGTGATCAGTTTATCGATGGCACGCTCGCGGGCCTCGACCCGGTCGACTTTGCCCTGTTGCACGGGACGAAACGCGACGTTTTCCCACGTGGTTAAACTGTCAAACAAGCCCGATTTTTGAAACAGCATGCCGGTGCGCGCGATAAACGCATCCCTGGATGCGCCACGATACTGGACCGTGTCTTCGCCGTTCATAATGATCTGCCCACCAGATGGCGGGATCAGGCCCAGGATACATTTCAGCAACAACGTCTTTCCTGACCCCGACGTGCCGATCAATACCAGGGATTCACCCTCGGCGATCTGCAAATCAACACCCGTCAATACGGACTTGGGACCAAAGCTCTTGGTCAACCCTTTGATATCAAGATACGGCTTGCTCACGACTGCGACCACCCAGATACATCCGGCATCTGATCCGTCCAATCTGTTTCGCGTTCATAGGCACGGCCAACCCGGTACAAGGTCGCCTCGTCAAAAGGACGGCCAACAAACTGCACCGATGACGGAACGCCCGATTTGGTAAAGCCGCTTGGCACAGCCAGTCCGGGTAGCCCCAAGAAATTCACCGGGCGCGAACAATGACCGACTTTGCCCAAAAGCTCCGCCGCGTTCTCGCCATCGCGAACATCTGTTTCGGCGATCGTTGGCACGTCCATGGTCATCATCGGTGTCATCAGCACGTCGACTTTGCCAAACACCATTTCATTGAATTCGGCCAGCATGTCTGTCCGCAAATTCAGCGCTTGGATATAGCGGGTTGCAGGTGTCGATAGCCCGCCAGCAAAACGGCTGAAGGTCTGAGCACCATAATCATCAGGGCGCGTTTCCATCCAATGCTGATGGATCGCCGCCCCCTCGGCCGAGGTCACAATGCTGGTCAGTGCATTGGTCACAACAATCCGCTCGGGCATATCAACATCGACAATGTTCGCCCCTGCCGCTTTTAAGATATCGACGGTGGCATGAAATCGGTCGCCTAGTTCAGGCGTGATGTCGTCCAAGAAATGCGAGGTCGGCACGCCGATGGTCAAATCTTTGACCCCGGTCTCTACACCCTCGACATAGGCCCCCACGGGCTCGTTCGCCGAGGACGGGTCGTTTTCATCATATCCTGCAAGAGCCGCCAGCATCATCGCATTATCGCGCACCGTCCGCGTCAACGGTCCCACCGTATCCAACGTATACGAAAGCGGCATAGCCCCGTATCGGCTGACACGGCCCATGGTTACTTTCATCCCGACCACACCGCAACACGCGGCGGGTAGGCGAACTGAACCACCGGTATCTGATCCCAACGCGCCAAATGTGGCCCGCGCCGCCACCATTGAACCTGAACCACTGGAAGAGCCCCCGGTGATATGATCGGGGTTCCACGGGTTACGGACATTGCCGGTGATTTCGTTGTGCCCGGTCACGCCGAGCGCGAATTCAACCATGTTCAATCGCGCGATATCGAGGGCCCCAGCTTCATCCAATTTCCGAAGCGCGCCGGACAATATATCGGGCACAAAGTTCTCTCGGATTTTTGATCCGCACGCACTGATGCGTCCGGGGCGATAGTACATGTCTTTGTGCGCCAGTGGCACCCCTGCGAGGGGGCCAGTCAGATCCGTTGCATCAGCGCGTTCGGCCTGGGTCAACGCGTCGGCTTCGTCGATGCCCGCAATCGCGTTCATCTCGGCGCCCCGCGCTTTCAGCCGTTGTAGGCTGGCCTGGGTTACTTCGACTGATGAAATTTTGCGCTCCCGGAGCGCGGTTGAGATTTGCGCCAACGACGCATCACATGGATTTGATGGAAGGTCTGTCACGATGCATCCGGTTTTAGTTCACTCAAAAGTTTGTAGTACGCAGCGGGTTCGGTATCAAAAACCAAACCACCATCGGCACCCTTGATTATATCGCCAATAGAGCGCCGCGTGCGTGCCGGGTTCATCATCGGGCGGTCGCCGATATCCATGGATTGGACGGTTTTCATCCACATCGACATCATTTCATCAGGATCCATTGTCATCGTCGCACCCATTGGCCGTTCGGATTTTGCACAAATTCACCCGGTGATGCTTTTTCAATGGCTTTACGGCCTGCCAATTCTTCGACCGCGGCCAATGGAATGGCATTCTTGCGAGCGATATCGCGATAGAGCTGTTTTCGCTTTAAGTTGATCTCGTCGACCAGCTTTTGGACGCCGGGCGCCGATTGTACGATGCCTAAATACCCGTTGAGTTGTTCACCGACAAGACCACGGCTTTCGGCCTCATCAAGGGTCAAGCTTTGCGCAAGTGCAGGCGTCGCGGCCAAACACAAAACGGCGGCAACCAATGAAAGAACAGAACGGCGGTTAAATCGCATATTCATACCGGTCTCTAAAACAAGTTAGGATTGTTGGTGAGCAATTGATCCAAGTCTTTTTCAACTTTGACCCGGACCTCGTGCTCGATTTTGACATTGAGATTGATCACAATGGGTTTATCAGGTGCCTCGACTTTGACACGAGGTTCACAAGCAACAAGCGGCAAGCCGATCATGATCGGAAGTAGCGCAGTACGAAGGTATCGGTACGACATAGTGTCGCTCCCCACGAAGTGGTTCCTCCTATTGGTTTCCAGTAGGACCCTGCACCCGGTCCCGGATGGTCTCTGGAATGTTCTGAATTACGTTAGCGCTTTGCAGGAATTCCCGCAAGGCACCCCGCAAAGATACGTTTAGTTCGATGCGTTTGCCGTCGTATAGGTCAGGATTGGAGCCATTGATCTGTGCTTTGGCGATGATTTCGCCATCCAGCGGACCATCAAGCCGGATATCCAGGTCATCGAACCGAAAATTTTGCAAGGCACGTGCCAGTATATCAGCGGATTCCCCGCTTTGCTTTAGGCTCGCGGCGGCGCTGGCAGAACGATAGCGTAAAACCCCTGCACCTATCGATGACAGCCGAGCATTATCGATGACGACACCTTGATCCGTTAATCGAATGGGAACGGAGCCATTCAACGAACCCTCAGCATTTAAATCGGCAACATCTGCCAAAGCTACCAATTGCGCGGCATCCAGCCCATTGATGGTCGCCGTCATACCTTTGGGCATGGCATCAAAGGGGACGATGAATCTGTCGATGCCCAATCTGCCTCCAGCAAATGGCCATGTGACCACGTCGACCCGCGCCGTGTTGTCGCCGGGCAATTCGAACTCAAGCTTGCCATTGGTTAACGGAAAACCCGCATCCACCAAACCCAAGGTGAAAGATTGCACCCCGTCCGATGTGGGCGTCATCACATCAATCAGGTTGAGCGTGCCATTGATCCCCTGCACTTCGACCGGAAGCGAGGCGAAACCACCATTTTCAATATTCAGTCGGGCTTGGGACCTAACGCCGCGCGGCGTCCAATCCCACCGGGCATCCCCCTCGTACCCGCCGGTCACGTCGGTGACGATTCCCTTGAGGATCGGAAATGCCTCGGACACGATGGTGTTCCCGGGTGCTGCATCCCATCGTGGCAAGGTTACCGTGACATTTCCACGATCATCAGAGTCGCGGTGTCGACCACGCACCGAAATAACAGGCCCATCGGGGACCGTCACCTGAGCATCAAAGCCGAGGGCGTCTGATGATAAAGAGGACTTACCCGCGATTGCGATAGGCTGAAATCGAACCGGGCGACGTTTGTCGGTGACTTTGGCGCTGGCCACACTCAACCGCGCGCCAAGCAAACTGCTTTTCCCTTCTAATTCTGCCCGAAGTTCCATCGATGCCAGCGCAACGTCGGGACCTTCCAGTGCGATATCACCGCCGTTGCCCTGAATGCGCGACCACCACGTACCGTCTTTAAGCGAATAACTCGAAGTGGTTTCCAGCCGCGGGAACAGGCCGACGATGGGATGCGGCCCCAGCCCTTCGGCCTGAACCTCGGTACTGGAAAGGGCACCGGCGGCATCAATCCTTTTGATCGCGCCATCTTCTCTAGCCATCCGCAGCAACGGCTGCCCGCCCGACGCCGGACACACCGTCATTGCGCCGGGTTGAACATTGGCGTCGTGGATCGTCACGGCGCTCAGGCGAATCTCGGGGCATCCCTCGGCAAACAGCGAGATGGCATCGGGCTCAACCTCTAACCGGGTTGAAAAATTCAATCCCCCGCCAGTCAGACGGATGCCTGGGGCGGGTTCACCGGAAAACTGCACTTCGCCAGTAAGCCCGACCAATAGATTTTTAAGCGGGCCCGCCAGTTGCGTCACCAGCTTATCGACGGAGAGGTCCAATCCCGCCACCTGCATTCGCCACGGCTGTAACTGGACCGAGAAATTCTCAAACGCGACTCCCTCTTCGTCGCCCAGCCAGACGTTGCCACCGACGGCCCCCGACACATTGCCCATGCCCATCAATCTGCCATCAAACGTCATGCCGACGTCGACGGGTTGTTGACCAGATGGGCCGACGGCCACAAACGGCACATTTTCAATCGGCGAGACTGTCGTGCGAAGCGCATAATCCCGGTCATCCGTGGCGACGTTCAAATCGATCGCCAACTCATCGACGGCGCGGGCCTGCATGGATCGATTGTCGATCAAGAATGTGGTCGCCCCATCCAGCGTCGCACTGATTCCCTGCGATGGGATTTCTATACTGACAAGGTCAGCATCGACAATCCCCGTGATGCCACTATTGGGTAGCGGCTGACCCGAAGCAAAATAACTGGGCAAGCTGCGGATATCGGCTTGGCTGGATTCCAGCAAAAACGTCGCAGCCCCTATCAGGCCAATATCGTCGGGCAACGCAAAGGCCCCGCGCAATCCATCCGTCGCAATTTCCCCGGCAACGCGCAAGGGCGCAGCCTGATCAAAAATATCCGGCATATCGATGTTGGTCTGTAACGTCAGGCCCGTTCCATCCCCGGCGAGCAGCAATTCTATATGCGCCGATGTGCCATCAAGTTGCCCGGCCAAATCGACATTGCCGATGGGCAGCCCATCGTAGGTCACATCCTGCATCGTCATTGACCCGCCACCATCAAATGCAGTTGCCAATGTCCCCTCGACCGTGACCGCGCCGACAAGTTCTGAAAACGCCAACTGCGCAGCGCTGCGGGCTTTTTCAATTTCAATATCAAGGCGGATTTTATCAGAATCATCGATCACACCATTGAGGCGACCGCTCAACTGCGCCTTGTCATGATCGAGAGAAAACGCGGTTTCGACGGTGGTGCCCAACCCATCTGTCAGCAGCGCCTTGCCGTCTATGGAGGCAGCAACGGTGCCGACCGGGGTCGAAATCAACAAGCGTCCTTGTTTGATCGTCACAGGCCCAACGATAGAGAGCCCGCCATCAGACTCTGCGCCATCAGGAGACGCCAAAAATTGATCGAGCTTACCCATGGATACACCAGTGGCTGAGACATTGAGGCCAAGCTCCGCCCCCTCGATCGTGACCCCATCAAGGTGCCCGGACGCCAAACGCGCCGGGGAGTAATCCACGAACAAACGATCTATGTTCAAAGACGCGTTCCGTCCCAGATCAATTTCGAAAACCTCGACCTGGGTCAGGCCAATATGTTCAATCTTAAAGGTTGTGCCTTTGAGCCCAAGATCATCCAAGACATGCTTTGCTGCCACAAAAGCGACCGTCGGCAAGGCAAGATATCCCAGCCCCATAACGCCAAGGATGATGACGAGAAACGTTGTCAGCAGAACCGGGATTCTCATGGGTTGAGCATCTCGCTCCGTCATCAATGGAAATCAAATCGGCGCGCGGGACTAGCCCATGCACGGTGCCCTATGGTCTGCATTCCATTGCTGATGGTCAACCCCTCTGACTTGTCCTCTTGCTTTGCCGAAACAATCCATGACCTGTTATGCTGGGCCCATGAAAGATGTCAGTCAATCCGTCATGGATTTCTGGTTGGGCCAACGCAACAGCGACGGCAGCTACAACACGCAGGGCTTTTGGTTCAAATCAAGCGAAGAGTTCGATGCCGAGATTCGTGATAAATTTCTGCATGTCCACCACGAGATATCGACCGGTACATTTGATGACCTGGCGCAAGATGCAGATGACTATTTGGCCATCGTGATCGTTTTGGACCAGTTTTCGCGCAATATGTTTCGCGGTCAGGCCAAGGCTTTTGAGACCGATCCTTTGGCGCTTAAATGGGCGAAACGCGCTATTTTCAAGGGCTTTGATATATCGCAACCCAGCCCAGTGCCGAGAATGTTCTTCTATCTGCCGTTTGAACACAGCGAAGATATGGCTGTGCAACAAGAATCTATGCGCCTTTTCGCCACATTAAAGAACGATGATTTCAATAAATACGCCGTCGCACACTTAAAAGTGATCGAAGAATTTGGACGGTTTCCTCATCGGAATGCGGCTTTAGGGCGTATAAATACAGAAGACGAGGAAGTGTACTTGAGCAAACCAGGGGCCGGTTTTTAGAGATTAGAAAGGCAAACAGATGATTTCGGTTAAGCCCCTCAAACAAGTTTCCTTGGGCGCAGCCTTAATGGTGTCATTGAGTGCTTGTGCGCTATCCAAACAGAACACAGGCACGTTCATTTCAGTCCCAGAAGAACAAGGTCGAATCAGCGTCACCGCAGCTGCATTTGATGGCGTCACACCGCAGCGCATCGGCTTCGCGGATTTTTCGGAGCGTGAAGAATACGCCCTTTATCGCTCGCCGTCCGGTCAGTCAGAAATGGTGTTCCTGGAGACGCGCCGTGAGCACGGGCGCAAAATCGTATTGGAATTCAACAAGAAAACATCAGACACCGTGCCGATGTGGCGTTTTAATCAGGGCCTGACGATTTCTTATGGTCCGTCCGAACATATTAAAACCGACCTGGGCGGTTTTTGGGTGCAACCCTTCCAGCAAACCGACACCGGGCGTCAATGCACCGGGTTCATTGGATCATGGGATGTACGTCACGGCGACCCTGATTTGCGCCCCACCAAAATTTTGTTCGGCTACCACTGCAACACGGCAGGCACACCGATGAGCGCCGAAGACGCGAAAGCGTTCGTTCGCGGCATTGATATTCGTGGGGTTTCGATCCCACTTCGCGTGCAGACAGCGTATGACTTGAAAGACGGCGATGCCCCGTTGCCGCCGCGCGAGCAACAAGTGGCCAGTTTGGTCATCGCACAGGATGGTCAAGCGGGTGGCGTGTCTGGTCTGCCGCATTTTCCGCTGCTGGCCAGTCGCTACTACAACGAACACGATGGCATTCGCAATAACGACTAAACCCGTTATGCACTATTGATTCAGATGAATACGGATCACGGCCCCCGTTTCGGGGACGTCGAATGCGGCGTCCTCGAACGAAGGTGGGCTGAGGAATACCGTCGCATCATTGGAAAATCCGAAATCTTCCAATGGGATGCCAAATAGGCCCTGGTCAAATTTATTACTGCTGTTTTCGTCATGATAAATGGCGATGGCGTACCGACCGGGCTCCAAACCTTCAAAAACGGCAATGGCTTGTTGGTTTTCAATGGGCACTTCGGTCTCGATCAGCATACCCCTGGATTTCGGGAAGCCCTTGGGATCGTTATAGAGTGCGACGTGAACATCGCCGTCGTCACTCGCCGCGCCCAGGATTTCCACCTCTAGGGTTGCGGCAAAGGCCTGACCGGACAAAATCAGCCCGATCAAAAGAGTAATGAAAAAATTCCGCCACATGACGGCGACAGCTATACCCGAATGTTGAGGTAAAATCCACGCGGTGCGCTGTTATCAAGCGGCACGCCCGTCGAAAGCAATCGATCCAATCGGATCAATCCTGCACGCTCTTGGGATGATTGGCCTTGTTCGATGAAGAGCGCGCGCGATTGGACCTCGCGAACACTCTCTGATTGATAGACCGTCCTGGGCGCACTTGTGGCGCCCGTGTTTGATCTTGATATGCCAACCCCATCCGTCATGAACAGACGTTACGGCAGCGAAGGTTAACGACAGGTAAAGATTCAATACCCACTAGGCAAAAATCACCTAGTGATGAGAAAAATCAGCGGTGAATCTCGAAATGGGGGCCGGGGCCGCCGTCTTTGAACATATTCAGCGACCACTCAACACTGGGAAATGCCAAATCGTCCCAGGGAATATCCTCCCAATCAAAAAGTGCGGCAGACAGGCTTTCTGGACCAGGATCCAGATCGGGAGACAACATCCGCGCCCGATAAACCATGTAGACCTGCGAAATTCGGGGAATTTCAAAGACCCCCAACAGGCCCTCTATTTCAACTTGGGCGCCTGACTCTTCGACCACTTCGCGGGCAGCGCCTTCGGCCACAGATTCATGCAATTCCATAAAGCCTGCCGGGATCGTCCAATATCCAAGCCGGGGCTCAATCGCGCGCTCGCACAACAGGTACTTATCTTCCCAGGTGCACACGGCACCAGCGATAATCTTGGGGTTCTCGTAGTTGATAAAACCGCAATCTGTGCACACCAGACGTTCCCGGTCGTCCCCTTCGGGGATTTTCGGGGTTACGGGACCCTGCGGCGTTGCCATCGAATTATCGGTATCGTCAGTCATTATGTTAAAGGTGTGACATGTGACGCCCGCAATCAAGGATCGAAAACGCTAGAACGCTGGAACTTCTGCGTATCTTTGCCAGATTCCTGGCTGTGTCTGCCCCGGACTAGTGCTATAACTCTGGGTTAAGTTCAATCGTGCATTCCACTGGGGAGTTGAATGGCCATTCAGGCGTCACGCAACGATGACGATATGGAGCCGCCCATCGCGAGCACAACTGACCGCTCGTTTTTAGGCGGGATCAGTTCTGGTACGCGTACGTGGCTGTTTTTCCTCGCCTGCGTGATGGCCGCAGTGGCATTCGGTGGATTGTTTTATTACGCCGACCAGCGCATGGACGAAGCCATTCAGGAAATGCAGCGCGGATCACGCATCGACGAGTTGGTCAACAACGTCGAGCGCGGCACCTATAGCTTACAAGCCCGCCAGCGTAACTTCTTGCTCACCCGCAACACCGAGATCGCCGATGGGTTCTCTGCAGACCTCGCCGATATCTCGGCTGCATTGGATGAGTTATTCGCGTATCCAGAGGCACAACCGCTGGCGCAGCATGTCACGACAATCCGCGATGGCTTGGTGCAGTACGATCAACAGTTCCAAACGTTCATTAATACGGAACGCGAAATTGGGCTGGGCACGGAATCAGGCTTAGCAGCGCAACTGAGTCAAACATCTGCCAATCTGCGTGCCGTATTCCGTGAAACCGGTAACCCCAACCTGATCAACCAGATCAAGCGCATTGACCAACAAGGTCAAGAAACCGTGCTGTCGGGATCTAAAACCGGGGTCGAGGAAATTATCAAACGCTACGAAGCATTAACTGCGTTTGTCGAAGTCGCCGACATTAACGAGACCGCCAGAGGCCGCGTGGATGAGTTACTGAAAACCCATGAAACCCAACTGCTGAGAATGATCAATGCGCGCTTTGAACTGGCTGCGGAGTCCCGCCGGTTTGAAGACCTCTTTGAATACTTTGTGCCCAGTTTGGTCGGTCTGGCCAGCTTTGCCGAGCGTATGCGGATTGAAACTGCAGCCAAGGTTCGAAATACCCAACTGCTAACCCGGTATTCCGTATTGGCCGGTGCGGCGGCCATCATCGTATGGCTATTTTTCTTTGGCCTCGTCCTGATCAAAAGTTTGACCGGACCGGCAAAGCGAATTGCTGATGCGGGCGAACGCCTACGCCATGGAGCACCCAACATCCTTATCCCCGCCCAAGGTAACCGTGACGATTTCGGACGCATTGCCAGATTATTGGATGGTTGGGCCGATACCATCATCGAGGCTGAGCAATTGCGCCGTGATCTGGAACGTACCCAAGACCGCCTCGACCGCACCGTCTTAGAGGCCGAAGCCACCCACGCCATCGGCACGGATGCCCAAAACTTGATCGACGCCGCCGAACGGCGTGCACGCGAGGCCGAAGCCGCTGCCCGCGATGCTGAGGCCGCCGCCCGTGCAGCCAAAGCCGAAGCCCAAGCCCAAATTCAGGCCCACATGCAATCATATGAAAACGCGTCCCCCCAAACCGAGCAAGTGGACGGGGCATACGAATACGAACAAGAATATGAAGAACGCCCACTAAGCGAAACGGCCCGAGAAATCCGCGAAGCCGAAATTGTCGGCGGCCCGATTTCGTCGGTCAGCCAGCGATTGGAAAACTTCACCCAATACGTGACAGCCGCCGCCAACGACGTGGAACGGACCGAAGCCTTAATCGGTGGGATCGATCAATTGACGGAGTTGGTCGGCGATATTGGCGAACTGGTGGTCAGCATTCGTGATCAAACCAACGCGCTGGCGTTCCAAACACCGGGCCGAGATGCGCTTAGGGATCGCACAAATGACGACGACAATACGCTGGTGCCATTTGCCGAAGACAGCCGACGGGTAGAGGCCGAGCGCAATTACAGCAAACGTTTTGATGCCTTGCGGGAGTCAACTTCACGAACCGAGCGCGTCGCCCTGCAAATCAGAGAAACCCTGGATGGGGTCAACGACATCGCGCGCGACATTGCGGAAACGGCGTCGTATCAGGCGCTTGAGGCGACCAACAAGCTTCTCAGCCAATCGGAATATTTGCAGCATATGCTGGATGATATTTTGACCAAGGTGCAGCCTGCGAAACCGGGGGCACTGTCGGAGCGGCGTCCGCTCCGCAGATCGAACGACGATCCGTTTGCGTAAATATTAAGGTCGTCATCCCGGACGTGATCCGGGATCTTATTTCAATCGCAAACGCCATCACCGTGGATAAAAGATCCCGGATAACCTGGCTGTTTCCGGGACGACGTCGTGAGGTAGAGATACTCAATGTATCGTAGGCGTGAGCGAGCGCTAGTCGTCCATCAACGCAGCGACACCGGGCAAAGTCTTACCTTCAATAAATTCCAAGAATGCGCCGCCCGCAGCGGAAACATATGAGAACCGATCCGCCGCCCCCGCATTCAGCAACGCCGAAACCGTATCACCGCCACCTGCGACCGAGATCAGCTTGCCAGCTGCGGTCAATGACGCGACTTCTTGGGCAACAGCGTTGGTGCCAGTATCGAATGGTTTGATCTCGAACGCGCCCAACGGACCATTCCACAACACCGTTTTGGCGTCGGCCAAGCGGGCCTTCAAATCGGCGATGCTTTTGGGGCCGACATCCAAAATCATTTTGTCGTCAGGAACATCGGACAGCTCAACGATCTCGGATGGGGCGCCCTCGGCAAACTCACTGGCCACCGCCGCATCCAACGGCAGAACGATCTCACAGCCCGCGTTGGCCGCAGCCGCGACCACAGCGCGCGCATCATCCGCCATATCCGGTTCGCACAACGATTTCCCAACCGCCACGCCATTGGCGTACAGGAACGTATTGGCCATGCCGCCACCGATGACGATTTGATCGACCTTTTCCGCCAAGTGCCCCAACACCGCCATCTTGGTTGAAATTTTGGCCCCGCCAACAAAGGCAATCACCGGATGGGTGGGCGCATTCAAGGCACGGGATAGCGCGTCCAATTCGGCCTGCATCAAACGTCCGGCAGCAGCGGGCAACAAACGCGCGATCCCCTCGGTCGAGGCGTGGGCACGGTGCGCCGCAGAAAACGCATCGTTCACATATAGATCACCGTTGGCAGCCAAGTCTGCCGCGAATCCGGGATCGTTCTTTTCTTCACCGGGATAAAAGCGAACATTTTCTAGGACAATGATTGATCCCGCAGGGGCTTCGTTGATCGCCGTGCTGGCAACATCACCCACACAATCGGACGCGAACGAGACAGGCACATCGGCCATGCTACCGAGTGCGTCGGCAACGGGTGCCAAGCTCATGTCCGGCACCACCTGGCCCTTGGGACGACCAAAGTGCGACAATACAATGACCTTCGCGCCCGCAGACGTTAAGTCAGACAACGTCAACATGGCGCGTTCAATCCGGGTTGGGTCGGTAATCTTGCCATCGCGCATCGGTACATTGAAATCGACACGCACCAAGACACGTTTCCCGGAAACATCAAGATCATCGATGGATTTGAACTGCATAGGAGCCTCTGACTGGTCAAGTAAGTTGAATTTCTGCAAGGCTTATAGCCAAGCTGAACCGCCTGGACAATGCAGCTGATGTCACCCTTTTGCAGTTGTTAATTGGTTTTGATCGATTCCAGCTTTTGCCGTGCTTCGGCGGCCTTATCCGTCTCGCCCAGAACTTCATAGGCACGGATCAATCGTTCCCAGCCCTCTGGGTCGTTAGGATTTTCATCCAATCGTTCGGCCAAACGGGCGACCATCGATCGAATGAACGCAGATCGATCTTCACTCGACATTTCCTGTGCCGCGTTCACGTCTTCTTGGGTGGGGCCGGGAGGCGGCGTCGCAGCCGTTCCAGGTGCAGTTAGCTGAGGTGTCTGGGGCGTCTGAACCGCATCCATCTGCGCTTTGATCCCGAGTGCGGCTTGAGACGGTGAGATCGATTTCAGGTCAATTCCACCCTCTTCTGCGGCTTTATTTATTTGCTGCATTAGCGCCTGTTTCAGCTGCGGATTATCCGGCGCGATCAGCATCAGATCAGTCCACGTCTGCACGGCACCCTGGAAGTTGCCCCCCATCGCCATATCCAGGCCGATATAAAACCACGGCTTGGGCAATGTGGGGTCTTTCATCCGAGCCTCGTTAAAGTCGTTGAAGACTTCCTCGGTGAAACGACCTTGTTGGGCGTTCAACCGAGCCTCGGCCCAGTCGGCCAACAACATTGGATGACGATCTGTCATTGGCACCGCACGACCGTAAGCTTCTGCCGCCTTCACTGCATTACCCACACCCGCATAGGAACGGGCGAGCAAAATCCAACCATCAATATCATTGGGATTTTCCTTCAAGCGCTGTTCAAGCTGGACCAGTGCTTCATCCATGGATGGCGCTTGTTGACCCGAATGCGCGCTGGCTTGTGTGTTCGCTGCGCGCATGACTTCGGGCCTTTCGGACAACGGATGATCCGGCACCTCTGGCGAACCGTTGTACATATAAAAGGCAACGGCCAGAACAGGGGCCGCCCCAGCCGCAATAAAAATCGGTAGCGTGCCACCCGTGCTCGCGTCTTTGGCGCTTTGTTCTTTATCTTCAGATGCGGCGAGCAGTCGTTTTTGAATCTCAAGCCGCGCAGCTTCAAGTTCGGACCCTTCGATGTGGCCTTCTGCGGCCTCTCGCTCCAACTCGGTCAACTGGTCCTTGTAGACATTGATGTCGTAATCAGCACGCTGCGCATTCGATTTGGCAAGCTTCAAGCTTGGCAGAAGCAACCACCCCAAAGCGCCAATACTCAATACGGCAACCGGAAGCCAGAGTTCCATCAGTTATCCTTGCCCAACAACTTATCTAGTTTCTTTTGCTCTTCTTCGGTCAGGCGAGGCGTCTCGCTTGTGCGATTGGAAGATGTGATCGGAACGACTTGAGGGCGGCGCTGATACATGAACACGCCGACGGCCACCAACCCCAAAAAGAAAATCACCGCAGGTCCGATCCACAGCACATATGTCGAGGCCTCAAAAGGTGGCTTCAACAAAACGTAATTCCCATAACGCGATACCATGTAATCCAGCACTTCGCGGTTGGTATCCCCGGCCATGATGCGCTCGCGCACAAGAACCCGCATATCGCGCGCTAACTGTGCGTCCGAGTCATCAATCGATTGGTTCTGACAGACCACGCAGCGCAAATGACGGGATACCGCACGCGCGTTTTCTTCCATTTCGGGATCAGCCAGCATTTCTTCTGGGTTGACCGCATAACTGGGCGACGTCCATACGGCTGAGACCAAGAAGATGATCCCTAATAGACGAATCACTTGGCGAATCACGATAGTGGTTCCTTCCGCAGGTGTTCAATCAGGGGCTTTAATGTCTCGGACCAGACTTCTGGGTTTAGCGGACCGACATGTTTATATCGAATGATGCCCTGCTTATCGACGACAAAGGTTTCAGGTGCGCCGGTCACACCAAAGGCGATGGCCGCTTTGGATTTCGGATCATCACCCACCCGGGTATACGGGTCACCAAATCGACGCAGCCACGCGGGGCCGTCGGTGCGGTTTTCTTCCCGCCAATCAATGCCATGAATTGGCACCAGATTGTTGGCTTTTAATTGCATCAGAAATGGGTGTTCGACCCGACACGCGACGCACCAGGACCCAAACACATTGACCAACGATACCTCGCCCTTCAGGTCTTCGTTTGAAAAGCCCTTGTCATCGCGACCTTCGAGCGGCGCTAGGTCAAACGCGGGAACCGGCTCGCCTTCAAGCATACTCGGCAGCTTTGACGGATCCATGGTCAGACCGATGCCCAAGTAGATACCAATGCCTAAGAAACCGACCAACGGTAGGGCAAATAACGCCTGATTCAACTTCATGATCGAATACTCACTCCGCCGGTTGCGGCGACGCGCTCAGGCGCGAGCGCTTTGGCGCACCCACCCGGAAACGTCGGTCAGACAAACTAATTGCAGCACCCACAACCATGACGGCAGAACCGATCCACATCCACACCACCAACGGATTAAAGTAAATGCGTGTGACGAATGATCCATCACCCTTGGCATCGCCAACAGTGGCATATAGATCGCCACTCAAAAGCGTGTGAATCCCGGCCTCGGTCGTTGGAAAATTTCGAACGGTATAGACACGTTTTTCCGGCTTCAGCGTGGTGATCAGTTCACCATCCTTGTAAACCTGGAACACCGCAGCTGTGGCCAAATAGTTCGGCCCGGTGATATCTTTGGCCCCTTCGAATCTGTACTCGTAGCCAGCGACTGTCACAGTATCATCGGGATACATTGACTGCACACTTTCAACCTTCCAGGCGCCAGCACCCGTGACACCGGCAATGGTCAGCCCCATCCCCAGATGCGCCAGGGTCATGCCCCACGATGCGCGGGGCTGATTGACCAAACGACGCATTGTATCGGCCATTGGTACGCGGAACAGTTTGACCCGCTCTGCCAACTCGGTCAGTGAACCCACGACCAACCAGGCCGCCGCCGCGACACCAACAATACCCCATGGCGAATGTCCGTCCTGCCACCACAGCGCCCACAGGGCGCACGCAAATGCCAGCAGGCCGGCGAACCACAACGTTTTCAATGCCCGTGCAACATCACCCCGTTTCCACGGCAACAACGGACCAATCGCCATGGCAACAATCATTGGCACCATCAGCGGGATAAACACCGCATTAAAGAACGGCGGCCCAACGGAGATTTTGTCCAAACCATCAGATATCGCATCGATGAACAGGGGATAAAGCGTGCCCAACAGCACCACTGCCGTCGCCGTACCCATGATCAGGTTGTTAAGTAACAACGCGCCTTCTCGGGAAATCGGTTGGAACACACCTGTGCTTTTCAATTGCGGCGCCCGCCATGCATAGAGCGCCAGCGAACCGCCAATCACGATCACCAACAACGCCAGGATAAACACACCCCGTTCTGGATCCGTCGCGAAGGCATGTACAGAGGTCAGCACACCCGAACGCACGAGGAACGTCCCCAGCAACGAGAATGAAAATGCCAGGATCGCCAAAAAGACCGTCCAGGCCTTCATGGTGTCCCGTTTTTCAACCACGATGCAGGAATGTAGTAATGCGGTTCCGACAAGCCACGGCATGAACGACGCGTTTTCGACTGGGTCCCAGAACCAGAAACCACCCCAACCCAATTCGTAATAGGCCCACCACGATCCGAGCGCGATGCCGACGGTCAAGAAGGCCCAAGCCGCCAGCGTCCATGGGCGCACCCAACGGGCCCAAGCCGCATCGACGCGCCCTTCGATCAAGGCGGCGATGGCGAATGAAAAGGCCATCGAGAAACCAACATATCCCAAATACAGGAACGGCGGATGAAATGCCAAGCCCGGGTCTTGAAGCAAGGGATTCAAATCCTGACCGTCGACCGCGGGTGGCACGACACGCTCAAACGGGTTAGAGGTCATCAGAATGAAAAGATAAAAACCGACAGCAACCAATGCCTGCACCGAAAGCGCGCGGGCTTTCAGGCCGGGCGGGAGATAATGGCCAAAGGCCGCGACCGCCGCACCAAAGATCGCCATGATCAACACCCAGAGCAACATGGAGCCTTCATGGTTGCCCCACACGCCCGACACCTTATAGAGCATCGGTTTCGCTGAATGGGAGTTTTGCACCACATTCATGACCGAAAAATCAGAGACCACAAAGGCGTACGTCAAACAGCCGAATGACACCGCACATAACAGGAACTGCGCCATTGCCGAATGATTGCCAATCGCCATCCAGCGCTGATTGCCCGTCGCAGCGCCTGCCATTGGCAAGGTGCCTTGAACAAGGGCCACCATCAACGCTAACACCAGGGCGAAATGGCCAATCTCTGCAATCATGTTCGGCTCCTATTGTTTAGCGGCGAACGTATGCCCTAATAAGCTGACTTGGTTTCGGGCGTAGACTCTTTCCATTGCCCAGACTTTTTCAACGCGTCTGCAACCTCGGGCGGCATATAATTCTCGTCGTGTTTGGCCAGGACTTCATCAGCAACAAACACGCCATCGACCAATCGTCCCTCGGCGACGATGCCCTGCCCCTCGCGGAACAGATCAGGCAAAATCCCTGTGAACTGCACTGGCACAGCATTGGATATATCTGTGACCCGAAAGGCGATGGTCTTGCCGGCGCTGCGATCGACGCTGCCTTCTTCAACCAAACCACCCAGGCGAAACCGCCGATCTTCGGTTCCCTTTTTTTGCTCGACAATATCGGTGGGGCTAAAGAAAAAAACGATATTTTCTTCGAATGCGGTCAGCATTAAAGCTGCCGCCGATCCCAACAAGCAAAGTGCGACAATAACAAAAGTCAGTCGCTTATGTTTACGTTTCACATTATTCCCCAGGCTCAGGCTTGTCCGACGTGGCACGCACGCGCTGTTCCGCCTGTTCCAATTCCCGTGTCGTTCGTTTCAAGGCGCGCAAAGACTGAATGACGAGCAAGAGCAAGACGGCCGTAACTACGGCGTAGCTCGGCCACACGTAGGCACCATGCTCTGTCATGCTCAGAATACTGTCTGTGTTTTCCAACGTCCCGACGCTCCCAATCAGGTCACCATTAGGTTTACGAGGCTCACTCCTCGCAAGCAATACAAATGCTATCTGACAATGTAAGACAAGCCGTTGATTTCGATCAATTTCTATCGACCTAAATAATATTTAATGTTGCTAGGAATATAGGTCACCTCGCGAACAAGGGCGATCTCAATAAACGTCATTTTTACGGTGCTCACGTAATCCAAATTACCAAAAAATAAGCGGTGCGTCCGATCAAGAACGCACCGCTATTTTCGATGTGACGTTATGCAGTGTTAGCTACTTACACTTGAAGTGTGCCTTTAAGGTGCGATGCAATCCTTCCACGGCAGGCTTTTTACGCTCGCCCCAGTTGGCATGTGCCCACTCCATAAAAGCCCAGCGGACCTCGTCATCCCGGTTTCCGACAGGTGGCAGACAGACGTTGTCTTTCTTATCCTGACCCAAGACATGATAGAGATCCGTGAAGCCCGCGATGTACTGTTCACATTCCAGTTCAAGGACGGAACCGTTACGTGCATCGTTGGCACCTTCCTTACAGGGCAAGAGCAAATCCGAGATGGTGTAATCCAACTCCGCCTTGGCGGTCCCCGTGCCAATCAAGAACACGGAGATGGCGACGATAAAGAGTGACTTTTTCATGGCTATGCTCCTTTCCTATTTCTTGTCTTTGGCCAGGGCATGGATCGCTTTATCCATCACCTCCTGGTGCTCTTTGTTGTTCACGAACGCTGGTGAGTTCACTTTGGCCCACAAGTCTTCCTGTAGCATGTTCTGGTGACAGCCCATGCACAGCCCCGTCCGTTCCATCTTGGAGCGCTGCGCGTCAGTCAACGGTCCGGATAGTGGCCAGTGGCTGCCGACGGTGACCAGTTGCTCGCCATCACGCGTGATGATCTGTGACAAGTCGTGGTCAAGCTTCGGAATAGCCGGTGATTGAACTTTGTTCTGCTGAGGCACGATTTGCCCTGTTGCAGTCTTCACATCAACCACAAGATCATTCTCGTAGCCCTGCATGAAGCGACCATCTTCAATCCCGTACCCGAGGGCTTTCGGATTGTTGTGGCAGCTTTCACAGGAGCGTGCTTTGCGACCCGCAGTGTGCGGTTGCACCGGCGCGTGATCCAAGCCTTTGGCTTCTGCGGTATCCCAGATCTCGTTATCGACGATGGTATTTCCGTCTTTGTCGATCACGGTGGTGATGGCCTGACAACCCGGCATTAGCGGTGTGACACGGCCTTCACCATTGATCCCCAGGATCGGTGTTTCCCAACGCAGGTAGCTGCGGGTTTCGGAAACTTTACCCGGTTCCTTCAGGCCATTGGTGCCGAGCGCGTAGTCCGCGGACAGACCGTCTTCCCCACGGGCATTGGCCGTCTTGATCCAGTCGACGTCGGTTTTGCCCTTTGAGTAATCAACCGTCACGTGACAGCCGTAGCACTGTGGCGCCCAGTCGGCGTGACATGCATAGCACTCCATGGTTTCCACGTGCTTGCCGACCGCTGACATCGCAACCATCGCGTCTGGGGACTTCCAGTTATTATCGATCTTCAACTGCTTCAGGATCGGAATTTTGAAGTCTAATCCAGATGCAGAGTGAAGGATGACGTCTTTTCCCTTCTTGACGACGTTGCCATATGGGTTGCCACGTGCGGTCAACAGATACCCGTCTTCAGGCTCATATTGAGTAGCAAAGGCCATGAAGTCCGGCAGTTCATCAGTTAAGCCACGAGCTGGATTTTTACTGATGTCCTTTTGGAATTCCTCACCATAGCCGAGCGGCAACTCCCATGGGAATTGGGCGACAGTACCGTGACAGTCTTCACATTCAATTTCGACCTGCGCCAGAGTGGTTCCTGGCAAGTTACCGTCACCGTGCATATCGATAGAGGTGTGGCAATCCTGACAGAGCAATCCGCCTTCTGGGTTGCCTTCACGGCTTTGGGTTTGGTGATGCAAGTCATCTTTAATAAAGAGGTACTTTTTGGTGTGCAGTTTTGGCTGCTTATTACCTTGGCCGTCGTATGGGCTTCCGTATGGGAATTCCATGATACCTTGGTAACTTACACCGATCCGCTTGCCACGGTTGTGGCAGGTGACACAGGATTCGGTTGGAATACCTGAATATTCGATCCCGTTGTGCGAAACCATAGATTTCCGGGTGCCCTGCATACGGTGAACTAGAAGTTTTCCTGGCAGATCCTTGGCGAGCATCGGGTCGCCGCCTTCGTAGAACCCTTCGTTCGAATAAGGAACGTGACAAGATGAACACCCTGTACCGCGATAATCACCGCGTTTTTCACGACCGGATACACCGACGTGGCACCGCTGACACTGTTGGCGGGAATACGTGATCCCGGCCTGATTCGGGTGATTCGGAATGTCGTCAATGTTGACATCCGGCACCTGAATCATTTCGCTGGGCATTTGATCGGGGTGCGCAGCGACATATTCTGTCATGTATTCTTTGTAGGCATCGGTCCCGACCATCGGCACGGGTCCGTCTTCGTCTTTTAGGTTATAGTTACCCCAAACAACTTTTTGATCTTCCTGAACGCCCCAAGCCCACAAGTTACCTTGGAGTTTACCGGCTTCGGTATTCATCAATGATTTCATCAGGCGCTCTGAATAACCTTGGTGGCATTGGCCACAGGCGCGATCACCAATGAAAATACTGCCCGGGTCTGGGTAGAATGTATGAGGTCCGTCTGCATCTGTAAGCTCTTTTGGTGCCCCAGAGTGGGCGGCCTCGGCTGTTGTCGCCGCCGGATTACCACCGTGACAGACAACACACCCGCCCTTATCGCCATAGTCTTCGCCCATGGCCATAATCTGTTCCATCATCGGACCATCGGTGAACTGCTCGATGCCTTCATGGCATGACATGCAGCCCTTTTCCTTGGCCAAAGCCGCAGAGACACTGTCTTTCGCGGACGCTTCAGGTGCCAGAATTCCAATCATGGAGAGAACAACAAGAACGCAGAACGCACGTAGAACAACAAACATGACTCACCCCCCGGTGATAAAAGTTTCAAACGCCATCCCCCAAGATGAACGTTTTGTAATGAACAGTTTGTAATAGTAAGTGTCAGACCGCATTGACTGTGGTCAGTTTTGGGTAAGTTTTTTTGGACGAATATGATCCAGGTCAAAGCCGCCCATGTTGCAGTGCACTAGAATCATAATTGACGCTACTGATCCAAGTAGCTGAACCCTGATGGGGGGCTATTATGAACACTCAACAGATCAAACGCAGACCACGCAGGCGCTTTTCTGAGCAAGCTGCGTCTCTTTGCCCGCAAAACTATTGCGCGCTTTGCAGAACAATGGAACGCGCAAACCCAGTCTTGCGAGAGTTCGTTGCCGAACGCGCGGAGCGCCGCGCCTATGATATCGGCGACGTATTGGGCGATGTCGTACTCCGTGATGGCACCGTTTCAACCGTGTCTTCGGGCATGATCATCCTGCAACGCATCTTGGATGATGGACGTCGGTTCGTGGTGGATTTCGTCTACAAAGGCGAAACCCTGACCAGCGGCCACATGCAAAAGGATGTGACAGGCTTTGCCCCAATCCCAAGTGTGGTGTGCGTGCTGGCCCCTGACCTGGTTTCGACCATGAAGCGGGCATATCCACAGGCAGCTGTTCAGCTTTATGAACTGACCCTGAGTGCACAAGACCGCATGATCGAACATATGACCCTGCTGGCACGGGGCGGCGTGCGCGAAAAGATTTCACACTTTTTATTCACACTTGCACGGCGTAACGGGATGAGACGTGAAGCTGGCACCGAGGTTGATTTGCCCATGACTCGTGGCGATATCGGTGATTACCTGGGCCTCAACACAGAAACAGTTTCCAGACAGTTCTCACAATTGAAAAAGTCCGGGGCTATTCAGCTACCAAAGCCGGATCGACTGATCATCCCTGATATCGAAGCCCTTCGGTTCGAGTCGCTAGTGTCGGCGAAGAACGAATTGCCGAATTAAGCCGACGCTTCGCGTTGGTGCAGTGCCCGAATGCGCTGCACCATCAACTCTTGGCGGATTCGCACCAACACCAGCCACATATAATAGAACTTAAATGCAACCGCCATCAGCAATAGTGGCACCAGCATTTCAGGGTGAATGGCCGGCCCATCCATCCGAACAACGCTGGCTGGCTGATGCAGGGTATTCCACCAATCGACCGAGAATTTGATAATCGGCACGTTGACGACGCCCACCAACGATAAGATGGCAGCGGACTTGGCACCGCGCGCTGGATCATCAAAGGCATCACGCAAGGCCATATAGCCGAGATACAAAAAGAATAAGACCAACACAGACGTCAGCCGGGCATCCCAGACCCACCATGTGCCCCACATCGGCTTGCCCCAGAGTGCGCCTGTGACGAGGGCCAGCAATGTAAAACCAGCCCCGATCGGCGCTGTGGCTTTGGCCGCCACATCGGCAAGCTGATGCTTCCAGATCAACGCCACCGCGGATGCAAGCGCCATCGCCGTGTAGCAGAACATCGCCATCCATGCGCTCGGCACATGAATGTACATGATGCGTACAGTGTGGCCTTGTTGATAATCAACAGGAGATGAAAACAACGCATAATACAGTCCGGCGCCTAAGCTCAGGACCATGATCGCTAAGGCCCAAGGCTCAATAACTCTGCTGAGTTTTAGAAATCGGGTCGGATTAGCAAATCGATGAAACATACATTCTCCTGATCGCGTTATAGCATCCGTCAATCATTATGCCACGGCTTCGCGCACGGCAGCTGCGGTCGCCCAAGGTGTTAGCGCCAAACTACCGAGGAATATTCCACCCAGTAGCAACATATGTGCTTTTGCCTCTAAGCCATTCAACATCATATCAACCGATCCCACACCGAAAATCAAAACTGGGATAAATAGGGGCAACACCAGAAGCGATAACAACACGCCACCCCGACGCGCACCCAGAACCAACCCGGCACCGACTGCGCCGATCAAGGACAACGTGGGGGTGCCCAATGCCAATGACAATATCAAAATACCCCAACCTTCGGTTGGGATATTCATCATGATGGCAAGCAACGGGGATACGACAATCAAAGGCAGTCCCGTTGTCAGCCAATGCGAAAACACCTTGGCGATCACGGTCAGTTCAAGGGGGACTGGTGTGAGGACCAATAGCTCCAAAGACCCGTCCTCGTAATCGGCCTGAAACATCCGTTCCATCGACAACATGGCGGCCAACAAGGCTGCGACCCAAATCACCCCCGGTCCGATCCGTGCCAGCATGTTGGGTTCGGGCCCTACGCCAAAAGGAAACAGCACAACGGCAATCACGAAAAACGCGATGACCATCATGGTGTCGCTGCTTTGGCGCAGTGCCAGCCGCATCTCGCGGCCTAGGATCGCGGACACACTGTTCATGATGGGCTCAAGTTCAAGTTGCGCACATCCGTCAAACCTAAGTCCGTGTGCGTTGAAATCACCGCCATGCCACCCGCTTTGCGGTGGGTCTCGATACAGGCACCAAAGGCAGCGGATGCATCCACATCCAAGGCAGTGGTCGGCTCATCCAATAGCCATAGCTTGGCCCCCGAGGTCAGGGCACGGGTCAGCGCCACACGGCGCTTTTGACCGGCGGATAAATACCGTGCTGGAATATTTGCCAGATGCCCAATGCCGACTGCATCCAAGGCATCTATGCTGGTATGGCCTGGGCTCGTCCGAACACTGCGCCAGAATTCGACATTTTCTTTCACAGATAAAGCAGGCTTCACAGCCTCGGCATGGCCGACATATGTCATACGATCATTGTGTTCCGATGGGTCTTCGTTGATGTTCTCACCGTCCCATAATAGTCGACCGCCGTGGGGACGTAGCAGTCCCGACATCAAACGCAGCAGGGTGGATTTTCCGGTGCCATTCTTTCCCGTCAGAACCAGAATCTCACCATCAGATATCTGAAAATTTAATCCCGACAACACCCGTCGTTCACCCCGGATGCAATCTAGATTATCACCTAAGAATTCAACCATCTCGCCCCAGCACTTATTGGTCGAACGGTAACGGATAGGCGGGTGCTTGGAAAGCCAACGACCAGAAAATAAAACGACCGGACCACTTTATAAGTGATCCGGCCGCAAGTGTCGGCGCGTTAGCGCCTTAGGGGACCAGAGAGGGGGGTCTCTGGTGATAGACGAGGAGGTCTATGGTTACGAATATAGTCAGCGATTGTGGCGCGAATATGGCACCAAGCATTACAAATTCGTAAGGTAAAGGAGGGTGACTAGACGTCCCGAACGTCGTCGATCACCTTGCCATCATTGGGCAACGAGCCGACCGGATGCACCTCGGCAGTGCCACGAAGCTTGCAGACATTCAGAATGGTTTCCGACACCGCATCGGCAAAACCTGCATCGTCAACAGATGCCTCAAACTGGACGGTCAAAACATCTTCGTCGTTCTGTTTCGAAACCACGGCGCGAGCACGCTCAATTTCAGGGTGTCGTCGGACCAATTCCGCAATCTGGGCCGGGTGGACGAACATACCCTTTACCTTTGTTGTTTGATCCGCGCGCCCCATCCAACCCTTGAGCCGCATGTTCGTCCGCCCGCAGGGGCTGGACCCCGGTAACACAGCTGATAAATCTCCGGTGGCAAATCGGATCAACGGATAGTCTGATCGCATCACGGTGACCACGACTTCACCGACCTCGCCTTCGGGGACGGGGTCTCCTGTGCCCGGTCTGACGATTTCGACAATCAAACGTTCATCAACAATCAGGCCCTCGCGGGCAATAGATTCGTACGCCACACTCCCAAGGTCGGCTGAGGCGTAGACTTGCCCGCAATGAATGCCATGGTCTTCGATGGATGCGCGCAAGTCTGGCGGCAACCCTTCGCCGCCCACACAAGCGGTCTTCAGGCTCGAGGTATCTTTACCTAACGAGGCTGCTGTCTCGAGAATCTTTTTCAGGTAACTCGGCGTACCAGTATAGCAGGTGGCACGGACATCGTGAATGGCCTGTACTTGCAGTTCTGTATTGCCAATGCCGGCTGGGAAAACCGCCGCGCCGATGGCCCGGGCACCCGTTTCCATCATCAAGCCAGCGGGTGTCATATGATAGGAAAACGAATTGTGAAGAATATCGCCGGAGCGCAATCCACTGGCATGCAAGGCGCGTGCGGTGCCCCACCAATCATCACCTTTTCCCTCGGCATCATAGGTCGGCCCTGGGGACTGAAAAATCCGCACAAGATCTCCATCCCGGACCGTTAACAATCCGCCAAGTGGGTCGCCTGACTTTTGAATTTCGTACAACGATGATTTGCGCACGACAGGCAACTTGGCGAGCGCATTTCGGTCGATGACTGTATCGGGATCAACATCTCGATAAGCATCGCTGTAATATTTAGATTTTGATTTTGCGTCTTTTAAATAGTTGGGCAGGGTGCTGAAAAATGACTGCTCTCGATCATCAACGCTGCGGATTTCTAATGAGTCATAGGGCGTATCAGAGATCATATATCATCCCAACCAACGCTTGCGGCGGCGATAATGTTTCACATCGCGAAAGCTTTTGCGACCGGATGTCGACAGACCCAGATAGAATTCTTTGACGTCTTCGTTTTCGCGCAATGATGACGCCGGGCCATCCATCACGACACGGCCATTTTCCAGGATGTACCCGTAATCGGCATAGCGAAGTGCGATATTCGTATTCTGCTCTGCCAGCAGGATCGAGACGCCTTCATGCTTATTCAGGCGACTGACAATTTCAAAAATTTCTTCAACCAACTGTGGCGCCAAGCCCATGGATGGCTCATCCAGCAGAATCATTTTGGGGTTGGACATCAGGGCGCGACCAATCGCGCACATCTGCTGTTCACCGCCTGATGTGTAGCCCGCTTGCGAAGAGCGGCGCTCCTTCAAGCGGGGGAAATATGTATAAACTTTTTCAAGGCTTTCATTGATCGCTGAATTCCCGTCCGAGCGCGTGTACGCCCCGGTGAGGAGATTTTCCTCAATCGTTAAATGCTCAAAACAATGGCGGCCTTCCATCACTTGGATCACGCCACGTTTGACCAAGTGGTTCGGCGACTGATCTTCGATTTGTTCCCCATCATAAACGATAGAGCCCTTGGTGACCTCGCCACGCTCCGCATGAAGTAAATTGGAAATCGCCTTCAACGTCGTCGTTTTCCCAGCACCATTGGCACCCAGAATGGCGACGACACCGCCTTTTGGCACCTCAAGGGAAACACCCTTCAGCACCAAAATCACGTGATCGTAAATGACCTCAATATTATTGACGAACAGGAGCGAGTCGGCGCCTTCATTGGCGCCGACTGTTTCCTGTGCGTTATCAGCACTCGTGCTCATTAGTTACAAGCACGTGGTGTGATGTTGTTTTCAGAAGCGTACTTCGCAGAATCTTCTGCGATCAGCTTACCGACGACATCGCGATCTGGCTCGTAAAAGCCGGTCACGAAGCTCCACGTTTTGGACTGCGCATCCCACTGCTGAAGGGCGACCTGACCTGGGCCACCATGATTTTCACAGGTGATCTGAACCGGATAAGTAAAGCCTTCGAGACCCAAAACGGCGAGGCGCTTTGCATCAACATTCAAAGTTTCAAACCCGTCACGAACGTGCTCACCGCGAACTTCTTTGGTGTTGTGGATACGCATGGCGTTCCGGATGGCCTCGGTCGTCCACATCGCGGCAACCAAACCACGGTTGTAGAGAACTTCGCCCACACGCTCGAGTTCACCAGCACCTTTACCTTTTTCATAAAGGAACTTTTTGATGTCATCGTGTGCACGGAAATTATCGCCAGCCGCGTGGAACGCACCCGACAGATATCCATTGGCCGCATCACCCGCAGGCAACACATCGTTTTCGGAACCGGACCACCATACACCGATAAAACGGTCCATCGGATAGCGGATCGAAGCGGCTTCTTTGATCGCCACTTGGTTCATCACGCCCCAACCCCACATCATCGTCCAGTCTGGACGCTCGCGACGGATTTGCAGCCAGGTCGCTTTTTGTTCTTGGCCAGGGTGATCGACAGCAAGCAACTGCAACTCAAAGCCATGTTTTTTGGAGAGCTCTTGGAGCGTGCGGATCGGCTCTTTGCCGTATGCGGAGTTGTGATAAACGAGAGCAATCTTCTTGCCCTTCAATTTATCCATGCCGCCTTCTTTTTCACCGATGTACTTAACGAACACAGATGCTTGATCCCAGTACGTGGCTGGGAAGTTAAAGATGTATGGGAACACTTTGCCGTTTGCAGCAGACGTCCGACCATATCCCATGGAGAACACAGGAATTTTGTCGCTCGTGGCTTTTGGGATCAACTGATAGGTGATCCCCGTTGAAAGCGGCTGATATGCTAACGCGCCGGATGGCTGTTCGCCTTTGGTGTTCTCGTAGCACTCAACACCGACGTTCGTTTTATAGCCGGTCTCACACTCTACGTACTTGATTTTCACACCTTCGATGCCGCCATCACGTTCGTTCAGCATGTGCAGGTAGTCAGAAAACCCGTTCGCAAACGGAATACCGTTCGGCGCATACGCACCTGTCCGATACATCAAGCCGGGTATGACCAATTCATACGCTTCGGCAGCTGCCGTCATCAATGGCGTTGCCACCGCGGCGACAGCTATCATTTTCGTCAAAAGTTTAAGTCTCATGTTTTCCTCCCTTTGAGGTTCAAATGACGACTTTGTCGCCGGTTATTATTAGTTACTGCCATGCTGGCCAGTGTTCCGCAGATCAATAAGGGAACGGCCAGCGTCTCAATTTCTCCTTCAAGATTGACCAAAGCCGCGCCAATCCGTGAGGCTCTACGATCAAGAAGAAGATGATCAATGCACCCAAAATCATAAATTCGAAGTGTTTTGCCGCTGCCGGGTCAAAACCAAAGTTATCGACCATCAGCACTTTTAGGCCAATGGGCACCAGGATCATAAATGCGGCCCCCATGAATGATCCCATAACACTGCCCAAGCCGCCAATAATGACCATGAACAAAATAAGGAACGATTGCTGGATATCGAATGCTTCGGTCGGTTCGGCACTGCCAAGCCACACAGCGAAATACAATGACCCGGCCATGCCGATATAAAACGAGCTGACGGCGAAAGCCGATAGCTTCGCCTGCAATGGACGGATACCGATCAGTTCTGCAGCGATATCCATATCGCGGATCGCCATCCAGTTTCGGCCCAAGCGTCCACGCACGATATTCTTTGCAGCCAACGCAGCGATCACGACAATACTCAGACAGAATAAATACCGGGCAGCGGGGCTGGCTTCGGGGCCTGTGATAAGGAAACCAAAAACCTCGCGTGGCGGCGAGACAATCATGCCGGTCGGGCTGTAGTTGTAGAACCAACCGACTTTATTAAACAGCCACACCAAAAAGAACTGCGCAGCCAAGGTGGCCACAGCCAAGTAAAATCCTTTGATCCTTAGAGACGGCAAACCGAACATCACACCGACAAAAGCCGTCATCCCACCGGACAACAGAACAATAATAATTAGGTTCAATTCAGGAAATGCGGTCGAAAGCTTATATGTCGTATACGCACCCACTGCCATGAACCCGCCGGTACCCAACGATATCTGACCGCAATACCCCGTCAGAATATTCAGGCCCAATGCCGCCAACGCATAAACCAAGAAATGCACCAGGATGGCATTCGCCCAGTAGTCGTTGATAAAGAAGGGGACAACGCCAAACGCAACGATCAACACGGCACCGATGAAAAAACGGTCTTGAAGGATCGGGAACAGTGCCTGATCTGCGCCGTAACTTGTTTTGAATTGGCCTGCCTCGCGGTAAAACATTGTCGTCAGACCCTCTCAATAATCTTTTCGCCGAATAAGCCTTGAGGCCTAAACAACAGAAATACCAACGCCAACATGTAGGCGAACCAGTTTTCAATCGCGCCGCCGATGAACGGGCCGGCGTAAATTTCGGCCACTTTTTCACCGACCCCGATGATCAAGCCGCCGATAATAGCACCCGGAACCGACGTAAACCCGCCTAGAATCAAAACCGGTAAAGCCTTGAGCGCGATCAATGAAAGCGAGAACTGGATTCCCGATTTCGACCCCCACATGATCCCTGCGACCAATGCCACAAACCCAGATACGGACCACACAATGATCCAAATAGTACGCAATGAGATACCCACACTAAGTGCCGCTTGGTGGTCATCGGCAACGGCACGGAGTGCACGTCCGATACGTGTTTTTTGGAAAAACACCGCAAGCACAATCACCAGCGCTGCTGCAACCGCACCCGCGACCAACTCCAGCTTTTCAACGTACAGGTTGTGGGTATCAAGCAGGTAGTCCCAGGCCCCTGTCGGCAGACCGATATCTAATGGCTTCACGTCAGAGCCGAACAAGGTATCGCCAAGCCCTTCCATGAAGTAGGCCAGCCCCAGCGTCGACATAAACAAGATAATCTGTTCTTGGTTCACCAAATGACGGAGGATCAGGCGTTCAACCAACCACGCCACGATCACCATGACGCCCATTGTTGCAATGATGCCCAGCCAAATCGGCAACGTGAAACCAAATAAATTGTCGAACCACCCGCCCGGCGCGATGAAATCATAAAGCGCCAAACCTGCAAACAGTGCGAATACGCCCTGCGCGAAGTTAAATATTCCTGATGCCTTGAAGATCAGAACGAACCCGAGTGCGACGAGCGAATACATGACGCCGGTCATGAGGCCACTGATAACTGTCTCAGTAAAAAACAGCATGTCTAACCCGCCCTATTCATCTTCGTTGTGAGAGACACCCAAATAGGCATCAATCACAGCTTGGTTGCTACGAACTTCGTCCGGTGTCCCCTCGGCCAATTTCTTGCCGTAATCCAACACCACCACGCGATCCGAAATATCCATGACCACACCCATGTCGTGTTCAATCAGGACGACCGTGGTGCCGAACTCGTCATTCACATCCAGGATGTAACGGCACATGTCCTCTTTCTCTTCGAGGTTCATGCCCGCCATCGGTTCATCCAGCAAAAGCAGGTCTGGCTCCGCCGCCAGCGCGCGACCCAATTCAACACGCTTTTGCAAACCATAGGGCAGTTTGCCCACTGGGGTTTTGCGAATCGCTTCGATCTCTAAGAAGTCGATGACTTTCTCGACGTGAGTGCGATGTTCTTCTTCCTCGCGGCGCGCGGGGCCATAATACAATGCCTGCCAGATAATGTTCTTGGTCATCTTCGTGTTGCGGCCGGTCATGATATTATCGAGGGTCGACATCCCCTTGAACAACGCGATGTTTTGGAACGTGCGCGCGATGCCACTACGCGCAGCTTCGCTAGGGCGCACCCGACGGCGTTCTTCACCCTTGAATGTCACTGTGCCTTCTTGGGGGTGATAAAAACCGTTGATGCAATTCAACATCGAGCTTTTACCCGCGCCGTTTGGGCCGATGATCGCAAAGATTTCGTGCTCGTTGACTTCAAAACTTATGTTGGACAGCGCCTTTACCCCGCCAAACGACAACGAGATTTGATCAACGGCCAAGATCGTATCGCCAATTTTTCTTTGATATGCCATGACGTTACCGATCACTCCGCCGCTTGTTTTTGTTGCACGGGGATCATCTTCGCCTCACGAATTTTCACGTCGGCCTTGATCGTACCGGTCCGGCCATCCTCAAATGTAACTTGGGCTTCGACCAAGCAAGAATTGACGTCCGAATAGAGCGCATCAATCAACTCGCCATACCGTTCCGCGATGGTTGAGCGTCGCACTTTACGTGTGCGAGTCAATTCCCCGTCATCAGCGTCTAAAAGTTTATGCAGCACCAAGAAGCGTTTGATCTGCGAACCGGACAGCGCATCGTCCTCGGACAAATCGACATTCACCTTATTAACGCAGTCGATGACAAGATCATAAACCTCGTCGCGCATCGCCAAATCCGTATAACCTGAATAAGCTAGGCCGCGCTTCTCGGCCCAGTTGCCGACGGCCTCTAGATCGATATTGATAAACGCCGCTGCGTAATCCTTCTCGTTACCAAAAAGAACCGCTTCAGTGATATACGGGAAGAACTTCAGCTTATTCTCAATATACTTCGGCGCGAACATCGTACCGTTGTTGAGTTTTCCAACATCCTTCGCCCGGTCGATAATTTTCAAATGCCCATCGGCATCGAAGTATCCGGCGTCACCCGTCATCACCCAACCATCCTCGGTTTTTGTGTCGCGCGTGGCCTCTTCGTTCTTGAAATAGGATTGGAAAACGCCCGGGCTTTTGAACCAAACCTCCCCGTTGTCGGCAATCTTAAGCTCAACGTCGGTTGCGGGCGGGCCCACAGTGTCGGGTTTCACATCACCATCACGCTGCATACAAATAAACACTGATGCTTCGGTCGACCCGTAAAGCTGCTTCACGTTGATCCCTAGGCTTCGATAGAAATCAAAGATATCAGGGCCAATGGCTTCGCCAGCCGTGTAGGCGACCCGGAACCTGGAAAACCCTAGTTCGTTTTTCAGCGGCCCATAAATCAGAATTTCACCCAGCGCATACTTCAGACGGTCCATAAAGGATACAGGCTCGCCATCCAAAATCGCCGGACCGACGCGATTGGCGACACCCATAAAGTACGCATATAGTTTTTGGTTGATCCAACTGGCGTCTTCCATGCGGATCGCGACTTGAGTCAAGATACCTTCAAAGATGCTCGGCGGGGCAAAGAAATACGTGGGGCCGATCTCTTTGAGATCGTGCATCACGGTTTCAGAGCTTTCCGGGCAACTGACGCAGAAGCCGGCGACATACGATTGGCTGTACGAGAAAATGTTATCACCCACCCAAGCCATGGGCAGGTAGGCAAGCATCTCGTCTGTTTCTTTCAGGTTATCCCAATCAACACCGTTGCGCGCTGTGATCACCAGATTGTCGAAACTTAGCACCACGCCCTTGGGGCGCCCTGTCGTGCCAGATGTATAAAGCATGATCGCGGTGTCGGCGCCTGTGCCTTTGGCAGCTTCGGTCTCAAACCAATCCGGGTTTTCAGACAAGAACTGATGGCCCGCTTCCATCAACGATTCGAGCGAACGCACGTATGATTGATCATAGTGACGCATCCCACGGGGATCTTTGAAGATCACTTCTTTGAGGTTTGGGCAGCGGTCCATAATTTCGAGCATCTTGTCGGTCTGCTCTTGATCTTCGACAATCGCGAAGCTGGCCTCTGCATGTTCAATTACATACTGCATTTCGTCGGCGACCGCGTCTTGGTACATGGGCACCGGGATACCGCCCAGCGCCTGCGCTGCGGTCATCGCCCAATACAGTTGCGGTCGATTGTCACCAACAATGGCCAAGCTGTCTCCACGCTTGAACCCAAACACATGCAAGCCCGCCGTCATGGCCGCGATTTCGGATTTCATTTCCGACCACGTCCACGCCTGCCAAATCCCGTAATCCTTTTCACGGATCGCAGGTCGGTCGCCGATACGGCGCGCGTTATCAATTAGCAACTTTGGAAATGTATCGAGAGCACTATGGCTCTGCTCTGCATCACCCATTCAGTTTTCTCCCTGCCGCATCCCGAACTTTTCGCCGGGTTATACGTCTCCTGCAAATGAGGTTACAAAACTGTCACCTTTGGACAAGTAAAATGTGTTAGCGCAACCTCACTCGAACCACCCTTACGTTTACGTAAACGTAATATCAAGTGAAAGTTTTAAATCCACTAAAAAAATGTGCCTATTTGACATCGCGCGGAGTCAGAACCACGTATTGATGACAGCAGAATTCACGCAAAATGGGTCATATCAAATCAGGATTTCCCATTCGATCATTGATGGAGAAGAGCCCGTGACGATCATCGGAAACGACAAACTCGGAACCCGCAACACTCTACAGGTTGGCAACAAGCATTATGACTATTTTTCGATTAATGCCGCACAGGACGCAGGCATCGGTGACGTCGCGTGCCTCCCCTACTCGTTGAAAGTCGTGTTGGAGAATTTGCTTCGCCGCGAAGATGGCCGCACGGTCACCGTCGAAGATGTCAAAGCCGTCGGTGCGTGGTTGAACAATCAACGTTCCGATCACGAAATTGCCTATCTTCCAGCGCGTATCTTGTTGCAGGATTTCACTGGTGTTCCGGCTGTCGTTGATCTAGCCGCCATGCGCGATGCCATGGTCGCAATGGGCGGTGACCCCGACAAAATCAACTCGTTGTCCCCGGTTGATTTGGTCATTGACCATTCGGTGATGATCGACGAGTCGGGCACCCCGACCGCATTCCAGCGCAATGTCGAATTAGAATTCGAACGTAATATGGAGCGTTATGAGTTCCTAAAATGGGGCCAGCAGGCATTCTCAAACTTCCGTGTTGTGCCACCCGGCACCGGCATTTGCCACCAAGTGAATTTGGAATATTTGGCCAAAGTTATTTGGTCGAGCGACGCCGCAGACGGTGCGACTATCGCTTACCCGGACACGGTCGTGGGCACCGACAGCCATACCACCATGATCAACGGTCTTGGCGTTCTGGGTTGGGGTGTGGGTGGCATTGAAGCCGAGGCCGTCATGCTTGGCCAGCCCGTGTCGATGCTGATCCCCGAAGTTGTCGGCTTTAAGCTGGATGGCAAACTGGCCGAGGGCATGACCGCCACCGACTTGGTGCTGCGCGTGGTTGAAATGCTCCGCAAAAAGGGCGTGGTTGGGAAGTTCGTCGAATTCTATGGCGACGGCTTGGACAACCTGTCCCTCGCCGATCAAGCCACCATCGCAAACATGGCACCTGAATATGGCGCGACCTGCGGCATTTTCCCGGTCAGTCCGGCAACGCTGGATTACATGAAACTCACGGGCCGTGACGACGACACCATGGCACTGACCGAAGCGTATGCAAAAACACAAGGTATGTGGCGTGAGAAAGGGACCGAGGCACCGGAGTTCACTGACACTTTGGAATTGGACTTGGGCGCTGTTGAACCATCCATCGCCGGACCGAAGCGGCCACAAGATCGCATCCAACTTTCGATGTCATCCAAAGCCTTTAAAGAAGGGTTCGAGGCCTTGACTGGTCGGGCGCAGGGCAAGTCTGCCACGGTCGATGGTTATGAGCTTGAAGATGGTGCGATCGTGATTGCATCCATCACCAGTTGCACCAACACATCCAACCCGGCCGTGCTGGTCGGGGCCGGACTTATGGCCAAGAAAGCGGTCGAATTGGGGATCGCGCCCAAGCCATGGGTCAAAACATCATTCGCCCCCGGATCGCAGGTCGTCCAAGAGTACATGGAAAAAGGCGGCTTGATGGAATACATGAATCAGATCGGATATGATTTGGTCGCGTTTGGCTGCACGGCGTGCATTGGAAATTCAGGCCCCTTCCCACAAGAATTAGAAGACGCCATTGTCGACAACGACATCACGGTTGCCGCCGTGCTGTCGGGCAATCGAAACTTTGAAGGACGCGTTCATCCGCTGACCATGGCCAACTATTTGGCGTCACCGCCCCTGGTCGTTGCGTATGCGATTGCCGGCAACATGAATATCGACATCTATAACGACCCCTTGGCGAACGACAAAGATGGTAACCCAGTTTACCTGAAGGACATCTGGCCATCGAACCAAGAAATCCATGGATACATGGAAAACGTCATCAACGCCGACATGTTTCGTGAACGGTATGGCGATGTGTTCAAGGGTGATGAGAACTGGCAGAGCATCAAAATCACCGAAGGTCAGACCTATAAATGGAATCCGGGTTCAACGTATGTGCAGCATCCGCCGTTTTTTGAAGACATCGGCGAAGGTGCCCAAGACCCCAAGGATGTCAAAGGGGCACGCGCACTGGCAATCTTGGGTGCTTCGGTGACCACCGACCACATTTCGCCCGCAGGGAACATCAAAAAAGAAAGCCCTGCTGGCGAGTTCTTGTTGGAACACCAAGTCCGACCGAATGAGTTCAATTCGTATGGTGCGCGACGCGGTAACCATCAGGTGATGATGCGCGGTACGTTCGCCAACATCCGGATCCGCAACGAGATGGCACCCGGTACCGAAGGCGGCTGGACAACACATCAACCATCGGGCGATGTCATGTCTATCTATGATGCCGCGATGCGGTATAAAGATGAAGACACCCCACTGGTGGTCATCGGCGGGTCAGAATATGGGACCGGGTCGAGCCGCGACTGGGCGGCCAAGGGCACACGCCTGCTGGGCATCAAAGCGGTCGTGGTCGAGAGCTTTGAGCGCATTCACCGTTCCAACCTGGTGGGGATGGGAATCCTACCGCTGCAGTTCAAAGAGGGTACAACCCGCGAGACGCTGAAACTCGACGGTACAGAAACCTATGACATTACAGGCGTCGAAGGCGGCATCACGCCGCGCATGGACGTCGAAATGACGATCACGCGCGCAGATGGATCATCTGAGTCCGTGCCGTTGTTGTGCCGCATCGATACGGTTGACGAGGTCGACTATTATCTTGCCGGGGGTATCCTGCAGTATGTGCTGAGGCGCCTTCAGGCGACATAAGTGAATTCGGATTACGCTGAGGTCATTGGGAATCAATCTCAATAAACGGCGTATTTTCAACGAATTCGATACATCTGGCATGGTAATTCAGTCCAAACTATGCATGATGCCTTCAGATTTCTGCCGGACCATCAGAAGCGTTTCAAACGCTGCGTCCAGGCGGCCCTTAACACTAACGCACAGGTATATTCATGAGCTTGTACACCGACTATTTGAACGAGATCGAAGAGCGTAAATCCCAAGACTTGAGCCCTAAACCCATCGAGGACGGCGCGCTTCTGAGTGAGATCATCTCGCAAATTAGGGACGCTGATAACGAGCACAGAAAAGACTCATTAAAGTTCTTCATCTACAACACGCTGCCCGGCACAACGAGTGCTGCGGTTGAAAAAGCTAAATTCTTAAAAGAAATTATCCTGGGCGGTGCGGTCGTCGCCGAAATCACGCAATCTTTTGCGTTTGAGCTTCTATCCCACATGCGGGGCGGCCCCTCGATTGAGGTTCTGCTCGATCTGGCATTGGGTGACGATGCAACCATCGCTGCGCAGGCCGCCGACGTGCTAAAAACCCAGGTGTATCTATATGACGCCGATATGGAGCGGCTCGAAGCAGCATACAAAGCCGGGAATGAAATCGCCAAACAGCTTCTGGAAAGCTATGCCAAGGCCGAGTTTTTTACCAACCTTCCCGATGTCGACGATGAAATTAAGGTCGTCACGTATGTCGCCGCAGAAGGTGATATCTCCACCGACCTGATGTCCCCAGGTAATCAGGCGCATTCCCGCGCCGACCGCGAATTGCACGGTAAATGCTTTATCTCTGAAGCTGGACAAGCCCAAATCCGTGAGTTGCAAAAACAACATCCTGACAAACAGGTGATGATGATCGCGGAAAAAGGCACCATGGGTGTCGGGTCATCCCGCATGTCGGGGATCAACAACGTCGCCTTGTGGATGGGCAAACCTGCCAGCCCTTACGTGCCATTTGTAAACGTGGCCCCGATCGTCGCGGGCACAAATGGCATATCACCCATTTTCATGACCACGGTGGGCGTCACCGGCGGCATCGGCATTGATCTGAAAAACTGGGTCAAAAAAGTCGATGGCGACGGCAATGTCATCATGAACAATGATGGCAATCCTGTGCTGGAGGAAGTGTACTCCGTCGAAACTGGCACGGTGCTGACAATCAACACAAAAGACAAAAAGCTGTATTCCGAAGAAGGCGATGAAGAACTTGTCGATGTATCCGCTGCCTTCTCTCCGCAACAGGTTGAGTTCATGAAGGCCGGCGGTTCGTACGCCATTGTCTTTGGTAAGAAATTGCAAACGTTCGCAGCGTCGACCCTGGGTGTGACAGCGGAATCCGTATTTGCCCCTTCAAAAGAACTCTCGCACGCCGGTCAGGGCCTGACAGCCGTCGAGAAAATCTTCAACAACAACGCGCTGGGTGTGGACGAAGGCACCGTGTTGCATGCGGGCTCTGACGTCCGGATCCGGGTGAACATTGTTGGATCACAGGATACGACCGGACCAATGACGGTTCAGGAACTCGAGGCCATGGCCGCCGAAGTGATTTCACCAACCGTTGATGGTGCGTATCAGTCCGGGTGCCATACGGCATCGGTTTGGGATAAGAAAGCCCAAGCCAACACGCCAAAGCTGATGAAGTTCATGAACGACTTTGGCCTGATCACGGGCCGCGACCCGAACAACCAATACCATCCGATGACGGACGTGATCCACAAGGTGTTGAACGACATCACGGTCGATGACTGGTCGATCATTATTGGTGGGGATTCGCACACACGGATGTCCAAAGGTGTGGCGTTCGGCGCGGACTCCGGCACAGTCGCCCTCGCACTCGCGACCGGCGAGGTCACCATGCCAATCCCTGAATCGGTAAAGGTCACGTTTAAGGGCAAGATGGGCGATCACATGGATTTCCGCGATGTGGTCCATGCCACCCAGGCACAGATGTTGGCGCAGTTCGGCGATAATGTGTTCCAAGGGCGGATCATCGAAGTGCATATCGGCACGCTGCTAGCGGACCAGGCCTTTACGTTTACCGATTGGACGGCGGAAATGAAGGCGAAAGCATCCATCTGTATTTCTAATGATGAAACACTGATCGGATCGCTGGAAATTTCAAAAAGCCGTATTCAGACCATGATCGACAAGGGTATGGATAACAAAGCGCAGATGCTGCAAGGGCTGATCGACAAGGCCAACAAACGCATCGACGAAATCAAATCTGGCGCAAAACCGGCATTAACACCTGACGACAACGCCAAATATTTCGCTGAAGTGGTCGTCGATCTGGATCAAATCGACGAGCCGATGATTGCTGACCCGGATGTCGAAAATATCGACCCGTCGAAGCGCTATACCCACGATACGATCCGCCCGATTTCTTATTATGGCGCGGAAAAGAAAGTCGACCTAGGCTTTGTCGGATCATGCATGGTGCACAAGGGCGATTTGAACATTGTGGCGCAAATGTTCAGAAACCTGGAAAAACACAACGGCAAAATCGAATTCAAAGCACCCCTGGTCGTTGCGCCGCCGACCTACAACATTGTCGACGAGCTGAAAGAAGAGGGCGACTGGGCCATCTTGCAAAAGTACGCGGGCTTTGAATTCGACGATGATGCACCCAAGACCGACGCCCGTTCGAAGTACGAAAACATCCTTTATCTGGAAAGACCTGGGTGCAACCTGTGCATGGGTAACCAGGAAAAGGCGGAAAAGGGCGACACCGTGATGGCGACGTCAACGCGCCTGTTCCAGGGTCGTGTGGTCGAAGACTCCGATGAGAAAAAAGGTGAGTCACTGCTGGCCTCAACCCCGGTCGTGGTTCTTTCCACCATCCTGGGTCGCACGCCAAGCATTGATGAGTACAAGACTGCAGTTGAAGGCATCAATTTGACACGGTTTGCGCCACCAGTCGCATAACCCTATGACTAAGACATGTCTAGAAGATCAAAGGGCGTCCTTAAAGGGGCGCCCTTTTCATTTGGTGCGGACAAGTCGACTGATGGTGGAAAACGTCGTCAGATAAGCCGCCGCAGCGCCGTACCCCAAGAGGGTCCCCCACCAAAGCCCGAACTCCGGCACAGCGAATACGATAGCCAAACAAAATGAAGTCACGCTGCCCATCGCAAAGGGCACATGTTTCAGGACTGCCGCGACCTCAGCCCCCGCATACGTGATATGCAAAACCAATATCAGCGGAAACAGCGTAATCGGATAAGCGGTCAAAAGTCCGGTCCACTGCGGCCCGACTTGCCCTGCGATGGATGTGATGATGATGATAACCACCGTCGCCATGCCTGCACGGAACGCCAGTACCTTCCAACCGAACGTGACACGGGCCGTAATCGGATTATCGGGTAACGACGCCATCATGCGATGCACGATGACAACCCCGACGCACAGCATCGGAACCGAGATTACCAGCGGAATCTGAAACTGGCTGAGGCTCCAAGCCGCTGCACCATAAGCGACATGAGCACCCAACATTGGCACCACGAACCCGCTCAGTCCGCCCTTGTTTTGTCGCGCAGCAATGGCCCCGTAACAGTATATAAAAACAAATGTCGTCAAAAAACCCGGCACCATATGCACCGCAGAAGCCGCCGCAAACGCAGCGCCCTGTTCATAGCCGGTGAAGATCACGACCATCCCCGCCCCCAACGGGAGGCCAATCAACAACCCAGCCAAGCGCGGCCCGGCGCGTTCGGCTGCAATTGACAGGCCAACAACGATGGCGATCGATACGACGGCTTTGAGGAGAAGGAGCGTGATCATGGCGCGATCATTATCCAGAAACACAAATTTGGAAAACGCTAAACCGCGCCCGCGAAACAAGGAGTATATTGGTAGCACCTGAAACGTTCACACCGATGTGATTTGGTGTTGAGCATGAACTTCGCGTATCAAAGTTGTCATGAAAAAGTTTTTGTCCCAGATTTTATGTGCCTTGGCACTCTCTGTCGTCGTCGCAAGCGCGCATGCCGACAGCCGCCCCGTGACCGTTGTTGAGCTATATACCAGCCAGGGCTGTTCGTCGTGTCCACCTGCTGATGCATACCTTGGCAAGATCGCAGCACGCGAAGATATCATCGCGCTTTCTTTCCATGTGGATTATTGGGATTACATCGGCTGGAAAGACAAGTTCGCCCGCCCGGAACACACGCAACGCCAACGCAAATACGCGGGGCATCTGGGCATGGGCTATATCTACACACCTCAGTTGGTCGTCCAAGGGATGGCGCACAGCGCGCATGGGTCCGAAGCGTCGGATTTGGTCAGAGACCTGCGCGGCGCGAAACGCGTCGATGTCTCCATCAAACACGCCGATGGTGGCCTTCAGATTAATATCCCCGATGGCTCGTTTGAGAACGAGACCGCACAAGTGCTGGTTGTCGCCTATGATGCCAAACATGATGCCGTGATCAATCGTGGCGAAAATTCGGGCAAGACTCTGTCTTATTACAATGTCGTTCGCGATATGGCCCGCGTAGGGCGCTGGTCCGGTGCGGCGAAGTCGTTCACCGTCACCGAAAAAGAACTAAATATGGTAGGCCGCGACGGTTGTGCCGTGCTGATCCAATCGACCAAAACAGGGCGCATTCTGGGAGCCGCGAAGATCGATCTGACCCACGTCAAATCATAGCGCCAATCAAAATCTGGGACCGTGATGCGGTGCTTGTCGATGGCCTCGTTTTGCTTTGTGATGGCGCAATGCTGATCGTCAGTCCCTATTCAAATGATCGTCAAACCGCAGTCATAATCCCGACATGTTTCGCGGGTATTCATCTCATCACTGGGCCACACAAATTCACACCTGGGAGATCATGATGAAACGCGCGTATCCTTTTCCGGCCAAAGGCGGCATCGAACCCTACATCACCGAGCTGCTTGCAGACCAGACCATGCACCTGCTTTTGGCACGCGATGGTCTTGATGTCAGCGATGTGAAGGCCATCATCCGCGAATGGCGTCTACTCAATACCGATATGATGGGCGCACCTGTGGCTGCATAATTTCTGCGGCTGACATATTGCGGTGATCGGTTCGACCTCGCATACTTATGGTACCAAGTTCATCTGCAATCACGAGCATCCATAATGTCGAGTGAAGGTCTGCACGCGCCACGCGAACGTCTCAGCAAAAAAACACTACACATGCATCACGCCATTGTTTCTCTCATGGAAGAGATGGAAGCGGTGGATTGGTACCGTCAGCGCGCCGATGACTGCGAGGACGAAGAACTAAAAGAAATCCTGCTCCACAACATGCGCGAAGAGATGGAGCACGCCTGCATGGTGATCGAATGGCTGCGGCGGAATAACGAGGACTTTGCCAAAGAACTAAAAGACAACCTGTTCAAATACGGCCCGATCTCGGGCCACCATGGGGATGAGCATTAGCAACACCGGTACAATATAGCTAGAGACTGAAATATGACGGAACGCGCAAGCAGCGCTCGGTCCATCAGTGAACCGTTTCCCCTAAAGGCGCGTTTTCGTCGTCGTCTTGTTCCTGGCCTCCTTGCCTTTGTCGGAATATCACTGTTGATCATTGGCGGCACGGCGCGTTTTGCTGTCGAGGCGATCTATCTTGAACTCGCGCAAAGGCGAGCCCAGACGATTGAACGGTCCATTTCCGATTCCAGTAACGTGGCGTGGAACACTCTGATGTCCGGAGCGTCCATGGATGAGCTCCGCAAATCCGATGTGGCACAGCAATTGACTGGCGCATTCGCTAGTGAGGTCCGCCAACAGAACTTACTGGAACTCAAGGTCTATGATCTTAATCGAAAAGTATTGTTCGCAACCCATTTGGACGAAATTGGAACGACTGAGAATGGCACGGCATTGCGTGACGTCATTGCCGACGCTAAGTCCGGGATCGTTAAAAAGAAACTGCCAGACGACACAGAGCAGTACGAACTGTATGTTCCGGTTTTTGACGAGTCGGGTGCCTTACGTGTGGTTTTTGAATTGTATGAACCCGTCGATTATCTAAATACAATTTTATTAAGGTCGGCAGTTCCCATCATCGTTATCCCCGGGTTCCTTTTCTTGGTGCTGGGATTCACGCTCGATAAACTTGTTGGCGCGGCTCAATCAGATATCAACACACGCACCGAGGTCATTAATATGCTGCGAGAGCGCCTAGAATCATTTGTGTCCAAAAGTGCTGTACACGCAGCCCACGACGTAGATGCTTCAAGTGAGATTACGTCTCAGCGGATCATCACCACCGTATTCTTCTCGGACATTCGAGACTTCACTGGATTTAGCGAACAAAACACAACCGAGTCGGTCATCAGTTTCCTCAACGACCTGATGACCCTTCAGGTCGCGATTCTTAAGCAACACGAAGGGGATGTCGATAAGATGATCGGAGATGCCATATTGGCACGATTCGATGGCGAAGATGGTGCAAAAAGGGCCGTTGCTGCGGCCTGGGAAATACAAACTGCGATCAGACAGGCTGAGTTCCCGAGATCAATTGGAATCGGCATTTACCAAGGTGAGGTCATAGCCGGAACCATTGGTCCAGATGATCGCAGGGATTTCACGATTATAGGCGACACAGTTAATGTCGCGGCGAGATTGTGCTCCGCCGCCGCCGCAAATGAAATCGTTGTTGAATCAAGTCTCGCGGACGATCACTTCCTGCCCGAGGAGACTGTGGCCGTCAAAGGGTGGGAGACTCCAGTTTCAATTCGGCGCGATCGGATCATCGGCCAGAGTTAGCCTTGGATGCACGCGCTCACGCTTCAGAACTGAACAACAGAATTGATCGCAGGTGCCGCAATGCTCTTGCGTTGGCTATTGGTCATGACCAGTTCCGCACGCTCGACCGTTGCCGCCCCCCAGTCCAAAGTGAAGATCGGGTGTTGGGTCCGTGAGCAGTCCAGTGGATGCAATCACCTGGCGCGATACCGTCTTACCATCCGCCAGCGTCAACGTAACTGTGGCACCCAGCATATCGGGGCTATCAAGCACGCGGACGGTCAGGTAATTGCCCTCTGAGGTATTTAGGAACGCGCGCAAGGGCCCATTCATATTCAGCCACAAGACATCCGCACGACCATCCGCATTGATATCAACGATTATCGGTGATTGACCAAAGTACAGGTTGTCCAATCCTAAGTTTTCGACCTGATAAAAAGCGCGACCCTCTGGCGCATCAATCTGCAACAGCGCCTTGTTATCGAGCGGCCCCCATTTGTGCAGCGGCCATTTCACGTAATTCTGTGCAACCAGGATATCGACCTCGCCATCCAGGTTCAGGTCTTCAAACTGCGCACCCCAGGCAAAACCGTACCCATGCAGGTTCATGTCGGCGGTGATGTCGGTGAACGTCATGTCTCCGTCATTGCGATACAGCATCCATTTGGTGTAGTGACGCTGGTCTTCTGTCAGGTCACCATCGGTCAAGAAATCCGGGATCGATGTGCCGATGTTGGATGCGAAGATATCTACGTCGCCATCATTGTCGATGTCGCCGACCGCGAGACCCATCCAATAACCAAACCCTGAATTCGTCGCGACCGAGGAAAACACCCCCTTGCCGTCGTTTTCAAAAATCTCAATCTCGCCGGTGTTTTGCGACAAGATCATGTCCGGGTCGCGGTCATTGTCCAGATCCGCAAAGACGGTATGAAAGGTATTGTTCATTCCCGCCGTATTAGACTGCGCCGTGATATCGGTGAATGTCAGGTCGCCATTGTTCCGAAGCATCACGTTTAGCTTGGCGTGCGTCGGGTCATTAAACGTGGCGCTGCGGAACGCTGGAAAAGAGATGAATGCTGAAACATAAAGGTCCGGATGCCCATCGGAATCGATATCAGAGATAGAGACACTCAACATCAGAGATAGAGACACTCAACGGCACCGCATCCGCATCCAACGCAACCGGCACATTCTGCGCGCTGAATGTGCCATCATCGTTGATGTAAAGCGTTAGGCTGTTGTTGCGCGCGACAACCAGATCTACATCGCCGTCACCATCCATATCACTGGACGCCGTGCCATAGGTGGCCTCGGCCATATTGGACAGACCCGTGCCCGCAATCACATCGACAAATGCGCCATTTTGAAATGATAACAGCGCATCCGCTTGGCCTTCACCGCCGCCGACAAAGACCTCGAACGTCCCATTACCATCGATATCGATCACTGCAGCACCGGTGAACGGATGGCTGGGTTCTGTCCAGACATGGGTGAAAGGGGTGGAGACCTCTTGGAACGGCGACACTGTGATCGGGGCCGTGATGGTGTGGGCGTCTTCGAACCGTGGCACACAGGCACCGACCGCCAAAAGGGCAATGGCTATGGTTGATGTTTTTGTCGCTGCGCTCATGGTCGTGATCTCCGGATTATGCGTCAAAATCTGTATATAAGAAAAAGCTTATATCGGGTTTGAGGCACACGGACGAATAAACCTCCCGTGAGGTCGGCGCGAGTTCGCTTGACGTAGGCTTTACGATTTGATCGCAATATAGATATTGAAACCCAAAAGCCCGACCCCCACTCGAATTGGGTTACTTGGAACTTTGCTCAACAAATCCAGCGAAATGATTGGAAATAACGCGTGCCGCATACTCTGACCCTGCATTATTGAAATGCACAACGTCATAAATCAAATTATTGCTGGCAGGTACAAGCTTGTGAAGGTCGATAAGGAAGACATTGTTTTTTTCTGCCACCTCACGAACAATATCATTCATCTGATCAAAGAGACCTTGAACTTCGGCATAAGTCATTTTGTTTTTCTTCAGAGACTGTTTGGTGAACGAATAAATGAAAGGATCAGGCTCTTTGGTCATCCGATTAGCCTGTGTCATAAGAACTGGTTTTATTCCCCATGCTCGAGATAAATTGACAAATGTTTCAAGGCTTCTCCGGGAGCGATCAATGATTACGCTTGCCAATTTTTGGTCCAACGACCCCATCTTTTTTCGAACTTCCGCCCACTCATCTAATGTTCCAGGATCAATGATGTCTGGCCCCATTGCACCCATTAACATATTCGTTGTATCGGGCAGAACTTTGCGAAAAAACATTCCGAGCGCATCCATGGCATCCAGATCAGGTGGTTGAAATTTCTCGAATGGTTTATAGAGAAGGCTTCTGTAAGGATTTTCGTTGAAGTAGTTTCCTCCATACATTCTGAGTAGTGAAAAATCGTTTATTGTTTCCATTAGAACGACAAAATCGGGTGTCATTCGCAGAACTTTTCCCAACATCAACAGATTTGCATGCATGGTGATGTTACCACCCATACCGCCATTGTATGTATTGACCTTTAGCGAAGTTTCCTCCTCGAGAAGCCGTCCGGACAAATAAGGGAATCGACTTTCAGAATCAACGTAAAGATTCTCGGTACTCGACCCGCCTAGAAACACAATCTCCAGATCCGGAACACTATGAATCTTGGATGGTTTAATATAGCCGTCATCATCAATGTCGAATTCATATCCTCTCTGCTCTAAGGAGCCAGAGAGCTTTTCAATATATTCATCTGTGGGAGTCACAACCAAGGACTGATTCGGCACATGTTCACGCATACGAAGCGCTCTCGCTTCTACCGAATACGGTGGTGTGACAGTCTCGTGTGGAAAAAGGTCTGAAATCTCGATGGTGCCAACTACAGCGACAAGCGTCAGGCAGATAATCCCAGAGATTGTTGCAAACGGATGCCGTTCAAAGCGATTCTCACCATGCATTTTTCGAGGTTTGCGCCACCATGCGCTTAGCATTTCCCATACGGTTCTTCGGCATAGAATAAGCGCTAGGCCAGCTCCCAGAGATAAAACACCCGTAGCAAAAGCCAGTTTCGAGCGAGCAATACCAAACCATTTATACAGTATAAAACTCTCATCTCCTCCCAAGCCTATATAGGGGGCTATGAGGACAAGTATTAATAAGCTGGTTCCGAGAAATAGTGTTACGCGCAAGACTAACATCCAAATACTTTCTTCACGCATCTCGTCGGCCTTTGGCGTAATTGTAATATACTGTTTATAATTTTTAGGGCATTTTTTCCCAAAAAGAAAACCCCCGAGAACAAGTCTCGGGGGCGAGTTTAAACAGGGAGGCTTCACGTCTGGGAGACGTAGGGGCCGAATATGGTCCCTTATTCCAGGCAGGGAGCCCGGAAACTTTGTGGTTCGATCTGTTCAGCGTTTACAGCGCGATCAGGTGAACCGAAATCAAACAAAGAATGTTGCGGTGCAACAATCTCGATGATGCAGATATATAGCTTTCTGCCATGCATTCCAGAGTGAAACACACAAGTCAGCCATGCGCTATACGCATATCTACGTAGAACGGCGGAAATCAGCGCTTTTCAGCAGCAATCTTTTCAATAATAAAATCGCGGAACGCTGCAATTCGGGCTGTTTGACGTAATTCTTCTGGGTAGACAAAGAACATTTCGAGCGCGGGGCTTTTTAATTCAGGCAGAATCTCAACCAGATTGCCCAGTTCGCGGCCGATATATTCGGGCAAGGCCCCAATCCCGAGTCCACTTTGGACTGCACGTAAAATACCGTAAATCGAATTCAGTCGAAGGACCGGGTCGCGCGTACCTGCGTCCTCTTTACGGCCCGCCTTTAATAACCAGTTCAAATTCTCAGCTGGGGGCCGCGCATCATCGCCATAGACGACAATTCTGTGCTTGTCCAAATCCTTGGGGGCTTTGGGCATGCCATATTCCTGAAGATACTCAGGTGCCGCGTAGACACGATAACTAAGCGTGAGCAAGTGACGTTGAATCAAATCGGGCTGCGTCGGGGGCGTCAGGCGAATGGCCACATCGGCTTGGCGCATCGACAAATCAAGTTCGGTGTCCGCAAGGACCAGCGTGACATCAATATCCGGATAGCGGTTGACGAATTCCTTCATTCTCGGGGCCAAAAACACCGAACCGAATGCAACCGTGGTCGAGACCTTCAACGGGCCTTCGGGCCGTTCCTTGTTCTCCGCCAACTGGGTTTGGACTTTGGCCAACTGCGTATAAACATCGTGTGCCGTATGATAAAGCGTTTCACCCTGTTCGGTGAGGATCAGACCGCGTGCATGACGATGAAACAGGGGGGTGCCCAAGCTGTGTTCGAGCGCACTGATCTGACGACTGACCGCAGATTGGCTGAGGTTTAAGGTCTCGCCCGCATGAGTGAAGCTGCCAGCGTCGGCAACGGCGTGGAAAATCCTGAGTTTGTCCCAATCGACTGCCACGACGCCCCTCTCTCGGTTTTTACCAACACCACGTTGGCGGCCGATCTCCTCCGCTTATTCAGCGGCGGCGGCTTTCATATCTTCGTTTTCGGCTAAAAAGCGCTCGGCTTCAAGTGCTGCCATACACCCGCTGCCCGCCGCTGTCACCGCTTGGCGATACACGCGATCCTGAACGTCACCAGCGGCAAATACGCCCGGCACGTTGGTTTGCGTCGTGCCTGGCACGGTCTTGATGTAGTTGTCCTCATACATGTCCAACTTAGCCATGAACAGTTTGGTGTTTGGATCATGGCCAATAGCAACGAACACCCCATCGACCGTCAGGTCCTGGGTTTCGCCGGTCTTCACGTTGTTCAATCGTGCTGTCGTGACACCTGGAGGGTTGTCCGATCCCAGGACTTCGACCAGTTCTGAATCCCAAACCATTTCGATCTTTTCGTTTTTGAACAGGCGTTCCTGCATGATTTTTTCGGCGCGTAACTCATCGCGGCGATGCACCAGATAAACCTTGGATGCAAAATTCGTCAGGTACAGCGCCTCTTCAACCGCCGTATTGCCGCCACCGATCACGGCGACGGGTTTGTTCCGATAAAAGAAACCATCACACGTCGCACATGCGGATACGCCAAAGCCCATGAATTTCTGTTCACTTTCGAGGCCAAGCCACCGCGCACTCGCCCCAGTCGCAATGATCAGCGTATCACCGGTGTAGACGGTGCCGCTGTCACCGACGGCTTTGAATGGACGGGAATCCAAGTCGACTTCCATGATCATATCTTCGATCATTTCGGTGCCGACAGACTTCGCCTGTTCGCACATTTGTTCCATCAACCACGGACCCTGGATCACTTCAGCGAATCCCGGATAATTCTCGACATCGGTCGTGATGGTCATCTGACCGCCGGGCTGCAAACCGCGAACAATGATGGGTTCCAGATTGGCCCGCGCGGCATAGATCGCGGCTGTATAGCCGGCGGCGCCGGACCCAATGATAAGAACTTTGGAATGACGGGCTTCGGACATCGGTGTCTCTCCATGTGGGCCATACGGGCATATGCGCCCTAAATGACAAAGAATTGAGGTCTTAATAAATAAGACGATGTGCGCGCCGACGCAACGTCCGTCAATGTGGGCAAATGTGTATAAAAAGCGTATTTGGTTGGCCCTAACGCACGTAATGATATTGCGCAAAAAGCCCTTTTGGTGATACGACATACCCCAACCAAGGGAGTGCCATTTGTGCAGCGTGTAAAGCTCGACGCCATCGATTTACGAATCCTCCGCGACCTTCAAAAGGATGGTCGGATCACAAATGTGGATCTAGCCAAAAACGCAGGAATCTCTGCACCGCCGTGTCTGCGGCGGGTCCGTGCTCTCGAAGAATCCGGGTATATCCGTGGATACCACGCTGATGTTGATGGCGCGCAGTTGGGTTACAAAGAAACCTTCTTCGCGCTGGTTGGCCTTGATAGCCAAGCCCAGGATGTCCTCAGCGGTTTCGAAAATCTCATCGCGGGTTGGGAAGAGGTCCGTGAATGTAACATGATACGCGGTGGCGGAGATTTTTTACTGCGCGTTGTGGCACGTGACAAAGATCACCGCGATCAGCTAACGATGCAGATCACGTCGGCCCCGCACGTCACGACCGTGCAAACGCTAGAGACCATTCGCACATCAAAAAGCAATCCGGGCGTGCCGATTGATCCGGATGGAAGCGTCGAATAATTAAGACGCGCTAGGAAGGTTGTTGGGGAATCAAACCCACTTAACTTCGCAAACCTCGTAAGATTTACCACCACCAGGCGTCGCAACTTCGATGACGTCACCGATGGTCTTGCCGATCAGCGCCTTACCTAACGGGGACGTCACAGAAATCTTGCCGTCTTCCAGGCTGGCTTCCATCGCGCCGACGATGCGGTATGTGGTTTCTTCGTCGGTATCCGCATCGGCAACCATCACCGTGGCCCCAAAGCGAATAATATCACCAGACATTTCGGAAGTGTCGATGGCTTCGGCGCGGCTGACGATATCTTCAAGCTCAATAACTCGGCCTTCGATAAAGCTCTGTTTCTCACGCGCCGCATGGTACTCAGCGTTCTCCGATAAATCCCCGTGTTCGCGTGCCGCAGCAATCGCCTGAATAACCGCAGGGCGTTCTTCGGATTTCAATCTCCGCAATTCGTCTTCAAGGGCGTTCAAGCCCTCTTTGGTCATGGGTACCCGTTCCATCGCATTTTGGCCGCGCCGCGGCCCTCCTAATAGTCCAGAACAACAAAACAATCCCTTGGACCACCGCAAAGTGACCCAGAGACGTTCTGTAATGTCAGGAAACCTCTAATACAGATTGTCAAAATAGGACTGCAGAGGCGCAACTTCAAGCCCACCAGCACCACCAACGTCTTTTATCACTTCGATAGCATCTGCAGCGGCAATCGCCGCCGTCATGGTTGTGTAGTGCGGGACGTTGTTAACGAGGGCTGTACGACGGATCGAATAGCTGTCGGCAATCGACTGCGCGCCATCGGTCGTGTTCACGACCAAGTGCACGTCTCCGTTGTCCAACGCATCAACACAATGCGGCCGTCCTTCGAGAACTTTGTTCACACGCTTCGCATCGACACCGTTGGCCACGAGATAACGTTGCGTGCCACCCGTCGCGACAACCGAGAACCCAAGCCCTGAAAGTTGCTTGGCCACTCGCAGCGCATTTTCTTTGTCGCGATCTCGGACCGAGATAAATACGGTCCCTGCAATCGGCAGGACCATGCCCGCACCCAACTGGCTTTTGGCGAAGGCGCGCTTAAAGTCCTTATCTATGCCCATCACTTCGCCCGTTGATTTCATTTCGGGGCCCAGCAACGTATCGACGCCAGGGAAACGAGAGAACGGGAATACGGCTTCTTTGACAGCAACGTGGTTCATTTCTGTACGATTTGGCAGGTCAAAGCTTGGCAATTTTTCGCCGGCCATCAACCGCGCGGCAATTTTAGCAATTGGTACGCCGGTGGCTTTGGCGACGAACGGTACAGTGCGCGAGGCACGCGGGTTAACTTCAAGGATATAAATCTCATCGTCCTTGACCGCGAACTGCACATTCATCAGGCCAACCACGCCCAGCGCTTTGGCCAGTACAATGGCTTGGCGTTCCAATTCGTCAATGATGTCGGCTGACAATGAAAACGGCGGTAATGAACACGCGCTGTCACCGGAATGAATGCCCGCTTCTTCGATGTGCTGCATGATACCCGCTACATAGACATCATCGCCATCGGACAACGCATCGACGTCGACCTCGATGGCATCCTGCAAATAACTGTCCAGCAGCACAGGACTGTCACCAGAAACGACAACGGCTTCGCGCATATAACGATTAAGTGCGGCATCGTCATAAACAATCTCCATCGCCCGACCACCCAGCACGTAACTGGGACGGATGACCAACGGATAGCCAATATCTTTGGCGACCGCAATGGCTTCTTCGTTGGAACGTGCGAGACCATTGCGCGGTTGAAGCAATCCTGTTTGCTGCAATAATTCTTGGAAGCGTTCGCGGTCTTCGGCCAAATCAATCGCATCGGGCGACGTACCTAGAATCTGGATGCCGGCCTCTTGGATTGCCGCCGCCAATTTCAACGGGGTTTGCCCCCCCAGTTGAACGATGACGCCCTTTAACTCGCCTTTACGCTGCTCGACACGCAACAGCTCAATCGTATCTTCTGCGGTCAGCGGCTCAAAGTACAATCGATCCGATGTATCGTAATCGGTCGACACCGTTTCCGGGTTGCAGTTGACCATGATCGATTCATAGCCCGCGTCTTTCAGCGCATATGCCGCATGCACACAGCAGTAATCGAATTCAATCCCCTGGCCGATCCGATTAGGTCCGCCACCCAGAATGGCGACTTTGGTGCGGTCGGTGGGCTCGGCTTCACACTCAGGAGCGTTCATGCCATCACCCTCATAGCAGCCATACATGTATGATGTCTGGGACGCGAATTCTGCCGCACAGGTATCAACCCGTTTATAAACGGGCGTGACATCCAGTTTGTGCCGAGCGGCCGCAACGTCTTTCGCAGTGACATCCACCAGCTCGGCCAATCGCTCGTCCGAGAAACCCATTTTCTTCAAGCGCATCATGCCTTGTGAATCTGTCGGCAGGCCATTGGCGCGAACAACTTCTTCGGTATCGACGATGTTTTTAATCCGCTCCAAGAACCATGGATCGAACTTGCTGGCATCGTGAATTTTATCCAGCGGCATACCATAGCGCATGGCCTGCGCCGTGTTTAAAATTCGATCCGGGCGCGCTTCGGTCAGGATCGCTTTGATGCTGTCCATATCGATGCTGCCATCAGCATTCACAGCACCCTGAATCTCCGTTTCGTTCATGCCGGTCAGGCCCGTTTCCATGGAACGCAGGCCCTTTTGCAGGCTTTCTTCGAAGGTTCGGCCCATCGCCATCGCTTCGCCCACGGATTTCATCGACGTGTTCAACAACGCTTCGGTGCCTGGGAATTTTTCGAACGTGAAGCGTGGAATTTTGGTCACGACATAATCGATGGTCGGCTCAAACGATGCCGGGGTCACGCCGGTGATATCGTTTTGCAATTCATCCAGGGTGTAACCGCAGGCCAGCTTGGCAGCGATCTTGGCAATCGGGAAGCCGGTTGCTTTGGATGCCAACGCCGATGACCGTGATACACGCGGGTTCATTTCAATCACCACCAAGCGCCCGTTTTCAGGGTTCACGGCGAACTGCACGTTCGACCCACCGGTATCGACACCGATTTCGCGCAGCACCGCAATCGATGCATCGCGCATGATTTGATATTCTTTGTCGGTCAACGTCAGCGCCGGGGCGACCGTGATGCTGTCACCCGTGTGCACGCCCATCGGATCAACGTTTTCGATGGAACAAATGATGATGCAGTTGTCCGCGTTATCACGCACAACCTCCATCTCGAATTCTTTCCAGCCCAGGATACTCTCTTCGATCAGCACCTGATTGATCGGCGATGCTTGCACACCATTGGTGACAATTCTCTCGAACTCTTCGGTGGTGTACGCAAAACCACCGCCCGTGCCACCCAACGTAAACGCCGGACGGATCACTGCGGGCAACCCGACCTTCTTCAGCGTCTCCATCATCGCGTGACGGGAGTCTGCGGTCATCACGGTGACTTCTTTTAAGTTGCCATCGGAATCTGGGATCTCCATGGCTTCGTATTCTGCGGTGAAGACTTCGGACTTGGGCGTATCCAAACCGATCTTGTCCATGGCATCACGGAACAATAAACGATCCTCGGCCTTGGCGATCACGTCGGATTTCGCGCCGATCAACTCGACGCCGTATTTCTCCAACGTGCCTCGCTCCGCCAACGCCATGCCTGCGTTCAAACCCGTTTGTCCGCCCATGGTCGGCAGCACGGCGTCTGGGCGCTCTTTTTCGATGATGCGTTCCAGCACCTCTGGGGTGATCGGCTCGACATACGTCGCGTCCGCCATCGACGGGTCGGTCATAATCGTGGCCGGGTTGGAGTTCACCAGGATGACGCGATAGCCCTCTTCACGGAGCGCCTTACACGCCTGCGCACCGGAGTAATCAAACTCACACGCTTGGCCGATAACAATCGGACCGGCGCCGATGATCATGATGGAGGATATGTCTGTACGTTTAGGCATTTTATTTCTTTATCCTAGTCTCGCGGCGCTTATGCGTGGTGCGGTTGGCAAAGCGCCGCCCCAAATCGTGCAATCCAAAATTCTTGTGTCATTCCCGCGAAAGCGAGAATCCAGTTGAACCAAATAATGAGATTCCCGCCTGCGCGGGAATGACGCAGCAAGGAGAGGAAACATTAGGAGTCTTGCTCCATCAGCCCGACGAACCGTTCGAACAGATAATGACTGTCGGTAGGGCCCGGAGAGGCTTCGGGGTGATACTGCACCGAGAAAATCGGTTTACCCTCAACCCGGAGGCCTTCGTTAGAGCCATCAAATAGTGAAACGTGACTTTCGGTCACGCCGTCGGGCAGCGTTTTCGCGTCCACCGCAAAGCCGTGGTTCTGAGATGTAATTTCAACTTTACCCGTCACCAAATCCTTCACCGGCTGGTTGCCCCCACGATGGCCCTGATGCATTTTCGATGTCTGACAACCCAACGCACGGGCCAGTAATTGGTGGCCGAGGCAAATCCCAAAGATCGGCTTGCCGCTATAGATCAGTGTTTGCAGCACCGGCACGGCATATTCACCCGTCGCCGCCGGATCGCCCGGACCGTTGGATAGGAAAATACCGTCGGGGTTATGCGACAGAATGTCTTCGGCACTGGCCGTTGCTGGGACCACCATCACATCGCAACCGTGCGATGCCAGGCACCGTAGAATGTTGCGTTTGATGCCGTAATCGATGGCGACGACTTTGTGCTTAGGCGCCGTCAGCTTGCCGTAGCCTTCGCCAATCGCCCATTCAGTTTCATCCCACGTATAGTTCTGGCGGGTGGTGACTTCGATGGCCAAGTCCATACCTTCGAGGCCCGGCCATTCCTTAGCCTTAGCGATCAATGCCGGAATATCAAAATGTCCATTCGGCGCGTGACAGATTACCCCGTTGGGCGCACCCCCATCGCGAATTTTCCGGGTCAAGCGGCGGGTATCAATGCCGCTGATGCCGGGCAGGTTATGCGACTTCAACCAGTCATCATAATGCTGGTTGGCGCGCCAGTTGGCGGGGTCGGTGATGTCGGCACGTAAAATACAACCCCGGGCGGCCGGGGTTGTGGTTTCGATATCTTCGGGGTTGGTCCCGACGTTTCCGACATGGGGAAACGTAAAGGTAATGATCTGACCCGCATAACTGGGGTCTGTCATGATTTCCTGATACCCTGTGATAGAGGTATTAAAGCACACCTCGCCGACGGCTTCGCCAGCGGCGCCGATGCCTTTCCCCCAAAAAACGGTGCCATCTGCGAGCACAATAACGGCGGTCGCACCTTCCGGCGCGTGCAAAGACTCCGCACCCTTGTTTTCGGGCGCGGTTGTGATTACCTGATCATTCACGATATAGGCCAGTGGAATTTGTTGCGGATGGCGTGTACTTACGCAAACCAAGCGTTCCAGTCAAGTTCTCCTGTGGATAAATAAAATTGTTTTTTATCAATAACTTAAAGATTTTATCATTGTTGTTTCTTGTATCGATTTGGTTTAACGTCCCGGCACTGCAGACTTAGCGAGAGGATTCCATGCTCAGACAGCAGCTGAACGACATGCTAAAAGATGCCATGCGGGCCAAAGAGGACCGCAAGGTATCAACAATTCGCCTGATCAATGCGGCGCTTAAAGACCGCGATATTCAGGCACGCTCAAAAGGGAATGCGGACGGAATCTCGGATGACGAGATCCTTAGCCTTCTTCAATCGATGGTGAAACAACGCCGCGATAGCATCGAAGCGTACACCAAGGGTGGACGCGCCGACTTGGCCCAGCAAGAGGCCGAAGAGATCGCGTGCATCGAGACGTTTTTGCCGACGCCATTGTCCGATGACGAAATGGCCGACGCGATTAATCTCGCCATCGAAGAGAATCAGGCCGATTGCATCAAAGATATGGGCAAGGTCATGGGCTTTTTGAAAGAGAACTATGCCGGTCGCATGGATTTCTCGAAAGTTTCTGGCGCTGTGAAGGAACGATTGGGCGCCTGCTAAAGCGACCGGCCCTCTTTGAGGTCCATTTACCTGTGGAAAATCACGTGGATAAGTGCGCCACGTGGCCCTTTGTGATGGCGTCGGACACGAGTACACTCGCTTGCGCCTCAGCATCGGAGACGGCATGAACTTTAGCCCTGAATTCCTAGACGAGATCAAACGACGCGTATCGATTGTCGATGTCGTCGGGCGAACTGTTCGATTGAAGGAACGGTCGCGTGGCGACCATTGGGGTCTATCACCCTTCACCAAAGAGAGCACACCATCCTTTCATGTCCTTGAGGACAAAGGGTTCTACAAATGCTTCTCGACCCAGAATTCCGGCGATATCTTCACGTTTCTGATCGAGGTCGAGGGCATGTCCTTCCCCGAAGCGGTGGAGAAATTAGCCGGCGAAGCGGGCCTGGATATGCCTCGCGACACCCCCGAAGAGCACGAACGCCATAAGCGCCGCAAAGGCTTGGCCGAAGTCAACGAAATGGCGACGCAGTTTTTCGAAAAGGCGCTCCGACTGCCCGAAGGTCGTGGCGCGTTGGAATACCTTAAAAACCGCGGGCTTAACGATCAGATGATTAAACATTGGCGATTGGGCTTTGCGCCTGATGCGCGCGGACGCCTGCGGGCCGCACTGACGCGCGAGAACGTGCCAGAAGCTCTGCTGATCGAAGCCGGATTGTTGCGGGTTCCAGAAAATGGCGAGCCCTATGACTGGTTTCGCGGACGTGTGATGTTCCCGATCCAGAACCGCCGCAGCGAAGTCATTGGCTTTGGCGGACGCATCATTGGCAGCGGAGAGCCCAAATATTTAAATAGCCCGGAAACCCCGCTGTTTCAGAAGCGTTACTCGCTTTATGGGATGAACCATGCGGGCACCGCTGCGCGCAAAGCCGGGCGCATGATTGTGTGCGAAGGGTACATGGATGTCATCGGCCTCGCCCGCGCGGGGTTCGAAAACGCCGTCGCGCCGCTGGGCACGGCCTTAACCGATGAACAATTGCGCGATTTATGGAAAGTCGTGCGCGAGCCTGTGTTGTGTTTTGACGGTGATACGGCGGGTCAGCGTGCCGCTGCGCGCTCGGCGGAACGCGCGCTACCGCTGATGCAAGCGGGACAAGCGCTGCGGTTCGCAATCCTGCCCAAGGGCGAAGACCCAGATAGTTTGGTCGAAAAACAGGGCAAAGCCGCATTTGATAAGGTGATTGAGGCTGCGCTGCCCCTATCCGAAGTGATTTGGCGTCAAATCACCAACGGGCGGATGCCCAACACCCCCGAAGACCGCGCCGATGTGCAGCAGAAACTGGATGAACGGGCGCGGGATATATCTGACCCCACATTTCGCAAGCATTTCGCTGATTTTTTCTCGAAAAAGCTTTGGGGGAACGCTGGCGGCGCCGGGGCAGGCGGTGGTCAAAAATATGGCAAAAACAAAGGAAAATGGGGCGGAAAGACAGAAGGCGCGGTACAGGTCGATGTGGGCTCTGAAATGTCCAACATGCCATCAGCAGGCACCCTTCAAGAACGCATCCTTTTGGCGACCTTAATCAATCATCCGGAGATTTTCGACATCATCGAGGAACGCCTTGGAATGGTTGAGTTTTCCGTGACTGAGCTTGACAATTTGCGCCAACAAGTCTTAAACACCCTCGTCGCACACGAAGATCTTGACTCAAGTCGACTCCGGGACCACCTCTCAGAAGCGGGCTACAGCAATGCGTTGAAGACATTATTAAGTAAAAATGTCTACATGCATGCAAAGTTCGCCCGGCCAGACCAAAGCACGGAAGATGCGTTGGAAGGCTGGCAAGATACGTTAGGGAGGTATTCGACCAAGTTCCTGGCGACGGAGTTGAAGCAGATTGAGGCTGAAGCGGCGTCGGGGGAAGATACATCGGATACGGCTTTTGGTCGCATTAAGGCGCTGAAAGCGACATAGAATTTAGGCTCGTCATGGCGGCAAAGGTCACGGCGAAGTAAGGGGTGTTTTTCATTGGCTAAAGCACAAGCAGCTGCAAAGCAGACAACTCAAGAAGAAACAGCGGATAGCCCGCTGCTTGATACTTTGGGGGCGTCCGTCAAGAAGATGGTCGCCAAGGGCAAAGAGCGCGGTTACGTCACCTATGACGAGTTGAACGCGGCCCTGCCCCCTGAAGATGCCAGCTCTGAACAGATCGAAGACACGATGGCGATGCTCTCTGAAATGGGCATCAACGTTGTGGAAAACGAAGAACGAGAAGAAGCCGCCAGCAACGACGACGAAGCCGAAGAGAAAAAAGAATCTTCCGCCGCCGGTAATGTTGACGAAAACGATCTGGGTCGTACCGACGATCCGGTTCGCATGTACCTCCGCGAAATGGGTTCGGTTGAACTGCTCTCGCGCGAAGGCGAAATCGCGATTGCCAAACGGATCGAAGCTGGCCGCGACATGATGATCGGCGGAATCTGTGAAAGCCCGCTGACCATTCAGGCGATTGTCCGTTGGCACGATGCGCTGATGGCCGAAGAAATCCTGCTGCGTGAAATCATCGACTTGGACGCCACATTGGGCGGTGGCCCAGGCCAACCCAGCGCCGATGAAAAAAATGATGACGGCGACACGAATGAAAATGGCGAGAATGCTGAGGCAAAACCTGCCGAAGTAAAAGAAGAGCCAAAGAAAGCCGAACCCGCCAAGCCGGCCGAAGACAAGAAAAAGGCCGATGGTGAAGACGTTGAAGAAAAAACCGAAGGCGAGAGCAGCAGCGATGACGACGACGAGGACGATGATGACGCAGAAAACAATCTGTCGTTGGCCGCCCTCGAAGAAAAACTGACACCGCAGGTTCTCAAAACCTTCGAAGACATCGCCAAGACCTACAAGAAATTCCACCGCTTGCAGGTCATTCGCATGGAAGCCATGCAAGGCACCGGCGAGTTCAAGTCGTCGCAGGAAAAACGCTACGGCAAGCTTCGCGAAGAACTGATTGATCTGATGGAAGCTGTTCACCTGAACAACGACCGGATCGAAGCGCTGATGGATCAGCTATATGGGCTCAACCGACGTCTTGTCGGGTTTGAGGGCAAGTTGCTGCGCATGGCAAATACGTCACGCATCCGTCGCGAAGACTTCCTGGAACATTATCGTGGTGCGGAGCTTGATCCAGACTGGATGAAAAATTGCGCGAAAATGCCAACCAAAAACTGGCAACGCTTCGCAGACAAATACAAAGAAGAGGTCAAAGAAATCCGCGCCGAAGTGGCCCACGTTTCAGCAGCTGTCGGCCTGCCGATTGGTGAATTCCGTCGCATCGTTGGGATCGTCCAAAAGGGCGAACGCGAGGCCGCAAAAGCGAAAAAAGAAATGATCGAAGCGAACCTTCGCCTCGTTATTTCGATTGCCAAAAAATATACCAACCGTGGTCTGCAATTCCTGGATCTGATCCAAGAAGGCAACATCGGTCTGATGAAAGCCGTCGATAAGTTTGAATATCGCCGCGGTTATAAATTCTCGACATACGCCACATGGTGGATCAGGCAGGCAATCACGCGTTCCATCGCTGACCAGGCCCGCACCATCCGAATTCCGGTGCACATGATCGAAACGATCAACAAATTGGTCCGGACATCGCGTCAGATGCTGCACGAAATTGGCCGCGAGCCGACGCCAGAAGAATTGGCAACAAAGCTCTCCATGCCGCTGGAAAAAGTGCGCAAGGTGCTGAAGATCGCCAAAGAACCGATTTCCTTGGAAACGCCGATTGGCGACGAAGAAGACAGCCACTTGGGCGACTTCATCGAAGACAAATTGGCTGTGCAACCGTTGGATGCCGCCATTCAGGCGAACCTGCGCGAAACCACAACCCGCGTGTTGGCATCTTTGACACCACGTGAAGAACGCGTGCTGCGGATGCGATTCGGGATCGGCATGAACACGGACCACACCTTGGAAGAAGTCGGCCAGCAGTTCTCGGTGACACGGGAACGGATCCGGCAGATCGAGGCCAAGGCGCTGCGCAAGCTCAAACACCCATCACGTAGCCGGAAACTCCGCAGCTTCTTGGATTATTGATTTTCAAGTTGGTTTATATTGTTGGCTACATGAAATAGCCGACAAACCGGCCCAGAAATAGCACGGCGATCCAAATCACGAGTGAGATCGCGCCGGCAATCCGCAGTTTCGCATCGGGTTCGCTGGTGTTCTTGATGCTGTCTTCTGCCTGCACCATCTCGCGCCATGATGCGTTATGTCGCACCATCACGATGTTGATCAGGGCTGCACCAATTAGCGCCAGTTTCGCCAAAAAAATATCGGTATAAACATAGTCGACGGATTTGACCGAAAACAGCATCAGGCCGCTGATGATGGCGAGGCCAAGACCAGTCGCCGCGATAGGAACACATACTTTTGCCAATAACGCCACCGAGGCCCGCTGCAAGAATCCCATCAGTCTGAGATTCAGTGGCAATATCCCGCCGACCAATAATGCGATTCCTAGAATATGGGTCGCATTGACAATCGGATAGACCCAAAATGATTGCCGGAGCATCGCTGCCGGTTCGGAGCCCGACAGCGCCCGCAAACCCTCTATGATGAACTGCTCCATGCCGTGCTTCTATCGGGGCTTGGCGAATGCGCTACTGACGGTCCGGGTACAGATCGTATGTTTTTCCGTCAAAAATGATCCGCTCCGCCTTCACCCGGCGGTCTATTGCATCTTTGGAACGGTGGCCGCGTGCGGTCATATCGGCGCCTTTGGCAAACATATCATCGGTCAGGCCAGCGCGCTCATTGCGCCAAGGTTGACCGACTTCGATGGTCCACTCTTCACCGTTCACGTCCAAGGTCACCAAGCCATGCGGGTTGCCCAGTTGGGCAGAAACGAAGTATCCGCGGATCACAAACTCGCCATCTTCAGCCCAGCGCCACCCGTGATGGGCAAGCACCTGAGATACAGTGATCACGCTTAATACGGCAGCAAGTGCCAGACTGCGCAACAATCCACGACGAGAAATAGCCATAAGAACCTCCTGTTGGTTGTCCGGGTTATATTATGATGATCGGCGCGTAAATCCAGCCAATCCAACCCGGGCCACAGATGAAATGATCACAATGAATAGAAGCGCGTGACAGAGGCGAGCGGGTTCGCTATCAGATGTGTCTCAGCACTAACCTGAGCGCGTGGGCCTGTAGCTCAACTGGTTAGAGCCGACGGCTCATAACCGTCTGGTTGCAGGTTCGAGTCCTGCCGGGCCCACCACTCGGACTTGTCAGAGGAAACTTGATTGAGGCTACGACGATGATTCGATAGTCTCATCCGATGACAAAATCCCCATTCCGCTATTTCAAAACCTCGCCTGAGATCATCCGCCTGGCCGTCATGATGTACGTCCGGTTTCCGCTATCGCTTCGTAACGTTGAAGATCTGTTGCACGAACGTGGCATCAATATTTGCCATGAAACGATTAGATATTGGTGGAACCGTTTCGGCCCCATGTTCGCAGCAGAGATACGAAAGCGGCGAGTTCAGTCCCATGCATATTCTAATTGGCGATGGCATCTCGACGAGGTTTTCGTGAAAATCAACGGGGAGACACACTATCTCTGGCGGGCTGTGGATCACGAAGGCGAAGTGCTTGAATCCTTTGTCACCAAGCGCCGCGATCGTAAGGCTGCTCTACGTTTTCTCAAAAAAATGATGAAACAATATGGTGTGCCAAAAATGATTGTGACCGATCATTTACGTTCATACCGGGCCGCCATGTCGAAACTGGGCAATGCTACTAAACAAAACACTGAGCGCTGGTTGAATAACCGTGCGGAGAATTCTCACCTGCCGTTCCGGCGACGAGAACGCGCCATGCAGAGATTTCGAACAACTCGAAGTTTGCAGAAATTCACCTCAATCCATTCATCCGTCGAGAACCACTTTAACCAGCAACGCCACCTCATCTCGAGAGACGATTACAAAACAAAACGCGAAGCTGCACTCAATGAATGGCAGCAACTTTGTGCTGCATAAATCACCCTAACCGTCGCCGAACTGAGACGAGTTCACATTCGTCTGACAGCACC